>SXGS01097361.1_pt1 | contig 30714 bp, 48 predicted proteins | sample 3174681 | NCBI WGS metagenome assembly SXGS01 (sample SAMN11356861, study PRJNA531348) | freshwater metagenome | isolation source: freshwater sample F1-80 | place: China: Fuxian Lake, Yuxi | collected 2017-12-25 | reverse complement strand
GTAAGTGGTCCGTCGGCGCGACCAGCCACGGCCGCGACATCACCGACAGTTCGCTTCGCGCGTCGATGGCCTCTGAGGAATGCGTCGAGAGCATCGCCCACCCCATCATCGAGAAGGGGGAAGGGCGCAAGGGCATCGTCTTCCTTCCCGGCATCGAGGCGTCCGAAGCGGTGGCGGCGGCGATCAACGCCCTCAAGCCGAACTACGCTACGTTCGTCCACGGCAAGGTTCCCAAGAAGGAACGTCGTCGTCGCATCCGTGCCTTTGAGGACGGCGACGTTACCATTCTGACCGGGGCGAACATCTTCATCGAAGGGTTCGACGTGCCCGACGTGGCGCTCGTGGTCATGGCCCGCCCGACGCAATCACGCGGCCTGTACGAACAGATGTTGGGGCGCGGCCTGCGTCCGCTCGCGGAGTGCATCGCCGGCCGCACCGACCCGGCCGCACGGCGCGCCGCCATCGCCCGAAGCGCCAAACCGAACTGCCTCGTGATGGACCTGGTGAACAACACGAAGTTCAAGCTGGTCAGCGCGCCCGACATCCTGCTCGCGGACGGCGACCCGAAGAAAGCCGAGTACATCGGCAAGCGGTTCGCGGAGCGCGACCCCGACGACAAGCGTGCGATCCGCGAACAACTCGACGACGCGGCGGCGATGTTCAACCTGTCCGAAGCCCTGCGCACGAAGGGCGGACCGCCGCCGCGCCAGGACTACACGGTGCGGGATGTGAACCTGTTCGGGGCCGGGGGCACCGCGGCGAAGCCGACAACGGGCGCGGCCCAACGGCCATCCTCAAAGGCCATCGAGGACGCGCACCAGTTCTTCATTGAGCCGGACGATGCCGACCGCATGACCGCGGGGCAACTCGCACACGAGATCGAACGCCGCAAACTCACGAAGGTCGGCCGAAGGAACTACGGCTTCCTCCTGAACAACGGCGTCACCAAAGAGCAGATCAAGGAACTCAAGTTGAACTGGCACGACGCGGAGTACCTGCGCCGACTGGTCAAGGCGCGGCCCCAGAAGGTGTTGCCCGGCAACTGGCAGTCCCTCGTGGAGCAGAACCGCAAAGGGAGGATGTCGGCGTGAGTACCAAAAACAAGCAAGCAGCGGCGCTACTGACCCGCGCGGGCGTGACCGCGTTCCGGCGTGTCGGCAAGGTCCGCATGATCTACGACCCGCAGACCCCGACCGAAACCATCGCCGCCGCGCTCGAGGTTGTCCGACGGGTGACTCGCCATGTGCCGGACTCGTGGGACGAGGTGCCGGGTTACGACGTGGCCGACGCAAAGGCGCGCGGGCTGTTCGTCGCGGACGTGTGCGACGACCCGTGCCCGCCCGACGTGAAGCCTGACGAGTGCCCCGTCGAATGGCTGGTCGAACGGTGCGCCCGCTACCATTTCCGCGTGGCCGCCGCACCGCCCGAAGGCATCGCCTTCGAGGGCACGGACGGGTGGACCGTGAAGGACGTGGTGCCGCTCTTACCGGGCTGGTTCGCGGAAGCGTGCAAGACCCGGCGTGCCGAGATCGTCGCCCACGTTAACACCGCCCGCGATCCCTCACCCGCGCCGGCGGCACCCGAACCCGTCAGCGATCCCGAAGAGGAACCCTGCGCGGTGTGCGGGCGGATTACCGACGCCGAGGACCGCGACGTGCTCGCGACCAACCACTACCTGTGCGAACTGACGACCTGCCCCAGCAAGGTCGCGGCCCAGCGCACCGCTTCACGGAGGACCGCAGCATGACACGCGACGAGTTCGTGAAGGCGTGGGGCGACAAGTACATCGGCATTGTCAGCCGCGCCGCCGCGATGGACAAGACGACCGCGCTCTACGCGCGGTGGATGGCGCTACAGGTCCACGAGGTCGATGCGTGGCTCGCGACCCTGTACGATGCGACCCCGCGTGAAGCCGGCGAGAGTGACACCGGGTTGTCACTGTTCCCGGCAGACGTGCAAGAGTTGTGGGTGGTGCGGGCGCTCATCGCCATTTGGTCGAAAGTTTTTGAGCCAGCGGTTGCGGGCGGCGAACCCGCCGCACCGATGAACAGGCTCCCGGACAAACTCGCGGCGTGGCTCGCCGTCGAGGAGAACCGCAAGGCGGTCACGGCGTGGCTCAACGAGCAGGTGCGGGAACGGCAGACGAGTGCCGCGTGAGTCCGAATCTCGAACGGAGAAGTCGCATGGGCCTGAGCTTTTCGAGAGCCATGAGGGAACTGAAGAAACTTCGGCGTGCGGCGCACCTGAAGAAACTCGCCGAGGCGAAGTCCCCGATGGCGGGCGTGAAGCCGCCCGATCCAGTTGCACAACAGCCGGTCGCGCCGGGTTCCGGCGTCGATGGCTGGTGAGACAGCAAATAGGGTCGAGGGGGAACGTCGCAGCCGCGGACGCGCTCACTGCGACAGCGCTGTATTGGCACGGGCCAACGGGTTAGCCGGTATCAGACCGGACTATGGGGCGATAGCTCATCGAACACGCGGACCTGCGGGGCCGCGAGCATAGGGCGCGACCCAGCCGGCGTTGTAGTGCGTGGGTCGATTTCAGTTCAGTGGCCCGGTAGCGGGTTGCTGTACCAGTCTGCCCCGGTGTGCGTCCGACACCCTGCCGGGCTTTGCTGCGGACTGGCGCGCGGGGTGTAAGCCTCTGGTGCGCGAACCAAACACAGAGGACGGGAAGCGACCGCCGACGCGGGAAGGCAGACCGACCGACTCCGCTAAGGGGTCGGTACGCTCCCACCTCTTCGGTCAGGCAGGACGGTTGTAGGGGTGCTGCTCATGGCGACTGCGAAAGCCCGAACGCTGGTGTACGCCAAGTGCTTCGCCTGCGGGGAGCGGGGACAGGAAACGTACTCGGACCAGTGGGACGGGTCGAACGTCCCTCCCTGGCACGGCGGCAAGCCCCGCTGCGGCTTCTGTTCGGCGACCCTGAGCGTGGACCCGCAGCAGACGCGGCGCACGAGCGAAGACCCGGTGGAGCCGGTGAAGAGGGCGAAGCGATGACGTACCCCAGCGCCGCCGCGATGGGCTGCCTGAAGGCGCTGTGTTGCGCCGTCGAGGTGACGTTCGACGACGCGGGCGACCTCGTGGTCGGCGTGCCGGCCGACACGGTGTGCGGGTATGCCTGGGTGCGGTTCCCGCTTGAGGCGCAGGACGAGTTGACCGCGCGAGGCTGGGTGGCGTTGGTGGGCACGGACGAAATCGAAGTGACCGAGGCGGGGCGGTACTACCTGGCGCGATACCTGAAGGATCACAAACGGGGGAGGGTGAAGTGATGGACGCGGACAGGTTGCCGGAATGGTTCCGGCTGAGTCTGGAGATCGGGAGCAACGGCGACACGCAACCGCCACTCGTGGCCGCGGTCGGGTGGGACTTGGACATGGGGCACCCGCGCAGCGAGCGAGACATCGGGGACGCGGTGGCGCGGGTGCTGCACGCGGCCAACGAGTTGCACGGGGCGGGGCTGTTCGTCCCGCTGGTGCTGGCAGAGGCGATGGCGAGATCACTCGGGCGCGAGACCGACGACAACGAGCGGGCGTTGCTCGTTGCGGTCGAAGCCTACCTCGACCGCAACGCGGAGGGCAAGTGATGGCGAAGCGTATCCAGCGGAAGCGAGTCAAGGGCTGGAAGTTGCCGCCCGGAGCCGTGTGCGTGACCCGTCCCGGCATCTTCGGGAACCCGTTCCGCGCCGGCGTTCACGGGACGCCGTGCGAGTGCGTGGGCATGTTCCGCTCGCTGCTGGCACTGTCCGGCGTGGCGCTGTTGGACTTCGTGTGGAAGCACGCGCTCGACGAGGACGCGGTTACGCGCCTGCGCCAGAACGCGCCCACCCTTCGGGGCAAAGACCTGGCGTGTTTCTGCCCGCTCGACGCCCCGTGCCACGCCGACGTGCTGTTGGAGTTCGCCGACCGAGAGGTCAAGTGATGGCGTACTGGCACCAAGACGAACAGGGGCGATGGTACTTCGACTGGTCGCACGTCGCGCCGGCGCTGATTTTCGCGCTGGTGTGCCTTGCGCTGTTGCTGAGGGGCAAGTGATGCACCGGGTTCCCGCGGACGTGTACGAGGCGGCGCGGCGGGTGTACCTGGGGCCGCCGTTGACGAGGCGGCGGACGACGCGGTGATGCGGGCGTGGGCGCTGCGCCGCTGGGCGGGCCGGGCGCTCCCGGAGACGCCCCACGAACTCGCCCGCTGGGTCATGTCCCAAGCCTCACAGGACTGGCACCAATGACCACCGAAGACGACTTTCAAGCAGCGTTGGACGCGAACCCCGAAGACTGGCAAACCCGTCTGGTGTTCGCGGACTGGCTGGACGAGCGGGGAGACGAACGCGCGGCAGGGTATCGGGCGCTGGGTCGTGGTGGGTATCACCCGCATTTTTCTCAGGGGAGCATGATGTGGGTGTTCTGGAACTCCTCTTGTTACGCCAAATGCAACAGGCAGTACCCAGAGCTTTTTGGGAAGTATGTGAACGAGCGGCCCTCGATGCTTCCCGCTGACTGGTTTGTTGCGGCTCGCGGCGCTTTCGTAAACTTTTACCGCGACCCGTCCCGTACTGCGGTGGAAGACGCAGCCGCAACCGCCTTCGCCCGACTACCCGCCGCCCGGCAAGCCGCTCTGCTGAACCCCGAAGCGGTGATGCGGGCGTGGGCGCTGCGCCGCTGGGCGCTGCGCCGCTGGGCGGGCCCGGCGCGACCGTGCTCGACTGCGAGGTCGCACGACTATTGAGCCAGCACAAGAAGTTGCTGGCCGAGGTGCGTCGGCTGAAAGCACTGGTCCCGAAAGCCCACGGCGATTCGCCCGCGGTGGCGGGTACGCCACCGCGGGGGCGTTCGGTGATGACCGCTCGGAAGGAGGGTGCCTGATGGACACCGGCGAACTGCTGAACCCCGAACCCGTAGGTGCCTGATGGACAAGACGTGGATGCTGGCGCGGCTCAAGCAACTGGAAGGGCAACTCGCCGCCGCCCAGCGGGAGAACGCGGAGTTGCGGGCGCTGCTCGCCAAGACGCCCGGCGACGCGCTCTCCGAGGCGTGCGTGCGGTACGGGCGGTTGTTGGCCGGACTGCCTGAGCTGGTATCGGCGCAAGTCGCCCCGCCCGTCGTGCCGACACCAGAGGGGGAGGACTGAGACGTGGGCTTCTCGGAAAAACATCCGGCGATTCAAGAGGCGCTCCGCCGCGGGTTGGTTGCCGGTGCGAAGGCGGGCGTGCCCGTGAAGGCCGACGACAAGGCCGCGAAGCCGGTGCTGGTGCCGGCGGTGTTCGCGCCGCCCGCTACATGGACGGTGCCTTTGCACGTCAAGTCGGGCGACAACGCCCACGAGTTCCGCGCCAAGATCGGGCGCGCCGGGCACGAGCGGCGGGTGGTCGCGCGGTGCCTGGGCGGGGCGACCCTGCGGCACCTCGTCCCGTTCGCCGAAGCCGCCGCCGAGGGGCGCGCGGTCACGGTCGCGCTGACCCGGCTGGGCGGGGGCGAGATGGACACGGACGGATTGGCGGGCGCGATGAAGTACGTTCGCGATACGGTCGCGCTGGTGCTGGGGTTCGACGACAACGCCCGAAGCCCGCTGCGCTGGGAGTACGGGCAACAACCCGGCGGCGCGTGCGGGGTGCGGATCACTCTGGAGGAGCTGACGTGACCGACCCGACCCGTGTCCCCGGCATGACCCCGGAAGAGATCGAACAGGCGTTTTCCGAAACCGTGGGGCCTCTGACGTTCGACGAGCAACCCTACGACATCAAGGAGCAGCTCGTGAGCGACCCGACGAAAAGTTTGCCGTGGCGTGTGGTTCGTTACGACGGGCCGGAGCCGTTTTGGGACGTAGTGGACTCGTGCGGGTTCATCCTGCTCCACGGTATCCGCGACGAAGCCCTCGCCCGAACGGTAGCGGCGGTGCTGCCGGCTCTGGTCGAACTCGGTAGCGAGAGGACCGGTGGTGGCACGGCCGGTTATCTGGTCGCGTGCGAGTGGCGGGACAAGTGCAAGGCGATGGAAGTCGAGCGGGACCAACTGAAAGTGGAACTGTCGCTAATCGACAAGGCGCTCGAAGAACATAAGACCCCGGCGAAACACTTCAAGACCGGCAGCCCGCTTAACCGCGCCGAGCGGGTGTACTGGGGCTTGGCGTTCACGTTCATTGGCGAAATGGACGCAGAAATCACCAAACTGCGGGCGCTCGCTGGAGAGTTGGCGGCGGCGCTGAAGCCGTTCGCGGAGTACGGCGAGACACTGGTTCACGCGCCCCGCGAAGATTATCCGATGAACGACGCCGGTTCACGAGAAGGGCGGGGCGACATTCCTACCGTGGGTGACTGCCGCCGAGCCGCCGAACTGCTCGCCCGTGCCGCCGCAATCCTAACGCAGGGGGAGCAGCCGTGAGTCTGTCCCGCATACACCGCATCGTGTCGAGCGGGGTGCTGCCGTTCAACTTCGGAATGGACTGCGCCGAGTGGCGAACGGTCTACGAAACCACACCGTCGATGCGGGCTGGTATCGGCGACCCAGACAAGTGGACCCCGGAAGAATGCGCCCGTATCGACCGGGAGGCGGCGGAAGAGAACGCACTGTTTGACCGGCTGATGGCGCTGCCGGACGCCGAGTTCGCCGACGAGGTCGAGAGGCTTGCAAGGGAGCTACCACAGTGACCACCGCACCGCCCGTTGTCAATCTCCTGCCCCACCTGAACGGCTGGTGGGACGGACCGAATGCACCGTCCCCGTGGGTGTTCGGTCCTGGCGGCGCTCGCGCCGCCGAACTGGAAAAGCTGCCACCTCGCGTGTGGCAAACGGTCCTCTGTGAGTACGCCGTCAGTGTTCTACCCGTCTGGCTCGCGTATTCCACAGCGGACGATAGGCCGCAGCGATCCATTAATGATAGACTCGCCTGCTGTCGATCAACGACATGCGCAGCATACGCAGCAGGCGCAGCATACGCGGCATACGCGACATACGCGGCATACGCGGCAGGCGCGGCATACGCGGCATACGCGGCAGGCGCGGGTCGCGCGGCACAATGGAGGTGGATGTACGCGGTTTACCAGTCGGCTCAACCAATTGCGTGGTCGCCCGACTGGAACACGTCCACAGTCATCGCTTTGGCCGAAGTCGTGTGGACCGGCGATTATTCCGCGCTGCCGATTCTGGCGGACGCGCTGCAAGACGCTGGGTGCGACAACGACGACATGCTGGTCCGGCTTCGCTCCGCAGTCGGACCACACACCCGCGCGGACGTGGCCGTGTGGACGCCATTGGGCCTGGGAGGTGACAAGTGACCGACGAGTACCCATACGGAAAGACACCGCCTTACCCGCCAAGCTACTATCGGCCGTCGTGTTACCGCGACCGGCGGTGGTTCATGTGTCTGTGGTGCCAACGCACGTTCGTGGCTAACATGCGGAATAGGGGCGTGTGTCGAAAGTGCATCGAGAAACTGGCCGAAGAGATGGGAGAATCCAAGTGACCACGACCTCCGACGCCGCCGCCCTGCTCGCCGCGATGGTCGAGCACCCGGACTAATCTTGCTTCGATTCCTTGCTATCGCTTTTCTCCTTCGCTCGCTTCTTGAGGAACGCCGCCGCCAATTCCTCAAGAAGCCGTGAGCGGTCCCAGCCTTTTTCCGTCGCCGCTTCGATCAACTCGTCCGCCATGCCCTTCGGCAAGGTGATGTTGATGCGCTCGCGGTCCAGCTTCTTACGGCCCATCTGCTTTGAGTTAATCATACACACGATTCTTTCAAGAGGGGGTTGACATCGCTTGGATACCGTAGTTATATTATACACACGATATCCGGGAGGGCAAGACGATGTTCGCGCCGGGTCAAGCGGTACTGTGGTGGATGGAGAGTAGGCGGGGCTACTGCCCGGCGTGGTGGGTTCCTGCCACGGTCGTGAAGGTGGGCCGGAAACGGGTCACTATCGACGCGGAGTTGGCGCGCGGCGGCACCAAACGGGTAGTCGTCCAACCCGAGCGGCTCAAGGCGAAAGGCGGTGCGTGATGGCTGATGCCGTCGAGTACCGCGACACCCCCGGATTCCCCGGCTACCAAGTGGGGAGTGATGGCAGCGTGTGGAGCCGCGTTTGCGGCGGCGGTGCCAAAGGCGTCGGGGGTGGCGGGCAAGTTATTCGTGGGGCGTGGAAGCAACTGAAGCCGATCATCTGTCGACGGGGGCGAGCCACCGTTACCCTCAACTTGAGCGGCCGTAGACGCTCGTTTAAAATCTCTCGGCTAGTGCTCTTGGCATTCGTCGGTCCGTGCCCACCTAACATGGAGGCTTGCCACTTCCCGGACCGCGACCCGTCGAATAACTCGCTCGCCAATCTCCGCTGGGATACGAAGGTGGCTAACTCGCGAGATAGGGTCGCCCACGGCACGACTCTCCACGGCGAGCGCAACCCAAAACACCGACTGACCGCATCGCAGGTGATCGAGGCTCGTGCAAGACACCGGACCGGTGTGGTTTCTTACGCTGCACTTGCCCGCGAACACGGCATCACTCGATCAGCGATGCGCAAGGTGATAGTGGGGACGCATTGGAGCCACATCAATGACTGACCACGACGCTTTGCTGAAGGCAATTGCTACTGCACCCGACGAGGACACCCCGCGCCTGATGCTCGCGGACCTGCTACAAGAGCACGGCGACGACGCCCGCGCGGAGTTCATCCGTGTGCAGGTGGAGTTGTCAAGACTGCCGCCCAAACCTCACGAGTTGTTCGTCGCGGACGGCGAGGGGAAGAGGCTCGAAGGGCTGGGTGTCGCTCTGACACCACGGGGCGACGGGCACTACTCGGCTTCCAATTCCGAACGCGGCCTGTCGCTTGAGACGTTCGCACCCGGCGAGCGGGTTGACATCTACGCCCACCTAGCCCGCAACGACCGCATCGGGTGGATGCGGGGAATGCGGTACGTCAAGCACGTCGAAGGGCGGCACGAAATCATCTTTCGCAAGGGCGCCGATTCCGGTCCGTGGAAGGGGATCGAACTCGCCGCCCGCGAACGCGAACTGCTCGCCGCGAACGAGGCCCGCTGGCGGAAGGGGCCGACGTGTTTTCAGTGCAATGGTTTCGGGAGCAGCTACTCCCCACGCAACTGCACCGCTTGCCACGGCACCGGGGACGCGGGCGGGCTGCTGCGGGAGTTTGACTACGACACGCGCCCCGGCACGCGCACACGGTCAACGGAACCCGTCCGCGTTCACTTCGAGCGGGGGTTTATCCGGTGGGTTGTGGCACCGACGCTGGATGCGCTGGTGCAAGAGTGGATTGCCAACTCTCCGCCCGGCGAGCCGCTGCCGGACACAACCTATCTGCGTCGTGTTCCGTCGCCCTGGCTCCGCGCCGTGCTGACCGCAACACCGGAACGGGCGCTGATTCGCGAGGTGGTGCCGCTGGACCGGAAGCCGCAACAGCGGCTTCACACCATCGGTGGCGTTCCCGACGACATCAAGGGCCGGTGGTTCTTCGCCCTAAACGTGCCGGCGTCGGGCACATATCAGCACTGGATACCGCCGTACCTGTCGGATCGCGACCTGTGGACCGGCGACGTGGTTTGGTACAACGACGCGCCAACATACCCCACCCGTGAGGACGCCGTTGCCGCGCTCGGGTGCGCCGTTGTGACGTGGGCGCGGCGGGAGATGGCGTAGTCAGCGCGCCGCGCCCGGCCCAAACTCGCGCGCCCACCGCGTCAGCAGTCCGCCCAGCACGTTCGCCGGCACGGTCGCCCGCGCGAGATTCGCGGTCCCCTTGTCGCGCACCTCCCACACCCGGCACGCGATCCAGCCGGACGCCTCGAACGTCAGGTACACGACGCGGAGCGGACCGGGGCCGCCCATCGGCAGGGCCAGCGCCTCGGCCCCGCCCGCGATCTTGCAGCGGACCGGGACACGCGCCCCCAGCGCCGCCCGCGCCGACAGGGGCACGAGGTTCCACAGGGCCATAGCGGGCGTAACGGGCCTGGGTGGCGCGGCGCTCACGGGGTGCTCTCCGGCTTGGGGTTACTTGGATACGGGGATGTACACGTTGCACCGGCGGCACTCGTACTGCACCGGCGCGCTGGTGTGGGGCGCGCCGCAGGCCATCGGCTGATTGCACTTCGGGCAGTTCATCGTCGCTCTCCGAAAGGGGGTCAGCAGGGGTTGGTATCATCTCACGGGCGAACGGGAACGCAATGCTAGAGCCAACGGTTGATGATGAGGGTTGAGATCGCGTCCGAATGCCGGCAGTAACCGTGGCGAACGTGCCCCTTGCAATCGCATTTCGGTTCGTTGCCGTTCACGGTGCAGTTCAACAGGTACGATTCGCGCCCCGCGTCGGTGCCCTTGCTCTCGCCGACCTTTGTGAACACGAAGTACAACAGGGCGTGTTCGCCGTTGGTCGCGGTCACGGCGTAGGCCGTGCGGTCGCGCTTGCTGGTCAGGACCACGAACCCCTCGCCGTGCGCGAAGTCCTCGGCGTGGGGCATCCATTCGAGGCCGTAGCGACTGCCGCCGCGGACGGGTAGCACGTCCTCCCACTTGGTCGGGGCGGCGGTCGCGGCGGGTAGCGTTTCGGTGGCGGTCATCGGTCGGGTCTCCTCCGGTTCGCGGTCGCTCTCGACGTGGCGCACGAGCCACACGACAGCCAGGGCCGCGAGAGCCGGTATCAGGGGCGAAAGGTCGGTGCCGAACACGGTGCGAATCCAGTCGGGCGAAAGCCCCGCGTCCGTGCGGGGCGTGGGGTGTGGGTCAAAGGGGAACGTCGGTCGGAACGTCGCGAGCGGCGCGCATCGCGTCGGCGTACTCGTAACAGTGGCGCGCCGCGACCTCATCACGGGGGAGCCGGATACCGTCGGCCGCGTGCGATGCGATGTAGCCGACGAGGGCTTGCCCGGCGAACCAGTCGCGGAGCGACATGCCCGGCGCGCCCCGCTTGCTCTCGCCGCTCGCGTACCGCTCGACGGTGACGTGCTCGGCCGGGAACGCAGGTTGCTCGCCGGCCGGTACGGTCTGGGTTTCCGTCTTCATCGCTCGCTCTCCTCGGTTGTGGCCCGGCGGGTTGCCGGGCCGGTTCGGGAACCTCTCGTCTCGACACCCGGACTCTAACACGACGTAACCAACACTGCAATACACGCGGGGGAGAAATGCGCCCCCGGTGCGGTCACTTGTCGAACACCACGAGCGCCGCCGCAACGCTCGTGCCCTCGCTCTTGAAACTGCCGGCGGGTAGGTCGATCCACCGCGTGGCGCTCGATGCGACCGCCGCCCGCTGCTTCGGCCCGGCCGCGACCACGGACACCAACCGCCCACCCTTCGCCAGCAGCTCGAGCGCGTGCCGAACGTGCTTCACGTCCGCGCCGTTCTTGAAGGGCGGGTTCATCACTGCGCTATCGAACGCCCCGCCCAGCCGCTCCGCGTCCGTCGTGAGGAAGTCGCCCGCGATCAGGCGCGCTGCCGGGTCGCCCTCGGTGGCGCGGTACAGTTCGCCGCAGCAATCGCGAGAGTTGTCCACGAGTACCACCGGGCACGCGCTCGAGGTCGCCCGCACCGCCCGGTAGAGCCGCCCCAGCCCGGCCGACGGTTCGAGCACGCGCCCCAGGTCGCGCCCGCCCTCGGTGAGCAGTTCGACCAGTCGCGCGGCCAGCGGTTCGGGGGTCTGGAACAGGTTGAACGCGCTCACCACCCGCGGCGCGCTGTCCTTGTCCGCGAGCCGGGCGAACCGCTCGCGCGCGTCGGCCATCTCCTCGCCCTTCGCTTCGCTGACCTCGCGCAGATGCCGCAACCGCAAGAGGCCGGTGCGCCGGGAATCGTTCGCCTTGTCGTTCATAGAATCACCGTTGTGTAAAAGTCGCCGTTCTTGTCCGACTCGAAACCGGTTACGGCCAGAGACCACGCCGCCATCAGTTCGCCGAGGTTGCGATAGCAGTAGGCGTAGTGGTGGTGCCTATCCTTACCCGCCCGCATTAGCCACCACCACTTCCCGCGTGCGCCCGGTGGCTCAATTACCACGGGGGCGAACGGCTTAACCGTCCCTCGCGGCATGGCGTTGATGCGATCTAGGACATCGAAGAAATCCCGCTTCCCCGCGTCTAGCGCCGTGTCTGCTTGCCATGCCGAGACCATCCGATTCCGCTTCGATTGTGCCGCGCCCATCGCTTCGCCCTCCGAGGAACCCGCCGGGCTTGCGTCCGGCGGGTGTGGTGTGGAACTAGACCGCGACCGCTTCCGCCTCAACCGCCGCCGCGCTCGAGGTGCCCGCTTCGATTGCCGCCCAGTCGAGCGGCAACGGCTTCTGCGGCTTGTCGGTAATCACGATCACGGAATCGGCCTGCCCCATCCACCCGCCGCCGCCGGGAGCCTTGCGGACCTTGCACGCCACCGGCCGCGCCGCCGCGTGCCCCTCGTGCCACCGCGACTGGCGGAACCCGTCCGCGCACACTTCGAGCGTTTCATACGGGCTGTAGCTGCCGCCGCTCCGCGCGCTGTACTCGGCTTGTGTCATCCGGTGAACGGCGGTCGGCTTGTACTCGCCGTAGTTGCGCCCCTCCTTGAACCGCGCCGCCGCCTTCGCGTTCCAGTGGGCTTGCAGTCGTTCCGCGTCCGCGTCGGTCGGGTTGACTAGGGCGGGCGCTTTCGGCGTGTTCGCTTTCTTCTCCGCCTTCGCGGTCTTGGTTGCGACCTTGAACGCTTCCAACTCCTCGGCGGTCGGGGCGCGGTACGCGCCTTCCGGCAGGCGCTCGACGTTCACGGTAACGAGTTCGGGGCGCGTCTCGTGCCTCGTGTACCCGCTCTCGCGGGTGAACCCCGACGTTGTGCCCCACACCTTGACGGACACCACGCGGCCCGTAACCGGCGACTTGTTCACGCCCTGAATCTGCTTCCACCCGCCCGCCGCATCTTCGAGGCACGACGACACCCGCCCGCCGCGGATGAACCCGCCGGGGATCATGTCGGCATCCGCGGCCGTCCCGCCCTCGTTCGCGAGCATGGCGCGTTCGTAGGTGAGCCGGTGCTCGTAGTGGGCCGACCAGCGGGCGGAATGCGTGTCCGGGTCGGTGGGGTCGGTCGCGGTCGCGAGCCACAGCGCCGCGGCCTCGGCCGGGGTGATGGGGTCGGCCGCGTCGGTGAGGAGCGAGTAGAGCGAGGTTTTCCGTTCGGGGTTGCGCGGGTGGGCGTACTCGCCGTAGCTCCCGTAGTTGGCGAGCGCGTAGGCGAGCGCGAACGCGGGGGAAGAGTCTTCCGCCATGCCGCAGAAGCCGGGCCGGTCGCCCTTCGCGCCGGGCTTGTCGGCCCCGTCCAGCGTCGGCACCTTTGACCACGCAGCGTAGCGGGTCGCGTGCTCCTCGCGGGCCTTCTCGTGCTTCCGCTGCTCCGCTTCGAGGGTGAGGATTCGCGACCGGCGGACCGGGGCGGAAGACTTGTAGAGCGCGTTCGCGATCACGCCCGCGGTCCGCTGTTGCCAGTATTCCGCCTTCGCCCACTGGCTGACGGCGTGCGTTCGCTTGCGGTCGTGGCGCGCGGCCTGGCGTTCGGCGCGGGCGCGGTTCTGGTGGCCGAACGCCGCCGGCCCGCTCTCAAATGCGTCGGCCCCCGCGCCGGCTTCCTCGGCCCGCTTGTCGCGGTAGTCGCCGAACCGTTCGGCCCGGTCCGCGGCGCGCTCGGTGGCGCTGTAATCCTCGTCGCCGATGTCATCGCCGTCTTCGAGGAACTCGCGGGCGAGGTCTTCGCGCTTCGGGGACCACGTCGCCACGAAGTCGCAATTCTGTTTCGGGGTCGCCACGAAACCGGCGGCGCGGAGCGCGTCGTAATCCTCGCGGGGAACCCGGCCGACGTACAGTCGGATTTTGTTGTCTTCGACGCTGTAGGTCACGGTCGCGGTCATGTTCGGTGCCCTCGTGTGTGGTTCCAGTTTCATCGGGCCGCACCCACAGTAGGCGCGACCAATTCCCAACGCATCCCTTGTACCATGAGTAACCAATCCTGCAATACAGCGGCCCCAGAAAGAACCCCGGAGCGCTCCGGGGTTGGCGGGGCACTCGGGGTGAACTACTCGGCCCGCCACGCGGCGAGGTTGGTCTTCACCCCGGTCATGATCCTTCTCCTCTGGGTTCGCGTCGCGGTGCGCGTCGCGGTTGGTTTGGTCGGCAGGGCACAGTACCCCACCGAAACTAACACAATCCGTATCACCTGCAATGTCGTTCCGGCTTTCCTGCCTCAGTTCGACACGCTGATACTACCAGACGTAACTAATCCTGCAATACCCAGCCCGAATGAATCTCAGTCCACCGGCACCACGTCGGAGAGCTTGACCAGGCCGCCGAACTCGACCTGATAGGCGGCCAGCGGCGCGAACGTGTAGACCGTGTGCGGCCCGACCCGCCAGCCGAACGACAGCTCACCGTAGACCGTGGGGGCCGACGCCAGGCGATAGAGCCGCTTCACCCGGATCCCGCGGTGGCTGCGCCGGTACTCGGGGCCGTCGGCCACGGGCCGCACGTCGATCATCGTTGCCGTTTCCATCGCTTCGCCCTCGGTTGTGGGGCGCGGCATCCGCGCCCCGGTGAGTGAATCGAACCCCTACCAACTCCGCCCCGCGAACCGTTCGGCCCCGCACACCTCGCAGCGGTCCGGGCACTCGGACCGGCACCCGCACTGCACGCACTCGGGCGCGGCCGGCTCCGCGTCCATCGCGGCGGACGAGTCCCAGAGGGAGTAGGCCGCATACCCGACCGCGACGCCCACCCACAGCAAGCCCGCCAGGGCCAGCGAAGCGAACCCGACCGCGCCACCGACCAGACAAACCCGGCCCGCCAGTTGTCCCGCGCTCATCGCAAAGCCCTCCCGGTAAGGGGCGCGGGAACGTCCCGCGCCCGGTGTTGTGGTCAGTTCGCCTCTTGCCGAATCGTTCCGCCGAACTCGATGCGCCACCCGTTCGACAAGTGGAGCGCGGTCGCGGTCTTCTTCACGATCTCCGTGCCGTCCGGGTTCGGTACTGCGGCCCGGATGTTGGCGAGGATGGCCGGATTGCCCAGTGCCTTGAGCAACCCGCGCCCGCTCTTCTGCTGTGTCGAGCCGCACGTTACCCGTTCACCGTTCGGCCCGACCGCGAGGATTGCGTAGTAGGTTTTGAACCGGTACTGCACCCGCGCTGCGCTCTCGAACGTCATCGTCAAGCCCTCCCGTTAGAACCACCCATCGGCCCCGTTGCCGATGGGCAGAAGATACCACACTGTAACCAACCCCGCAATACACCGGGGCGAGGTTAGATCGAGCGGGACGGCTCACCCTCAACCCGCGTCACGAGGTCCGGGCGGCCCAGCGCGCCGCACCCGTAGCAATGAGACTCGTGATCCGTGCAGCCGGTAGCCTTCGCCTTCGCGTAGCGCAGTTGGAACGTTGCCCACCGCTCGAAGTTCGCCCGTTGCTCGCGGTCGCGGATGAACTCGGGCGATTCGGTCCCGTCCGCGACGACCCAGCCCATTTGCGCCAAATGCGCGGCCGCATCCCGCAGCGCGCCCTCTTGCGTGTCGTAGTTGCTGCCGCACAGATGGACGGTTCCCGGTCGCGGCCCGGTGTCCGCATCGCAGATGGTGCGAAAGTCCCAGCCCGAGGGCGAGCGCGCGACCAGCACGACGTTACCCCGGTGCGCGAGGATGACCGGCGAATAGTCCCCTTTCAGCGCGGCCCGCAGCTTCTCCCCCGCGTCCTCTTTCGCGGCCTTCAGCGTCTTGCCCGTCCCCGTCATGCCGTAGTAATCAAGAGTCACCATCGTCGTACCCTCTTGTGTGCCAGGTTTCCGCTCCAGTGTCCCGCCGCGGGCTCGCACCGCGTGTGCCGCTTGCCGGGACCGTCCGACTACCCTCACGCGCCCAGCCGCACGGCCCCGCGGGACCGCACCCGCTTGACCGCCCCGCGCCCCAGTTCGCACACCCGGTTCATCTCAAGCCCTCCCGTTTGGTTCCCATCGGCCCCTGTGACCGATGGGCAGATACTACCATGCTGTAACCAACCCCGCAATACACCGCCCAAGATTCGTCCCCCAGCAGCGTATACACTGATGACATACACAAGGACGGCCCCAGCTATGCCCCTCCACCGCGCCAAGCCCCTGCCCAGCACCGGAACGGCCAGTTTCAATATCCACTTCCAGCCAACCGCCCTCGCCCAACTCCGCGCCCTGGCCGACGCCCACGGCCTCAACGACACCGAGACCCTACGCACGCTGGTCAGTGCCGAGGCCGCCCGCCGCACCCGCGCCCGGCCGCCCGCGCCCCCGCCCCCACGCGACCTGCCCTCGCCGCCCGGACCCGCCGCGAATCGGTCCTACCGCTTCACCCGCGACGAGATCGCCGCCATGGACGCCCTCATACGCATCATGGCGTCCACCGAGGGCGTCCTCCTCAACCGCTCCACGCTCCTCGCACGACTCCTGCACGACGAGACCCGCCGTAGCATGTCCCACACAGGCTAGACCACATGGACACCGACACACCATCTCGCCAGCGACGGTACAGCACCGACGAGCAAGCCGCCGCACTCGTCGCACTCGCCGAGAACGGCGGTAACGTCGAAGGTACAGCCGCCGCTACCGGCATCCCCGCAAGCACCATCCGCCATTGGAGAGATGCGGATGTTAAGCCCCCGCCCGCAAGCCTGGTGGCACAAGAGAAGTTACGTCGCGCGGCGAACTGGGACCGTGTGCAGGACATGGCCGTAGAGCAGGTGCTAACCCGGCTCCCGGAGGCCAGCGCCAGGGACGCGGCCGTAGTCGCGGGCATCGCCGTGGACAAGGCGGTCCTACTCCGCGGCGACGGCGCGACCGCGGCCGACCCCGAAGCCGCGGCCCGGATCGAGATGTTTCGCGCGAGGTATGCTGCGAGCCAAGCCTTGCACGTCCACGTTCACCTCGCGCCCGGCCAGGTGCCTAACGGACCCGCGCCGATAGTGCTGGAACCGCTGGAAAACAAGGCGATTGAGGGGGCCGAACGGCCGGAAGGGGAGTCAGCAGGAGGCTAGGTATGAGAGCACCTGCTAGCCCGCTCAGAGCCAAGCCTCTGGCAGGCTAGCAGGTGCTCTCATACCGACGCAAGGGCAGACCGACGTTCCGCGCCTTTTGTCCACTGAACACGCGCAAATATCCCGCGTATCCCGCACAACCCGGCGCGCGTTTTTAGGAACGAGGGGCGACCGGGGGAGGGGGAGTATCGCGGTAATTTTTGGCTTACAAAAGGGCACTTTTCCGCCATACTTTTTGGCTTGAAAAAGGGCGTTTCAGGGCTGCTTGTGGGTCACGGGTGTGTGGCGGTGTATGTCCCGGCGAGAGTCGGGGTATGGAGACGATGCTGAAGACGGCTGGTTTGCCGCGGATGAGTGCGGAGGTGTTGGAGCAGACGATAGCTCTGAACCCGTACATCCCCCACATTCCCTGGCCGAAGCAGATGGCGTTTCTGGAACTGGAGTGTCTGGACGCCCTGATAGGTGGCGCGGCCTCTGGAGGAAAGAGCGATGCCTTGCTGATGGCGGCGCTGCAGTTCGTGACGGTGCCGGGGTATGCGGCGCTGATTGTGCGGCGGCACTTTGCGGACCTGAAGTTGCCGGGCGGGTTGATCGACCGGTCGATTGACTGGCTGAGGCCGCACAGCAAGACGGGTGCGGCGAAGTGGAACGCCCAGGAGCACAAGTGGGTGTTCAAGAGTGGGGCGGTGTTGCAGTTCGGGTACGCCGACCGTGAGGGCGACGAGAAGCGGTACGACGGCTCGGAGCTGCAATTTACCGGGCTGGACGAGGCGTGTCACTTCACCGAACGCCAGATTGTTTACTTCTACGAGCGGTTGCGGCGCAAGGGGAGCATCCCGGTGCCGCTGCGGATGCGTCTGGGGACGACTCCGGGCGGGCCGGGGCATTGCGTCCCGCACGGGTCGGTTTTGACCCCCGAAGGTTGGAAGGACATCCGTGACTTCCGTGTAGGTGACGCGGTGTACGCGGTGTCGCGAGACGGGTCGCTGTTCCCAGCGACAGTTGAGCAGGTCCACCGCTCCCATTATCGCGGCGAGATGGTGCGGGTCGAGGCCCGCGGCTTGCGGATGGCCTGCACGCCGAACCATCGGGTCGGGCGTGTGGTGCGCAACCGTTCTGGCGGGGAACCGCACATCGCCTTCGCGCCGCTTGACGAGTCGCCGGGGCAGACGGTGGTGGCTCGCGCGGTCAAGTGGGTCGGGGAGCGGATCGAGCGGTTCACGCTCCCGCCCCGATTGCCGGGCCGCGCGCGGAAGTTGCAGCAACCCGAATCGCTGCCGGGCGACTTGTACGCTGAGTTCATGGGGTGGTATCTGTCCGAGGGGTGCGTGATCGACAGGTTCAAGTCGTTTGACATCGCCCAAAGCAAGCCGGACGGGCGCGTTTTGGTTCACAGCCTGCTGGACCGCTGCGGGTTCAAGTTTTTCAAGCTACTCAAGCAATCGTTCCGGGTTTGCGCCCAAGACTGGTGGCGGTATCTGCGGCAGTTCGGGAAGTGTCGGGACAAGTTCGTTCCAGCGGAAATCAAAAACGCGCCGCCGGAACAACTGCAACTGTTCTTCGATGCGCTGATGGCGGGGGACGGGCACCGGCACGTTCCCGGCGGGGAAGGCGGCACCTACTACACCATCTCGAAGCGGCTGTGTGACGACGTGGCCGAGATTGCCGTGAAACTCGGCTATCTCGTTTCTGTTCACACGCGACAGCGGAAAAACCGAGTGGGGTTGTCCTACGAGGTGAGCGTCAAGCGTGTTCGCGGTGGCGGGACGGAGGTGCTCACCGGCCAACACGTTCTCAACGTGAAGACGCAGTGCAAACGAAAATCAAAGGTGTGGCGGGAGCCGTTCGATGGCGAGGTCTACTGTATCGGCGTGCCCGAACACCATTCGTTCCTTGTGATGCAAGAAGGCTCAGTGTGGGTAAGTGGCAACTCGTTCATTCACCGGCGGTATGTGAGTCCGGGTACGCCGGGGAAGGCGTTTATCCCGGCGACGGTGGATGACAATCCGGCGGTGGACGCGACGCAGTACCGGTTGAGCCTGGAGGAAATCCGGCTGTCGAACCCGTTGCGTTATCGGCAGATGTTGTTGGGTGATTGGGAGGCGGTGGCGGGCGGGCGGTTCGAGGAGAAGTGGCTGCGCAACTCGTGGGAGCCGGTGCGGGGCGCGCCGGGGTGGGTGGTGTTGCGGGGGGCGGTGCCGTTCCCGGACGGTGAGGAGGGGGAGGTGGAGCGGTTCGACGCGGGTGTGGCGAGTACGTTCCAGACGTATGACCCCAGTGCGAGTGCGAGCAAGGACGCGGACCACTTCGTGGTGTCAACGTGGAAGGTGACGCCGAAGGCGAATCTGGTGTGGTGGGGGTGTCACCGCGCGAAGGCGGAGTTCAACCCGCAGTTGATGGCGGTCAAGAGCCTGTACCGCGAGCACCGCCCGCAGTTCATCGCGGTGGAGGAACTGCTGAACCAGCGGGGGCAGGCCCAGGAGTTGCGGCGGAGCACGAACCCGGTGATGGTGGTGCGGAGCGTGAACCCGAAGGGGCGGAAGAAGCTGGACCGGGCGCTGGGGGCCATCGCCCTGGCCGGTTCGGGGCGGTTGTTCCTTCCCCGCGCGCACGCCCTGTTCCCGCTGGACGAAGTTCGGGGGGAATTGATCCGGTTCACCGGCACCGACGACGATAGTGATGACGTAGTGGACAGCGCTTCATACGCCACAGAGATGCTGCCGTTCGTCCGTCCGGGGGGACCGGGGAGCGCGCGGACCGCGCCGTTCAACTACGTCCCACAGGGGTTGAGGCAGTACGGGGTAGTGAGATGACTGGCTTTCGGCTGATAACGGGCGAGCGCGTTTACGATTGGGCGGCTGTCCGGGTCGGTGATCGCGTCTGGACAGCGGGGGAGGTTGCGGAGCGAGTGCGTGCGAAACAACTTCCGTCGGTGAACGCGGATCACGTCTTGGAGTGGCTGGGGTCCGGTCCGAAGGCGGGCGACGTGTGCGTTTGGTACGTCTCGGCGGTCTGGCTCTGTTGTGAGGTGAAGGCATGACGCCGGACGACTACGGCCGCGAAGCGGCGACCAAGTTCAACGCCAACAACCCCGGCCACTTCCCCGGCCGCCCGCTGTTCGAGGGGCTGGTCGCGGACGCCATCCGCGCCGCCGTCGCCGCCGAGCGCGAGCGGTGCGCGAAAGTTGCCGAGAAGTTCGCGGCCGAGAAGGGGGCGGCGTACAAGCACGGGCGAACCCCGGACCGCGCCGACCCGCACGTTCAGGGGATGTCGTGCGGCGCGGAAGCCGTAGCGGAACTCATCCGTGAGGGCAAGTAATGACCGCGCCGCCGACCGATAACCGCCGGCTCATGCGGGCCATCATCACCGTGTGCGACGCGCACGAGTCGCCCGTTCTCGCCCTCGTGGGCGCGAACCGTTGGCAGGTGGTGAGCGCCACCGGCGAACCGCTGGGCAACGAGGCGAAGACGCCCGTGCTGGCGTGGGAAAGCGCGGCGAAGGGTGTTACCGTGCGGGCTGTTGAGGAGGCGACCAAGTGACCGAGGAATCCGACCTGCTCGCGGCGATCCTCGCGAACCCCGCCGACGACAACGTGCGGCTGGTCTATGCCGACTGGCTGGACGAGCGGGCGGATAGCCCGCCGTGTCCCCGCGCGGAGTTCATCCGGGTGCAGTGCGAGTTGGCGCGCACGCCGGCCCACTTGGGCGTGGGCACGCCGCTCTACCACGACGTGCGCACGGACTTCTACGGTCCGATGCCGTTGGACCGCGTACTGGTGGGGTTCTCCGAAGGCATAGTCCCGAACCCGCGCCACGTCGAACTATCCGAACGCGAGCGCGGGCTGTGGACGATGAGTTTGGGGTGGGCGCACCCGTACGTCGAACTATCCGAACGCGAGCGCGGGCTGTGGACGATGAGTTTGGGGTGGGCGCACCCGTTCATCGGTGCGCGATCGTGGTTTAGTCGCGGCTTCATGTCTGCCGTGACCTGCACCGCCGCCGATTGGCTCACCCACGGGGACCGCATCGTAGCCGCGCACCCCATCGAGAAGGTGGCGCTAACGACGCTGCCGCCACTTGCGGCAGACGAGGACGAGTGTTGGTTCCACCGCGACCCCGCCAAGAAGCGGTTCGCGCACACGGACGTGCGGACCGAATGGCGCGAGAGCGACCCGGAGCGTGATTCGGGTGTCGGTATCATCATCCCGCTGCTGAGGCTGCGGTACGGGCGGGGCATCGAGTTTACCGTGCCGGAGTTCGCCTACCCCTGGCAAGACGACCTGCCCCCGGTCACGCAGCCCGTTGACTCGGTGCCGCCCCCGGTGCCGGTGCCGGTGTAGATTAGGCCACGGTGCCGCGGGTCCAGCGCGCGTTCTGCCCGCCGTTGACCTGCTGCAACGTCGCCCCGTAGTTGCAGTCCACCACAACCGAACCGGTCCGCTTCAGCGGGTCCAGAATCAGCGCCGCGTTGCCGTGCAGGTCAATCGGGTTAGTCACCGAGACCGCCGAAGCCGCCTGCGAGAAGTCCAGCACCCCCGTCCCGCTCACCACCGTGTTCCCGCCAAGCGTGCCCGACGTGTTGTAAATCACCGTCCCGCCGTTCACCGTCAGTTGGTCCACTGCGCCCGTCCCCTCGATGATGACTGTTCCGCCGTTCACGGTGAGGCTCCCGTCTACCAGCGAGTTGATGCGCACGAGGCCGACGTTGACGACGAGCGCCCCGGACAGGGTGACGCCCGACCCCAGCGCGAGTTCGCCCCCGCTGACCGTGAACGTCGCGAGGGTGGCGGTCTCGCCCCCGAACACGGCCACGCCCACCGTCCCGGCGAGCATCGTCAGCGTGTTGCTCGCGTTGGTGCCCTTCCACAAGAACGCCGGCAGGTCGTCCGCGCTCGTCCCGGTGTTCAGCACCGCCAGCGCGCACACGTCCGAGGTGGAGTCGATCTTGATGCGCCCCGAACCCGTCCCCTCGCCCGCGCCGACGGTCAGCGCCGCCGGCCCGATTTGCAGGTAGGTCGGGCGGTACTCGTAATACTGCGTGCCGTCCGCGTTCACCTCGGGCGTCCCGATGGTGCCCGTGAAGGACATCGGGACGTGCATCGCGGTCGGCTCGATGGCCGACTGCAACAGCCCGTACAGGATGCTGGTGTCGCTGTTATCGACGTAGATGGTGTCGAGGTCGGCGGGGATCGCGGACCCGCCCCAGTTGTCCACGTTGTCCCAGAAGTTCGCCCCGGTCGCGGCGGTCACGTTCGCGAGGGTGGCGGTGCCGGTGCCGGCGGTCGTCTCGGCGGACGTGAGGGTGAACGGCTTGCCCTTCGTGGTGCCGGTGACGTGGACCACGGACGCGGAGTACAGGGACGCCTCGACCTCTTGGAACTCCGGGATGTTGTCCCCGGTCTCGGAGCGGGTCGCGTCCCCGGTGATGGTGTCACCGTTGATGGCCTCTTTGATCGCGGTTGCGACTGCTGCGGTCGTGGTGGTCGCGCCCACCGTGACCACGAGTTCCTTTTCGTTGATGGCGCTCGTCTGGGTGTCGCCCGTCCCCCAGGTGTTTGCCACCGTGATGCTATCGACTTGGGCCTTGTCCTGAGCCTTCGGAACCCAACGCTTGTCGGCCATGATTCGCCCCCGTGAGTGTCACACGAGGGTGAGCGGGACAAGGATTCCGGGCGTCACATTACGTCCGCAAACATGCCCACGGACAACACCTTCTTGACCCGCTCGCGGCAAATCTGGGCGCAGGCGGGTTCACGTTCAATCAGGATGCAGCGCCGCCCCTCGAGCGCGGCGGCTACACCAGTCGTGCCCGAGCCGGCGAAGGGGTCGAGGATCAAGTCGCCGGGCTGCGTGAGCTTCTTCACGAGATACCGCATCAACCCGAGCGACTTCGCGGCCGGGTGCTGCGCAGAGTCGGCGGGCATCATGGGGAACGAGAGTACCGCTTCGTCTCGGCTCCCGTTCAGCGCACCGAACAGCCTCGAAACCTGCACCATCTCCCATGACCGCTTCCAGCACGTCGCGCGGTCGCCGCCAATCCCCACCGCACCACCCTTGTCCCACGCAAGGGCCTGCCGCCAGTCGCCGCGCCACGGCTTGAGCGGGTCGGCGAACGCACACACCGGGACGCCCCGCCCGAACAGGTGGTCGATTGCCCACTGCCCAACCTCTTGCGATTCGTCGCCCGCAATTGGCTTCATCGCACGGAACCAAGTTCCGTGCGATGTCAACGCGACCCCATACGGCGGGTCGGTGATGACCGCATCCACGCACCCATCTGGGAGCGAGCGCAACACGTACAGGCAGTCGCCTTCGATGACCGTAACCGGGTTGTCTTCGGTGGGGAGTTCGATGTTCACGGCCGCGCCTCGTGAGTGGTGGTGAACCATCATCGGCGCGGCACGCCCCGCGACTTGCGCCCGTCCGTGTCCCCCTTTCGATGGGGGAATGGGAATCCCCGTCTGGAAAGAAGTGTTGTGCCTCGGGGTCCACTTCGACCCCCGCACCGGCGAGCGCCACGAGTTCAAGCCGGCGCACGTCAAGCGCGCCCACAAGAACTACCAGCGCATGAAGGAGCGGGGCGTCCCGGTCCCGGCGTGCTGGGAGCACCAGAAGCACATCGAAGCGGGCAACGCCCCGCCCACCGACGAGGCGATTGCGGAGTGGAAGCGGCAGTACGCCCGCTACACGTTCGCCCACGCCATCGACAGCCGCATCAACGAGCGCGGCAACCTCGACATGCTGCTCGACGTGGCCGACCAAGCCGACGCCGAACAGCTCCCGAAGGTCAAGTTCGTCAGCCCGAAGGTGTACACCGCCGGCTACTGGGACACGAAGGGCGGGGAGTACGACGGCGCGACCGTCGCCCACATCGCCGCCACCCCGACGCCGGTGCAGTTCTGGCAGAAGCCCTTCGAGTTGTCCGCCGACGACACGTTTTTCCTGAGCTTCACGCCCGCCGACGCCGCCGCACCGGACCCGGTATCTCTGGGGCTTTCGGAGTACAAGTGCCCCCTGTGCGGCGGTCGGGCTTACAACGGCGACGCGAAGACGGGCACCAGGTACCGGGGCGGCGGGAAATGCGCCGACTGCGACAAAACCTTCTCGATAGTCGGGATGCATCTGAAGCCGACCCGCACGCCGCACGCCGATTTGTCCGCAACTTTGCCCGCCGACGCCGCCGCGCAAAAATCCGGTTCCGCCCCGAAATGGGAACCGTGTCCCCGTCAGGATTGGTCCATCGACGACGCTTACGCGGCACTCGAACTGAGCGCGACCGACCCGCCCCCCGACGAGGAACCACCCGTGGCAGACGAGTACGACGACAAGGGCGGTGACAAGAGCGCCCCCAAGAAGGCCGGCGGCAAGATGACCATTGCCGACGTAATCAAGGCGCTCAAGGACCACGGCATGTCCATCCCCGAAGAGGTGGAGGACGAAGCCGGTCTCGTCATCGCCATCAAGTCCCAGAAGGGCGGCATGGAGCCGGACGGCGACGAGGTGCCCGCCGAACCCGCCGCCGGTGACACCGACCCCGCGCAGGGCGGGCCGCCGATGCTCATGTCCACCACGGACGCCAACCCGAAGAAGCGGGACCGGGCCAACAAGTACGCGAAGGACGAGCGCGACGAGGCCACCGCCCGCATCAGCGCCGCCCTCAAGGGCGACGGCCGCACCGGGCGCGACCCGCGCACCGCCCGCGTCCTGCTCCGCCGGGCCGCCGCCGTCGAGATGAGCTTCAACCGCGACTACGAGGCCGTCGGCGCGTCGTGGACCAAGCTGCTGACCGACATCGCGGCCTACGAGAAGTCGGTCCCGACCGTCCGGCTCCGCGCCGACGGCTCCCCGCTCGACCTGTCGGCGACGGCGGTGGTCGAGCGCCCGAACCCCGACGGCCGGGTGAAAGACCCGACCGGGCAACTCGGCTCGGACATCATCCTGGGGTCGAAGACCGTGGCCGAGGCCGCCGCGAAGTAACCGGACCACCCACCCGCACCCGCTTCTGAGGATCACGCGATGGCAACTGGCATCATCCCGGCAATCGGTCGCCCCGGCATCGGCTCGGCGGTCACGGCGCAGCGGCGCGGGGTGTTCCGCGACGCCATGTTCGGCGCGTTCGCGGGCGGCGGCACCATCGAGGGCAGCCTGTCCCGCGACCCCGGCAACAGCGCCCACAGCGTGTACTCGCTGCGCCCCGGCCTGCTGATGGGCAAGATCACCAGCGGCGGGTACTGGGCACCGAGCATCATCGGCGTCACCCAGGCCGCGTACACGTCGGGCGGCACCAGCCTGACCCTGACGGCGGCGCAGGCCGCGTACCTCGTGGCCCGCGTCGGGGCCAGCGGCACGTTCAACCTGATCGGGCCGGCGAGCGCCGCGGGCAGCAACAACACCACGCAGGTGACGTACTCCGGCGTCAACACGACCACCGGCGTCGTGACCATCACGAACATCGGGGCGAACCGCATCGCCGGGTGCCTCGTGGCCCCCGAGGACGGGTCGCAGACCCCGCGGACGCTGATCCCCGATGGGCACAACGTGCTGATCGACGACGTGGGGCTGGGCGACGTGTCGTTCCCGCGCATCCCGGTATCGGGCGTGGTGGACGTGGACAACATCATCGACTGGCCCAGCGACACCACCCTCAAGACGTTCGTTCGCGAATCGCTCTCGACCCTGAGCGGCGGGAAGTTCGTGTTCAGCGACCAGTTCGAGGCGTAACCACCCGCCCCCACCCCGTAACGAGTACCCACCCCGGAGCCGGAGCCGCACATGGCACTGTCTATCGAAGAGATTCTGGGCTTCGTGCCGCTCACGAAGGCCATCGAGACCGTCAAGGCCGGCGTGCCCAAGCTCCTGCCGCCCGCGTTCTACACGCGCAAGCCGGAGTTCCGGGTGCTGGGCGACAAGACCCGCCGCATCGAGACGGCGGGCACCCGCAAGAACGCCCGCATCGTGCCCTACGGCGCGCCGGGGCGGCAGGTGGACCACCTGCCCCTGTCGGGCCGCGACGTGCGGCTCATCCACACGGAAGAGAAGCTGATGTTCTCGCACGAGCTGTTCATGCAGCTCCGCGAGTACGAGAACTACACGGTGATGCAGAAGGTGTCGGAGGAGGCCCGCCGCCAGGTGACGGCGATGGCGACCCGGCAGGACAACCTGCTGACCTCCGCCGTCCACGTCATGCTCGCCACCGGCAAGCTGTACTTCGACGCGGACTGCTCGCTGCTCGCGACCTCCAGCGGCGCGGACCTGACCATCGACTACGGCGTTCCGGCGAACAACCTGAACCAAGCGAACGGGGCCATCGACGCCTCGTGGGCGCTCGCCACCACGAACATCCCCGGCCAGTTGAAGACCATCCGCCAGCGGGCGCGGCAGACCACCGGGTTCCCGCTGAAGTACGCGCTGTACGGCAAGAACGTCATGTCGCACATGCTGCGGAACGACTTCGTGAAGAACCACATCGTGTCGCTGGGCGGCGCGGACCGGGCCAAGTCGTTCCTCGACACCGGCGAACTCCCCTCGAAGCTGTTCGACTTCGAGTGGGTTCCGATGAACGAGACGTTCTTCGACACCGAGGCCGGGAACGTCACCGAAATCTGGGGCGACGACACGCTGGTGCTGACCCCCGACCCGAACGACGTGAACGTGTACGGCATCTACGAGGGGTCCACCCCGGTGCCGACGAAGTTCGACCTGTCGGGCGACCTGATGGGCCAGTGGGCCAACTGGGATCACAAGTCGGGTGCCTACGGGTACGGGTTCCCGCAGGGGCCGTGGAACGGGCAACCGCTGGGCCTGTTCGGGGTGTACGGCGACACGTTCCTGCCGAGCCTGCACAACCCGAGCGCCTACTACATCCTCGACGTGACCCCGTAAGGGGTCGGTGCCCGGCCCCATCAGGGGCCGGGCGGGTTCCACCTTCACCTGGGAAGTGACTAGACATGGCAGCGATCACGGACGCGAAGTTGAACGGTGCGGAACTGATGCGGGAACTGGCGAAGACCGGGACCGCGGACGCGAAGTTGGCCCTGCCCCGGAAGGTGCTGGCCTTCGTGTGGCGCACCGAGAACCGCGTGGCGACGGCGAACGAGTTGATCGACGCGATGGAGAAGGCCGGCACGCGGGAGCCGTACCTGGACTACCCGCAGACCCCCGACCTGACGCTGAAGAAGGCGACGGCGCTGGCCGTCCGGGGCGTGTGGAACGGGCCGGTCGAGGAGAAGGTGCCGCCGGTCGAAGACCTGATCCTGGGCGGCGCGCCGGCCCTGGAAGAGGAGCCGGCGAAGACGGTCGCGGAGCGGGCGGTGGAGTCGCCCAACCCGTTCGACGTGAAGGGCACGCACACGCTGGAAGACGAGTTGGCGCTGAAGAAGGTCGCCAAGCCGAGCAAGCCCAAGAAGGCGGCCGAACCGGTCGCCGCTTGACCCCCTGACCACCCCCACGACCACCTGAGCGGAGCCTACGATGGCGAACCCCAAGACCGGAACGATTACCGCGACGGGCAGCGACAACGGCGTCACCAGCGACACGCTCGACGGGTACGGCCCGGCGGCGATGGGCGTCGTGGTCGTGAGCGGCACCTACACCTCGCCCACGCTGGTGGTCGAGAAGAAGCTGCGCGGCGGCAGCGTGTGGGTGCCGGTGCTGATGCAGGACGAGAAGACGATGGCCCGCAGCAACGGGTCCGCGGCACTGACCACCGACACCACCTACTCGTTCCGGGTGGACCTGGGCGGGGCGTCACAGTTCCGGGCGTACTGCTCCGGCGGGTCCGGGCTGACGATGGCGGTGGAACTGCACAGCGGGGCCACGCAGGACTTCGGCGGCATCCTGCCGGCGGCGTACACCACGACCACGGGCGCGGCGGCGTACAACGACGCCGTGACCAGCAACAGCGCGACCGCGGGCATCGGGTACGCGACCGGCGCGGGCGGGGCGGTCATGCAGATCACCTCCCGCACCACCGGGGTGACGCTGAACAAGGTGTGCGGGGCCATCACGCTGGTCAGCGCCGCGGGTTCGACCACGGCGGCGTCCTTCACCGTGACCAACTCGACGGTCGCGGCGACGGACGTGGTGAGCATCTGCCAGAAGTCCGGCACCGACCTGTACCGCCTCCACGTCACCAACGTGCAAGCCGGCTCCTTCCAGGTGACGTCCAACACCGTCAGCGGCACCACGACCGAGCAGCCGGTGTTCAGCTTCGTGGTCCACAAGGCCGTCGCCGCCTGATCCCGTCCCCCTGACGCCGCCGGGAACCCCCACCCGGCGGCGTTTCCGCGTTTCCGTGTCCCCGCGACGATGGGTTCATGGCAGTCGAAACCCCGTACACGACCAGCGCCCTCATCACCCGCCTGTTGGGGCAGTTGGGGCTTGACCTGCGCGACGACGACGCGACCACGACCCCGCTCGCCGACTCGGAGATGATGCAGGACGCCATCGACACGGGCACGAGCGACGTGGACTTCTACTTCATGGACTTCGCGCAGGCGGATGTCGCGGACGACGAGTTCGCGGTGCAGTGCGCGACGTTCTTCGCGGTGCGGCGCTGGTGCCTGCGCCGGCTCAACGAGGTGCCGGCGAGCCTCGCGGCCGAGTGCGAGCGCCGGGAGAAGTTGCTGGAACTGATCCGCACCCGGAAGGCGCGGACCCGCATCGCCCGGAGCCGGCGGCCGGGCGCGGTCACGAACCACGTCGTCATCACCCGCAACCCGAACAACCAGATTCGGGTGGACCCGTCCCGCAGCACGGGCGTGGCGAAGGGTTACAAGAGACCGGTTGACGACACGGCGACGGACAACCGATGAGGTGGGTATGGCGCTCAACAGCAGTACGAGAACCGAACTGGCCCCGGACGGGATGGTAGTCAAGCACGGGTCCGCGCGGGTACACACAAGTCTCGCATCCGCCCCGGAGCGGCACGCATTCGAGCTGGCGTGGCAGGACCGGCAGATGACCGCGAACCTGGAGGAGTGAGCGATGGCGGCGTACCACACGGCCCCTGCTGGCGACCCGCCCGACGACCCGGCCGGCGCGCTGCCCGACTTGCTCGGAGCGGCGGGCCTGTGGAAGCCGCTCCCCGACTCCAATTGGGGCAAGTGGTCGGCCGCGATCCCGCGCCACCTGTCGCCGCGCGGTACGGCCGGGCTGGTAATGCGCACGGCTGACGACAAGATCGTAGACCTGTGCCGCCCGGACCCGCCGCACGTCGTCGGGGGTTGACCCGTGAAATGGCGCGGCACCAAAGCCGGCCTCAAGGACGCGCTGCGCCGCCTCCCCGCCGTACTCGCCGGCCGGGAACCCGACCCGATGGGGCTGGGGCGCGTGTTCTGGGGCTTCGTCGGCAACGCCGTGCTGCGACTGATTCGCAGTGCGTTCAAGGAGAAGATGTCCGGGCGCACGGGCAGCGACGGCATCAAGTGGGCCAAACTCGCGGCGGCAACGCTCGCCATCCGCCAGCGGAACGGCCGCACCGACCGCGACATCCTGTTCGAGACGGGGGCGCTCTTGGCGAGCCTCGAACCGGGCGCGGACCACGAACCGTCCGGGGCACTGTTCCAGGTGTTCCGGTTCGAGCCGGGGGCAATCGTGGTGGGCACGACGGAACCGAAAGCCGACTGGCACCAGAACGGCACCGAGTTCATGCCGCGCCGCCCCGTCGTCACCGAACACATCCCGACCGCGTGGGAACCCGCCGTCGAGCGGGCGATGGAGAAGGGCATGAAGGCGGTCATCGAACTCGTGGTCGCCAACGGGGGGATGTAAGTGAGCATCGGGGCGATACTCAGCGGCGTGGAGATTCGGTTGCGGTCGTCGGCGTGTCTCAACGACCAGCCGGCCGAGGCCGTGGGCAAACTCGTGGGCGTCCAACCCGAGGGGATGCCCCCGCCCAACGCCGGGCAGTTCTACTACGCGCCGTACTTCGCCGGGCTGCGCAACGGCGACGACAACAGCCTGTCAATGGACTGGTTCTACTCCGTTACGGTCGCCATCACCGGGCGCATGGGCTACGCCCCGAAGGACCGGCGCGGGGCGCGGATGGTGCTCGAAAACCAACTGCTCGACCGGGCGATTGACCTCGCCGGGTTCTTGCACCAGGACGAACTCCACCGCATCCGGGCGAACGAACTCATCACCGGGACGGCGGAGCAGGTCGCCCTCGCGGGCAGCGGGTCCGTCACCGTCAACGGGTTCCTGACGCCCCTGAAACTCGCCAGCATCTCGCAGGTGCGCCCGTGCCCGCCCGAGTGGATGCACACCGACCAGAAGACGGACAGTTACTACATCGAGGTCGCGTTCCAGAACGCGCACAGAATCCAAATCATCGGGAGTTGACCGTGCCGCTGTACCGCTGCCTCAGTTGCGGGGGCCAGTTCGAGGCCGCGAAGCCGGCGTGCGCCGTGTGCGGCATCGACCCGGCCGCCGACCCGCGCGACGGCGAAGCCATCGTCGAACTGGTGCTCCACCACTTCGACCCGCCCAGCAAGCGGCCGGGGCGCGGGCTGGGGTGCGCCGCCTGTAACCCCAAGATTCGCGTCGGCGTCCCCAAGTGCGCGTTCACCGGGGAACCGGAACACGTCAACTGCGCCGCGTGCCGGGCCACCGCCGCCTACGCCGCCGCGAACGGGGCCAGCAACGGGGCCGCGGCCCTCACCCCCTCCGCCCGCCGGTAGCGTGTCCCCCACACAATCCGGCATCTCGTGGAGGGCACTACCGTGAGTTT
>SXGS01244477.1_pt1 | contig 30728 bp, 21 predicted proteins | sample 3174681 | NCBI WGS metagenome assembly SXGS01 (sample SAMN11356861, study PRJNA531348) | freshwater metagenome | isolation source: freshwater sample F1-80 | place: China: Fuxian Lake, Yuxi | collected 2017-12-25 | reverse complement strand
GTGAGCATATCCTGCTCGCCCGTCAGGTTGGCGTGCCCAAAATCGTTGTCTATCTCAACAAAATCGATGTGGCCCTGGCCGATGACCCGGCAGGCGAACTGGTTGAACTCGTTGAGATGGAAATCCGGGAATTGCTTACCAAGTATGGTTTTCCCGGTGATGAAATCCCCATCATTCGCGGAAACTCCCTTGCTGTAATGCAAAGCCTTGGCAAAGACGATGCGGCCGGCAAGTGCATCGACGACCTAATCGCTGCCATTGACACTTACATCCCTATTCCGGTCCGCGAAAGGGACAAACCCTTCCTCATGAGCATTGAGGATGTGTTCTCCATCAAGGGTCGTGGAACCGTGGGAACCGGCCGAATTGAGCGGGGTGCTGTCAAGGTGGGAGACGAAGTCGAAATCGTCGGCCTCCGGAAAGACATCCGCAAAACCACTGTCACCGGTGTCGAAATGTTTCAGAAAACACTCGGCTACGGCGAAGCAGGCGACAATGTCGGCGTTCTCCTCCGAGGCATCGACCGGAACGATCTGGAACGGGGTCAAGTTCTCGCCAAACCAGGCAGCATACCTCCCCATACCAATTTCGAGGCCCAAGTGTACATCCTTTCCAAGGAAGAGGGTGGTCGCTCCACCGCATTCTTTAGCGGATACCGACCCCAGTTCTATTTCCGCACCACGGATGTTACCGGAAACATCAAACTTCCGGAAACCATCGAAATGGTTATGCCTGGTGAAACCGTTGCTTTCACCGTGGAGCTCCTCCCGGAAAGCCCCATCGCCATGGACGAAGGCCTTCGCTTTGCCATTCGTGAAGGCGGCCGTACGGTAGGGTCCGGCGTGGTTACCAAAATCCTGGCGTAAGCTCGGAAGAAATCGCCGCTTTTTGCGCCCGACGGAACTCCGCCGGGTGCTAATCGTAGTAGAATTCAAAAGTCCTTTGCGTTTTGAGAAAGTAAGGGTTGGGTCATGCGCGAATATGTGTGGTTGGAGTGCACCGAATCAGGCGAACGGAACTATCGGGTTCAAAAAGAAACCCGCGGAGCCGAAAGACTCGAGCGGAAAAAATATTGCCCCCGGTTGCGTAAAGTGACCATTCACAAGGAAACGCGCAAAAAATAGCCTTTCTTTTTGAAAGGTGGGTTTCCCTTTCAAAAGGACCGGAATACGGGCGTAGCTCAATTGGCAGAGAACCGGTATACAAAACCGGGGGTTGAAGGTTCGACTCCCTCCGCCCGTGCTTCAAAAAACCAGGGAATAACCCAAATGGAGCAAACGAAACCCGTCGCTCCGCCTTTGATTGGAAGATAAGCGAAACTATGGCGGCTTTGGCACCAATACCTACTAACAAAACTACTACCAAATCGGGTTGGGGAGCATTCTCTGGTCTTTTGGGAGCAGTTTTGGTCGTTGCTTCGGTTGGCATAACATTCTGGGGTATCCCAAGGTTGCTTTCCGTGGGATCGTGGCCTGAGGGTCTCCAATTTTTTGGTGCTGCGGTGGTGTTTTTAGCCGTGGTCGGTGGCATCGTTGGATCGGTTATTGGCCTTTTAAGGTTGGCAAAAAAATCAGGTACACCTGAAACTCCCTCCTATACCGCCATAGCCCTGATCGGTTTCTTTTTCGTATCCCTTTTTGGATTGGCAATTGGCTGGTGGATGGACCGTTTGGTCTATCAAAACAGCATGAGTCGACCAATGGGACTGATCATCTCCATGGGTTTTGTAGCCTTCGCCCTAAGCCTTGGTGTCCGACTTTTCTTTGCACCAGGCTGTGCTTCCCTTGCCGCCCTTTTGACAGGACAAGGTTGGTTTACTGGCAACTCCTTCAAGAAAGCCCAAGGCATTCGAATGCGCCGGGTCACTCTTTCTGTTTTGCTTGTAATTCTTGGGTCTGGGGTTTGGTCCCTTTTGGGTGCATCTGGCGTTCGAAAGGGAGGCGACCTGGATGTCGCATTGCCTTTTACGGGTCAGGTCCGGATAGAAAAAGTTGGGGACGCCATGTTCCTTGTGAACAGCGTTTCCAAAGGTGAGATCATTAGTCGTGAGGGGTATGCCCAAATTCGGGAACAGCTGAATCCGGAATCAACGGTCAAGATCGGCATCATTAGTGGTGACTCCCAGTATAAAACCAACGAAATTGTACTCAAAGAGAAGGTTTCCGAAGAAACCCGTGCTTTCCGGGAACAGGGATTGAAGACTCCTGCGGAGACGGTAAATCCCGTTTTGCCCGAAGGAACCCTTGTATTTGGAAAAATCCCTCTTCTTCCGACCGTCCAGTATTCGCTTCCCTTGTTGATTCTGGGCATTGGATTTTGGTTCAGTTGGCGGTTGGTCAATGTTCCGCTGTTTGCCGAATTTCTCATCAGTACCGATGGCGAAATGAACAAGGTCAGCTGGGCGGGTTGGAAAAAACTTATGCAGGACACCATGGTCGTTTTAACCACGCTCCTCATGTTTGCGGTCCTTCTTTTTGTGATGGACATTGCATGGAAACAAATTCTCAGCTCCAATTTGATTGGCGTGCTGAAATTCAAGGAATCGGTCCAGGATCGTGAGGTAAATGTGGATCGGAAGCCTTGGTGATTGCCAAGTCCAGCTGATCCTCAAAAGAGCGCGAAGGCCACAGGACATCAAACCATGAACGAAACGCAAGATATTTTGGAAGAAGTTGAAACGGCGGTTGAAATGCCTCCCGTGGCAACGGCTTCAGCTGTACCCTTGGAAACCGCCCCGGATATGCCTCCTGTTACCGGGAAAAAAAACTGGTATGTGATCAAGGTTACCGCAGGTCGTGAAGAAACCATCCGCGACGCCATTGAACGCCGGATCAAAATTGAAGGCCTTGAGCCTTATTACGGCCAGATTTACATTCCCATTGAGCGGGTCACGGAGCGGCGGAACAACAAAAACATTGTAAAGGAACGAAAACTCTACCCCGGTTATTTCATGACCGAATTGGAGTTTAACGACCGGATGTTGGTTCTTTTCCGGGAAATCAATGGGGTGGGGGATTTTGTGGGTAGTGCGATCAATCGTGCCCCCAGTCCCATGTCGGAACTTGAAGTTCAACGGATGCTCCGAACCAAAGGCGAGGTGGTTACCAGTACGGTTTCCACAAAACCCGAATTTGAACGGGGAGACCGGGTTAAAATCAAGGATGGAACTTTTGCCGGGATGGAAGGCGAAGTCAAGGAAATCCTGGAAGCCGTACACCATGTCAGGGTAGAATTGACAATTATTGGCCGGACGGTTCCGGTAGAGTTGGAATACTGGCAGGTCGATGTGATCTGATCCAGCTGGGCAAATAAATTTCTGGTAAAGGTTGAAGGACGAAAAAAATGGCTAAGGTAGTTTCTGCGATCATTAAACTTCAGTGCCCGGGTGGTTCCGCTACCCCCGCCCCCCCGGTAGGGCCGGCATTGGGCCAGCACGGCGTAAATATTGGCAAGTTTGTCAAAGAATTCAACGACAAGACAGCCGATCGCAAAGGGCTTACCCTGCCCGTTCTTATTACCGTTTATAGTGATCGTTCCTTCGATTTCATTATCAAAAGCCCGCCCGCCTCGGTGCTGTTGAAGCTTGCGGCAAAGATTCCCGTGGAGAAGAAAAAGGGTGGCAAGGAAATCAAGCCCGAAGAAAAAGCAAAAAAATCAGGCAAATATAAGGGTTTTTCCGTGACCAAGGCGCAAGTTCGCCAAATTGCCTCGGACAAGTTTCCCGATCTTAATGCTCGCGATGTCGATCACGCCATGCGGATCATCGAAGGTACGGCCCGAAGCCTTGGCTTGGCCGTAGAAGGATAATCTGGGATATTCCCGGTTTTTCATAAGGGGTGAGGGAGATTATCCTTTGCGCCTTTGGGTTTTTTGCTCTATAATCATAGTTTCCCCAAATCTGGGATGATGAACAGGCAGAATGAGTCATGGCGAAAAAGAAAAAAGAAGACGGACCGAAAACCAACCAGAAACCTGCGGAAAACCCGCCCGTTGAGGTGGTTAAGGCTGCCGCCCCTACCGAGGGTAAAAAGGTCAAAAAGCAACCCGGAATTCCACCTCGTCGTGGGAAGAAACTCCGGGGGGTCCTCAAAACCCAGGAACAAAAGCTTCGCAAGGAGGGCACCGTCGCCCTTCGAAAAGCTCTATCCCTGCTTCGAACCACCCGAAGGGCCAAGTTTGATGAAACGGTTGAGGTTCACATGAACCTTGGCATCGACGCTACCCAGGCCGATCAGCTGATTCGTGGTAGTGTGGCATTGCCCCACGGCGTAGGTAAAAATGTTCGTGTTCTGGTATTTGCCCAGGGTGCCAATCTGGATGCCGCCAAAAAAGCCGGTGCCGATTTCGCTGGCGGCGATGATTTAATCAAGAAAATCAACGAAGAAGGTTGGCTCGAATTTGATGTGACTCTGGCCACCCAGGATATGATGGCAAAGGTCATCCGGCTGGGTAAGGTTCTTGGTCCTCGCGGATTGATGCCCACACCCAAGGCTGGGACGGTTATTCCCGCCGGGGGCGATGTTGGCTCGGTGGTCAAGGAATTCAAAGCAGGAAAAGTGGAATACAGGACTGACAAAGGCGGCAATGTCCACGCCGGCATGGGCAAGCTCAGCTTCAACGATGACCAACTTTCTGATAATATCAACACATTCATCGAGCAGATCCGCTCGGTAAAACCTTCAGGAATCAAGGGGAACTACATCCTCGGGATCTCCTTGGCCTCCACGATGAGCCCCGGAATATCGGTGGCCTTCTAAAACGGATCCAAAATTGGAAAACCCCGGATCGCTTTGGTTATACCAAGGCCTGTCTGGAAGGAATTATTGACCAAGGGAGAGATAATGAGCAAGGTAGTCAAATCGATGGAGCTGGAGGCAATCCGCAAGGATTTCGCCGGGGTTCAGGACTTGGTGGTAATGGGTGTTGGCAAATTGGATTGCACCGCAGACCAACAGTTTCGTGCCAACCTTCGCAAAAAAAAGGTTCGTGTGAAACGAATCAAGAACAGCATGGCCCGCAAGGTATTGGCTGAACAGGGTATGAAGATACCTGCGGAAAGCCCTTATTTTAGTGGAACAACTCTTTATGCTTGGCCAGTCGTTTCAGGCATGGCGATTTCCGAACTTTGCCGGGCCGTTGATGGTGAATTGACGGGCAAGCAAATGGCCACCTACAAGGACAAGTTGATTTTGAAGGGTGCGGTCGCCGAAGGGTTGCCGATTTCTTTCGACATCGCGAAAAAATTGCCCACTCGCCTGGAAGCAATCGCCAATGTGGTGGGAATGATGCTTGCGCCTGCTGGCAAACTGGTATCCCAGCTTAGGGCACCTGCGGCCAATCTGGCCTCGCAAATCAAAACCATCTCTGAAATGGAGACAGCGGCAGTTGGGGTCTAGCCCTGATTTGTCGTAAAACCGAACATCCGGAAGGTCCGGGTATCGTGCTATTACGCTGGTTTGAATGGATCTGTCCAGGAAGCTTCAACCTGGGCAGGTCATAGTGAAAGGGTTACTGAAATGAGTGAGACGAATTACAGTGCGGAGACCAAAGAATTGGGCGACAAGATTGTCGCTTTGACCGTAGCAAAGGCCGTGGAACTGGCCGACTACCTCGAAAAAGTTCACAACATCAAGCCCGCCGCTGGTGGAGCCGTGGTTGTTGCGGCAGCAGGTGGTGCGGAAGCTGAAAAACCCGCCGCGAAGACAGAGTTCAGCGTAATCCTTGAAAGCGCTCCCGCCGACAAGAAAATTTCGGTGATCAAGGTTGTTCGTGAATTGACCGGCCTTGGGCTTAAGGAAGCCAAAGACCTTGTGGAAGGGGCTCCCAAGTCTGTCAAGGACGGCATCAGCAAGGAAGATGCGGAAGCCGCCAAGAAGAAGCTTGAGGAACAGGGTGCGAAGGTTTCCATCAAGTAAACCGGTTTGGATCAAGGGATCCTGGTTGGGAGGATACCGGCCAGGATTTTTCATTGGGTCCCTTGACTACACCCCATTGGTTTGATTGAATAGTAGATTGATGCCGTACGCCGGTTGGAAACAGGAAGTTTAGAAACACATACCCCCGTTCGACCTTTGGGCCGGGAGAGGGTGTGGTTGTTGCGTTTCCGGTGAAATGGTCCAAATACCTATGTGGTTTTTGGCCAGCGGTTCGTTTCCTCCAGAGACCAGGCACCCTTATGCACAGGCAATTTCAGGTCTTGGATTTATCCTTTTATCGCCAAACTGACTGGGCCCATGCCCGGTTGATCAATCCTTCCGGATTGCAAAACACTTTTGGATGGGATGTCAATTTCCTACGCCACAGTCTCTTATTTGTTTGATTGTTAACTTACAGTGAGTCATGGGTTCCCCCGGGTCGAGGCTGACCGGGTGATCTCAAAATAAGTCACGCCTCAGGGAGTCGCATTTCATGCCCATCCCCACCGTCAGAACGATCCTTCCTACCCAAACCCGCAGCTTTGGTCAAAACACCGAAGATTTGTCTGCCATTCCCCCGCTTACTGACATCCAGCAGAAATCCTATGCGGGTTTCCTTCAGGCAAATGTCCTGGCGGAAAAGCGCGAGGACATTGGGATTGAAGGGGTTCTCCGGGAAACCTTTCCCATTGAGAATTTGGACAAGTCCATCAATCTGCAATACATCCGGTACGAATTGGGGAAACCCCGGTTCGGTCCGGATGAGTGCCGCCAACTGAGGCTTACCTATGGGCGCCCATTTCGGGTCCTGCTCCGGTTAAACAAAGAGCAACCGGTTGAGGAAGAAGTCTATTTGGGCGACCTACCCATCATGATTGGTGGTGGCGAGTTTCTCATCAATGGTGCAGAACGGGTTGTAGTCAGTCAGCTGCACCGCTCCCCAGGGGTGGATTTCATGATGGTTCGCGAGGCGGACCGTGATCTCCATTCGTGCCGAATCATTCCCGAACGCGGTTCATGGATCGAACTTCATGTCACCAAAAAAGATTCGCTGAATGTCCGGATTGATCAATCCGGCAAGTTTTCGGCAATGACCCTGCTTCGGGCGATGGACCCCGCCTACAGCACCAACGCCGACATCATCAGGGCGTTTTATCCTTCCGAGCCGGTGAAATTGACCAAGGCAAACTTTGACAAACTCAAAGGGGCAATCGTTTCCGAAGATGTTATTGATCCCACGGACGGTGAAATCTTCCTTGAAGCTGGCCAAGCCATCGAAGAGGCCAAGTTAAACCAGCTGCTGGGTAGTTCGGTAAAGTCGGTTGTGATCCTATCGGCCGTAAAAGATCCCATCATCCTGGCAGCCTTGGCGGAGGATACGGCTTCGACCCATGAAGAAGCCCTTATCAAGATTTACCAAAAAATCCGGCCTGGAAATCCCGCCCAGCTTGAAAAAGCGAAGGAGATGTTTCGGGAAAAATTCCTGGACACCAACCGCTACCGGTTGGGTCGGGTTGGCCGATTCCGGATCAACCGCAAATTCAAACTCGAGGAAACGGTTGCGGCCGATGAAATGGCCCTTCAACCGGATGATCTGCTCAACGCCATCAAGTACATTTTGAAGCTTCGTGCCAAAGAAGGCGAGTTGGACGATATTGACCATTTGGGCAACCGACGGGTGCGGACCATTGATGAGCTTGCCGCGGAAGAACTTCGCAAAGGCTTCCTCAAGCTCAAACGGACCGTCACAGAAAGAATGTCCAACCGGGACCAACAGGACATGACTCCCCGGTCCCTGATTAACCCCAAGAGCATTAGTGCTGCGATCGAATACTTTTTCGGTCGGGGCGAGCTAAGCCAGGTGGTTGACCAGACAAACCCCCTCAGTCAGTTTACCCACGAGAGGCGGCTTTCTGCCCTTGGGCCTGGTGGCCTTAATCGCAAAAGGGCGGGCTTTGATGTGCGCGATGTGCACATCAGCCACTATGGACGAATTTGCCCCATTGAAACTCCTGAGGGAACCAACATTGGTTTGATCAGCCATCTAAGCACCTTTGCGGGTGTGGATGACAAGGGCTTCCTGATTACTCCCTACCGGTTGGTGAAACACGGGAAACTTACCGGGGAAATCCGGTTCCTTCGTGCGGATGAAGAGGCCAAGGTTCACATTGCTCCGGCGGATACTCCCATGACCAATGGGAAGTTCACCTCGGAAAGGTTCACGGCCAGGTTTGATGGCGAATTCATAACGGCGGAAGCTTCTGACATCGAATTTGTCGATGTTAGCCCACGCCAGATGGTAGGCGTGTCTGCCGGCTTGATTCCGTTTCTTGAACATGATGATGCCAACCGTGCGCTCATGGGATCCAACATGCAGCGCCAAGCGGTGCCGCTATTGGTTCCCGAGCCGCCGATTGTGGCGACGGGCATGGAAAAGGATGTTGCCAGAAACTCCGGAATGGTCCTTAAAGCAGAAAAGGACGGTCTTGTAACCTATGTGGATTCATTGCGAATCCGGGTGGATGAACGGGAATACATCCTGCGCAAGTTCACCGGCCTGAATGAACACACATGCCTCAATCAAAAACCGATCATCAAGGTCGGTGAGAGAGTGAAAAAGGGTCAGGTTCTTGCGGATGGTGCGGCGACCTACCATGGGGAACTTGCGCTTGGCCGGAATGTGTTGGTGGCGTTCATGTCCTGGGAGGGTTACAACTTCGAGGATGCAATCATCATTTCCGAGCGGCTTGTCGAGAGGGACACCTACACCTCCATTCACATTGAGCAATTCGAAATCGAAATCCGGGAGACGAAACTCGGCAAGGAAGAGTTCACCAAGGACATTCCCAATGTCTCCCCGAAAGCCTTGGCCAACCTGGACGAAAACGGCATCGTACAAATCGGTACCTATGTCGTCCCCGGGGATATCCTCGTGGGCAAAGTTTCACCCAAATCCAAGAGTGAATTGACTCCCGAAGAAAAGCTTTTGTACGCCATTTTCGGCCGCGCCGGCGAGGATGTAAAGAACGAAAGCCTTGAGGTAAACTCAGGCGTTGAGGGTGTGGTCATCGAGGCCAGGCGCTATTCCCGCCGTGCCAGCATGACCGAGGAAGAACGCAAGGAATTCGATAAGTCCTTCAAAGACGAGAAGGAGGCCTTCGACAAACGGATCTCCGAACAGTGGCATCTCATGGTAAACGAAATCAAGGATGCCATTGAAATCAGCCACCGTACCAGCCTTCGGGATGTGCGTAACAACAAGTCGATTGGGTCCGAAAAGGATGTGGACGAATCCTCGAAGGCTGCCGCCGACTTCAAGTTTGATCATCTGGACCTGCCACCCCAACATGCCAAGGCGGCGAAAACCGTTTACAAAAAGCACCGGGAGCATTTGGACAAGTTGCTTGAAGAGAAGGAACGACGCCTTAATAACCTGAAGAGGGGTGAGGAACTTCCTCCTGGTGTCCAGCAAATGGTAAAGGTCACGGTTGCCACCAAACGGGTAGTATCCGTTGGTGATAAAATGGCCGGCCGCCACGGGAACAAGGGTGTGATTTCAAAGATCCTCCCTGTGGAAGATATGCCCTATTTGTCCGATGGAACCCCAGTGGATATCCTTCTCAATCCCTTGGGTGTACCGAGCCGTATGAATGTGGGCCAGATTCTCGAAACCCATCTTGGGTGGGCCGCAAAAAATCTTGGATTCAAAGCGGTTACTCCGGTTTTTGATGGGGCAACCGAAGAGGAAATCCGTTCCTGCATGAAAGAGGCAAAGTTGCACGAATCCGGCAAAAGCTGGCTGTTTGACGGTCGAACCGGGGAGCGATTCGAACAGATGGTTACCGTGGGCTATATTTATATGCTCAAACTGCACCATTTGGTGGATGATAAGGTTCATGCCCGGGCGACTGGCCCCTACTCGCTTATTACCCAACAACCGCTGGGTGGCAAGGCCCGCTTTGGTGGCCAAAGGTTCGGCGAAATGGAAGTGTGGGCGCTCGAGGCCTATGGTGCTGCCTACATTCTCCAGGAACTCCTTACCGTCAAATCGGACGATGTTGAAGGTCGTACCAAGATCTATGAATCCATGGTAAAGGGTGAGAACACGCTGGAGGCAGGAACTCCCGCGAGTTTTGATGTGCTAACAAACGAGATTCGTGGTTTGGCACTCAATATGCAGCTTCAGAAAAAACAGCTTCTTGGTGGCGGATATGAAAATATCGAATCAAGGGCGGATTGATTAACCTGGCCTACCATTCACCGACCCCTTATTGGGCGGTGAATGGATTTGTGATGGCAAAAAAAATTGGGACCCGCAAGAATACAAGACTTGTCAGGAATATAGAGGGGTAGACGATGAGCACCAACGATACGAATTACGACCGCATCAATGACATTAGCTCGGTCCGCATCACTTTGGCCGATCCCGCCCACATTCGGACCACCTGGTCTTATGGTGAGGTGAAAAAACCTGAGACGATTAATTATCGTACCTACCGTCCGGAAAAGGACGGGTTGTTCTGCGAGCGGATTTTTGGACCTGAAAAGGATTGGGAATGTTCCTGCGGCAAACACCGTGGAATGAAATACAAGGGAATGGTCTGTGACCGTTGCGGGGTCAAGGTTTCCCATAGCCGTGTTCGCCGCAAACGAATGGGACATGTCGAGTTGTCGGCTCCCATTGTCCACATCTGGTTTTTCAAGGCAATGCCCAGCCGCTTGGGCACGCTTCTGAATATGAAAACCTCGTCCCTTGAAAGGATCATTTATTTTCAGGATTATGTTGTAACCAATCCGGGGGATACGGACCTTCTGGAAAAACAACTCCTGAGTGAGGATGAGTATAAAAAGGCCCGTGACAAGTTTGGCAATGCCTTCGATGCGGGCATGGGTGCGGATGCGATCAAGGTTTTGCTGAAGCGACTCAACCTGGTGGAGGTTGCCCAGGAACTACGCGATCTCCTTGACGCTGAAATGGTAAAGGTAAAAAAGTCGGCCCAGAAAATTCGGGACCTGGTCAAACGCCTCAAGGTGGTAGAAAGTCTTCGGGATTCAGGATTGGGTGGTTCAGGCAACAAGGCCGAATGGACCGTTCTGGACTGTATCCCGGTCATTCCGCCAGACCTTAGGCCGCTGGTCCTCCTTGATAGTGGCAACTTTGCCACTTCGGATCTTAACGATCTTTATAGGCGCATTATTAACCGGAATAATCGTCTCAAAAAACTGGCCGACCTGAACGCTCCTGAAGTCATCATCCGCAATGAAAAACGCATGCTTCAGCAGTCGGTTGATGCCCTGTTTGACAACGGCCGCTGCAAAAGACCGGTTCTTGGATCGTCGAATCGGCCACTAAAATCCCTGACCGACATGATCAAGGGCAAGCAAGGTCGCTTCCGCGAAAACCTTTTGGGTAAACGGGTGGATTATTCCGCCCGGTCGGTTATTGTTGTAGGCCCGGAGCTTAAATTGCACCAATGCGGCCTTCCCAAAAAGATAGCCTTGGAACTGTTCCAACCCTTCATCATTCGCCGCCTCAAGGAACTCAAGTACGCCGACACGATCAAATCGGCCAAAAAAATGCTTGAACGGAAGGATGACCAGGTTTGGGATATCCTCGAAGAGGTAACCAAGTCCCATGCGGTTCTGCTAAACCGGGCCCCCACACTCCATCGGATGGGCATCCAGGCTTTTGAGCCAACACTCATCGAAGGCAACGCCATTCGTATCCACCCACTGGTTTGCAAAGGCTTTAACGCCGACTTTGACGGCGATCAGATGGCCGTCCACCTACCCCTCTCGATTGAGGCGCAGGTGGAAGCTACGGTTTTAATGATGTCAACCAACAACATTTTTAGCCCGGCCAATGGACAACCCATCATTACCCCCTCCCAGGACATCGTCATGGGTTGTTACTACCTCACCGCCACCCGGGGTGAGTTGGGTGAATCAGGTGAAAAGGGCGAAGGCATGGTCTTCGCCAACACGGAAGAGGTCCTCAACGCCTTCAGCCAAAACAAATTGGGTGTTCACGCCCGCATTCACCTCCGGCTTCCAGCCGGGAAAAAGTTCATTTCCGAACGCACCTATATTGACCGGGTTGCGGTTGAAGAACATATCGTCAAGGACAACGAGCGGGTGATCACCACCGTTGGCCGGGTGATTTTCAATGACGCACTCTTTCCCCAGATGGCGTATTATGACTTGGCCCTTTCCTCCAAGCAACTCAGTCGCATTATTGCGGACTGCTACCTGGTTCTTGGTCGGCGCGCCACCATCGACCTTCTCGACAAAATGAAGGTAACCGGGTTCCGTGAATCGACACGATCGGGATTGAGCTTTGCCACCGATGACCTGAGGACTCCTTCCAACAAGGAAAAAGAGTTGAAGGAAACCGATAAGGAAGTTGAAAAGTTTCGTCGCCAGTTTGAAGACGGCAACATTACCGAGCGTGAACGCTACAACAAGACGCTGGATCTATGGACCCGAGCCCGGGATAACATCACCAAGCACATGATGGAAGACCTTCGCAATGACAAGCGAACCGAAAATGGCAAGCAACGCCCCTATCTGAATCCCATCTTCCTCATGGCCCACTCGGGTGCCCGTGGTGGTATTGAACAGATTCGCCAACTCGCCGGTATGCGCGGTTTGATGGCAAAGCCCAATGGTTCAATCATTGAAACACCCATCAAGGCAAACTTCAAAGAGGGGTTGTCTGTACTGGAATACTTCAGTTCGACCCACGGTGCCCGGAAGGGTCTTGCGGATACAGCGTTAAAGACCGCTGACTCGGGTTACCTGACACGCAAACTGGCCGATGTTGCCCAGAATGTGGTGGTAACCATGCACGACTGCGGCACAACCCAGGGCGTGACCAAGTCAGCAATCATGAAAGGGGAAGAGATCGAACGATCCTTATCCGACACCATCCGAGGTCGGGTTAGTCGGAATACCATTATCGATCCAAGAAACAATGAAACCATTGTTGAAGAAAACGAGATGCTTTCCTGGGATGCGGCCCGGGGAATCGAAGCCCTTGGACTCGACAAGGTCATGGTTCGCGGACCGATGACCTGTCAGGCGCTTTTGGGCGTTTGTCGCCTTTGCTATGGCATGGACCTTTCTACCGGTGCTCTGGTTGAAGAAGGCATGGCGGTCGGCATCATTGCCGCCCAGTCGATTGGTGAGCCTGGAACACAGCTGACCATGCGAACCTTTCACATCGGCGGTGTCGTCAAGCGTGAACTTGGCGAGTCCGAGATGAAGAACAAGAAGGTGGGCAAAGTGCGTTTTCAGCGCATGAGTGCCGTCGAAAACTCCAAGAAAGAACAGGTTGTCCTTGGCCGAAACGGTGAAATCCAGGTTCTTGGACCCAAGGGCACCCCGATTGAGACTTTTGCGGTCCCCTATGGTGCAATCGTCCTGGTAAAAGAAGGGGTTGAGGTTCAACCCGGAGTAACCCTGTGCAAATGGGATCCGCACATCACCCCGCTCATTGCCGATCGGGGGGGCAAGATCAAGTTTGTTGAACTGATTGAGGGCGAAACACTCCGCAAGGACATCGACGAAATCACCGGTGCCGAACGATTGGTGGTCATGGAACACAAGGGGGAATACCATCCCCAAATCGTCATCCAGGATTCCAAGGGACAAAAGCTTTCCGTAATGTACCTTCCCGAACGGGCATTCATTGAGGTTCGTGACGGAACGGCTATTTCCGCCGGAACCATCGTGGCAAAAACCACCCGGGAATTGGGCGGTACCCAGGACATCACTGGTGGTCTTCCCCGGGTTACCGAGATCTTCGAGGCCAGGAAACCCCGGGATCCCGCCGTTATGTCTGAGGTAGCGGGAATGGTCCGGGTGGGCGACAAGAAACGCAACAAGCGCCTTATCTATGTTCAGCCCATCGACGAAAATGGAAAATCTTTCGGGGATGAACGAGAACATCAGGTTCCTCCGGGTAAGCACCTTCGGGTGCAATCGGGCGATCGTGTCAAAGAGGGCGATCCCCTGGTTTATGGTCCCCTTGTTCCCCATGACATTCTTCAGATCTCGGGTATCGAGGCAGCTCAAAACTACCTGGTTCGGGAGGTTCAGAATGTCTACCGTAGTCAACGGGTAGACATCGACGACAAGCATATCGAAACCATCGTTTCGCAAATGCTCCGAAAAGTGAAAGTCGAGGGCACAGGCGATTCAGGCTTGTTGCCTGGCTCCGTCATCGACAAGCAGGCGTTCAATGCGGTCAATAGTCGTCTGCGCGAGTCGTGCAAGATCAAAAAACCGGGAGATAGCCGGTTCAAAGAGGGACAAATTGTCCCGAAAATCGTGTACGAAGAGGAAAAGGACAGGATTGAAGCCGAGAAGGGAACAGTTCCTACCTGGACGAGTCCCTCTCCTGCATCGTGTCAGGTCCAGTTGCTTGGGATTACCAAGGCTTCGGTCCAATCTGACAGCTTTATCTCAGCGGCATCCTTTCAGGAAACCACCAAGGTTCTCACCGAAGCTGCCTTGGCCGGAAAGACCGATTCCTTGGTCGGCCTAAAAGAAAATGTCATCCTGGGTCACCTGATTCCCGCCGGAACAGGATTCTCCATGCATCAACATTCCCAAATGCGGATCCGTGTTTCGGAAGAGGCGATCGTGGATGAAGAGGCCGAATTAGCCGAAATCGGCGCCGAGTTGGGTGCCGACTCGGAAGGCTAAGCCTTAATCCTCATCCAAAAAACCCAAAGGGGTGAACCGTAATGGTTTACCCCTTTTTTTAGGACCAAACTTGCAAGAAGATTTTTTCGAGATAAACTCTCATTAAGTTTTCATTTTCGTGGGGCTCGTCCCCTCCCCACCGAAATGGGCTTCTTGGGCCGGGGATTCTCCGGCCCAAGGTTTTGTGATCGGACAAAGTTAGGCTCGAACCTGGGAGCTGCCATGGATTCTTTCCAACAGTTTTTTCGGGAGGTTCCCGCTATTGGGAGACCCATTCGGTTATTTCTGGAGTTTTTGGTTGTCACCTTTGTGGTCGAATACGGGCTAATGCTATTGTTGCCGCATCTTTTTGCGGAAAGTTGGAGTGGTTTGCCTGCCTTTATGGATGCCGGGGTCTTGACCCTGGTTTTAGGTTCCCTGGTTTGGGTCCGGTTTCTCGTCCCCCTCCAACAGCATAGTCATGTTAGGGCCCGTCTTTTTGGTTGGCTTTTGGAAACACAGGAGCAGGAACGGAGTCGGATTGCAAGGGACCTGCATGATGGTTTGGGGCAAACCCTGACGGGATTGGTTTTTGGACTCAAGTGGATAGAGGAAACCCCCGGATATGGGCCCGCCCAGGATTGCGCTAAAACCTTGCGGAATCAGGCAAAATGCTCCCTGGAGGACCTGAGGCGGTTGGTTCGGGGATTAAGGACTGTGGTTTTGGAGGACTTGGGACTTGAAGCCACTCTCCAAAAGCTGACCCATGATAATGAGGAATTCATGGGTATCAAGGTTGGCCTTGAGTTTTACCAAGGAGGAAAACGATGGTCCGCCGAGTTGGAAACAGGGATTTATCGCATCATCCTGGAGGCACTTACCAATGCCCAAAAGCACGGCAAAGGGACCCGGGTTGACATCCTGGTTGAGGCCGCTGGTGATCAGGCAAAGGTGTTGATTTCAGACAATGGTGGTGGATTCGATCCAAAAGTGGTCATGAGTGAATGCATTGGGGAGGGCTCGTTCGGGCTTTGGAGCATGAAGGAAAGGGCTGGGTTATTAGGTGGAACCTTTCACATCAAATCCTCCCCGGGTAAAGGTTGCACAATTGAGGTTTACCTTCCCATCCTTGAAAAAAACTCATCCAAAGTGGAAAACTGAAAAATGGGGAAAATCACGGTTTTTGTTGCGGATGATCACGCCATGTTAAGGGCGGGGTTCAAGCTTTTAATCGACAATCAACCCGATATGGAAGTGAAGGGAGAATCGGGCGATGCAGCATTGTTACTTCGTGAGGTTTTATCTGCCAACCCTATGGTGCTTACTTTGGATTGGTCGATGCCCGGTGGAAATCAAGTCCAACTCATAGGGGAATTGGCCAAAAAATCCCCGAATATCCGGGTGTTGGTGGTTACCATGCACGATGACCCCGCCTTTGCCCGTTTGGCTCTGGCCGCAGGTGCGGCAGGGTTCCTCAGCAAAGGGGCAGCGGATTCCGAGTTAATCAAAGCCATTCGAATGGTGGCCGAAGGAGGAATGTACGCCCACGCACCGAGGGCACGCCATGTCGAACCTGATTCCGGAACCAAACGGAAATTGGAAAACCTGAGTGCCCGGGAAAGGGAGGTTTTGGCCCAAGTGAGTAAAGGCCATACCAACCAGGCCATTGCCGACCAACTTTTTTTAAGTGTGAAAACCGTGGAAAGTTATCGGGCAAGGTTGATGGGTAAGTTGGGGTTTAAAAGTCGGGCCGAGTTGACCAGGTTTGCATTGGATACTGGGGTTATTTCCTCTGAAACATCGGGTATTTCGGAGTAAGCCCGGATCTATTGTGTGTTTTTACCTCAAATATTCCTGGTTTTTCCCAATCCAAGGTGTCCATCACAATTCAACCGCCGGGGAATCCCCGCCACAAATAAATGAAGATATCCTAATTTTCCTGACATAAAGAAACCAAAAATAAGTTAACCTAATTTCAGGATCGCCATGGGCGACCAATCAGAAGGCGTGGCTTATTGTTCAAGGTTTGGTCGACAAATTGGCAATTCAAAGGAATTTCACATGCACAATCCACATAATGAGCGGTCCTCCATCCCCCACCTCGAGCAGCTACAGGAGTCATTTCCCCGGTTGGAGACCTTGGAAAACAGGCTGGCTCCTGCTGGGCTAACCGCCACTCTCAGCTTTCGTGAGCTTTTGATCGTTGGCACCGAACTTGATGACACCATCCTGGTGGGTCGGGCGGGAAACCAAATCACAATTCAAGGGATTGAAAGCACATTCCCAATCCATTCCGTCCGTTCGGTCCGTATTGATTCAGGCTCGGGAAGTGACACGATTAACCTATCAGGACTTCCGTCCCTGAAATCGGTCCTGATCAACGCAGGGTTGGGGGATGACCAAATTTCCGGAAGTGTCAACGACGACAAAATCAGTGGTGGCGAAGGCAATGACAGCATTTTTGGCGGGGCAGGCAACGATGTTCTTGTCGGGGACAACGGCAACGACACCCTTACCGGAGGTTCCGGTAATGATCAAATATCCGGGGGAGGAGGTCTTGACTCCCTATCGGGAAATGAGGGTTTCGACCGATTGGACGGTGGTACCGAGGATGACCTACTCAGTGGTGGTAATCACGACGACCAAATGATTGGCGGGACGGGAAATGATAGCCTTCAAGGCGGTTCAGGCAATGACAATTTGAATGGCCAGGTGGGAGATGATGTTTTGGAGGGGGGCTTGGGCAACGATAGCCTTTGGGGTGCAGGTGGAAACGATTCCCTGAATGGTGGTATGGGAAACGATAGACAATGGGGTGGTGTTGGTACCGATACCGTCAACGGTAATGAAGGCAATGATGACCTTTACGGGGAAGATGGCGATGACCTCATGGATGGTGGTTCCGGCAACGACAGCATTTCGGGAAACAATGGCAAAGACACATTGATTGGTGGCTCGGGAAACGACAAGGAATCGGGCGGGGCAGGAATGGATTCCCTCTTTGGCAATGAGGGTGACGACAACCTCAATGGTCAAAGCGATGATGACCTGCTGGATGGTGGTATTGGCAATGACAGCCTTTGGGGTGCTCATGGAAATGACGCTTTGTCCGGCGGCATTGGTAACGACAAGGAATGGGGCGGCGCTGGCACCGATTCCGTCAACGGCAATGATGGAAATGATGACCTTTTCGGCGAGGAGGGCGATGATCTTCTCGAAGGCGGAGGAGGAAACGACAGTTGTCGAGGGGGTAATGGGAAGGACCGTTTGCTGGGTAACGCAGGAACAGACCTGCTTTTTGGCGACCTTGGAAATGATACCATTGACGGTGGAGATGATGAGGACACTTGTAACGGAGGCGATGGGGATGATGAGGTATTTGGGGGCCTTGGGAACGATCTGATTTGGGGTGGCTTGGGTTTGGATTTCATTCGTGGGGGGATTGGAAATGACAGGCTCCACGGAGAGGATGGCACCGATGACCTCGATGGCGGTGATGGGGACGATTACCTAAACGGTGGCCTTGGAGACGATGACCTCAAGGGCGGGGTTGGGGATGACCGGTTGAGTGGTGGAAAAGGACGGGACCGTAACCATGGTGGGGCGGGGAATGACGACTTCTACAACCTTGATAACGATATTGAAGACGATCACGACGATGAGGATGATATCAACGATTCGGACGATAATGGCATTGATGATGATCACGAAGACGACAGGTACGATGATGACCACGACGGCAAAGATGATGATCGTGACGACGATGACGATGATGACCATGGCGGGGACAGGAAATAAAACCAACCAAGAGTAGAGTTGGGTTTGATGGCCCAATGAGCCTCATTTGAAACCGATATTGGGGTGCCCAAGGGAGACCTTTTGCCCCCTTGTTTTCAAGTACTATTTTTGGGTTTATGGGCCGTTAGCGGTTTTGTCGTCAAATTCGCCTTCCCATCTTGCCATCACACAAGTAGCAAGGCAATTGCCCACGAGATTGATCGAGGTGCGGGCCATGTCCATTAGCGCGTCCACCCCAAGAATTGTGGTTACCGCCGCAAGAGCCAAGGTCAACTGGTGGTCATCAATCAAATTTTCGCCTTTCAAATAGCCGCCAAAACTAATGAGGGTCCCCGAAAGGATAACCAGGCCTGCTCTTGGGACCGCAGCGACTCCTTTGCTTGTTAGCATGAGCATAAGCATCATCAGGATCTGGTTGGAGATCGACAACCCGACCCCGGCCGCCTGAAAACAAAAAACACTGGCCAAGGCCAAATAAAGCGTTGTGCCATCCAGATTGAAGGAATATCCGGTTGGCATGACGAAGGCGACAATGCGTCTTGGAACGCCAAATGTCTCCATAGCAAGCATGGCCTTGGGAAGGGCCGCCTCGCTTGAGGCACTGGAAAAAGCCAACAATGCCGGTTCCTGAACGGCCCGGAGAAATCCCCAAAAGGGAATACGAAACAGGAGTACAACTGGCACAAGGACAACCAATATGAAAACGAATAGGGCACCATAAAGGGTGCCTATCAATACCGCCAGATTGCCAAGGACCCCCGTGCCGCTTCGGGCAACCGTGACCGCTATGGAGGCACCGATGGCGATGGGGGCATAAAGCATGACTATATTGGTAAACTTGAACATGACCTGGGCAATAGCTTCCAGAAAATCAACAATAGGCAGCCTGAATTTATCAGGAGACTGGGCAAGCGCGATGCCAAAGAGAATCGACCAGAAGACAAGTTGTAGGACCTCGTTTTTTGCGGCAGCATCCACCACGCTGGCCGGAAACACATGTTCCAAAAACGATGTGGTGGTGGCTTGATCCTTGGCCAAACTGTCTGTTTTTGCGGTGGCTTTGGCCAGCTCCTCGGTCGATTGCGATGCAGGCGTGACCCCGGTTCCCGGGTGGGTAAGGTTTACGGCGGAAAGGCCGATGACCAGTGCCAAAGTGGTTACCACCTCGAAATAAAGAAATGCTTTGAGGGCAAGTCGTCCCATCCGCCGCAAATCGTCACAATGTCCGGCAATTCCCACCACCAGGGTGGAAAAAATCAAGGGTGAGATGAGCGACTTGATCAGGCGCATGAAGATGGTGGAAGAAAGAGGGTCGAGGGTTTTGCCGAGGGCCGGCCACTGATACCCAAGGAGAAACCCCAAAGGCATTGCAATCAGGATCCATTTCGTGAGAGAGGTTTTTCCAAGGAAGCCTATCACTGTAGAGATTCCTTTCCGGGTAACTTCCCAAAGGAAGGGCTGGTGCTAGGTCAAGGGAAACGCTTGGGGAAAAGTAAAATGAGAGCTAACGGGCGGCCTGAACCTCACCCAAAAGGGCCCCCAAGGCGGCATCCGGGGTAGCGGCAACCGCTTCCATGGTCCGCCTGTTGGCCGGATTTTTTGGATCGCTAAAGGAAGCAATGCTCTTCCAGGTGCCGTTCGCCTGCCTTTGCATCTTTTGCCAAACCATGCCATTTTGGCAAAGGGAAACATTCAATTGGGTCAAGGCCGTTTGCGTTGCCTGATCGACAGTTTGTCCCTGTTGACGGAGTTGATCCTGTAACTGGGTAAGATTGGATTGGACTGCCAGGTTGAATTGGCTGTTGTTGGTCGTTTGCAACCCTGCCAAAGCAATTGGCCCGGTTGGATTGAGCTTGGATACGGAGCCCCCGGGTACCGGGTCAGGGGGAGGCGGGACGGCCGACCCTCCTATAGGGGTGGGACCTGTGGGAATGGACGCCCCAACGGGGGGAGGATTGCCCCCATTGGGATTTCCCATGGGCGAGGTTGCCACCGGATTGAGCAGCACAGGGAGGGATCCACCCGGGTTAATTCCTGAGTTGGGTAAATAGGGTGCGTTGGATCCATTTGTCGGAATAGGGGCACTCAGTGCCGGAACAGTGGTGGTATTGCCCGCCAAAGGATCACGGGGATTGGATAGCATACTGGTGGTTCCCGTGGCCAATGCTGCCGGGCTACCAAGGGTGTTTGGTGAGTGCATGGCTGGCAAAGGCCCAGCCATGGGTCCGGTTGGCGAGGCGATTGGCCCCACCGGGGCCAATCCTGTGGGCGACAAACCCGATGCCGGGAGAACGGCGGGCGGTGGTCCCATAAGAGGGTCCCCCCCTGCAGGGGCCCCAATGGGCCAAATGGACCCGGTTCCCCCAGTCGTGTTTTTACACCCGGAAAACACGAAAAAACCCCCAACAATGAGGGGAATCGTCAGCAAGCGTTGGAATCGTAATGCTTTAGGTTTGGAGTGTTTCATGAAGGCACCGCCTCTTTCAAATGAAAATCTGGGTAACCTGCAAAGACTGAGGAGTCTTCCCCTTTGCCGCCCTTGCCAAAAGGCACTGATTTCCTAGCCTTTCTGGGGTATACCAAGGTACGGACCTTTAGCGCACAGTCTTTCCAAGTGTGCTCATACTTTTTCTTGGATGTGGGTGCAATGGCAGCTTGTTCGATCGCGGTGATTCCGGGGGATGGTATTGGCCAGGAGGTTATTCCCTCCACCATGCGGGTTCTCGACCGGGCGGTAAGGGGCACTTCCCTTACCTTTGCCTGGAATGTTCTCGATTGGAATTGCCAGCGCTACCTCACCACGGGGAAACTTCAGCCGGATGATGCTTTTGAGATCCTGGCTCGGCATAAAGCGGTCCTATTTGGGGCAATTGGGGATCCCAGGGTTCCCGATACCGTTCCGGTTCACACATTGTTGTTGCCCATGCGGCGCCATTTCGACCAATATGTCAACCTCCGGCCAAGCTACCTCTATCCGGGAGTCGAATCTCCCTTGCGCGACAAGGCGCCTGGCTCAATCGACCTCCTTTTTTACCGGGAAAACACCGAGGGCGAATATGCCCCTCTGGGAGGCAAACAATACCCGGGAACCCCGGAAGAAATCGCCGTCCAAGTCAATATGTTTACCCGTCGCGGTTGCGAACGGATCATCCGGGCAGCTTTTCAAGCGGCTCAAAAACGCCCTCGCAAAAAATTAACAAGCATCACCAAGTCCAATGCCCTAAGCTTCTCCATGACTCTTTGGGACGATGCGTTCCATGCCGTCAAAAAAGACTTTCCGGATGTCCATGCGTCTTCACTCCTGGTGGATGCCGCTGCCATGGACCTGGTCAGGAAACCCGAGTCATTTGATGTGATGGTTGCCAGTAACCTGTTTGGCGACATCCTCACAGACCTTGCCGCCATGGTCACCGGTACTATCGGCCTTGCCTCAAGTGCCAACATCAATCCCGAAGGCAAGTTCCCCAGCATGTTTGAGCCGGTTCACGGGTCGGCCCCGGATATTGCCGGAAAGGGGATCTCCAATCCTTTGGCAGCAATCCTTTCCGGAGCTATGATGCTTGATCATTTGGGCCAGATCCAGGCGGGTGACAAGGTTCGAGCCGCAGTCCACAAAGTCCTTACCGCAGGAACTCCCAAAACTCCTGACTTGGGTGGCTCAGACGGTACAGCTGCCATGGAAGCGGCAGTCCTTGCTGCCCTTGGCGATTGATTTGACGGTCCACCGTCCTTTGGGTGGTTGAATGCAAAGCCATCAGGTTGAGAGGTGACTTGGCATTCCAATTACGCCAAAGGTCCCCTTACGGATACATTCCTACAACATACCCAAGGTCCCTTCATTCCACCCTTGGAAAACCCGACCATGAAGCATTGCACCCTTTTTTTGCTCGCAGGGTTGATGATTGCTGCTGCTCCCTGCACAGTTTGGGGACAGGCTCCTGCCAAGCCAGCCATCAAGTCCCCATCCCCCGCCGAGGGAGACATCCGGGAGCTCAAACTTCTTGATTGGGAACCTCGTTCCCGAATGGTTACAAAAACGACCATCCTGGACAAGCCCCTTTTTCCGGTCGTTGATGTCCACAATCACCTCGGGGGTGGCAAGGAAAAGCTAACCCCGGCGACTGTGGCCCGTTACCTTACCGAAATGAACGAAGCTGGTGTAAAGACAGTGGTAAACCTTGATGGTGGTTGGGGAGACCGCCTCAAGGAAACCCTTGGTGCCCTTGACCTGGCTCACCCGGGCCGGTTTCTCACATATACCCTGGTTTCATTTGACGGATTGGACGATTCCGATTGGGGCGATCGAGAAGCCAAACGGTTGGAGCAAAGTTTCCAGGCCGGGGCCAAAGGCCTTAAATTTCACAAAACCTTTGGGCTTAGTCACCGCTTCAAGGATGGAAAGCTTCTGGAAGTCGATGATCCAAAACTTGACCCGATTTGGGAAATGTGTGCCAGGCATGGCCGACCGGTGGTGATCCATGTTGCCGATCCCTCTGCTTTTTTCACGCCATTGGATCGTTACAACGAACGATGGCACGAGCTTAACAAGAATCCAGGTTGGCTTTTTTATGGCGACAAATGGCCCAAACGCCAGGACATTCTTGACCAACTTCATCGGGTGATTGCCAGGCATCCGAAAACGACCTTTATCAACACCCATTTTGGAAACAATGCCGAAGATCTGGCTTCCGTGGCAGAAAAACTCGACAAATATCCCAATATGTTCGTGGACATAGACGCTCGCATATCGGAATTGGGTCGTCAACCGCATTCGGCCAGACGCTTTTTCCTGAAATACCAGGACAGGATCATGTTTGGGACAGATACGACCCCGCGCCGCGATGCCTTTCGCATCTATTACCGGTTCCTGGAAACCGATGATGAGTATTTTGACAGCTCCCAAAGCCATCATCGGCAAGGGTTCTGGAACATATATGGCTTGAACCTTCCGCCCGAGGTCCTTGAAAAAATCTACCGGACCAATGCCGAACGGGTGCTTTTTGGCCTGAAAACCGATGAGGAAAAGCGCAAAATGGCCCAGAAGGAATTGGTGGTCAGGCAAACCGCCGATTTTGAAATCACCGGCAAGGACCAAAACCCGGCTTGGAACAAAACCCTGTGGACAGAACTTTCCCGCCGGTCGCCCAAGGGGCACGACTATTCCACAAAAGTAAAGGTATTGTACTCGGAAAAGGGCCTTTATGTCCTGATGGATGCAACCGATTCCTGCCTTACCAGCACTTTCAAAAACGATTACGACACTTTATGGACTGAGGATGTCTTCGAATTTTTCCTTTGGACCGACGAACGCGATCCCATCTATTTTGAGTATGAAATATCTCCCTTGGGCCGCGAGCTGCCCATTCTGGTCCCAAACCTGGAGGGCAAATTCCTGGGTTGGAGACCATGGCTGGATGGTCCTGACCGAAAAACCAGGAAGGCGACCTCTGCCATAGGGGGCGAATTGAAATCCGGGGCCAAGGTCAAGGGTTGGCAAGCGGAAGTGTTTGTGCCCTATGCTTTACTATCGCCCCTTAGAAACATTCCCCCCAAACCCGGAACTTCGTGGCGAGCCAATTTCTACCGCATGGACTATGACGAAGGCAAAACCAGTGCCTGGGATTGGTCCAGGGTCGGCCCAAGCTTTCACGACCATAAAAAGTTTGGTACCTTGCGGTTTGAATAACTCCAATTACCCTATTTTTTCAACAATCCTGTGTGTTTCAACCAAGCGGCTGCCCGGGCAGGCCATTCGCTCGCCTCATTGCTAGCCGAGGGTCTTAGGCCATACCCATGGCCTCCCTTGCTGACAATGTGCAGTTCCGCGGACCGACCGGCCCTCTTCAGGTCGACATAGAGCAAGGCGCTGGAAAGAGGCGTTACCCCATCATCGTGGGCATGAGCCAGGAATAGGGGTGGTGTATCTTTTTGAACCTTGACATAATCCCGGAGTTTGCCATCGCCTTTTTCAGTTAGGTAAGCCGGGTAAATGAGTAAACCAAAATCGGGACGATGGGAGATGGTATCGACCTCATCGGACGATTCATAAATCCTCTGGTTGAAAAGGGCTGTCAAAGCCGCCACCTCTCCCCCCGCCGAGAATCCCAATATGCCGATTCGCTTTGGGTCCAGTTTCCATTCTGTTGCCTTGGACCTAACCAGACTAACTGCCCGCTGGGCATCACGGACGGCGGCCTGGTAGGGCAAGTTTTTGTCACGGGCGGGTACGCGATACTTGAGTACGATTCCGGTGACACCCAAAGTATTGAGCCAAGCAGCAACCTCGGTCCCTTCCAAATCCCATGCCAGGATATGGTGGCCACCCCCGGGGCAGATGATGACCGAAGCCCCTGTATCCCTGGCGGGATCCGGTTTGAACAGATGAAGCGTAGGGGTACTTACATTGCTAATGCGGGTGATACTGGGGGGCTTATCCGGTTTGGTCTCGGCTTTTTCCGGCGGCAGGGTCAGGCCCTCATCGCCTGGGGCTTTGGTGGCCCAAACCGGAACAACCACTTGGGCTTCGGCGGGGGGAGGGAATCCAAACAAAAGGGGAAAAAGAACCGAAACCATGGCATACCTCGCAAGGAACTTCCAGACCGAATGAGGTTTATGTTAGGGTCAAAACCTCAAAAGGGAAAAGGTCGAAAAACACAGGTTTATAATATATTTCCTAGCCAACCCATACAATGAGCCTTCACAAATCCAGACAGTTTTTGGGGGATTCATGTCCCATTTGGACGCCGTCGTTTTAGAAAAGGTTACCAAGCGTTTTGGCAACTATACCGCCGTGGATGGAGTAGATCTTGTTATCCAGCATGGAGCGATCCATGGATTTCTGGGGCCAAACGGTTCAGGAAAAACAACCACCCTTCGCCTGATCATGCGATTGTTCGCACCCGACGAGGGGCGGGTGGTGGTGATGGGGGAAACTCATGGAGGTTGTTCGCGGGACGAAGTAGGCTACCTTCCCGAGGAGCGCGGTCTTTACAAAACCATGAAAGTGGGGGAAATGCTCGAGTTTTTGGCACGCCTCAAAGGCGTGCACCAACCGGCCTCCCTGGTGGATGATTGGTTAAAACGATTTGACCTTTTTGCCTGGAAGAAAAAGAAAATCGAGACGCTTTCCAAGGGAATGGCTCAAAAGGTTCAATTCATAGGCGCAATTATTTCCAGACCCAAGCTGGCACTATTGGATGAGCCCTTTTCCGGTCTGGATCCTGTGAACGCTTTGGTGATGCGCGAAGCTCTCATTCGGCTTCGGGAAGAGGGAACCACGGTAATCCTTTCTACCCATGACCTTGCTCTTGCCGAGCAGATGTGTGATTCGTTCTTTTTGATCCATAAAGGCAAAAAGCTTCTTTCGGGTTCCTGGTCCGAGGTCCAGCGGGACCATGGCGGCGAAAGAGTACGGGTCTCCTTTGTCGATCCTGGCATTCGACCGGACGGGGTTTCCGGTGTGGCCGGTGCCATTCCCACGGGTGAGGCTTGGGAGTTGGACATTGCGGAAAATGCAACACCTGAAAGCGTCCTTGCCGAACTCTTACCCTTGGGTGGGATACGACGGTTTGAAACAGGGCAGGCGTCCCTAAGCGACATTTTCCTCAGGTTGGTAGGTGCCACTGCGGGTGCCTCTGTCGGTCACTAATCCCAAATCGGAAAGTTGATAATGGAAAAGATTCTGGTGATTGCCCGCAGGGAATTTCGTGCGGCAGTGGTGAGTAAGGCCTTTTTGATCTCGATCATCCTTATGCCATTGATGATGCTTGGCAGTTTGGGAGTCCAGATTGCCCTTGAAAGGTTTCGTCCTGACGAGGAACGGGTTCTTGGCATCATTGACCGTACACCCGGCAAAAACCTCGGGGCGGTTGAGACGCTCAATCTGTTATCCGGGGACAATTCAACCAACAAGATGGACCCTTTTGGAGATCCGGCTGGCGACCAGGGAGGTAAAAAGCAGAGAGTTCGGATCAAGTTTGTCGCTATTGAGCCCTCGGGAACCGACCCGGAATCCATTCTGAAGCAACGGGTTTCCGTGGGAGACCGGGTTCGCAAGCGGGAACTGTCCGGGTTTTTTGACATTCACCCCGATGCCCTTGTCACTCCCCCCAAGGACGCCCCGCCCCGTGAGGATGTAACCTACTACACGGACCGAACCTTTGACCGCGATGTTTTGACGATGGCAAGTGGCAAGGTCCTTTCAGCCGTGTACCTCCAGCGTGCCGCCTGCCTGAACCCGTTGTTGTTGGTGAAGGGGCGAAACTCCTACACCCCCGAGGAACTTTCCTCCCTGATCCGTGAAACCAGCAAGGCAGGTTCCCGTGGCCTTTCCATGAAAGATCTGCCTCATTTCGACCCGGCCACCGGAAAGCCGGTAGATGGGCAGGAGACCAAAATCGCCGAAAATATAATTGTGCCCCTGGTTTTGGTCATGTTGATGTTCATTGTGATCATGATGGGGGCATCCCCTTTGCTTCAAGCGGTCATTGAGGAAAAAATGCAAAGAATCGCCGAGGTGCTTTTGGGCTCGGCCCAGCCATTTGACATTCTCATGGGAAAGTTGTTGGGGATGACTACGGTCGGAGTTCTTTTGGCTTTGGTTTACCTGTTGGGTGGGGCCTTCATTGCATCGCGTTTTGATGCAGCCCGTTTTTTGCGCGCAGACCTTGTCCTTTGGTTTGTTGTCTTTGAAACCATGGCCCTCCTGATGTTTGGTGCAGTCTTTCTTGCCGTTGGCAGTGCGGTTTCGGACATCAAACAGGCACAAACTCTTTTGACCCCGGTGACCCTGATCATTACCATTCCCCTCTTCGTGCTGATGCGGGTGATTGAGGACCCTGGCAGCGGACTGGCCCGCTGGATGTCGCTTTTTCCCACGGCCACGCCGATGATGATGCTGGCCCGTATTGCCCTTCAGCCAGATTTGCCCCTCTGGGAACCGCTTTTGGGGGTGTTCTTAATGCTCATCACCACCCTGGTAGTGGTCCTTCTTGCCAGTCGCATTTTCCGTATAGGCTACCTTTCCCAAGGCCAAGCTCCAAAAATACGCGACCTGATAGGCTGGATTGTAAAAGGTGAATAGCCCTACCAGCCCGTTCTTTGGGCCTGTTTTGGGCATTGGCGAACTCCTTTGGGACATGTTCCCTACCGGCCGGGTGGTAGGCGGGGCACCCTTCAATTTTTCCTTTCACGCCTGCCAGGCCGGGTTACGGGGCATTCCGGTTAGTTGTGTCGGCAAGGATGAGCCAGGCGATGCCCTGCTTTTGGTCCTTCAATCCAGAGGCCTGGACACATCCTTCATCCAGGTGAATCAGGACTTTCCCACCGGCAGCGTGGGTATAACTTTAAGCGATGGAATTCCACACTACACGATTCACGGGAATTCGGCATGGGACCACATCGCTTTTACCAAGGATTGCCGGGAAGTCGTCAAAACCGTCCGTGCCCTCTGTTTTGGAACACTCGCCCAAAGGTCACCCAACTCCAGAAAGGCCATTCAGCGCCTGGTAAAAGAGGTTGGCCTTGGCGGGGGGCTGTGCATTCTGGATGTAAACCTGAGGCAACAGTTTTATACCAAAGAAATCCTGGAATCCTCGATTTCCTTGTCCCGTTGGGTCAAACTCTCCTCCGAAGATTGGCCGGGAATGGCGACCGCCTTGGGTTTGAACTCCAGCTCTCCGGAAGAAGAATTGGAAAAAATACGAACAGCTTTTGGATTGGAACTGGTCGCCTTCACCGAGGGAGGAAAAGGGGCAAGCCTTTTTACCCCCGAAGGATTGATTCGAATTCCTGCCCCAAAAGTGAAAGTGGTTGATACAGTTGGGGCCGGAGATGCTTTCACGGCGGGATTGTTGGCGGCAAGGCTCGCTGGCCAGTCGTGGGTCCGGGCAGGAAACTATGCAGTAATGTTGGCAGCAGAAGTAGTCAGGCAACCTGGGGGAGCCCCCAGCCTTGCCACCGAAGTTTTACAACGCATCCATTGGGATAATCAACCCAAGGCGGGATAAACCTTCCAAAAAATACACCTATTTTGGGGTCAAAACGGTTAAAAAATAAGGCAGTAGGGTAAAATTGGACAGGATCGCCCCAACAACTCCCATCATGATTGCGTGGCCACTGCCAAAACCAAGCAAGGGTCCAAAAGCCAGGATCCATGCCCCCAGGTGGACAAGGTTGAGAAACAAAATCATGAACAAGCGACCCTTGGGTTTTTCTTTAAGAGTTCCCATGTATTCGGGATCCATTTGGCGTCCCTGCCCGTCCTGGTAAATATCTCCTGCCGGGCTGGTTTGGCGTTTGAATGAGATGGAAAAATCTTTGGCATCGTCGGTGGCTTTGACCTTTACCTCGACATAGGAACCAGGCAATGGCTGATTGGATTCGTTGCCCCGATAACCGGTTCGTTCATTGGCGGTTCGGCGATAGATTTCCCCGTTGCCTTCGGCATCAACGACGAAAATTTCCTTGAAGTAGACCGATTCCTTCACTTTGGGTGCTTCCTGAAGGGGCCGGATCTCTCCTGGAGCACTCCGGGCCGCTACCATCCAAATGGCAAAAGAGACCATCACCACTGCGGAAGCGGCGGGGGCCCGCCAAATCATTCCCTCAGCAGGTTGGGTGTACAGGTTGGATTGGAGCCAAACCGCCCAGGCAAAGAAAAGCCCGGCCATGGTTACGAAACAAAGCCCAAAAGCAATAATCAGCCACATGGTTTGCTCCCTGGGTCCAAACATTCGAGGGTGGAGGCATTGGGTGTTGCGTTAGGTTGGACGAAATGGGCCCTTCCGTCAAGGGAAACCCTCCAAGATTGTAATGGTTTTGAAAAAACGGCGGGAGACCGGTCCCATAGCCTGGCTGCACACGCCTGGCGGGTATTCCGTGGGAGGGAAAACCCCAAGCATGGGACCAGTCTCCCAAAAGCACTGTGGTTTGAGTTGGGTTCCACCTTTTAAGGGAACCCCCACAGCGGAGCAAAGACACCGTGAACGATCGGCGCCCGGCCGGTTATTACCCCGGGCCTTGATTCAGTAGCGGTTTATTTTTGGTGAATCCCGCCTTTTACTACCCTTTAGAGCGTACGCCGATTACAAAGTGACCAAATAATTCCAGGATTTCAGAAAATAATGGTCGATTTTTGGTCATACCTCAGGAATTCCCAGCCCAAAAAACGAAACACTCTGATTTGTCTATTTTGAAAAAGCACATGTTGGTTCCCTGTTTTCAGGTTGGCGACAAGAGCCACCAGCTTCCTGGGAGTGGTTCAGGATCGATTCCGGGCCAATTGCCTTTTCATACCATCCATTCCCAGATTTCCTCCACCATCAGGTGGATTTAAAGCCTTAAGGGGTAAACCGTGATCGGTTTTTTGAGACCTGTTCGGGCCAAAAAATCCCCAGATCCCGAAGAAGCAATAGAATGATCCACCCAAGGCAACAAAAATTCTGGAATCCCGCAATTGCTTACCATATAGCAATAGATACTTGCGTTAACCAATGGAGCATGCCAAGATGCCCTTTGAGCGACCCTTGGAGGTCGAGGGGCGTTTGTACCAAGTTCTTCCTCCCATTCACCATGGAAGATTTTCAACGACCATGCTTCCCATAAAAGTGGTTGTCCTGATTCCGACCCTATCCTATGGCCGCATGGTTTTACGGTTAATGGGTCATGGAACCTGTGCCGAATGTCTTGACCAGGGCTTGCGATTCGTCCTTGCCTGGATAATTACCCGTCATAAAGCCATCTGGACATGACAATGAACAATCCCTTCTTTGACCACCCGATCCTGAACTCCCCATACGATTGCCCGGAACGGCATTGGGAACTGGATGGAGAGGGCCAGCCAACCCAGCAAATCATCGAAAATCGTCGTCGGGCAGAGTTCATCACCCCGATTCCCAGACCGAAGAAACTCAAAAAAGGGAGCAAACAGCAGGATATTGTTTTTGACGAAGGAAAAGGAGTTTCCACTCAGGAACAACAGTACGATCCAACACCGATTATCAATGAGGTGCGCAAACAGGTGAACCTCTGGCGAGCATGGCCCAAGCCCAGCGAGTGGCAGGTAACCCCCGAAACGGCCCGCCTGCTTCAACACTGGAGGCACCATTCCTTTAGCGGGGTGCGCCCTTTCTTCTGTCAGGTGGAAGCTGCTGAAACGGCTATTTGGCTAACCGAGGTTGCGTCCCATTCCCGGATAGGCAGGAACATCCTCGATCACCTTGAAAGAGCCAACCTAAATGCCAACCCGGAGCTCATGCGGTTGGGGCTGAAGCTCGCCACGGGCGCTGGCAAGACCACCGTGATGGCGATGCTGATTGCCTGGCAGAC
>SXGS01447786.1_pt1 | contig 30745 bp, 27 predicted proteins | sample 3174681 | NCBI WGS metagenome assembly SXGS01 (sample SAMN11356861, study PRJNA531348) | freshwater metagenome | isolation source: freshwater sample F1-80 | place: China: Fuxian Lake, Yuxi | collected 2017-12-25 | reverse complement strand
TCGTTGCCAACAAATCGTTTTCCATTTCCTTGAAATCCTCACTTCAACCAGCTCCCTCGCCCCATCCGATGGGGAAAGGGGTTCTTTGGAGGGAAACGAACAATCAATTCTTTTTCACAAATTGCCTCAGAAATTCTGATGTCTTAAGGATCAACCGCCTCAGCGCGTTCCCTTCCGAGGCCATTTCGAGGTTCGGCAGGACGCTCCCGATTGAAGGCCGCCAGAGTGAAGTTTTTCCTCGGCATATAGCCGTATTCCACTGAAAACAGCGAGGAACCTCGCGTTACTTCGGATCCGGTTCCCAGTGGCGGCTCTTCTGCGCTTCGCGGAAGCCCTGGTTGGTGGGCTTGAGTTTCCAAATGGCCACTTGCTTGAGCGTGAGGGGGACGCCGACGCTGAAGGCGTGGATATCGGGCTTGCCGCGGTACTCAGCATGCTCGGTCAGCAGGGCCTGCTGGTCGTTCGCGAATACTTCGACGAGGTATTTGTCGATGAAGATGCGCAGCTCAATGTCCGCGCCCGGGGAGAGATCCGCGAGGGCGAAGGGGGCCTCGGTGGTGCCCAGTCGCAGCGCGCCGGTCTCGGGCCGGAACAGGATCGGTAGGCCGCCGCCTTTGCCGTCGGCAAACAGGGTGAAGCCGAAGAGTTTTCGCTCGGCTTGCGCCCGCGCGATGGTGATGCGGAGTTCGATGGCGTCGCCGTCGAGGGTGGCGATCTTTCTGCCTGCTGGCGCTGCATCAAGGAGCACGTCCTTGGCGGGTTCGCTGATCGTGATGTCGTTCAAGATGACGGGGTCGCGGCGCAGGGTTTCGAGTTCGCGCAAGGGTTTGATTCGCAGTTTGCCGTCCTCCGCCAGACTCAGTTCACGCGGCAGGGATTGGATGGTGCGGTTGTCCATCTTGCCATCCGTGCGGCCGAGAGTGGCGAGCCAGGCCCACATGACGCGGCGGCCATCGGGCGTGAGCAGGCTCTCGGGCGCGAAGTAGTCCGCACGCCACGAGCGCATGCCGAACAGGCTCTGATGTTCCCGGCGCCAGTTCATGCGCCCGTGGGTCTGGGGGACGAACTGCTCGCGCTGCGCGTCCCAATCGCCGAGGTAATAACGGCAGCCCAGGTGATGGCTGATGCACAGAAGCATCCACTTGTTGCCCAGGGGAAAAAAGTTAGGGCAGGAGATGTCCTCGCCAAAGGCCACGTCGGGCAGGTCATTACGGAGGAAATCGCCGACGTGGGTCCAAGTCCTGAGGTCCTTCGACTTGAGCAACGGCACCTTTTCGCCGCCGGAGATGGCGTAGTAGGTGTCGCCGATGAGGAAGCAATCAGGGTCCCAATGGTTGATCTTCGCCTCGGTGCCGTCGGCGTTGCGCGCGTCCACGGGGTAGGGCTTCTCCCAGGCGGAGAGCAACCGGTCCTTGGCGATGGCGATCTGGTTCCTGCCCGAAGCCTGACCGTGATAAATGGCGGCGGGTTTGCCTTCCTTGGTCAAGAACCCGGTGCCGCTGAACATGCCGTGGCCGGTGAACGAGGGCTGGAGCTTCGTCGGCTGCCAAGTCCAGTGCAGCATGTCGGAACTGGTGACGTGGACGAAGGAGTAGGACTTTTTGCCGTCCGAAGGATGGGCCAGGATGTAGTGCAGATGGTAAGTGCCATCGAGGTAAAAGGCCGCGTTCGGATCGCCCGGCAAACTGGGGCCGCCGGGGTGCATGAGATGGAAGTTGAGCGCGGAGTCATCCGGGGCCGGCACGGGCGGTTGATCGGCAGCCCGGAGCAACGGCGGCAAACCATGCAGGAGGGAGGTGAGGAGTGCGACCCCCAGCCAGGCTGCGAAGCCGGCGTGGGCGGTGGTGGCAGGGGCAGTGGTTTTGCGGGTCATGATCAGTTTTGGGCTGCAGGCATTTCCAGCGCGGCGTTCCCGGCGTCTTCGTCGGCTAGGGCGAACCAGAACATGAAGGCTCACGCGAGTTGACCGGCCAGAATTTCCTGTGGAGCCATAGGTGTGCTGTGCTGAGGAGGAGCTTCGCAAGGGACGAGGATTGGCGCAAGGACGGTTCGCCGGGGTCGGGAATCTGTGGGTGCGGGTTACTTGGGCGTGTGGCGCAGTTCGATGTGCGTCTTCTCATTCACCGGGCCTTTTGAGGTTGCCTGCTCCCGCTCGTAGTCCTTGGTGAAAAGCTTCTCACCGGAGCCCACGTCGAAATCCCGCAGCCAATAGACCTTGGAACCAGTCTGGTCCGAGCCCGTCTCGTTGGAGTGCATGGCGAGGAAGGCGGGGCCGAAGACACGGTCAATGACCCGCGGGGGAACGTCTTTGCATCGCAGGGTCCAGGTTTCAGCCGGTGTGCCCCCCAACTCAGCACCCAGCGCGACCCACAGCGTCGGGTCGTACTCGTAGATGACAAAGCTCCCTATTCCCGGTACGGTGATCGTGCGCTCCTTGAACAGATCCACCAGGACTGTCGGAATCCTGGCAGTGCCGGATGCAGGCGCGGTGGTGGATGGGCAACTCGACTCCACCGTCTCAACCTCCTCGATGGACCAACTGCCTGAGCCGGTAAAAGACTCGCCGAACTTCTCTCCGCTGTCGTTCGCCAGACTCAGTTTCGGCTCACTCTTCGTTTTGGTGCGGAGCTTGCCCTCGGAGGTTGTCACGGTGATCTCCGCTTCGATCTTCAGTTTGTAAACGAGGCATTTGTTGACGCACTCCACCCAGTGACTCTCCGAGCCAAATCCCAGGAGTTCTCCCATTTGTGCCAGACTGAACACACGAGCCATGCGTTCGAGGTCGTGCTGCCGGCATTGGTCGCATGCCCGGGTCATTCCGTTGACGATGCCGTCGGAGGCCAGGGCCGTGGCGCGGCGCATGCGGTTGGCCAACTCCCCGGGAGCGATGCCGCCATCCAGGTCTGATACCAGACCCAGCACGTTAATCTGCTCGGCCCACTCGCGCCACTTGAACAAGGCCTGGTCCAAGGCGTCATCGGAGGCGCCCCCGCTGGCTGCCTTCAGAGCCGGCAGGATGCTCTGGTCCGCTATTCGGACATAGATCTCGGCGAGCTTCGCTTTGGTTTCCTCCGAGTTGACATCACAGTTGGGATCCGCCCGGCAGCCCTGGATGGTCGCTGCGGCGTCCTGCTGGGCTGCATTGTTCGGATCGTCCGGAGGAAAGCCCTGGGATTGGTCTTGGGCGTCGGTCGAAGTCCCATTCCCAACGCCAGCCGATGAGAAATGCCGCAAGAGCTGCGAAACCGTGGAATTGGTGATGAACGAAGGGCGCAAGGCAAACTGGCTGCCATCCGCCAGGGCGCCAAAAGCAATCGAAGTCTTGGGATCGAGCGCCGTCGGCGCCGTTATGTCGAGCCGGGCGGGCTTTTGAAAGGTCAAGCCTTCGGGCTTCAAGTCCACGGCCGCCCTCAGCCCGCCGCTCAATGGGAGGCCCTGCACTTGGGCGATTTCGGTCATGGCGATCATCTCGGCTCGCCGGAGCGCGCCGGGCGGGACGTTCAACGTGAACACGTAGCCGCTCGCATTGGTGAGGCTCAACGAGCCTCCTGGCCAGTTCAGCTCGGCAGTGGCGGTGACGTTCGTATTCAGAACCGGCGCCACAGTGCGCGGATTCGGCTGGCGCCGTGACTCGTTCAGCCCGCGTGCGCGGAAGTAGGCGGCGTCGCCGGAGAGCGGCGCCGGCAACGTCACCCGGTTCAGGGGCGAATTGATCGTGATGAAGGATGTCCAATTCACGAGGTTCGTGGATCGCTCAATCACGCAGTCGGCACCGGCACCCCCTACCATATCAAACTGGACCGTCGAGCCGGCGCCACGGACGACGCTTTCCAGCCGTGGCGTTGCGATCAGAGGCAGCACCGCGGTAGTGACGCGGAGCGATTGCGTCGTGCTTTGCCCGAGGAGATCGGTCAATCGCAGCGTGGCGTCGAATGTGCCGGCGCGGCTGGCCTGGCCGACCAGCGCTCCTTGTGGGTCCAGCATCAAGCCAGGCGGCAGCCCGCCGCCGATCATCGTGAACTGAATGGGCCGAGCGCCATTCGTCGTGCGGAGCATGAACAGCATCGGCTCACCAACGGCAAAGCCAGCCAGGTTCTTGGAGCGCAGCGTCGGCGGCGGCGTGGCGCCGTCCACCACGCGCAACTTGAAGGTCGTGGTGCGATGCCGGGCCGCATGGAGCGTCACGCCCGGGATCGAGTTGGTTTCAAGTGCCGTGAAACTGAAGGAGGTGAGGCGGACTTCGGCCAGGGCCGTGTTGTTGAGTACATCCGAGGGAACCACGACCGTGTTGGAAGCAGCGTTCAACGCGCCCGGCGAGTCTGGCAACGGCGTGGCGAACACGACTCTTCCGTTCTGCTCGATTTGCATCCGAAGGTAGCTCACTGCCGCTCCGCCGCCGTCCAGACTCCATTGAAGCGTGAGCGGTTGGCCCAGTACAGTGCGCGGCGGATTTTGCCAATTGATCAGTCGCGGGGCGGAAGGAAAAATCCCGTCGCTGAGACTGAGGCTAGCGCTCGAAACACCGCCTGTCGTCGTGACCAGGAACTGGTAAGTGCCCGCCGGATAACTCGTGGCGAACGAGAGGGGCAGGGGATCGCTCCCGGTAAACTCCAATTCGGGAGGAGCGCCGTTCGCCGACAACACGTTGGTGACTAGTGCCGGCGTGGCGATTTCCAGACCGAAGGAGTCCAACTTGCCAGCCAGTGCGCTGAATTCCTGGCTGACGGTCTGGAGAAGATCCGTGGCCACCTGTTCGGCGATTTCGCCACGTGAGAGCAAGGCGGAGAAGGTCTGGTTGGGCTGGTTGCTCGGAGAACCGGCTATCGTGAATCCGCCTCCCGCTCCTGCGAAGAACTCACCCTTGGACCCTTGGCCTTGAACATTCCAGATGATCACTTCGCCGGTCGGAAAAGGGGGCGCAGGCGTGCATGTGAGAACCGTTTTGTTCGCGCTCCAGGACCGGTTCATGCCCAATGGCTGTGCTGGAGCTGAACTCTCCGTGAATTGCGCGACCGTCGAATTTATGTCCATCGCCGCGCTGAACGTGAATTGCACCGACGCGTTCGTTGGCACATTGACGGCTTTGTCCGCGGGAAGGGTGGAGACGAGTGTTACCGGCGTGCCGCCGCCGCCGCCGCCAGTCAGGAAGCCGCCGCTGGTCATTCCGCTGAGTGCGCGACCGTGTGAATCCTGCCCCAGCACGCTCCACGTAATCGCTTTGTTGGCCGGAAAAGGTGGATTTGGGGTATGGGTAAGCCGCGTGCCATCGGTGTTCCACGAGGCGGCCACGGTCAGCGTATTCGGCGGAGGCACGGATGCGTTGATGAACTGCACGCTGGTCGCGGCCATGTTCATGTTCGTGCTGAAAGTGAAGACGACCGGCGCGCTTAGCGAAACCCCCGACGTGCCCGGAGCGGGGACGACGGACAGGATAGAAGGCCCTCCGCTGCCGACCGTGAACGAGCCCGTGGTCGTTCCTGCCAAGAATTGACCCGCCGCTGACAGCCCGCTGACCATCCAGTTGATCGTCTTGCCCGAAGGAAACGGCTGAACTGGTGTATTCGTGAGCCGCGTCCCGTCCACGTTCCAAGCAGGCTGGGTTCGAACCAAGCTGAGACCGTCGAAGATCATCGCGAACGTGACCGTGGTATTCATCGCCGTGCTAAACGTGAAAACCACCGGCGCGGTTCCGGGCACGTTGACGGCGCCGTTCGTGGGACTGATCGAAAGAACGGTCGGCTGCGCTTGCGCCGACGCCGTCATGTATAGCGAACAAACCAAAGCTACCGTGGCAACGATTGACGACGAAAGAAGACCCGCCGTGCCCGGTTCACCCCGGTGCCAGCGAACGCGAGTTCGCTCTGTTCTTCCGAGCGGTGGCTCCGACTCATCCTGATGGCCAAGGCGTCTTGGAGAAGTTTCCCGCTCCCGCGATGGTCCGCGCAAGGGAAGTGGGCGAGAATCGTGGGCGACAAAGAGTATTTCCTCTCGCTGGTGCAGCATGCCTCAGTTTGCTGAGCGACCCCTCGGGCTCTCCACCCGTAAATTGGTGATTCTTCGTCGTATTTGGCGCGAATGTGTCTGCTTGCGGCTTTTCGTCCCAGAGCTGATCGGCTTCCCTGTAACTCCCGCCTCATTCAGTCCTTCCTATTCCGCAGTCACGAACGAAATCACCTCCCCATGAACCGGAGGAGCACGCTCCTCTCCCGGTCCCTCTCCTCCGCTTCGGGGCGGAGGAGAGGGTGCCCGACTTGTCCGCCATAGCCCTTGTGGCGACGGCGGAAGGGCGGGAGAGGAGGCATCCGGTTCATGGCCCTAACTCACGTCCATTTTTCGGAGGTCCGGCCTATCCATGAAGGGCCCATTGGGAATCCCGGCAAGTTCTCTCGCGGCTATGGTGCTCGGTTTTATCTTGCTGAAGCTTTCTGCCGCGGACGAACCGATCGACTGGGACAAAGCCCGGCAACTCCACCAGCGTGCCCAACAGGGTGAGAAGCTGGCGCCGGACGAACAAGCCTGCTACGACCGCGCGCGAGCGTTTCGATCACAGCGCGAAGGACGCCCCAATGCCACGCCCGCTGCGCCTGCGCCCTGGACCCATCAACTCACCCCGCAGCTCGCACCCCAGCGGAACCTCCGGCGCCGACAAGGTCGCGCAACTTCTGCTCAACTTCTTCAAAACGGACCCGACGGCGCAAGCCTGGTTCACCCGCAATGCAGCGCAAACAAAGTCCGAGTGACCATCTTACACTTCCGCAGCGCGCCAAGGCCGAAGCCAGTAAGAACACGAAGAAGCAACGTCTTGCCGGCCCTTGCGGCAAGTCGCTTCGCCATTGAGCTGAAGCGGCCATGTACCACATGCTCCGTGGCAATCATTTCCGGTGCCTCGGTCGTCACCCCGATCTCCACGCCCGCTTCAGTTTGGCTGCTGTCCAGCCCGGATCGCCAATTCCCGGAGAGGAATTGCGCTCTTGTTTTTGAAACAAGCGTGTCGTTGGGGTCAGTCAATAGTAACATTTTCTGCTTATAGATTCGAATACAACGAACTTGGTTCGTGCCCATGGCCTCACTGAACGCACGTCGATCGGGGGATGCAAATCTCTTAGATGTTTCATGATATCCGCCCAGGAGCGACTCGCCCATTCGAAATAGGAACCAGCGATGTCGATTGTAGAAATGCATCATACTATCGACTGACTCCTTGGACGGTTCCGATTTCACGGCACCAGCTCCCGATGGGGCTCATCGTCGTTGTTCCAACGCCGGAGCGCCGAGTCGGTCTTCGCGTAGAGTTGCTCCATTTTTAGCGACTCCATATGGCCGTCGCAAAACAGCATGTTGAAGAAGCCTCGGTGTCGTTGCCGGGTGGCTTTGAGTGCTTCGGGCTGCCTAGCCATCAGTCCAACTCCGTAAATGCCGGCAATGTCTGGGTCACCACTCAATTTCGCTGGCTTGGGAGCCATACCGGGAAATTGTTTTGAAAAGAAATCCGAAATGTGGGCATCGCCAGCGGCGATCATGTCTGCAGGCGCCTTTACGACTGACTCGGGCGCCGGCTTGAAGTCCCAGAACACCCCCACCGAACCCAAGCCCAGATTCCCTCTGAAGCCGCCCGCGTTGTAGCCGTAGCTGCCCACGGTCATGCCGGCGGGGTTCGAGCCAAAGGCCGGCGGTCGGAAGGTATGGCCACGATAATCGGGGCATCGGTAGAGGTCATTCGTCCATCGCTGGTTTCCACTGTAAGGTTCCAGGAAATCCACCCACCACTTCACCTTGCCGGAGATTCCATCGAGAAACAGTGGATAAGCGAGGAAATCGTCCCGGTACATCGCCAGCGCCACCCCGATCTGCCGGAGGTTGCTCTTGCATCGGGCCGAGCCTGCCGACCCCTTGGCGTTGGAAATCGCTGGCAGGAGCATTCCCGCGAGGATGGCGATGGTGGCGATGACGACCAGCAGCTCGATGAGGGTGAAGGCGGATTTCGAGTCTTGGGCCGTTCCAAATTCGCGAAGCTTGGTTTGCATGATCGGGACTTTTTTTGGAGTGTCGCTGACGATGAGCAAGGACGCTGGACGCCTAAACGTGCCGCTATTTGAGGTCCACCTGCAGGTGAAACGGAGTTGTTACCATCTCGCGCCAAACGGCTGTGGTGCCTATGCCTGTCACACCCGACCAGAGGCAGGCCTGCGCCGAGCCGAAGTCCGTCAGGTGGGCCGAGATAATCCACCGATCGACGCCGGACGCGTTGACACCTTTGCCAGGGACTGCATCGATGGCCTGGACTTTCACCAGTTCGCTGCACCCGCCCGGGCATTCGTATTCCCACTCCGTGCCGTCGTTTTGGAAGGCAATGAACCAGTTTGTCCCGGTCGTGCTCGAGCAACGAGCGCCTATTTTGACGATGAACCCCGTCTGAGCCTCGCTGCCCGCCGGCATGCCCAGGAGATTTAGCCCGCCGAGGGTTTGAAAGCGGGCCCAAACCCACTCCATGATGGGCAGGTCCAGCACGCCGTCACAGTTGAAGTCGGGAAGCTCAATTTCCGTATCACCCGGCCGGTTGCACGCGGCCCCTGGCACCACGTCGTCCGCGTCGAGCAGCAGCAGGACCTTCCGTTTGTCCGACTTGACAGACTGGCCTGTGATCACATCTAACTTTCCATGGAGAGGATCATTGGCATCTTTGGTGTTCTTAAGAATCACCGCCGTCACTTTATCAACTCCATCCACGTACGGGCCGTTGGAATCATTCAGAATGCGTGAATCCCCAGCGGGATCCAGCAGTGTGATCTTGACGGAAACCTTGGCCAGGCTCGCGCCAGCGCCGTGGGTGGGAACCGTCAAAGCACTGAGCAAGCAGCCTGCCAGCGCGGTCGACGCGGCGAGTCGTGGGAGTGAGGTGATGAGTTCATTGGTTTTCATATTGGGTCTTGTCCTTGAACCGTCGGTGTTTTCAGTTCCTTCCGCCTGCGCATTGAGCAAGGCGTTGAGAGGAATACGGAGCGAGCCACGAAAATTTTACGGATTTCTCAAAGAATCTTTTCGGTGGTTCCTGAGCCCTTGAGATTGCCAATTCAGACGAGAGCGGCAGGCTTTGGCAGGCAACGAATTCCGCCGCCCTTCTAGATCGCATTTCCAAGAGCCCTGACTTTATGGCCGGAGGTGCTGCGGGCGCAGCGACCTTTTTGGTAATTCCGATCCCCGAGGATCCTCACTGCGTTCGCCTCGTCTGAATCAAGAATCCATTGCCGCAACTGTCCACCCAATTCGTGGATGGCCCACTATTAGATTTTGAATATTTCTCTAAAATTCCCCGCGGAAACCACGTATGATCTCCGGACACACGCGATCGCATGACCGAGAAAGCCCAGGAACCATGGCTGCCCACGCGGCAAAGCCTGCTCAGCCGCCTGAAGAATTGGGAGGATCAGCGGAGCTGGCAGGAATTCTTCGACACTTACTCTCGCCTGATCTACAGCGTGGCGCTCAAGGCCGGGTTGAGCGACTCCGAGGCGCAGGAGGTGGTGCAGGAAACGATCATCACCGTGGCACGGCAGATGCCGGGGTTCCGGTACGACGAGCAGCGCGGCTCGTTCAAAGGCTGGCTCCTCCAGACGACGCGCTGGCGCATCAGCGATCAGTTCCGCAAACGAGTGCCGGAGTGCACATCGGCCGCCCCACAGCAGGACGGAGAGTCTGGCACCGCGGAGATCGAGCGCGCGGAGGGGGCCGCCTGCGTGGAGACGGTCTGGGACGAAGCGTGGGAACGCAACCTGGTCGAGGCCGCCATCGAACGCGTCAAGGGTCAGGTGGACCCGAAGGAGTTTCAGATCTTCGATCTCCACGTGCTGCGCGAGTGGCCGGTCCAGCAGGTCGCGCGAAAGCTGCACACGACCCAGGCCCACGTCTATTACGCAAAATACAAAGTGGCCCGGCTGATCAAAAAGGAGGCGAAAAATCTCGGGGCGCGGATGGGGTGAAGAGGTCCGGGAGAAGCTCATGCACATCAACGCCGAGCTCTGTGAATGTTGGCCCTCCCTGATGCACCGCCGCATCCAGCACAGAGATGGGGAGAACCCAGCGGAAAGGCACAGATCAGATCTCTGTGCCCTCCTCACCTCTGTGTTTAACTCTGTTCATGCCGCATGAAACAACTTATTTGCAACTTGCTGGCTCGGCTGAAACGGTGGTTTGCCCCGGTCGGCCGTTCGCGCTATGGCTGGGAACCTCATTCCCTCACGGCCCGGCAAAAGCGCCGGATGCTCCGGAGCATCACGCACCGGCTCGGCGGCAAAGATTTGGTTGAACCACGCATGAATACGAAACGACACGAATGAGAGAAGATGCGACCGAATATTCCATCGCCAGTTCCCGACCCGGAAGCGGCCACTGAAGTGGCGCCGCTCCGGCCAGGTTCCACCGCCAGTCCCGGCAGTCGTCCGACGCGGGGAGCTTCTGGCGACTCCCCCGTGACGCCACCGCGGATCCCCGATTACGACTTGATCCGGCTCATCGGCAGCGGCAGCTATGGCGATGTCTGGCTGGCGCGCAGCGTCATGGGCACTTACCGCGCCGTGAAAGTGGTGTTTCGCGATCGCTTCGACAATGACCGTCCGTACGAGCGCGAATTCGAGGGCATCCGGAAGTTTGAGCCGATTTCGCGCGGGCATGAAAGCCAGGTCGATGTGCTGCACATCGGGCGCAACGACGACCGGGGATACTTCTTTTACGTGATGGAATTGGAGGATGATGGGGTAGATCCGCAGGTTCAAAGCTCAAAGCTCAATGTTCAAAGTGCGAATCCGGACTTCGACTTCCCGAAGGAACACTCGAAAGCGACTTCGAACGCTGAACCTGGAACTTTGAACCCAACCACTTACGTTCCCCGCACCCTCCGCCTGCATCTGCAAAGCCGCGGCCGCCTGCCGATTCCCGAGTGCCTGCAACTCGGGCTGGGGCTGACCACCGCCCTTGAGCACTTGCACAGCCACGGCCTCATCCACCGCGACATCAAGCCGTCCAACATCATTTTCGTGAATGGCCTGCCCAAGCTGGCGGACATTGGCCTGGTGACGGAGATGGACAAGACCATGTCGTTCGTGGGCACGGCCGGGTATCTGCCACCGGAAGGACCAGGGACCGTGCAAGGGGATATTTATAGTCTGGGGAAGGTGCTCTACGAAACCTCCACCGGCAAGGATCGTCAGGAATTTCCCGAATTGCCCACTGCGTTGGGCCTCCAAACCGACGACGAGGCCCTTCTGGAATTCAATGAAATCCTCGTGCGCGCGTGTCATCACGACGCGCGCCGACGATATGCCTCGGCCCATGAATTGTTCGAGGACCTCTGGCTGTTGCAAAAGGGCAAATCGGTTCGATGGAGCCGCGCGTTGGAGCGGCGGTTGGGCATCGCCAAAAAAACGCTTGCCGCCGTTGGGGTCGTGGCGGTGTTGGCGACGGCCGCATTCTTCTTCCAGCGGCAACAGACGCGCGAGGTGCAAAGAAACCTCTACGCCGCCAACTTGAATCTCACCCAGCGCGATTGGGACAAGGCCAACCCTGGAAGGATCGAGAAACTGCTGAGGGAGACCGAGGCGTCTCCCGACAAAGGATGGGAATGGTACTTCTGGCAACGGCAGCTTCATTTGGATCTGAAGACCTTTCGCGGCCACGAGGGAGGGGTGACTTCCTTGGCCTTCTCGCCCAACGGCCGGATTGTGGTGACGGGCGGGGCCGACAAGACGGCTCGTCTTTGGGACACGAGCACGGGTCAAGAGCTGCACCTGCTCGCGGGCCACGGGGGACGCGTTTTCTCCGTGGCCTTTTCACCGGACGGAGAACGCGTCGTCACCGCGGACCGAGCTGGAACGGTGACCGTTTGGAACGTATCAACGGGACAGAAATCGCTCGTCCTGCCGGGCCACGCAGTGATCGCATTCGCGGCTGCTTTTTCGCCTGATGGAGGGCGAATCACAACTTCCAGCCGGGTGAGCGACAGCGGACGCCTCGCGGTTGTGGAGTGGGACGCGCTCACCGGTGAGCAACTGCGTGTTCTGGAAGACCAGGAGGAGGGGCCTGGCAACAGCAAGGTCGCCTACTCCCGGGATGGTCGAGCGATCGCGGCGATCACCGGGGGCAAGGCCATCAAAGTCTGGGAGACCGCGTCGGGTCGGGAGCTGATGGTCGGCCGGGACGAGCACGAATACTACGCGCTGGCCCTCTCTCCGGACGGCCAGCGCCTGGTGACGGGAGGTGCTGGCGAACCGGCGGTGTGGGACGTCGCGACAGGCACACGACTGTTCGGCTTGCGAGGTGTGCACCAATTACTCGTCGAGTCGGTGGCCTGTTCTCCGGATGGAAAGAAGATCGTCACCGTGGGCAACGATCAGCGCGTGATCGTTTGGGAAGCTTCGACGGGGAAGGAACTCTTCCGGCTGCTCGGCCACCGCGCCGCCGTCACGGGCGTTGCCTTTTTGACGGATGGCGGCCGAATCGCAACCGGCAGCGAAGACGGGATCATCAAACTTTGGGATGCCTTTGGAGTGCCAAATCCCCGCACGTTTCGGATCCACACCGAAGCGAAGCATCCGCTGGCGAACGTGGTGAACATGCTGGTCTATTCCCCGGACGGAACCCGGATGGCGACCACGGTGGCAGACAGCACCGTGCGCATTTGGGAAGTCGCGACTGGCCGGGAGATCTTGGTTTTGAGCGAGTTCGAGGACCAAGTGCATCGCCTCGCGTTTTCTCCGGACGGCCAGCGCATCGCCACCGGAAACGGCAGGGAGGCGACGCGGGCAGGTCGGGACCAGGCGAAGATTTGGGACGCTGCCACGGGGCTGGAATTGCTGGCGCTCGGTGGCAACGGATTTGTGGCTTTTTCTCCGGATGGCCAGCGCATCGCCACTTCGAGCGGAGCTCGCATCGCCATCATCTGGGACGCGACCTCAGGCAAGGAATTGGTGGCGCTCAAGGGCCATACCGACTGGGTCGCGTTTGGAGCCTTCTCACCCGACGGCAAGCGGATTGCGACCGTCAGTTGGGATCGAACCATCAAGCAGTGGGATGCTGCCACCGGCCAGCTTTTCCGCACCATCACGACCATGGAATTCGCGGGCATAGAGTCGAAGCTGACGTATTCGCCGGACGGGAAACGGATCGCGGTCGTCGATGGAAGATCCACTGCACGCATCTATGACGCCGCGACTGGCCGGGAACTACTCTCGCTCGATGGACATACAAGTGACGTGAGGGGCGCCACCTTTTCGCCTGATGGACAACGAATCGCCACGGGCAGCTTCGATCACACCGCCAAGGTATGGGATGCGGTCACCGGCCGGGAATTGCTCACGCTGGAGGGCTACACCCAGGTGGTCACGTCCGCCGTGTTTTCACCCGATGGCCGTAGCATCGCCACCGCGGACTACAACGGCTTAATCAAGATCTGGGAGGCCGCGACTCCCGCGCAAACTGCCGCCTGGCGGAAGGATGGAACGACGCCGCAAAAGTAGCTGGCGGCACTGGCGGAGCGGAACCGCGGGTTACGTGAACAACCGGCTGTAGCTCTGGCGCAAGGGCACGCTGAAGGACGGGCCGGGGTAATCCATATCAAGAACTGACCCAGCAGGTCAGAACACCCAACTTTCCCCTAGCTGAAGCGCTATCCCAGCGTAAAGTTCCTCGAAATGAAGACTGTCACGGGTCTGCGGCAATTGAAGGTTGCTATGATGTACGCTCGGCGATGCCACCGCGGCGAGCGCAAAACGTACGAATGGAATAGTTTGCTAGTTCAAGGCCGGTGAGGACCGGGAACGCCTCTGCCCGCCGCAAAATTCTTTTCCGCTTCCGGCCGCAAGCGGACAGAGAAGGGTAATGGTGCCGACGGACAGCGAATTGCTAGGAAAATATGCCCGCGATGGGTGCAAGGCCTCGTTTCGGCGCTTGGTCGAACGGCACTTGGCGCTCGTGCGCTCGGTGGCGACCCGGCGCGGCGCAATTGATTGGGCGGACGAGGTGGCCATGAGTGTTTTCGCCCTGTTGGCTCCGAAGGCCTCAGTTTTATGCCGACGCGAATCGCTGGCTGGCTGGCTGGTGATGGCGGCACGGCGGCAGGCCTCGCAGGCACGGCGTTCGGAGGCGAGACGTTGGAAATACGAGCAGCGATTTTCACAGGAGGAATCGGCCATAAGCAAAAACACGAATCCAGCATGGAAGGAAGCCGAGGCCGCCTGGACCGACGCCGGCCCATGGTTGGACGATGCCTTGGCGGCGCTCCCGGAGGGCGAGCGGGAGGCAGTCCTGCTGCACTATCATGAGCAGCTGCCCTTCCGTGCCGTCGGCGAAAAACTTGGCCGGGGCGAGGACGCAGCGCGCCCGAACGGCTAGCGGCAGATACGGCGGAAATAGTCCGTTCCTGGTCGCAAAACGCCCCCAACGCCTGCGGTGAATGGCTGGCTCGCCAAGCGCCCGGGCCCGGCATGGACCCGGCGATAGCCAATTTCGTTCACGAGATTGTGTCCGTCGATGCCGGAAGCGCCCTGGCATGGTCCCAGCGCATCACGGAACCCAAGACCCGCAGGGATGCTGCCAAACTCGCCTTCATGAAATGGCGCGATCGCGCCCCAGCCGAGGCCCTGGCCAGCGCCCAAAACCTCCCGCCCGCCGAGCGCGATTGGCTTGAGCCGTTTTTGAAGGAGTAGCTTGGCGGGCCTCACAGGAAGGATCGCAACGCGTCCCCTGCGGCGCCACTCTCCGCAGGACTTTCCCAACGCGCTGAACCGCCGGCGAAGCGGCGCGCCGCCGCACCACCCCTCGCTGACTTGAAAAGTGAAACCTGAGACCCTGAAACCCCGGTCCCCGCTCTCAACCAGCCCCTCCATGAAAACACTCCTCACCTGGCTTACCGCCGCCGCGTTGCTAGGCGCGGCCACATCATTCGTGCCCGCGGCAAGGGCCGCTAACACCGTTCAGTTCAACGCCGCCGACGACGAAGTGAACGAGGTCGCCGCCGGTCCAAACGTAATTTCGGCTGGAATGCTCTATGTCCGCCTCAACTAAACCGGACCTGGCGATTCCGGAGCCGCCGTGCGCGTGATAGTCGAAGGGGGAAGCGCTCTAGAAGGTGTCGATTTCAAGTTTTGCTAGCTCTGGCACAAGGGCATGCTTAAGGATGGGCCGGGGTAATCAATATCAAGAACTGACCCCACAGGTTCATTCCGAAGGGGATCCTGGGATGATCGAGCCCCTGGGTGGGCCGTCGACGGCTCACCCAGGGGACAGCAAGGCGACAATTTCCGTTTCTCATCGTTGTTCCCAGCGTTCTTTCTTGCTCCAACCCATCTCCGATGTCTATCGTGGAACGACGATCCGAAACCAAATTCCTGGTAGTCGTCCATCATGAACCTGCAGGCCGCGCTGGATCATCGCAGCCAGGTGGAGCAGTCCCTGCTCAAACACCGGACCGGACTGCTGAACCTTCTGTTGACCGACACCGCCGGCTCGACCCAGCTTCAGCAGGGATTGGGAGATCCTCATGCCGTCCTGAACCTCCAGTGCCACCACGCCAGTCTTCTTAAAATCCAAGCGTGCATCCTATGAAAACACACCAACAATGCTCTGACTCCTCATTTCTCAATGTGGCCGCCCTGCCGGCATGGTTGATTTGCGCCGCCTCGCTCCTGTTGAACGCCGTTGAGATGCGAGCCCAAGTGCCGCAGCTCATCCATTATCAGGGTCGCGTTGCCGTCAACGGCGTCAACTTTGACGGCAACGGTCAGTTCAAGTTTGCTCTTGTTGGCACGAACAGTTCCGGCGCCACCGTCACGTATTGGAGCAACAATGGCAGCAGTGCCGCCGGAGCCGAACCGAGTGTCGCGGTCGTTCTGCCAGTCAGCAGGGGGCTGTATTCATTGCTGTTGGGAGATGTTTCCATTCCCAACATGACACCGCTGCCCGCCACCGTTTTCCAGGCTTCGACCGTTTGGTTGCGGGTCTGGTTCAACGATGGCACGCGCGGGTCGCAACGAATCACACCCGACCAACGCATTGCCGCTGTGGGTTACGCCATGATGGCCGCCGCGGTCCCCGATGGTGCGATCACTTCCGCAAAGCTCGCCCCTGACTCGGTCGTCGGCGCGATTGCAGACAATTCCCTGCCGATCGGCAAGCTCGTCGGCGGCAGCATCGGCGGGCAGCTCCTGTCCACCGATGCAAACGGGGTGCTCAAATGGGAATCGGCATCCACAATTGCCGCGCTCCAGGGTCAGCCATCGATGCTCGTGCCCGATCCGGATAACAACCGTGTCGACGTCGAGATTCTTGGGGTCATGACCAACCGGGTCATCGTTGTCAGTGGTCCCGGGATGGAGCTCGAGGAAATTCGACTTTTTGACGAGGCTAAAGGCGCCCGCGGCCTCATGCCTCGAACCTTGTCCGCGATGCCCTTCGCGTTCGAGTTCTCGGGGACGGGGGTGGATCGCCTGCTCGCGGAACTTAACACCTCACGCACCAATGCGTCGGTGACGAGTCGCAAGATCACCCTCGCCATCCGTGACGCCGCGAACATCGTGCGGGTGCGTTGGACCTTGTCCGAAATGGAACTTACCCGAATTGACCCTGGATTCGCGGGACGGATGCGATACACGTTCGAATGTACAGGAGCCCCAGCAAGAGCGAGTGGTCAGACTTTTTACACACGCAACCCGACAAATTTCCCAGCCCAGGTTTCAGTCCCCACAGGGAGTCAGTTCTATGAGTTGGAAATCGATGGTGTTAATCAAGGGGGATACCCTGAAATTCAACTCGACACACGGGAGCAAACCCTAACCCTCACCTTCGAATATGCTGAAGGAGGTGACATCCTGGCGTGGTGGATGCAGGCGAACCATGATGCCAGCCAAGGGTTTGTGAACAACCGAAATTTGAGCGTCATCCGCCAGGAGCTCGTGGGCACTCAACGAAGGGAGATTCTTCGCATCAACTACTACGATGTCTATCCCATCCGCTACCAACAAATTGGCGGATTCGGCCAACGCGAGAAACTCAAGGAACGGATAGTCTTGCGTTACCGCCTGCGTGAGAAAGCCTGACGCCGCATTCCCCAAAACCTGGGCCGAACCATGCCGGTTGCCGCGACAATGCGCTCCTATTGCTTACTCAGCAGTCAACATGGGCTTCATCGCCGGCACTGTGGCCACCGATGCGCCTCCCCTTCTGCTCCCCCTGACACACGTTTGCCTCGACGGAACCGATCGCCGAATCGCTTCGGAACATGGCATCTGAGCTTGCCACTTGGATTGGCACTGCTACTCCTGCTGTTTCCCGCAATCCACTTGCACGCTCTGGTCGGATCGAGCCGCGATTATTCGTTGCAAACCGCAACTTTGGACTCAGGGGGCGGCCACGGAACAAGCGGCACGCAGGGCGACTATTCCATCATGGCCGCCGTGGGTCTCCCTTCCGGTCGCGGCAACCTTGGTCTCATCCTGAGTGTCACCGGCCCAAGCGTGCTGTTGCATGGTTTTACCGCCCAACTCTATGAGATTAGTGATGTCGTCCTGAATTCGAGTCCAAACCCAGTGGATGAAGGGACAAGCGCGCAGCTCTCGAGCCAAATCTTCTGCGACGATGGCACGCGGCTCGTCATCGCGGCTTCTAATCTGACTTGGCGCGTACTGCCGGGACCGAATGCCACCCTCTCTGCGGCGGGAATCCTCACCGTGCCGCTCGTCGTCACGCAAACAAATGTCACGGTTCAAGTTTTCTTTGCGGGCGCCCGAGGCTCACTCACGCTCCCCATCGTCAACACGAATTATGACAATGCGGAAGGCTTCGGCGGCGACGGCCTTCCCGACGATTGGCAGGCAAAATATTTCGGAGGCAACCCATTGGCGGCCGGCCTCAAAGCCGATCCCGACAAGGATGGACTCAGCAACGAAATCGAATTCGCCCAGGGCTCGAATCCCGCTAGAGCGGATACCGACGGCGACGGCATTCCGGACGCCGATGACGAACGTTCCACCGGAGTTCTGCCGAGCCAGCGTCTCAGCGCGGATTACTCGATGATCCCGGAAACACTCGACTCCGGTGGAGGGTATTCCCCGGGCAGAACCTACAGCCACATCGCGAGTCTCGGGTTGCTTTCCGGATCGGGGGCCGACTCAGCCCGTCTGATTCTCATCCAGCATGGCTTCGCGCCGTCGCTCGAATCAGAGCCTGAGTCAGGGTCGACGAATCGTGCGGATCTGGGGGTTTTGTTGACCGTTGCACCCGATCCTGTTGCTCCAGGAGAAACCTTAGTTTATACGGTGACAATCACAAATCTCGGGCCCTCTACGGCGACCCAAATCATCGTCACGAATGTTTTGCCTCAAGAAGTAGCTCTCCTCGCCGTGAAGTCGGGGACTGGAACTTGGACCGGCGATCGGTTTGTACAAGGTGAAATTCTGAGCTTGAAGCCATTCTCGAGCGCGCAGGCGACCATCACCGCCAGGACTCTCCGGGTCGGGGTGCTGACCAACCGTGCCTCAGTCAGTGCCCATGAACTCGATGGCAACCCGATCAACAACACCTCAATCCTCACGCTGCGCAGCCTGACTCTCGACAGCAAATTATCCACCCCCGAATTCGTCAAAGGCCGGTTCCATTTCCGTCTTGCCGGCGCCATTGGGATCCGTTACCGCGTCGACGCGTCGGAAGACTTGAACCGGTGGGAACCAATTATTACAAACCTTCTGCCCAGCACTGGTTTTGTGGACTTCTCTCTTTCGCAAACGGAGCAGTTTCGTGAGCGATTCTTCCGCGCCTCCCCCGTGCGGTGAACGTCCAAACGAAGCCCTTCGCGGCTGCAGCCGTTCTACCACTTCCGATCCGTGCAAGCATCCCTCCTAGAAATACAAAATCGCACATTCACCCCTTCATTTTGTCATTCCCCGCGCACTCACAAGTTGTCGGTTGGCAAAGCCTCCGGGGACAGACAATCAGTTACACTCCTGTTGCAGTCAGCCTTGAGGAAGCTGGCGGTTCAGACCAGGGTGACCCTGGCATGAGCCGGGCGGGGTCAGCGCGGGAAGATAACAATTTCGGGCGATTGCGCCAGTTGTTGGAGGAGACGGCCGGGTATCCGGGTCGGGGTTTTGAATGGTACTACTGGCAACGGCAAACGCACCGGGAGCTAAGAACCCTGCGAGGGCACAGCTCTCGGATAGAGTTTGTGGCCTTTTCGCCGGACGGCCAGCGCATTGTCACCGGCAGTCAGGATGAAACGGCCAAGGTGTGGGAGGCCGCCACACTCGAGCAGGTAGCGGCAGGGGAAGACGAGGAGCGGAGCGCCGCAAAATAGCCTGAAAAGCGTACAGACCTTAGGGTGAGGCCTCAAGTGAGCCATCAAAAGAACTTGGTCAGCCGACGGGGCAGTGGTAGCGGCATGGATGGAGAATATGACAAGGCAAGGATGGGAAGGTGAGATGAATTTTATCTTGTCTCAACAGCTCGGACCCCTATGGTCGAGTGAGCCCCTGAAAAAGCAAAATTTATCAGTCGTACTCATCGACATCGACAACCACGTTGAACCCGTGCGTCTGGATGACTTGTGGAATTTGGCCTGGCACCGGAACGACAGACCACCAGCGAAGCGGCCGGACTGACTCTTTTCGAGGCGGAGATTGAACCGTCCATCGGCATCGACGATTGCAACGGATCCAGTCCGCCCTATTGGATGTTTGTCAAAAGCAGTCATGACATTATGAACAAACAACTCATCAATCGACGAACCAGAATTCAGCCCGGGCCTTTTCCGACTCTCCAGGCCGCTGGCTTCACGCTCATTGAACTCCTCGTCGTCATCGCGATCATCGCGATCCTGGCGGGAATGCTTCTGCCCGCGTTGTCGAAGGCCAAAGGCAAAGCTCAAGCGATTAAATGCGTTTCCAATTTGCGCCAGTGGTCCCTGATCACCGCCATGTACACGACCGACAACAACGAGCGGTTCATGGCTGATTACGGCCCGGTTAAAGAAGGCACGTGGATGCTCCAGCTCAAGGATCTCTACAGCGACATCGCCCAGTTCCGCCTTTGTCCTTCGGCGACCAAGCTTGCCAAAGGCGATTACGGAAGCACATTCGAGAGTTGGACCGGCCACCACTACTTTCGCAAAGGCGACTTTGGAAGTTATGGGATCAATCACTGGATCAACTCACTCCCCTCCAGTTTTGCCAATGGGTGGCGGGAACGGCCCCAGTGGCATTGGTCCGCGGTCGCCACAGTCCTCGAACCTTCCATCACGCCGGTCTTCGCAGACTGCGCCTGGTATGGCGGCAACCCCTTCGATCTTCAGTCCCCCGGCAATGGCGGCAAGCCTCCGCCCCGCGCGAATTGGAACAAGCAGGCAAGCCCGCCCTGGGACTGGGATATGGGCCGATTCCTGTTGCCACGGCACGGACGCACCATCAACGCAGCCTTTGTGGACGGTTCGACACGCGCTACCAAGCTCGAAACCTTGTGGGACCTGTCCTGGCACCGCGAGTTCCGCCGCACCAACTCGGTCAAGCTCGCTTGGTAAGGGTGCGTGCAAAAATAGATTCGGGCTTTGCTGAAGGAATCATGACGTTATGGCGAGGGACGAATGAGGAGCATACCCTCCCGGTCTGTGACGAAGGAGTCACAAAGCCACAATGTCATGAGGCCCCGGCCCTCCGGGGCGGGGCGGCGCCAGGCCATCTGCCGCGTTGCTCGTCAAGCCTGCGGTGAGCAAAAGATACTGAAGCATAGCGGGCTTTGGATAGAGGAACCCGAGCGAGTTCCGCCGCAGATTCAGGAGAGGACTCGGGCCGAAACAGTGAGAAGGAGATGAGCATCGGGGTGCCAGCAGCAACATCGGCGAAACAACGCTCCAGAAAGTGCGCAAACTGGCGGGTATCCGGCCCGCGGAAAAATTGGCACCGCCGACCTGGAAAGATTTGGGACGAGCGCAAAGGGACGGCTGCCACATCGACAACCTGACGCTCCACACGGACCTGGCATTCCGCTCCCGGCGCTGACGACCCATCCGAGGCCGCCGCAAGCTGACGCCTACCTGTACCTGCGCAACGACGGCTACGGCGGGCTCCACCCAGAACCGTTCGCATCCGTCACGTTGCGAACCAAGCCGCGCAGTTGGTCTGCCGCCGTCAAGCAATCGGTCCCCACCGGCATCCTCGACGCCACCGTCCACCGCGCGTTGGAAGTTTACGACTTGCCGGACTTGGTCAAAGTGGTTGGCCAACACAAGGTTCGTTTTCAACCGTAGGACTCTGTCGTGCCGACGAGTTTTGTTGCAGAGAGAGGCAAGCCAAGTAGCATGGTCGTCACTTCAGTTTGCAACTTTCGGATGGACGAGGCGTCCCTCCTTGCTGGTCGCGGTGGTGAGCCAACTCAGCGACTGACTCGAAACGTAAATCGCACCATGAAAACTTGTGACAGGCACGGATCGCTGATGGAGGCGAAAAAGTGCAGGCTGATCGGCTGCGTGCTCCTGATGTTTCTGGTCACGGGCGAGACTTCGTTTGCATCGGACGAGTTTTTCACATCGCGCATCGAACCAATGCTGAAGCAACATTGCTTCGCCTGCCACAGTCATGCGGCGGGCAAGATGAACGGCGGATTGACGCTCGATTCCAAATCGGGCTGGGTCGCCGGAGGCGATTCGGGGATGGCGATTGTTCCGGGCAAGCCGCAAGAAAGTTTGCTGATCGCCGCGCTGAGGCGCGAATCGCTGGAGATGCCGCCGTCAAAAAAGCTGCCGGACGCGGTGATTGCGGATTTTGTGAAGTGGATCGAAACCGGCGCGGCGGATCCGCGTTCGTCCCCGGCCCGGCCGACGCCGGCGGAAACGTGGTGGTCGTTGCGACCGCTGGCGAAACCGAACGTGCCGGCCTACGGCCCGCATCCGATCGACGCTTTCATCCGCGCGCAGTTGTCGTTGCAAAATCTGACGCCATCGCCAGCGGCGGATCGCACGACGCTGATTCGGCGACTGACGTTCGACTTGCATGGTTTGCCTCCGACGCCGGAAGACGTGGCGGCGTTTGAAAACGATTCGCATCCCAACGCGTACGAACATCTTGTTGATCGCTTGCTCGGTTCGCCGCGCTACGGCGAACGCTGGGCGCGGCATTGGTTGGACGTCGCCCACTACGGCGAATCCAACGGTTTTGGCATGGACCGCCCGCGACTGTCGGCGTGGCCGTATCGCGATTACGTGATCGCGGCGCTGAACGCGGACAAGCCGTACGCGCGGTTCGTGCAAGAGCAACTCGCTGCGGACGCTTTGTTTCCGGACGAACCGCAGTTGACACCGGCGCTCGGTTTTGCGGCGGCGGGGCCATTCAATCAGAGCGCGTTGGTCGAACAAGTGGACGGCACCAACTGCAAACGGATCGCGTTGAATCTGGACCGCGACGACATGGTCACCAGCACGGCCAGCACTTTTTTGAGCCTGACCGTGCATTGCGCGCGATGCCACGCGCACAAGTTCGATCCGATTTCGCAGCGTGATTACTACCGGTTGCAAGCGGTCTTTGCGGGCGTGGGGCGAACCGAACGGACCTTCGATCTGACTCCGCAACTCCGCGACCAACGCACCGCGTTGAGCACCCTAATTGCAGACCTCGAAAAAAATCCGGACGCGCATCCGCCTACGCCCGGCGAACAAGCACTGCTCGCCGCCGCGCAGCCAGCCTGGGAAAGATTGTTGGAAACGCAGGCGGCGATTTGGACGCTGCTGGAAGTGGAGCGAGTTGAATCGACAAACGCCAAAACAGTTTTCAAAAAGCTGGAGGATGGCTCGTGGCTGGCGGCCGAAGAAGCGGCCGAGAAGGACACGTACACCATTCGCGCCAAAATCACGCGGTCCAAAGTCACTGCGCTCCGCTTGGAAGTCTTGCCGGACCAGCGTTTGCCGATGCGCGGTCCTGGCCGCCAAGGGAACGGCAACCTGCATCTGTCCGAAGTGCGAGTGAGCCTCGCGGCGGCCGCAGAGCCGGACAATCCGAAACCAAAACCGCTGCCGCTGCAAAACCCGTCAGCCGATTTCAATCAAAGCGGCTGGGGAATTGAGCGAGCGATCGATGGCAAGAAAGAAACGGCGTGGGGGATTTATCCGCAAGTCGGCCAGACGCATCACGCGGTGTTCGAATTGAAGCAGCCTCCCGACGCAACGGCAGGCGTTCAGATGGTCATCGAACTCGACCAACTGCACGGGCAGCAACATCTGATCGGACGCTTTCGGTTGTCGGCCACCGACAAACCACAGCCGGTGAAAACGCCGTCGTTGTCAGCCGAACTGCTCGCGCAATTGGCGCTGCCCGCCACAGAACGAACAGCTGTCGGACGAAAACAACTGTTCGAGGCACATCGGTTGGTGTTCCTAAAGCAGCAGCTCGCCGCACTCCCCTCCGAACAAAAAGTGTGGGCCATCGCCGCCAATTTCCCGGCGCTGCGAAACTACAAACCGACCAAGGAGCCGTATCCGATTTCCATTTTGAAACGTGGCGACGTGCAGCAACCGCAAGCGGCTGTCGCGCCGGGGTCGCTCGCGGCGGTCAGCACATTGCCCGCCGAGTTTGTGCTGGCGAATCCGCGAGACGAAGCGGCGCGCCGAGCGGCACTGGCGCTCTGGATCACGGACCCGCAGAACATGCTGACTTGGCGGAGCATCGTGAATCGAATGTGGCACTGGCACTTCGGGCGCGGGCTGGTCGATTCGCCAAACGATTTTGGCCGCATGGGTTCGTTGCCGACGCATCCGGAATTGCTGGACTGGCTGGCCGTGGAATTTCGCGACAACGGCGGTTCGCTCAAACAACTTCACAGACGAATCGTGACCAGTGCCACTTACCAGCAAGTCTCCGCGCACCGCGCCGACGCTGCGGCAATGGACGGCGACAACCGATGGCTCTGGCGGATGAATCGACATCGGCAAGACGCGGAAGCGGTGCGCGACGCGCTGCTGGCGGCGAGCGGCAAGCTCGACCTGACGATGGGCGGTCCTTCAGCGATGCAGTTCAAGTTCGAGGATCCGAACAAGGACGTGGCCCCGCGCGTTGACTACACTGCCTTCGACCCCGACAGCCCGCCCAGCTACCGGCGCAGCGTGTATCGCTTCCTTTTCCGCAACCTCAACGATCCGCTGCTGGACGCCTTCGACGCCGTGGACCCGTCGCTCTCCACGCCGAAACGCAACGCGACGATCACGCCGTTGCAGGCCTTGTCGCTCTGGAACAATCGCTTCGTGCTCCGCCAATGCGAACACTTGGCAACACGCATGCAGCGCGAAGCGGCGACGTTAGAATCGCAAATTGAACGAGCGTTTCGATTGCTTTGTGCTCGCGCTCCGAACGTCGCCGAAGCCACGTTGCTCACCGATTACGCGCGCCAGCACGGTTTGGCCAGCGCCTGCCGTGTGATCGTGAACTCAAACGAATTTTTGTTTGTCAATTGAGCGACCCGGAGCCGTCACGCTCCGTCGTGGCGAGCCTTTTGCGTTTGGTCAGACACCCATTGGTGGCGCACCGCCTTTGCTGGTCTTTCTCGATTACGCTCAAGCCCTGAATCCACGGACTGAAAGGCTCGATGGGCGAGACTCCGTCGAGACAGCGTCCATGCGGAAATACCTTGCGAGCGAACCACACATTCGGCAACGATGTCTCGACTCGCACTACACGGTTTTCAGCTATGGCAAGAATTTTATGCTGACGTGCGTGTAAACTACTTTGTCGTTGGGAACTCGTTCCACCAGCGATAGTAGGACATCCATGAAACCAACTTTCGCCCCCACTTCAATTCCACGAACGCGTCGTGGATTCGTTTCGCAGCTTGGCGGCGGGTTCGGCGCGCTGGCTTTGTCGAGCTTGCTGCACGAACAGCCCTCGTTCGGCGCGGAGGCGGCCACGGCCAAAACAGGTCCGCCCCATCATCGCCCTCGCGCGAAGCAGGTAATTCAGCTTTTTATGTTGGGCGGGGCAAGCCAGTGCGACACGTTCGACTACAAACCCGAACTGCAACGGCGCGGTGGCGAACAGGTGAACTTCACCGTGACCGGCGGGACGCAGGCGAGCGCCGGGCCGTTGCTGAAGAGTCCGTGGACTTGGAAGCAGCACGGTCAGTCAGGTCGCTGGGTGACCAACGCGCTGCCGCACTTGGCCGAATGCGTGGATGACATGGCGTTTCTGATGGCGATGCACTCGCCAACCAGCGAACACAGCGCCGGGCAGACGATGCAGACCAGCGGGTTCGTCATCCCCGGCTTCCCGACGGTGGGGGCTTGGGTCAGTTATGGGCTCGGCAACCTGACGGACAATCTGCCGGTGTTTGTCGCGTTGCCCGATCCCGTTGGCCTCCCGTGGACCGGCAAAGCGGCCTGGACCAACGGTTTTCTGCCGGCCTTGCATCAAGGGACGATGCTCTACCCGGCCGCCGAGAATCCAGTGCCCGATCTGTTCGCGCCGAAGAGTGCCGGCTTCGTCAACGCCGCGAGTGAACGCGACGGCTTGGAATTGCTCGCCAAGCTCAACCGCGCTCAGCTTCAGCCTGGCGATTCGCGGTTGGAGGCGCGCATCGCCAGCTACGAACTGGCGGCGCGGATGCAGTTGGCCGTGCCCGAAGTGCTCGACTTGGGCGGCGAAACGGAAGCTACCAAAAAGCTATACGGCTTTGGCAATGAGAAAACCGAGCCGTTCGGCCGCAACTGTTTGATCGCCCGGCGGTTGGTCGAACGAGGGGTCCGGTTCGTGCAACTGTGGTGTGGATCGGGTTTGGCCGGCGCGTCTGGCAACTGGGACAACCACGGCGACGTCACCGCCGGTTCGGACTTTGAAAAAATGTGTGTCCGTTCGGACCAGCCGATCGCGGGGTTGCTGAAGGATTTGAAAGCCCGCGGGTTGCTCGACGAAACCGTTGTGTTTTGGACCACCGAATTCGGCCGCACGCCGTACAGCCAGGGAACCAAAGGGCGCGACCACAACGGCAACACGTTTGTCAGTTGGATGGCCGGGGGGGGGATTCAAGGCGGCGCCAGCTACGGCGAAAGCGACGAGTTCTCGTTCAAAGCGGCCGTGAACCCCACCATGTGCTACGACCAGCACGCCACGCTGCTGCATCTGCTGGGCTTTGATCACACGCAACTGTCCTTCCGCCACAATGGCGCGGATCGCCGATTAACCGATGTGCATGGCCACGTCATTCGCGAGATCATCGCCTGACCCCGGTCAAACGCGCACTCGTTGCCAGCTGCCGTGGAGAAACCGGCCACACATCGTCAATCAACGACGTCTCAAATCACCACCGCAATCACCGACGCCGATGCAGACTGCGAGGCGATCCTCGGTGCCTGTGACGAGCTTGGCATTCCGCGCATCAAGCTCGGCTACTATCGCACCGCACGTTTCGGCAAGCTGCTGGCGGAAATCGACGATACGCGGCGCCGCCTTGAAGGTGTTGCCAAATTCGCGCGCAAGCATGGCGTGCTCCCTTGCGTTCACATTCACTCCGGCGACACTATTCCGGCCAGCGGCCCGGTTGCGCACCTGTTGTTGCGCGACTTCGCACCGGAAGAGGTCGGCGCCTACGTCGACCCGATGCACATGACAATCGACGGCGGCATCGGCGGCTGGCGGCAGACGCTGCCCCGCGATGATCGAGGCCAAATCCCCTGGCGACCCGTGAAGTGTCCGCTCGCCGACGGGATCGCCCCCATCCCCGACTGCTTGCGGGCTCTTCGCGACCTCGGATACCGTGGTCTGTACACGCTTCACAGCGAGTATCGCGACAGCAATAGTTGGAAGCAGCTCACGATCGATCAATGCCTCGATCAGACGATCGCCGGCTTTGCTTATGCCAAGCGTTTCCTCAGCTGAGTTGCATCGCCGACCGTTCGGTAAAACGGGAATCGAGATTCCTGCCCTCGCATTCGGCGCGGGGCCGGTCTCGGCGCTGATGGTGGGCGATTGTCGCGATCGTCAACGGGCCGTTGTGCAGCACGCCCTCGAGCGGGGCATCAATTGGTTCGATACGGCCGCCGGGTATGGCGCTGGTGAGTCGGAGCGTAACTTGGGCCGAGCGCTGAACGAACTCGGCTCCGCATCGCAGGTGCATGTCGCGAGCAAGGTTCGCCTGACGGACGACAACCTGCGAGATATTCGCGGCGCCGTGCGGCGCTCGCTCGAAGCGAGTCTTGAACTCCTGCGACTACCGCAGTTGACGCTGCTGCAGCTTCACAATTCCATCACGCCTGAGCGCAACGACGAGCCCACGTCGATCACGCCCAATGATGTGCTCCGCGACGGCGGTGTGCTCGATGCACTGGAAGACTTACGCAACGAAGGCCTAGTGCTCCATCTTGGGCTGACAGGCCTGGGGGACCCGGCCTCGCTTGTCGAAGTGATCGGCTCGCAAAGGTTCGCGGCCATGCAGACGCCGTATCACTTGCTGAATCCCAGCGCCGGATGCGATGTTGCGACTACCGCGGGCGATGCCAACTACGGCAACATCATTGCCGCTTGCGCGCGCGCGGGTATGGGAGTCCTGGCCATTCGCGTGCTCGCCGGCGGCGCACTGGCCGACAACCCGCCCAGTGAGCACACGCTCAAGACCCCGTTTTTTCCGCTCGCCTTGTACGAACGCGATCGCGAAAAGGCCCGCCGCTTGCAGCAGGCAATCGGCGCCGCGCGGCAACTGCCCGCCGAAGCCATAAGGTTTGCTTTGGCGCATCCCCACCTCCATTCGGCAATCATCGGCTTCGCCAGCGCCGGCCAGATTGATGACGCGATTGAGGCCCTGAACACCGAGGCGCCGCCGCTCGATTGGCAGGACGTGCTTGGCGCTCAGTCCCACACGCTTTCCCCGGGCTAACACACCGCCATGCAGCCAGCGCCGCCAATCACCGGATCGCCACGCTACTCTGTGCTTTCCTGCGCGACTTTGGCATGGCTCTGCGCGGGTATGGTGATGGCCGTGCCCCCGCTCGCCGCGCGGACAGCTGTCGCGGCGATGGGCGTCACGGAAGAATCATTGAGAGGCCGCTGGTTCTCCTGGTATGTCTGCGCTTTTCTTTTGGGCGCCGCGACCGGAGGACTCTTTTTTGGCTGGATCGGCGACCGCTGGGGGCGAGCCAAAACGCTCGGATGGAGCGTGCTCACCTACTCTTTGCTGAGCGGGATGTGTTACTTCGCGGACACGCCCGAGCAGCTTCTGGTCCTCTGGTTCCTGGCGTGCACGGGCGTGGGCGGCGTGTGGCCGAACGGCGTTTCGCTCGCTTCCGAAGCCTTGCCTGGCGTCTCGCGGCCGCTCATCTCCGGCTTGTTCGGCACCGCGGCGAACTTGGGGTTAATCCTCCTGTCAGTGTTTGCCTATCTTAAGCCGATTACCGTCGACAACTGGCGCTGGGTGTTTTTGGTTTGCGCGATGCCCGCGATCCTCGGCGTGCTCGTCCTGGTGTTGATGCCCGAGTCTCCTGCTTGGCTCGCTCAACGGGACCAGCGAACGACCGAGCCTCGAGGCGACTGGCTCGTTGGCGAAGTGTTCCGGCCACCGCTGTTGAGATTCACAATCATCGGAATCGTACTTGGCGCCGTGCCGCTGATGGGTAACTGGGGCTCGGCGAATTGGCTCGTCCCTTGGGCCAATCAAGTGCAGGAGCAAGCCGGCGGTCATGGGCTCAGCGCGGCGACGCAGTGGTCCAAGTCGAGCGGCGCGGCCATTGGTAGTCTGGTCGGAGGCTGGTTTGCCTGCGTGTGCGGCCGGCGGCTCACTTACTTTCTCATAAGCCTGGCATCGCTCGCATCGAGCTTCTACATTTTTCACACCCTCTCACCGCAGGACGACAGCTTCCTGGTGTGGGTCTTTGCTCAGGGCTTCGTTGGCACCGTGTACTTTGGCTGGCTTCCGCTGTATCTTCCGGAACTTTTCCCTACTCGGGTCCGGGCGACCGGCACCGGCGTGGCCTTCAATTGGGGCCGCATCCTCACCGCAGGTGGCGTTCTTTGGGGCGGTCACTTGATGTTCAGCGTGGGGGGAGACTATGCTCGGGTCGGCCAAATCACCTGCTTTGTGTATGTCATTGGAATGATCGTCATCTGCTTCGCGCCGGATACCAGTCGTAATCGGCTCGACGAATAGGCCGCGATCATTTGGCATCAGGGGACGAACGATGCCTGATGGCAACAATCGCCGTGGGTTTCTTAAGGGTCCATGCAAGAATAACTTGGCGAATGTTTCTCACCCCATCAAATTCACGGCCCAGGCCATGACCGCCAGTGGATTCGAGGTCACTTTTACCAGCAACGCCGCCCAGAGCAATGTGCTCCAGGGTTTGGGTGCTGCCGCGGCCAGTGGAACGACCTTCAGATGGTGGTCGGCAGTGGCGTGCGGACAACCTTGACGGACACCAACACGCCACTCCCTGCCTTGAAAAACTCCCGCGCCAAGGCCACCACGTCGGGATTGATCTCGGCGGCGTCGATGACGCTCTCCCCGCCACGAGCGATTGGCCCGGTGGCGAGCAGCAGCTCCGGGATCCGCCGGCGCGCCGATGGGGCAGGAGCACTTGCGATGTTTTTCAAGGAGATTGTTTATGCGCGGAGCGGGGGCTTACCAACAGCCGGATCGCCGGGGCGGCTCGTCAGCCGTCCTTCCAGGTTATGACGAGCTATCAGTCCTTGGTGCGCCCGGAGTCCCCCGTCCAACTGAATTCCGGGTGCGGTTCGTTGTCGTTGTTCCACCGGCGGCGCCATTGCTGATTGACCGGGTTCACGACGTCCTGGCGGCGCGCGGACTCGGCGTGGCCATCGGCGAACATCAGGACGGTGCGTCCGTTGTGACGCTTGGAAGGCCACTGATCCTGTTCCTTGGGATCGATGTTTCCGTCCCAGGAACCATCCGTCTTGCTGTCCGCGAGCATGATCATGTCGGCCGGCGCTTTCACTCGGGTTTCAGGCATCTCAGGCTGGCTGGGCGGATTGATGTCGCCCCCCAGACCCAGTTGCTGCCGAATGTCCATCGTCACGGAGCCGATGCCCCAATCGTTGTAGCCGTAGCTAAAGCGCGTGCCACTGCCGGATGCGAAGATGAAGTCGATCCGGCCCCGCAAGGACGTGTTCAGGTTCGTGTCCCATTTGGAATCCGGCTTGTTGGCCGGGCACCAGAACGAACTGCGGTTGGTTCCCATTTGACTGAAAAGGCGGAGCGGCCAGACGTAGTAGAATTCCGGGACTTTGATGGTGCCGGGGTATTTTTCGAATTCATTCACGTACATGATGGTGGCGAGGCCGATTTGCTTGAGGTTGTTCAGGCACGCCGTTTGGTGCGCCTTGGATTTGGCCTTGGCCAGCGCGGGCAGCAGCATGCCCGCGAGAATCGCGATGATGGCGATCACCACCAGCAGTTCGATGAGAGTGAAACCGGACAGCTTTGATAGGCGCGACGACGATCGCCTGCTTGCGCGAGCACGCACAGTTCTGGGGAAGAATTCATTCATAAAACAATCGAATAGAAGGTGCAGTCGCACGGCTGAAAATCGGGCTCTTTCTTAGCAGTTGCTCGAAGCTTCGACAACAAGGAAAGCGCGGCGCCATTGCGGGGGTGCGCATCTCAGATTTTTGCAAAGGCAGAGTAAGGAGAGACTGCTAAGGCGTTCAAAGTTGGGGTGAGTGGGGGGATAAGAGTGGGTTGATTGGTGGTAGCAGGGGAGGATTGGGGCAATGGGTTGCCGGTTGGCATG
>SXGS01286432.1_pt1 | contig 30786 bp, 35 predicted proteins | sample 3174681 | NCBI WGS metagenome assembly SXGS01 (sample SAMN11356861, study PRJNA531348) | freshwater metagenome | isolation source: freshwater sample F1-80 | place: China: Fuxian Lake, Yuxi | collected 2017-12-25 | reverse complement strand
GCCGTTGCACGCCAATAAACCGAGTCCGAGCCAAATCCAATTGCGCATTTTTCCTCCGGCGCTCGGTACGCTTCAACGTTCGATTTATTCAACACCCCGGGAATAATCGACACCGTGAATGAAACGCTGGGTTCCAGCGGGATGTTCGAGCTCGCCAGGCGTGGGTGGCTCCAGAATCAGCGCCCGCATCGCTCGGAAGCCGCGTTCGATGTGAACTTCGGGATCCTTGGGATTGTATAGTCGAAAGTTCCATTTCCACTCGGACGGCCGGGAAAAATTGAGGCCGCTCCGGGTCATTTCCACCAGAAAGGAGCGAGTGCCATACTTCCCATAAAGGTGGTCGAGTTCGGTGCCGTGGGCCCGGAAAAAGAAGCCCCAACGCGCCAATTGCCGGGTGCGGTACGCTCGCGGGCCCTGCGCCTGTTCCATGGCGAGCCCGAGCTGCACAAAGTCCTGGCGATCGGGTGGTGTCGAATAATGCCCAGACCAAGGGTAATAAAGGAAACCTCCGAAAGCGTGCAGGCTGGCAGCGCGATCGTACAGCTCGCGGGCGGCCAATTGGTCAAGTGCTTGACTTTCAGGCTGCGAAAGTGGTGTTTCACTGTGGGCGTAGCGGCTCGGGAGGAGGTACTTCCAGATGGCTTTGGCGTCCGTGTTCACAGCGAAATCGCGGTTCAGATCGACATTTTTGGAGTTTCCGCGTCGGTAGGCGTCTACGCCATTTGAGAGGTCCTCCTCCACCTTTCGTCGACCGTCGGGGTTGAGGAGAGGGATCACCGTGATTCGAACGTTGGGAACGGGGTGATCGACCAGGTAGATCAAGAGATCGGTCGCGACTTCGGTGCTGATCCATTCGAGCGCATGAATGCCCGCAAACACCAATACGCTCCGTTCGGGCGGGCGCGCAGGATCTTCGATGTGGAACGCCCAAATCGGCTTTCCTTCGAGGGTGGTACCGATTTGCTCGGTGTCGACAACTCCTGGCTTTTGTTTGACCTTTTCGGCGATTTGGCCAAACAAATCCCAGGTAAACCGGTATTCGCTGGCCGGTTGCTCGGCTGGTAGGGGTAGCGGGTCGATCCGACCTTGCCACCTTAGGAATTCGGCGTCGTCGTCGGCCCACGCGAGCGCTGCCCACAGAAGAATAGTCAAGCGATTTACGATGCCTCGGCGAAAGAAGGTCTCCGGTTACGCTGACCCGGGGAGGCTGCGTTGTCCAGGGTCATCCGCTATCAAGCGGGCACGCTGTTGTTGGAGGGATTCCCGCCGGAAGAGGTCCCCTCGGCATTTGTGTACGATCCCCGCGTTAAACTTCCGCGTGGGCAGGCGATTCACTATGCCGCGCTGGTGCTCGATCTGCACCGGCGGCAGATCCCGTATGTGGACGAAGCACGCGCCTATGTGAACTTAGAGCGCGAGTTTTTGACGGAGCGTTCGCCGCGGCAGTACCAATTGGATGCGCTCGCGGCCTGGAAAAAGAACGGTCGAAGGGGAGTGGTCGTCCTTCCGACCGGGGCCGGAAAGTCGTTTGTCGCGCAGCTGTGCATTGCGGATGCTGGGCGTTCTACCTTGGTGATTGCGCCGACGATCGATTTGGTTGGCCAATGGTATGATCAGCTGAAGCGTGCTTTTGGTGAGCCGGTGGGGATTCTTGGCGGTGGCATCCATGAGGTGCACGACATCACGGTTTCGACCTACGATTCTGCCTGGATGCATATGGAGAAGTACGGCAACCGGTTTGGGTTGATCGTCTATGACGAGGTGCACCATCTCCCCGGAGCATCCTACGGTTTCGCGGCTGAAGGGGCGCTCGCGCCGTTTCGATTGGGCCTGACCGCAACGTTGGAACGTCCGGATGGAAGCCATGAAAGGGTGCTTTCGATGGTGGGACCGGTGGTGCACCGGTTGGAGATCACCGATCTCGCGGGCGAATTCTTGGCGGAGTACCACACTGAAGTGCTGGAAGTTCATCTTTCTGCGGAAGATCGCCAAGCTTACGAGGAAGCCCGCGCCAACTACAAGGCGTTTGTGGATGAGCAGGGGATCCGGATGGGCAGCCCCAATGGGTGGCAGCAATTCCTTCGAGCGGCGGCCCGTTCTCGCGCAGGCCGAGCGGCCTTTAAGGCGTGGCGCGAGAGTCGTAGGATCTTAGAAGGGTCGGAAGGAAAGCTAAGGTTATTGGCGGAATTACTGCGGGAACATAAGGATGGACGCGCGATCGTGTTCACCAACGACAATGCCACGGTCTACGAAATCTCCCGTCGGTTGCTGGTTCCGGCGATCACGCACCAATCGGACATCAAGGAGCGAAGGGCGTTGTTGAAGGCGTTTTCAGACGGTTCACTGCCGGTATTGGTGACCTCGCGCGTGTTGAATGAGGGAGTCGACCTTCCGTCGGCGGATGTGGCGATTGTGTTGTCCGGTACGCAGACGGTTCGTGAGCATGTTCAGCGTTTGGGGCGCATTCTCCGACCGCAGGAAGGGAAGCGGGCGGTGTTGTATGAGCTGGTGGTGGCCGATTCGGTGGAGACGCGCGTCAGCGAACGCCGTCGGGATCATGTCGCTTGGAAGGGCTGATCGCAGGCCTGGCAGTATTTCTCGATCGCCTATGGTAGGCTTCGGCATGCGCATAATCATCCTTCCTTGGCTGTTGTCGGGCTGTTCGGTCCTCGCGGTGGCGGAGACCGGGTACACCACCCTTCCCACCCAAAATCTTCATGGAGGCTCCATTGCCGCCCATGCGGGGTTTGGCGTTTCCGAAAACGCCGATGAAGGCGTGGTGGTTCCGGGGTTTGGTTTCTCCGGCCGGGCGCGCATTCACGACGGTTATGCGACGATCGAGCCGGGTCTTCATGCCTATGCGTTGGTGGACTACGAGCGGTGGAGTTTTTACGTTCGTGGCACCACCTACATGGGAGCGGGGATCGGAAAAGGCACGGCGAGCTTCGTTTTTAGCCCTACGCTTCAGCCTGGTGTGTTGCTCTGCCCGAACAGCCGAGTGGGTTGGTGTGGATCCATTTCCGCGTCCGTGGGCTACGACGTAAGTCCGCTGTATCCAGGAGTAATGGCCGGAATTCAGTTTGGTATTGGTTGGGGCAATGTGGTTTCGGATCTCTGAACGCGTTGGGGCGGCCCTCCTGATGCTCCCCGGTTGTTCAGTGTTGTCAGGGGTCGAGCTGGGATACACGTCCCTTCCCCAGGAACCGCTTCACGGCCTCTCCATTGCGCATCATGTGGGCGCGTGGACCGCCGAAGGCGGTGCGATGAGCGAATCGGTCAGTCTCGGCGTGGGGTATTCCGTCCGAAGCCGTTGGTACCTGGGTGTCTGCACGACCAAGGAGATCGCGCCACATTTTTATTTGCTCGGCGAGGTCGAGAAGTGGAGGTTTTTTGGGCGAATTTCGCCGTACGTTGGGACCGATGATCGCGGTGCCACTGAGCGCCTGTTGTTCAGCCCGACACTGCAAGGGGGGGCAATTTATATCCCGGGCGAGCAGCCGTTTGGCGTGTCTTGGTCGACGACGGTGGCGTATGACGTGACGGCGGAACGGCCGGGTCTGATGGTGGGCCTGGAGATGGGTGTGGCGTTCGCCCATGTTTTTGTTCCATGAATGGAGCCGATGGCTCTACTCGTTGGTGAACAAGGCGGTGGCGGTTTTTCCGGCGATCCGTTCCAACGCATCGGCCGTCAACGTTTTCGAGCGTAGAAACTTAATTTCTCGGTCCCATGCATAGGGAATGTTGGGGAAGTCGGTCCCGTACATGACTCTTTCGGGCCGTCGGGTAAGAAGCTCCGCTGGAACCGCACAATCGAAGTAGTCCGCTAAAACCATCGTGGTATCAAGCCAAAGGTTGTCGTAGCGGGTGACGAGGTCGAGGTAGCCCTCAAATTCATCGACCCCGAGATGAGGAACCACGAGTTTTAACTTCGGAAAATCCTTGAGGACGTCCTCTACTCGGCCAACACTGCAGATCGCATGGGGGTCGCACTTGTAGGCTGGGCTTTTCGGCTCCCGACCTGCGTGAATCACCAGCGGTTTTCCGTGATCGGCGCAGGTTTGGTAGATTTCGGCCATCGAAGGGTGATCTGGGCCGACGCACTGTACGTGGCAATGGAGTTTGACCCCCGAAAGTCCAAGGGAAAATCCTTCCTCGAGGATGGCGCGGGCGTCGGGTTCACCGGGCATGACCGTAGCGACGCCGGTGACATCGGGATTTTGACGCACCAGATCGGACATGAACCGGTTCAGGTCGCGGGCGATTCCGGGGGTGTGGGCGTAGTGGAGCGCAATGATCTGCTTTACACCGCGATCCCGCTGAAATTGGATCACTTCCTGGGCGTGCAGCTTGTACCGGATCGGCCAACCGTATTCATCGAACCAACGCCAGATCGCGGCGAACAAGCGATCCGGAAACAGGTGGACGTGGGCATCGACCACCGGTGGCAGATCGGGTGGGAGGCGTGCGTCTTCGGGGTCGTGGATCGCTCCGAGGCGGGTTTTGAGGGCACCCGGGGAGAGATCGTGAAGGCAAGGAGCGGTTTCGGGCACGCGGCCTCCGGGGAATGTCATAGTAAACTACTTTACCATCGCCGAAAGCGCGGCTTGGGGATACCCGATCGCGGGAGGCCGAATGGCACTGCGAACGCTGTACCCCGAGATCGAGGCGAACCGAAGTGGGATGCTGCGGGTGTCCGACATTCACGAGATCTATTGGGAAGAAAGCGGTAATCCAAACGGGAAGCCGGTCGTGTTTCTTCATGGAGGGCCCGGCGGTGGTACAGAGCCGAAGCAACGCCGCTTTTGGGACCCCAAGGTCTACCGGATCGTTCTGCTCGACCAGCGCGGCTGTGGAAAAAGTACGCCATTTGCGGATCTCCGCGAGAATACCACCTGGGATTTGGTCGCCGACGTCGAGGCCGTGCGTAAGCTGCTCGGAATTGAAAAATGGCAGGTGTTCGGCGGATCGTGGGGAAGTACGCTGGCGCTGGCGTACGCGCAGACGCACCCCGAACGGGTCACCGAGCTGGTACTCAGAGGGATTTTTCTGCTTCGAAAGCAGGAGATTGACTGGTTCTATCAACGGGGATGTGGTGCGCTCTATCCGGACGCTTGGGAGGACTACCTCAAGCCCATTCCGGAGGCAGAACGTCATGATTTGGTGAGCGCCTACCATCGACGGCTCACCTCGGACGACGCTGAGACGCGGCTGGCCGCCGCAAAAGCGTGGAGCATCTGGGAAGCCAGTACTTCCAAGCTTTTTCCAGATCCGGGGTTCATCGAGCGCCTCGGGTCTCCCGAGATGGCGCTTCCCTTTGCACGGATCGAGTGCCACTATTTCGTGAATCGGGGCTTTTTCAAGACCGACGCTTGGCTGCTGGAAAACGTCGACAAGATTCGGCATATTCCCGCGGTGATCGTGCAGGGCCGCTACGATGTCGTTTGTCCGGCGGAAAGCGCCTGGGCGCTGCACCGCGCCTGGCCGGAGGCGGACTTCCACATCATCCCCGATGCTGGGCATTCGGTGTTTGAACCCGGCATTCTCAACGCGTTGATCGAGGCGACCGATCGGTTTCGCGGATGATCCCGGTCACGGTGATCACCGGGTTCCTCGGATCTGGAAAAACTACGGCAATCCTCGATCTTCTGGCCCGTCGTCCAGTCGGTGAACGTTGGGCGGTCCTGGTCAACGAGTTTGGCGCCGTGGGGATCGACGGCCCGACCATGGCCAATGAGGGCTTTGCTGTCCGAGAAATCGCCGGTGGCTGTGTGTGCTGCTCGGCCGGGCCGCAACTTCGGGTGGGGTTGGTTCGGTTGATTCGAGAGGTTCAGCCGGATCGAATTTTGATTGAGCCCACCGGCCTTGCTCATCCGGCGTCGATCCTGGACATGTTGCGGTCGCCGGGATTGGGGGTCGACCCCAAAGCGACGATCACGCTGGTGGATCCCCGTCGAATCGGAGATCCGCGGGTAGAGGCGAGCGACACTTGGCGGGACCAGTGGGCCGTTGCCGACGTGTTGGTGGCGAATTTCGGAGATGTAGCCTCGGAAACTTCACTACAGACCTTTCGTGCTGCTGCCAAAGCGCAGTGGCCCCCCAAGAAGGTGGTTGCGGAGGTCTCCCAAGGAAAGCTCGATTTGGCATGGCTTGACCTGGATTCCGGTCCGCCCACCCTGCAACGCGCGCACTTTCACGCCGAGCCTGAGCCGCCGACACTTCCAGAGTCCGTCGACCGACCAACTTCTTTCCCCCTGGCGAATGCGGAAGCGGCGACCTGCGGATGGCTGTTCCCGGTCGGGGATGTCTTCGATCGGGATCGGCTGCAACAGGTGCTTCAACAACTGGTTCGCCCCAATCCAGCACTTCCAGGCGGGGTGGTTCGACTCAAAGGGATCTTCCGTGTCGCCGAAGGGTGGCAGCGAGTAGACGCGACACCGGAACGTATACAGTTTCAATCCTCCTCTTGGCGAGGCGACAGCCGGGTGGAAGTGATCGCCCCCGCAAACCCGCTCCCCAATTGGGATCAGGTGGAACACCGGTGGATCGAGGCGCAACGCCGGGGTTCAAAGTGAACATCGAGGATCAGGCGCGCGCATTCCTCGCGGCAAACCCCGATCTCCGAGTGACCGCCCTCGGTCCACGCGAGAATCTGGCGGAGATCGAGGATCCCTGGGGGATACCGCTTCAACGCTGGCCGGCGGAGGATCATCTCGACCGGTGTTTAGACTATTTGGCGTTGAACCGACAAGCGTTTCCCACCCTTCCGTTGGCGGGATGGGTATTGTCGGACATCTACCTTCTGTCGGGAGCGATCGCGATTCTGGCTCGCGGCGACCAAATTCAGGCGGCGTGGGTGGGACTGCCGTTGAAACCTGGCTACCGCCTCGGAGTTTCGCTGTTGTCGACCCAACCTGGGCTCGGCGCCTGGGCGAAGAGTTTTGGGGCGGCGATGTTCAAAGCGGAGGTATTACGCGGGGTAGTTCAGTGGAGCGGCCAGAGTCTGCGGGCGCACACCCGATTGGGTCCGCTTCGAATCGTCGGCCAGATCCCCGGAGAACATGAGGTGGGAGGCTTTGTTTACGAAACCGTCCTGGACCCGGAGGGCTGGGCTTTGGCGATGCAGCGCCGACACCCGATGAGGGCCACCGAGATCGTGGATGTGTCAGATTCTGAGCGCCTAAATGCGATCGTACAGCGATCCGCTGCGGGAGAACGTTGGTTTGTGGTGCCGCCTGGAATCGACGAGGGAAAAGTGGGGTTAAGGCACGAGAGTGGGGTGCAGTGATGTGGTGGCTCGTGATCGGTGGCGCGATGGCGTTTCCAAACCCAACGGAAATCCGAGTCGAATTCACCAATGGGGGCGTGGAAGCTGTTGCTTCCACGGGGTGCGGCTCCGAATACCTCGATGCCCTGCCAAAACTTCTGGCGCAATTGGAGCGTTGTGAGGGTTCGTATACCGTTCCCTGGCTTGCGGAAACGGGCGAGGTCGATTGGGGCGCGATCGGGGACCGGGCTAAGCTCATGCGGCCTTGTTGGGAGCCGCTTTTGCGCGTCTGGCCGCGAGCTACGCCGTTGAACGAGCCGCTCTTGGGGGTTTGTAGGGTCGACATACGACGCTGGCCCACGCCAAGCGGTGCGGCCGTTGGCGGGTTGGGTGAAGTCTCCTCGGGCGGCGAGAGCCCAACGGTGAAGGGGGACGTCGCGTTCACGACGGAGGACATGGTTTATGAGCCGTTGTTGCGCCGCAATGTCGGCCAGCTGCGCTACTGCTATGATCAGCGGCTGAAGTCGAATCCGGAACTGCAAGGTGAGTTATCCGTGAGCGGGAAGATCGATCGCGGCCGGCCAACGTTTACGGCGACTCGAGATGGCCTGGGCGATCCGGAATTAACGGCGTGCATCCTGGGTAAGATGAAGCGGTGGACGTTTGCGACCGATGGCCTGTTGTCGGTGGACTTCCGGTTTTCAAGGGCACCTTGAGATGGCTCTGCTGAGCTCTGGGTGGATGCGTTCGCTGTTCTTCCTTTCGAGCTCCGGCTGCTTCGTGCTTGGGGTCGGCGGTGGTGCGGTACAGAGCTTCGATGGCGTGAATGACGAGGGGGGGGGACGTCCTGAGGCCGTCGTGGACGCGACCTTCGGCCTTATGATCGGGCCGAGCTACCAAGGCGGGCTGAGGTTCCGTGGGTCGAATCAGAGTTTTGAAACGGGAGTGCTGGCGAAGGCGTGCCTGGAGTACCCGTTGGTGGAGGACGCTCCGGTGGTGTTGGTCGGTGGATGTGGAGGTGCAACGCTCTCGTTCGGCCAAAGCGAACGACGGTTCACACTGGCGTTTAGTCCGTTTCTCGAGCCTTCTTTCGCTGTTCAAATCGCCACCATTCCTGGCGTTGGCGGCTCAGACGAAGTCATGCTGCTCCTTAGGCTTTCGGTTCCAATGGGGTATGATCTACGTCATCCCTGGGAAAACCGCGGCCCGTATGTCGGAGGCACTGTCGGTCCGATGTTCGTGTTTGTTCCGAAAATCCGCTTTTAAGCCTTCATATAGGTAAACGACTTGACCTCGTGTGCGGCTTTGCACAACTCCTCGGGATTGTGGCTGGTCGTATGCAAGAAATTGTACCAGGGAGCCCCTCGGTTTCGGCGCCGTCATATGTCGTGGCGCGGAGGGCATGATGCGTGGACGAGCGGTTATTCTGTCTATTGTCGGCGTGAGTCCAGTACTGTTCGCGTGTGCGGGCGGAGGAGGCCTCTCCGTGGCAGCTCCGTTAGGCCCCAACGACTTGGCCGCTTTTGACGAGCTCCATCTTCCGGAACAGGTGGTGGTGGATGGCGAAAACACTACGCGAACCATCGATCTGGAGGACAACGCCGTGACGATCGGGGGCGTGGCCTGTGCCCGCTGGTTGACCCTACGGGCCGATTCCTGGAGCTGCACGCGGGCGGATGGCTCGGGGGAAGCTGGCCCTTTTCCCTATGGGCAGAACCCTGTGGATGCTCATTAGCAAAAGTCAGCTATTGACCAAGGCTTTCATAGACGGCCTTGCACAGCGCCAGGGCTCTCGGGCTCCGAATCCGCCAATCCATCCGATTCGGCGTATATCCGATCGAAATCTTCGCCACCGGATCTGCCCACCCGAGCGCCCCTCCCGCACCCGCATGCCCAAACGCTTCTTTGTTTGGGCTGAACAAGTTCGTCTCCTCTTTCAGGAACCCTTGGCTCCAACCGATCGGCTTTCGAAGCACCCGATCCATGTCCGACCAACTTTGTCGGCGAACGAGAGGCTCGATCGCTGATTGGTCAACTAGCTTTACTTTTCCGAGTTGGCCACCTTGCGCCCATGCGGCGTACACACGAGCTAATCCCTCGGCAGTGCACATGGCGCCAACCCACGGCATTTCGTGGCGTTGGACCTCGTAGTCGTTGAGCCGAATCAGATGGTCCTTGCCGATGTCGGGCAACTCACCAAAAGCGTGCCGTGTATCGCCATTTCGCATCATTGCGCGCGCGAACCGTCCTTCGTTGGAGCGGCCCAAGATCGCCTGGGGAATCCCATTCCGGTAGTAGGTGCGGTGGGGCACGGGGATAAGAGTCGAGGTTCGATGCCGTTGATCGGGTGGAAGGCCGATGTGGACGTCCGCACCGAGAGGGCCGGCGATCTCCTCGCGAAGGTAGGTTCCGATACTCTTCTGGGTGAGGCGTTTGAAGATGCTCGCGGCATAGATCCCGTAGGTGACCGCGTGGTAGCCCTGGTCGGATCCGGGTGCCCAACGGGGCCGGGTCTTCGCCATCAACGCCTCGACTCGGCCGCTTACCACATCTTCCAGGCGGTAGGGTCGATCGAGGGCGCATACGCCACCGCGATGGTTGAGAATCGTGCGAATGGACGTGGAACCCAACGATTCTGCGATCTCCGGCCAAACTGAGGCCACGGGTGCGTCGAGATCGACGCCACCGCGGTGTTCCAGCAGCAAAAAGCACGCTGCCGTGAGGCCTTTGGTGGCGCTGAACACCACTTGGAGGGTGTCCTGCTGCCAGGGGCGTTCGGTGGCCGCGTCGGCAACGCCCCCCCATAGATTTACAACGGGTCTTCCGTCATAGTAGACGCTGACGGCAGCGCCAACCTCGCCGCGCTCCTCAAAGTTCGCCTGAAAGGCTCGGCGGACGGGCTCGAACGCGGATTCGACCTCTCCAGCGATCATGGGTCCTCCGAAGGTGTGGTTCGATGGGCGAGTTCCGACACCCGACGAAGAGTAGTTGCGCTCCGGGGGGGCGTCCAGGGATGGGTGCATCGGATCTCCGTACGGGCTTCGAATAGGATGATTCAAGCGCTTGTATAGCAAAACGGTGGGGCGCTAATGTTGCAGCTTGGTGCAAGCGTTGGCCTCTTCCTGCGAAATGGTGCTAGGTGGCGGCCGGAGGCGTCCATGCGCGGATGGATTGCGGTGGCAACGGGTTTGGCAGCGATCGCCTGCGGCGGTGGCCCAGAGATCGATGACGGTCCCTGCGGTTTTCCAGGACCTACGCCCTATTCCGACCCCAAGTGGGCGGCGTACCCGATTCCGAGCGCTGGCTTCGACATTTGTGCGTCACAGGCAGATCGCGTGATCTACGCGACGCGAGGCGATCATTTCAGTGAGCTCAAGGAGAAATGGCTGGCGGACATGATTCAGCTTGGGTGGGCGCAGGAGTTGCCCTTTCCTTCGGGCTATGACCCCGACTATTGGACGACCAATCTCACCAATGGCAGCGAGCGGATCGAGCTGCGAGTGTTTCGTACCCAAAGCGGCGAATCCACGAGTGTCGGCCTGTATGTGCTGTAGCTCCGCTAAGAGGGAAGTCCGCCCGGCAATCCCCGAGTGAGATTGACCTGTGGAGCTTCATGGCCGCTCCAGGGTCGGGCTTCCCCCCAACGCGCCCGAAGGTTGCGTACGTGTTCGTCAATGGCGGCGTCAGCGGCGGCAAGTCGCCCCTCATCGTCCTTTACCAGACGGAAGACCTTCTCGATCACCAGCCCCGAGAGTCCGTGGGCGAGCGCCCAGATGCCCCGAAACGTGTGGCCAAACGCGGGATCCTCTGGGGGAACGATGCACGCCAAAGCCTGCAGAAGCAAGCTTCGAGCCTCCAAAAAGTGAGGTGCATCGGGAGGTTGTTGTACTTCACTCAATTCGCGCCCAAAACACAACCGAAACCACCCTCGATGGTTTGCGGCGAAGCGGACGTACTCCTTGCCATAAACGGTGATTACCCCGTAGGGGTCGGGCTCTTTCATCAGCAGACCCGTGATCTGGACCCCAAAGGCCTCGGTGCCGCGTAGTGCGACCTCCAACAACAGCGCTTCCTTGCTCTCGAAATGGCGGTACAGGGCGGGTTGCGATACTCCGACCCGGCTCGCCAACGAGCGAAGGTTGAGCTCGGACGCGCCTTCCTCCTCGATGATTGCGGTCGCGTGGGCAATCAGCGCCTCCCGAACCTCGCCAGAAGCCCGACGACCCTTGGGTTTTTCTAGATTTGCGTGCACGCTTGCCAACGAGAACCCCTTATGTTATCAATGATAACATTAGTGCAGGAGAGAGCGATGGGGACTCTGCAATTGAGCACGTCGGCGACGGGCGAGCACTTCCGGTTTCACACGTCCGCGCGCACGACCGGCCTGTTTGGCTTCACTTGGACGCTGGCACCAGGAAAGACCGGCCCCGGAGAGCACATTCATCCGCACGAAACGGAGAGCTTTCGGATGGTTTCCGGTGTCCTCCGGGTCTGGATTCGCGGTGAGGTCAGGGACCTTCATCCCGGCGACGAGGTGGCGGTCCCCCCCGGGGTTCCTCACCGATTTCTCAATCCGGGCAAGGTTCCAGCGGTGGTGGAAGTGACCTTGGATGGCGCGCTGCTTGAGGATCAATTTGTACCGATCGCGGTATTAGCAGCCGGGAAATCGGACACTTCTATGCGCGACCTCTTTGGAGCACTGCCACATCTGGCGGAAGCGATGAGGAAGGGATCGGTGCGGCCGGTCTCCACCGTGGAGGCGCGGCTGATCGCGGCGTTAGCTCGATTCGCCTCGTGGTTTGGGCATGCTCCGCTGGCGCCGGTGACGCACTGGGATGCCTAGCGGTGGGTCGCCTTAGGGCGCTTCGACCTGGAATGCCCGAGGCCAGACGCCCCATTCGGACGAGGTGATCCCATTCTGGGTCGACCCGACGTAGGCGTCCAACCCCGCCACGGGGGTGATTTTCGCAGTTCCACCCGCGATCGGGAGGATGCCTGAATGGACCGCCGAGGCACAAACGGTTGAATCTTCGCTGTATACGCCGGTTCCCCACACCGCCCCGGTGGTGCAGTCGGCGGGGCAGGTTACCCACAAGGGGGTTCCCAAGGCGAGTTTCAGAGCGGGTGCGGTGGTGTTGCACTCGAGTTTCAGCGGATCGGCAGCCACGCCCGATCCCGGCAGTCCGCTGGGATGGGCGGGTGGAGGAGGGGCTTGCACGGTTGCGCCCTCAAACTTGATCGAACCGCCCCAGGCACCCCAGGCCGAACTCGTGATTCCGTTGTTGGTGGTGCCGACATACGCAGAAAGCCCCTTGTCCCAGGTGACTTGAACGTATCCGCCGGCGGTCGAAAGCGCGCCGGAGTGGATGGCGCCGGTGCATACGGTGGTGTCTTGGGTATAAAGACCGGTTCCCCACACGGCGCCCGTCGTACAGTTGGCGGGGCATTTTACCACCACGGATTTCCCTTCGGTCAACGCCAGCTCACCGGCGCCAGTCGAACAGGTAAGTTCGTAGGCCTTTTCTAGACTGCCGTCGCCAGGGAGCGAGGTGGTGGTGCCGGGTGTGAGCGGGGGGCCTGGTGGAAGTTTCGGAAGTTCGACCGGCGTCATTCCCCCGCAGGCCAGTGCCATTGCTAAAGTGGTGCAAGCGCCCACAACGCGAAATCCGTGATTTTGTTTCATGATCCCCCCATTTGCGCGAGGCTACCACAGGTGACCACCGGTGGCGAGAGCGCCTTTGGAAGAAGGGGGTCATACGCCGATCCACCACGCGTCCCCCTCCGGCTCGATACGAAATGAGGTTCCAAGAAACTTTTGGATGATCTGTGCGTTGGTTCGGGTGTGTTCGCTGGGTTCGGTTGTTCGAAATGCACCTCCTCCGAGCGCCAACGGAATCAGCAGCTGATCCGCCAAGTGTTCGTCGACGGGGGTGCCAGAGTTCTTCCAATGCTCCACCTCTTTGCAAAGTCGCTTCGCCACCTCTTCGGCGGGTAACCCTTGCTTTCCGAAACTGGTGAACAATGCAGTGACGTGCTCGGCGATCGCTTTCACCCACACCACATTGCCCGGGCCCACGGGATCGGGAACCGAAAACACCCTTGCATCGCCCAACGGACGGTGGAGTCGTTTGCAAATCTCGGCGACCTCTCGGTGTCCAACCGATTCAGGGATCGCGGAAATCGCTGCGGTGATCTCCCATTCTTCGATGTCGCCTCGCTCGAGAAGGAGAAGGGCAGACAATTTCGCGACGGGCGAGATCTCGGCGGTCAACCGGCCTCCTCCTGCAGGCGCAAATCCCCAACGGTTCAGTGACAGTCCCAGCCGCGGCCCCATCCGTGCAAGCAGAGGTGCGAAGACCGCTTCCAAGAAGTGGTAGGGCGGAGAGGCGTCGTTGTGCGTTCCCCCGTCGATTTGGATGCGGCTGGGTGCATTCGCCAGCATTAACGGCGGAAGAATGGTTTGCAATACGAGATTGGCGCTGCCGGCGCTGCCGACCGCGAAGGCGTACTCCCCGGGGATCGTATCCTGGGGGATAAACGCAATCGCGGTGGAGCCGAGGGCGTCCCCGGTGACGGAGGCGCCGCTGATCGCTTGGGCGGCATGCACCCCCGTGAGATGTTGCCGCAACAAACCGGGTTTGTGACGCCCAGCGCGAATGTGGGTGATCTGAAAAGGGGTGCGGGTGAGCACCGACAGGGCGAGGGCGGTGCGCAGGATTTGCCCGCCGCCCTCGCCAATGGAACCGTCCAACGTCAACATCGCTTACCCCTTCACGCAGACCACTTGGCGGAGTTCGTATACCACTTCGACCAAATCGGCTTGCGCCGCCATGACCGCGTCGATCGGCTTGTAGGCCATTGGCGTTTCGTCGATCACGTCGACGTCCTTTCGGCATTCAATGCCTTGGGTCGCCTGAATGTGGTCGCTCAACGTAAACTGGCGCTTCGCTTGCGTGCGCGACATGGCTCGCCCGGCCCCGTGGCTGCAGCTGCAGTACGACTCCGGATTTCCTTTGCCGCGAACGATATAACTCCGCGCGCCCATCGACCCTGGAATGATGCCGAGATCGCCCAACCGAGCGCGAACCGCGCCTTTTCGGGTAACCCAGACGTTCTCGCCATAGTGATGTTCTTTCGCCACATAGTTGTGGTGACAGTTCACCGCGAGCTCGTCGGATCGGAATGGGCGGAGATGCTGACGCATCGCGCCGAGAACCGCTTCCATCATCAACGCCCGATTGATCTTGGCGTACTCCTGGGCCCAGCCGACGGCCTGAACATAGTCATCCATATGCTGGGTCCCCTCGGGGAAGTACGCGAGATCGCGATCCGGAAGATCGATGTGGAATTTGCGCATGTCCTCCTTGGCCAGCTCGATGAAGTAGCTTCCAATTCGGTTTCCGACCCCGCGCGAACCCGAGTGCAGCATGACCCACACTCGCTGTTCGGCATCGAGGCAGATCTCGATGAAGTGGTTGCCGGTTCCGAGGGTTCCCAGGTGATTGAGGTCGTTTCCGCGCCCCAACTTGGGGTGCTTGTCCGCGATCACCTCGTACTCCTTTTGGAGAACTTCCGACCAAACCTTGGCTTGTTCGTCGGGAATGTCGTGCCAGGCACCGCGATCGCCCTTGCCGCCGTGGTGGGTGCGGCCGTGGGGTACGGCATTCTCAATCGACGTGCGGATCTTCAAGAGAGAATCAGGAAGATCGCGTGCCGTGAGGTCCGTCCGTACCGCCATCATGCCGCAGCCGATGTCGACGCCGACCGCCGCGGGAATGATCGCTTTCTTGGTCGGGATCACGGATCCGACCGTGGCGCCCATGCCCAGATGGACGTCCGGCATCGCCGCAACCCAACCGTGAATGAACGGCAGTCCGGCGATGTTCTTGAGCTGCTGGTGCGCCTGGGCTTCGACGGCGACGCCTTGTACCCACGCTTTGATCAGGCCCTTGGGTGCGGGAAGAATTTGAAACGACATGTTGGCCTCCGCGCTCCTTAAAGCAGGTACCGTGCCAAGCGGACCCGAAATGAGAAAGCGTTGGTTGGAGGGCTGTACCTCGCTTGTGAGCGCATGTCTCGGTGGATTGAAATAACATTATCGCGTACATTATCTTTATGGATAAAGCAAAACCTCTCGTCGTCATCGGCCTGCTCGGCACCACCCTCGACAACCCGATCGGCCCGGCCCGTTGGACGCGTTGGCGGCCGACGATCTCCCTATTTCAACAGGAGGACGAGGAGATCGATCGGCTGGAACTGATCTTCCCCGCGAAGTTCCAGGCGCTGGCCGACCGAGTGATCGCCGACATTCAGAATTTGTCCCCTCGCACTAAGGTGATCACGCACCATTTGGAGTTCCCCGATCCCTGGGATTTTGAGGCGGTGTACTCGGGATTGCACGATTTTGCGGCGGCGTATCCGTTCAAACCGGACGAGGAGCGGTACGGCATTCATATTACCACGGGTACGCACGTGGCACAGATCTGCCTGTTCCTATTGACCGAATCGGGGTTTTTCCCTGGCTCCCTCATTCAGACGTCGCCGCCTCGGAGAGGGCACCCCGCCCCGATGCAGACGATCGAACTGGATTTGGCGCGCTACGATCGGATCGCGTCCCGGTTTGCTGCGCGCAAACAGCAGGCGGAGGGCTTACTGAAGTCGGGCATTGTCACCCGGAATCAGAAATTCAATGCATTGATTGGGCGTATTGAACAGGTGGCGCTGGCATCCACCGCGCCGATGTTGTTGTGGGGGCCGACCGGGGCTGGGAAATCCCAGCTGGCAAAGCGCATCTACGAGCTGAAACGGGATCGTCGTCAGGTGTCCGGTCCGTTGGTCGAGGTGAACTGCGCCACCCTTCGCGGGGATTCTGCAATGTCGGCCTTGTTTGGGCACACCAAGGGTGCGTTTACGGGTGCCGAATCGGCGCGGAAGGGCCTGTTGTTGGCCGCGGATCGTGGGGTATTGTTTCTGGATGAAATTGGCGAATTAGGCCGCGACGAACAAGCGATGTTGTTGCGAGCGATCGAGGAAAAGCGCTTTCTTCCGTTGGGGACGGAGCGCGAGGTGGTCTCAGACTTTCAACTGATCGCCGGCACCAACCGATCGTTGGCCGAGGATGTGCGTTCCGGACGGTTTCGAGAGGATTTATACGCCAGGATAAATTTGTGGACCTTCCTATTGCCTGGCCTCGCAGAGCGACCGGAGGACATCGAGCCCAATCTTCACTATGAATTGGAGCAATTTGCGAGGAAGACCGGTCGGCAGGTGCGTTTCAACCGGGAGGCGCGGGAGGCGTTCTTGCGGTTCGCAGCAGGGCCAGAAGGGAAGTGGACGGCGAACTTTCGCGACTTGAATGCGGCGGTGGTTCGGATGGCGACCCTGGCGGCGGGCGGGCGGATCGAGTCGCCGATGGTGGAGGAGGAGATCGGCCGACTTCGGGCGGCCTGGAGTGTGCAGCAGGAATCCTCTCGGGTGATCGAGCTGTTTGGACCGGACGGGGCCGACGACCTCGACCGTTTTGATCGGGTGCAACTGGAAGAGGTTTTGAAGGTGTGTTCGGAGAGTCGCTCGCTTTCGGAGGCCGGCCGGACCTTGTTTGCGGTTTCACGAAAGGAAAAAGCGAGCGTCAACGATGCCGACCGATTGCGGAAGTACTTGGCCCGGTTTGGATTGGCCTGGGCGGATGTGAACCACGGGTTGTAAATGCGATGGACGGTGGGCCACGGCGACTGCTAGGGTGTTTTGGGGCGCAGGTGCAACAATGCTTGGAGGAATATTTATGATTACGGCTGCATTTTCGCAGCCTGGAGTGGAGCATCCGACGATGGAAGTGAGGGCCGAGGTTTTGCCTGAGGTGACCTCCGAGGGGAGACGTGAGAGTCCGAGGAAACGGCCGAAGCGTGCGGGGAAAGGGCTGAAAGCAGCCGGATTTACGATGCTGGGCGTGGGAAGCCTGTTGTCGGTTACGGGCGGAACGGGAATGGCGTTGGGCCTTCAGCGCGCGAACACCTGCATGGGCGAGTGTTCGGGATACGGGGCCGTGCTGTTTGCCTTTAGTTCTCCGTTTTTTGCGACGGGTCAGACCCTCGGCGGCGTGGGTACAGGTCTGGTGGCTTGGGGGTACTCCAAGGACACACCGCAGGTCATTGGCGTATCACCATGGGTTCAACCCGATGGCGGCGGCGTAGTGTTGTCGGGGAAGTGGTGACGTTCTGTGAATGGTCAACCGATTGACCATCTACGGGGGACGCTTCGATCGTTTCTGAGGTACTGTTCAGTTCGTGGCCGATGCCGAAAAGGAGGTTTTGTGGTCCTCATGTGGATGGCGTCGGCCGTCGCCGGCTCGGTGGAACCCTCCTTTGAAAGCGGGGAGGCGTCCCCTCCGGCGCCTGTCGGCTGGTATGAAAGCCGAGAGGAGCGCCGCACCCCTCGTCAGCGAAAAGGTCGGACGCTTAAGATTACCGGCTTTGCGTTGTTTGGTGTTGGAAGCACCATTTCGTTGGGTGGAGGGGGCCTCGCCCTGTTTGGCGCCGCGATGTGCGGGAGTTCGGGAGGGGGCGATTGTTTCCCTTTCGACTTGGTGATGGTGGAGGGATTGGTGTTGAAATTGCCGGGGCAGGTGCTCGCCGGCGCCGGGGGTGGGTTGATCGCGGCGGGGTATTCGTTAGAAAAGCCCGAAAAGATTGTGGTGGTTCCATGGATTTCAGAGGATGGCGGCGGATTGGTGGCTGTGGGGCGTTGGTAAGCCTATTCGGCGGATGCACCGAGAGAGCTGTTGGTGATTGGGATTTCGCATATCTGTCGATTGCGTCCGCCGGGCATTCCTTTGGCGGTGGCATAACGATCGATGCCGACCTCGGTGTCGAGGGGCGACTTCGTATGGAGTACGCTGGGACCGATGTTATCGCCAGTGAGATATCCGTGCGCGGGACGATGGCCGCGTTGGAGGAGCCGGGCATGTACCAAGGGGACTTGACCATCATCTACGAAAAAGAAGAGGTGAATGGCGAGGAAGTCGAGTCCGAATCGGCGGGTCAGCAGCTGGTCCCGGGGGACTGGCTCTGTGAGGCGTTAGAAAACAGCTTATCTTGCGAGGAATCCCCGGGAGGTGACGTTCACATCGTGTTTGGTTTTGAGCGAAGCGGCGTGGAGTAAGCTGGCGGCCGTAGCGCTTCGCGGGCCACGCCGTCCGACGCGATGCGGAAGAAGGTTGGTACTAATCATGTTTTTTACGCCGGAGCGCCGCGGCTGCCAGCCATCCCAGCGACAGCGCGCTTGGAAGGGAGGTGTGGAAGTTGGGGTGTCTCAGATTGTTTCGAGAGGGAGCGGCCGGTGAGCTATGGCAACGGAATGAACTTTTCATTTCTTGGCGACCGCGGAACCGCAGTTCGAATCGATCGGTGTGAAGGCTACGTCAATGCCGTTTATGCCGAAGTACGCGTGCGACTGAACCCCGTGGTAGGTTCGGGTTGGTGCGAACACGGAGGAACGACGGCGATCTTCGACGGCCCGACCGCGCTTTCGACCCACACCTTCGGCCTGGGGTTGGGGGACATGACAGAGGTAGACTGGGCAAAGATCGAGGACTTTTATCGTGAGCGAAGCTCGCCGACCGTCCACAAAGTGAGCACTTTGGCGGCCGCGGAGACCTTTGGGCGCTTGAGTGAACGCGGATACCGGATGATCAATGCGGCGAATGTGCTGGTGCAGCGGCTGGATCGAGTGGTCGTTCGGGAGGCTACCGGTGTCCGGCGAGCGGAGCCGAGCGATGAGAATGCTTGGGTTGAGGCCGCGGTTCGGGGATTTGGCGCACCGGTGGAGGCGTTAGAAGCCCTGTCCCGAGGCATGTTCCACAATGCTTCGATGGCGCACTTTCTGGTCGAAACCGAAGGGAGAATTGTCGCTACCGGCTCCGTGGGGGTGCACCAGGGGGTGGCGTTGATTGCGGGGGGAAGTACGGTTCCCGAGTTCCGTGGGCGCGGAGCGCAGGCCGCATTGTTGGCGGCGCGGCTGGATTATGCGCGGTCGGCCGGTTGCGAGCTCGCGGCGATGAGCTGTTCGCCGGGAAGTCCATCGCACCGCAATGGGCTACGAGCGGGGTTTGAAATGGTGTATTCGCGGCTGAAGTGGCGCAAGGAGTTAGTCTACCACTTGACTAACTAGCGTCGAACTCGACCGCGGAGTGCGCGCAGTGGATGCGAATCTCAGGGTTGGACGCCTTTAACTCTCGCAACCTCGATTGATTGCTCCGCCGCGCGCCGTCATCATAGGCGAATTGGGATTGGAACTGCCCGATCACCCACGGCCGGGACGGAGGGGTGCTCATTTCGTCGTGGTAGAAGTAAGCGTCTCCTGCGTGCAAAGCCCAACCTTCGGAGGTCTGTACGGCCACGCCGCAGTGGCCGCGGGTATGCCCGATCAGGGGAACCATCAGGACTCGGTCGTTTTTGTCGAGGGTACGAACGGACTCCAGCCCGTGCCACGCCTCTCCGGCGAGATCGTGAACCTCCCATTTGGGCTTGTGCTCCCACATGATGGGTCGGTAACGGCTTTTTTCGAAGAAGGTTGAGCGAGCCATCGCGGCATCAAACTCGGGCCGGTAGGTGTGAACTTTGGCGTTTGGAAAGTCGCTTAGACCGCCGACATGATCCATGTCGAGGTGGGTGGGAATGATGTGCCGCACCTCCTCCGGCTGGAAGCCCAGCGCCTGGATTTGATGGAGGGCCGTCTCGGCAAAATCGAATTTGGGACGTAACAAAAGGTTGAGATGTGTGCCCCACCGCGCGGCGCGTTGGCGAACGCACTCGGTTCCATAGCCCGTGTCGACGAGAATCAGGCCGTCCAAGTCGGTTTCGATGAGCCAGCAATGGCATACCAACCGACCCGTCGCGAAAACGGAGCCTGAACCGTTCACCAGCCGCTGCCCGATCGGGCACATCGTTCCGCAATTGAGGTGGTGGATTTTCATGGGACCCTCGTGGCGATCAACTCGGCGGCTTGTATCACCGCTTTGGGTGGGATGATCTCGGAAAACTCGATCACCGCTCCAGGAAATGCTGATAAAGCCTCTTTTCCGCCGTGGAGCTTTTTGCTCACTGCGAGTATGAGGTTTCCTGGTCCGTAGCGCTCTAACCATTCGATACGGCGCATCAACCAATCTTTTCGCCAGTAGCCGATGATCTCCAGGCGAGCGACGCGGCCGTCTTTTTCGAGGGTGAAATCGGGAAACAAGATCGCTCGGCCGCCGAGATGGATCGGATCGGCGTGTGCGGACAGCTTCCATGGCGTATCCAACGCTTGAAAGCGCTCGACAAACCAGGTGTGTTCGCGTGGCTCCCAAGTGCCCGTGTCGGCGAGGATGGGTTGTAGATCGTCCTTCGGGGTGATCTCCATCCGCTTTTGAAACTTGGCTTTGGTCCAGAGAACGGTAGCTTCGAGGCGCCATTTCTCCTGAAGCAGAACGGCGGGAAAAAAGGACGCCAGCTGCATTCCGTAGCGGGTGGAGGGGCCGAACAGTGAAAGAGGACCATCCAGGCGAATTTCGAGATCCTGCCCCACCGGATGCGCCGAGTGCATCAACTGGTGGAACTTGATGTACCGAAACAACTGGCGAACCCGAGTGGGAGAGGGCTTTTCGAGCCAGATTTGAACCGACGTGGCGTGCAATAGTGCGGCCTGCACCAGCGCCAGATTGTATCGGTGCAACAGCCATTCGCCGGATTCCGCGTTGCACGAGGTGATCTGCTGCTCCTCGTGCCGATCGGCGTATAAGGATTTGGCGATGGCTTCGGGCGTGGTTCCTTTCTCTTGGGCGATTTCGACCAGAATGTCTTGAGCGACAACTCTTTTTAGCGGGCCAGGCTCCAGATCCAGCGGGCCGCGTTGTCGCGCACGGAGAAATACCTCCATGCGCAGGTCGGCCGGGCGCTCCTCGGACCCCACTTCAAACTCGCTTCGGTCGAAAAGCACCTTGGCAAGACCTTTCAGGAGTTTGTGATCTTTGCTGTCGCCGATCACTCCGTCGATGGCCTCGTCCAAAAGGGCGCGGGACCAACGTTCTTCGACAGCTTCGCGGAATACTTCGACCAGCTGGTCTGAGAATTCGCGAAGGGCGGGCTTGTCGGGATCCACGTAGGAAGGCACGAGATCGCTGCCTTTTACCTTAAGCCTCAGCAGGTCGCCGGTGAGCATCTCAGCGCTTGGCGGGGGGCTGAATCAGGATCACCACCCGCCGATTTTGGTTTTGTCCGGCGGCCGTATCGTTGCTTGCCACCGGTTGATTTGGCCCTTTGGCCACCAGTGCAAAACGTTCGGTTTCAACGTGGAAGTCGTCCACCAGAATGGACATCACCTGGCCCGCGCGAACGTAGGAAAGGTCGTACAAATTGGAAAATTTGGCGCTCATCGATGCGGGCATGAGATCGCCGGTATGGCCTTCGATGGTCACCGTGTACCCGGGCCGCATTTTGACGGCAGTAGCCAACATATCGAGGGACATCCGGGCTTCATCTCGGACGGTCCACTCGTCGGCGGCGAACAGGTCGCCGTCGCGAAGGGTGATCAGCGTGGTCGATCCCCGCGATTCCACGGTGCATTCGCAGGCGGCCAGCACCTGGTGAAGCTCGGCGTAGATCGGATCGGGTCCGCCTCCTCCTGGTTCCTGGGCTTCCAGGCGTCGAACCGTAGCCTGAAGAGCGATCACTTCGCGCTCCAACTGCGCCTCAAGTCCCCCACCGTCAGGATAAACGTGTTTGGAGGGGCATCCCAGGAGCAGGAACGCGAGAATCATGGGCCGCGCCGGTCGGGGACGATGCAGGAGTCGATCACCCAATCTTGAGCATGGAACGACTTTCCACTGGTGCGGCGCTTTCCTGCCGCGCGAACGGTCAGCCAGCGCTCCGCCCAGGCGCGCGACTCGTCTGAGTAGCGCCAACGCCAGCCTTGAGCGCTGTTTTCTCGGGCTTTTGCCATCCACGCGAGATGGATGGGGTGGTGGGCGACCGGCTCGCCAGTATGAGGTCCTTCAGTGAACACGACCGCACCCGATTCCAGGCGAGCAAACGGACCTCCTTCGGGAAATGGCCCGAGCCCGTGCCCAAAGGTCAATAGCGCATCCAGATCGTCCGAAACTCCGGCGATACGAACCATTTCGGTGAAGCAACGACCGCAAGCTGCGGCGTCTGCGGCAGCCCGGTGAGCCTCCGCCAATGAAATGTTGAGGCGTTTACAGAGCTCACCCAAATTGTGGTATTCCGCCTTGGGGTATTGCTTGAGGGACATCGGGAAAGTGTCGAATTCGGCGAGCGGCTCCGGCCAATCCATCCCGGCGCGTTTGAACTCTGCACTCAACATGTTGCGGTCGAAAACGGCATTGTGGGCGACGGTGATCGCGTCTTTCAGCAGCGCGTGCACATCCTCGGCAATCTCTTCAAACCGAGGGGAATCCACCACATCTTTGTCGTAGATGTGGTGCACCCGGCTCGAACTCGCCGGGATCGGCATGGCGGGGTTGACCAGCCATTGATGGTCCTCTTGAGAAATGACTTGCCCATCGTCATTGACACGGAGCAATGAAATTCCCACCTCAACCACCCGGTCGCCGTTGAGGAAGGGTTCGAACCCGGTGGTCTCGGTGTCGAAAGCGACGATAGGGCGGTCCTTCCAACGCATGCCTAACCCAACAGCGTGCGAACGACGGCCCGGGCGGCGTCCTGCGCCTCATCGCGATGAGCAAGCCATTGCACATGCGCGTCGGGGCCGACGTGGTTGCTGATCCCGAGCACCGCCGTGAACGGAATGCCGGCGATCTGGCATGCGATCGCGACGCCGAAGGCTTCCATGTGCTCGACGGTCCATCCGTCGGAAAGACGGCGAGCGAGCGTCAAATCGGTGGTTACGGCGCCTACGGTGAGTACGGCGTGGCGCTCCACGGACAACCGCGAAAGCACATATTCATCGCCGGGAATGGGCGCCGACGGCCGTGGTACGTACCCCAGGCCCATGGCGGCGACACCTGGCGAATGACCGACCATTTCCGAAGCAATCACCGCGCCAATCGCCGGCCCTCCGGGATAGGATCCGCCGGTGCCGATCAGAACGACGCGATCGGGGCGTTTTCGCTCTAGAATCGCCGCTGCACGAGCGGCGGCCACCACCGGCCCGATGCCGACCACCTCGCCTTCGAGATCGCCCAGCTCTTCGCGAACCGCCGCCAGCACGAGCATCCCGTCCCCCTTGTTCGACTTACCGCTGATGCGTGGAAAAGGTCAAGCGTTGTTGGAAAATAGAGCTTGCACCTTGGCCAGTACGGCCTCGGCGTGTCCTTCCACCCGTACATTTTCCCAAGCGTGAACCACCTTGCCTGCGGCGTCGAACAAGAAGGTAGAACGCCGGATTCCTTGTACCTTTTTGCCATACATCGTCTTTTCGCCGAACACGCCCCAGGCGAGGAGGACCACCTTGTCGGGATCGGCGATCAGCGGCATCGTGAGGTCATATTTTTCGCGGAAGTTGTTCTGCGATTTGACGGAATCCGCGGACATTCCGAGGACGACCACTCCGCGTTTCTCGAATTCCGGGCGAAGATCGCGAAATGCGCACGCTTCTTTGGTGCAGCCGGGGGTGTTCGCGCGGGGGTAGAAGAATACCACCACCGGTTTGCCTCGAAAATCGGCCCAACGAACCACATTTCCGCGGTCGTCGTTGAGGGTGAAGTCTGCAGGGGTTTCGCCGACCGCCAACATGGGTGCTCCAAATCAATGACTGAACGTCAGTTCTCGACCGCGGATTCCCTCTTGGATTTCGCCGTCACGGAACACCGGTCGGCCCAAAACGACGGTCATCACGGGCCACCCGGTGAGTGACATTCCGGCGTACGGGCTCCAACCACACTTGGTGAACACGTTGCCGTCCTCCACGGTGCGGGTGGCGGCCGCGTCAACGAGAACGAGATCGCCGTCGTAACCCACTTCCAATCGACCTTTGCGTGGGATGTCGTAGGTGCGCGCGGGGCCCTCCGCCGTCCATTTGGCGATCTGTTTAAGCGAGATGCGGCCTTTGGCGACCTGGTCCATCATCAAGGGCAGGGTCCACTCGACGCCGGGTAGGCCGGAAGGCGCTTTCGGATACCCTTTGGCTTTCTCCTCAGCGGTGTGCGGGGCATGGTCGGTGGCCAGACAGTCGAAGTCGCCGGCGAGAAGATGCTTCCAAATAGCGTCTTGGTGACGTTGGCTGCGGATCGGCGGGTTGCATTGCGCGCGGGTGCCGAGGCGGGCGTAGGCGTCCTCTGCCGCGAGAAAGAGGTATTGAGGGCAGGTTTCGGCGGTGATTCGGTCCCGCGGAATGCTCGCGAGGAAGTCCGCCTCTTCTGCGGACGACACATGGAGGATGTGAAGCCGGCGCCCGTACTTTTGGGCGAGCTCCACTGCCAGCTTGGTGGCGTTGAGCGCGGTCTCGACGTCGCGAAGTTTGGGATGATCCGCCGGATTGGTGCTGTCGGCGTACATCGGCCGGCGCTCTCGAAGCCGCGCTTCGTCTTCCGCGTGGACTGCGATCACCTTGTCGACGCGCGCAAAAATCTCTTCTAATCGGTCTCTTTCGGAGACGAGTAGGGCGCCAGTGCTGGCTCCCATGAAGATCTTGACCCCGCAGGTGCGCTCGGCCGAAATCAAATCGCTCGTGTTGCTACCGGTGGCGCCGATGAAAAACCCGTAGTGAACCACCGATTTCTCAGCGGCGATCGCGAGCTTCTCGTGCAGTGCGGTGATGCTGGTGGTGGTGGGATCCGTGTTCGGCATCTCCAAAAAGGAGGTGACGCCGCCGGCAGCCGCGGCTCGGGACCCGCTGGCGAGGTCTTCTTTCCACGTCAGCCCCGGATCGCGGAAATGCACCTGTGGATCGATGAGCCCAGGGAGAACCGTGAGTCCAGCGCCATTGATCTCTTCGCCCACCGAGCGCTCGACGTGGGGGCCAATGTGGGCGATGACGCCGTCTTCGACGATTAGATCGCCCGTGACCACGCGATCGGGCAGCACAAGCCGCGCCTGACGAATGGTAAGATTACCCGGCATGGACACTCCTAACGCCCCTCAATAACCGTTTTGGGCCGGCAGGAGCAGCGCGGAGCGCCGTTGACGCAGATCAAGGTGGAAAGTGTCGATCGATCGTTGATCACGAGGTACGCCATCCTGGTGGCTATGACCGTCTGGATTCCGTTGCCACTCCTCGACAGCTTTGTGGAAACACGACTGCGAAGGAGCCTTACTCGGAAGTTGGCCGAGCGGCATGGGGTGAATCTGCCGGAGGAGGCGGTATCCAAGGTCTCCGATTTGCCAGGGATGACCTGTTTAGGTTGCCTGCTCGTCGTCCCACTCTGGATAGTAAAGAAGTTGATTAAGTGGGCGATCACGCTCTGGACGTTCAAGGAAATGTTCGATCTAACCTCCGATGTGGCTCACCGCGCGTTGATGCTGGAGGAGGCGTTGCACCAAGGGTGGCTCCCGGACAAGCCGGACCTGGTGCGGTCCGCGATGGATCAGACCTTGGATGTGGTTCGGATCAAACCGTTGGAACGAATGGTTCAAGGCACGTTCCGCGGTGGCACTCCCCAGGAACAGCAACGGCTGGCGACCGCTGCCCAGCGGGATCGTGAGCGGCAAAATACGGGAATGGATACTTTGACGCCCGCGGTTCGAGCGGCGGCTGAGACGACCGGCCTATTGCCGGAGGTCTTGCACACTTTCCGAGCGGAAATGGGGCGTTCTCCCTTGATTGAACCCAAGATGGGAGGGGTACTGGAGGCGGCGGAGGTCCTCCCGTCGGATGCGGAGGAACTGGAGCTTCCACGGGAGCAAACAGCGGAAGAGGCGGTGGAAGTTCCCGTCCCCGAAAAGCCGGATTCCGGATCGTGATTGAAACGCTAAAGAGCCGGTTCGGAGTAGAGGAGTTTCGCTCTGGGCAACGAGAGGCGGCGGAGGCGTTTGTCGCCGGGCGCGATGTGCTGGTGCTTCTACCCACCGGGGCGGGAAAAAGCCTCTGTTACCAGCTTCCAGCGGTGATTTTGAACGAGAAGGGTGCACGCACGCTGGTGGTCAGCCCGTTGATTTCTTTGATGGACGATCAGGTGGCGGGGTTGGCGCGTCGTGGGATCTCGGCGGTTGCCCTACACTCTGGCAATCGAAGCCGGGAGCTCGGGGATGCGGCGGTGGTGTTCGTCAGCCCAGAGAAATTGAAATCTGCGGCGTTTCGACGATGGATTATCGGAAAGAAGATAGAACGGGTGGTGGTGGACGAAGCCCATTGCATCAGCCAGTGGGGGCACGATTTTCGGCCGGAATACCTCCAACTTGGGGTGTTGAAAGCGGAGTTCGGCCTTCCCATCATGGCGTTGACAGCGACGGCCACCCCACGCGTCGTGGATGAAATCCAGGAGCAATTGGGGTTTCAAGATCCGTTGGTGGTTCGCGCGCCGATTGGGCGGGCAAATCTAGCGTTTTCGGTGGAACATCACCTCGGCGACAAGAAGCGGGTCGATCGAGTGGCGGAATTGCTTCAGTCTGATCTGAAGAATGGTCGGGCGGTGGTGTACGCAGCCACCCGTAAGCGCGTGAAGGCGACCTACGATCAATTGAAAAAGCTGAAGTTGAACGTGGGTTACTACCATGCGGGGCGCACCGATGGTGCCCGCGCCAACGCTCAGGAGGCGTTTGATCTCGGGAAAACGCGGATTTTGGTGGCCACCAGTGCCTTTGGAATGGGGGTGGATTTCCCGGATGTGCGGCTGGTGGTTCATGTACAAAGCCCGGGTTCACTCGAGGCCTATTGGCAGGAGGCGGGCCGCGCAGGTCGCGATGGGGCTCCGGCAAAAGCGGTGTTGCTGTATGGCCCCGGGGATGCGGTGACCCAAGCGCGATTGCGCGGGAAGAACCCTCCCCCTGGCGCCGAGGCAGGGTGGGCGGCACTTCAAAATTACGCATTTTCGGTGGCCTGCCGACAGCAGATCATTGGGCGCCATTTTGGCGAAACGCCCGAGCCGTGCGGGAAGTGCGATGTGTGTACGGGTCGGGAAGGGACCGCAAAGTTGGTGGATGTTGCCCGAAAGGAGCAAGCCGCTCGCACCAAAGTAAGCCGAGAACGCGCGGTTGCGGATGCTTCCGTGACGTTGTCGGCCGATGAGGTGGTCAAGATACTTGACTATGTGGCCGGATTGCCGCGGCCATCGGGAAAGCACTTGGTGGCCCAAGGTTTACGGGGAAGTGCCGCGCGCCTGGTGAAGCGGCGCAAGTTGGATGGTGTACCGGGATATGGAACATTGAAGCACATTCCGGAGCCCTCCATCGTGCGCGCCATCGAGGATCTGTTGGCGGACGGCCGGTTGGAGCGGAAAGGCAAAAAATACCCGACGGTTTGGTTCACCGGGAAACCTGTTCGTAAGGTTGGAGGAACGCCGCGGCCCAAGCCCACGGGGTTAGCCGCGGTGCTGAAGGATTGGCGCAAACGCGAGGCGAAAAAACGGCGTTGGAAGGCATATCAGGTGTTCGACAATCGGACACTTGAAGCGTTGGCAGCCCAGTTGCCAAGGACCATGGCTGAATTGGAGGCGATCCCAGGGATCGGTCCGAAACGGCTGGAGAAATTCGGGGATCCCTTGATACGACTGTTGATGGACTATTAGCCGGAGGTGGGTGTTGCCGCAGTCTTCCTGGCGAACCTTGATGCCGTGTACCGCCGACGAATTGTGGGCGTGGCATGAACGCCCTGGCGCGCTCGATCGACTGCTCCCGCCGTGGCAGCAGATCGAACTTCTGGTCCGAAATCGGGGAATTGCGACCGGCGCTCGTACGGAATTTGAGATCTTAAAGGGACCATTTCGGCAGCGTTGGGTGGCGGTGCATTCGGATCACGAGCAAGGACGAATGTTTACCGATATCGCGCTGGAATCGCCTTTTTCGAAATGGACGCATGTACATCGGTTCGAACCGGATCCGGAAGGGGCGTGGCTGGACGATCGAGTGGCGTATGACCTCCCTTTGGGGCCGCTGGGCCGGCTTGGCGAAGGCTATGTGGCTGCGGAATTGGAGCGGATGTTCCGGTTTCGGCATCGGCGAACATTGGACGATCTCCGCCGACATCAAGGGCGTGAGCGGAAGTGTTTTGCGGTGACGGGGGCGTCGGGCCGCCTTGGCCGAGAGCTCGTGGCGTTCTTAACCACCGGCGGGCACAACGTGCGAAGAATGGTTCGTCGGCCGCCGACAACTCCCGATGAGATTTTCTGGAATCCGAAGGCGGGGACCATCGACGCCGACGCATTGGTCGGTGTCGACGCCGTGATCCACCTGGCGGGGGCGGACGTCGCTGGCGGTCGTTGGACCGAAGAACGCAAACGCGACATCAAGGAGAGTCGTGTCGCACCCACGCGGCTTTTGGCGGAGACGCTCGCGAAAATGAAGCTCCCGCCGACCGCTCTGGTTTGCGCATCCGGGGTGGGGATTTACGGCAACCGCGGCGAAGAAACGCTGGATGAAAGCTCCGCTCGAGGCGATGGTTTTCTGTCCGAGGTTGCCGAGGGCTGGGAGCAGGCGTCACAATCCGCTCAGGAAGCGGGCATTCGTGTGGTGAACCTTCGGTTAGGTGCGGTGGTCTCCGCACGCGGTGGCATGCTTTCCAAGCTGGTTCCTCCATTTTCGATGGGGTTGGGCGGCCCTGTGGGCGACGGCCAGGGGTGGACGCCGTGGATTTCCATGGACGATGCGATCGGCGCCTTCTATTTTGCGTGCCTAGAGTCTAATCTTTCGGGCGCAGTGAATGCGGTAGCCCCCGGCGAAATCCGCAATGCAGAGCTCTCGAAAGTGCTCGGCAGAGTACTGCATCGACCTGCGTTTATTCCAGTACCTACCTTCGCCTTGAAGGCAGCATTGGGAGAAATGGCGGAATTGGTGTTGGATAGCACGCGGGCCAGCGCCGGAAAATTGGTAAACTCAGGTTACCAATTCTTGTATCCGGATTTTGAGGCGGCGGTTCGCCACGAATTAGGGAGGGAGTAGGCATGATCTGGCTGGTATCCGCGGCGCTGGCGGGGTTGCCCATGCCGTATGAAGAGGCGGTTCAACGCTTGGGTTCGCCGTTGACCTGGTGTGACGGTGCCGATTCTTTGGGAGTTTTGGGGGATCCGAAAGCGTTGCCCCCGTTGATGGAGGCGTACCGCAAGCCGGTAGAAGCTTCTAAATTGTGCCTGTTGGATGCGATGCAAATGCTTCAGGCGGAAACGCAGAGTCACACGCTGTACGATGGCGGAGAGCGGCTGTTGGGGCTCCATTTCATGACGCTGTTTCCGAGCGATGCGCACCTTCCGTTGGTGGTTTCTTCGTTGAATGCGGCTGAGGAGTCGGAGCGGGTTGCGGCGATTCAGGCGCTGGGTTCGCAGAAACAAACGCCGCTTTGGATTGTTTCCATGTTGCCACTATTGGACCATCCCGATCGCGCCGTTCGCAGCGAGGTGATCGACCGATTGATGTTTCGGCGGGAAGTAGAGGTCCGAGAGGCGTTGCGTTCGCATGTGGACGCCGAGCCGGATCCGTCGTTAAAAGTCCGTTTATCGCTGGTGCATTGACGGGAGACGATTTGGCCGACGCGGTTCCATTTGAGCTCCCTGCGTCCGAGAACTGGCAGGATTGGGAACAGTTACTGACGGAAGCCGGTTTCCGGTACGTTCGCTCGGCATCCGCCTCCCCTTCGGTCAAACTTCGGGCCGGCGCAAAATGGACCCTGGAGATCAAGGACGAACAGGGGCAAAAGAAAGTCGCATCCCTTGATATCGCGGATAGTCCGGCGGAAAGGGAAGCGGTGGTGTGGATCGCGCGCAGCATGCTCGGTGGGGTCGCGTTGGACCCGCTGGAGGAGCCTCCGGAGGTGGAATTGCCGGCGGAGGTGCGGGCGCCGCTGCGCCCGTTTGCTTCCGTCGCGGGCCTGGTGGGCTGGCGGCAAGGGGTGGCGGTTTCCCCGGGCGTGGAGGCGCGAGGTGGATTTGCGTTTCCGGTTGGACTGCAGTTGGGAGCACAATTTTCAGGACGTTGGGCGGCGGTAAATCTGCTGGCCACGGACTTGACGTGTCAAGAGTATGTGCCCGCGGTCGGGGGCGGCTATCGCTATGACCCGCGGTGGATCGTTCAGGCCAGCGCATATGTGGGTGTCAACGTGCTGGATTGCCGATCGGTGGCGAAAGACAGCACAGGCGTTTTGCCCTGGGGTGGGGTGGATATTGGCGTGGGTGTTGCACTTTCCGCAGGTCTGGACCTGCAATGGGTCGTCCGGGCGGGAGGGGAGGCCGGCACGATCACCTTCGACGATACGGTTCGGTTGCCGAGTTGGACGGTAGAAACGGGGCTTCGACTGGGCTGGACCGCGCCGAAGAAAAATGTGCGACCTCAGTGATCGAGATGACGGGTTCCGGCACTATTAAGGCAAGCCCTCTGTCTGTTGAGTGTGTTTTATGCACAAATTCCGGCCATCGTTGGTCGAAAGAG
>SXGS01223293.1_pt1 | contig 30805 bp, 17 predicted proteins | sample 3174681 | NCBI WGS metagenome assembly SXGS01 (sample SAMN11356861, study PRJNA531348) | freshwater metagenome | isolation source: freshwater sample F1-80 | place: China: Fuxian Lake, Yuxi | collected 2017-12-25 | reverse complement strand
TGATCAGCGGGATGAACAATGTCAGGACGACGGCGCGCTCCAGCTCGGATTCGAAATGCTGCATCGCGCTGGCGGTCAGCATCTCGGAGAAGAATAGGATGCTCAGCCAGCCCGCACGCTTGCGGATCATCGCGAGAAAGCCGGTTTCCAGATAAGGATTGTCGAGCGCCTCGACGCCGCCGAAGCGCTGCGTATCCTCGGTATGCGCCTCGACCAGCGCGTCGAGCACGTCGTCGACGGTCACGATGCCGATCGGGCGGCCCTGTTCGTCGATGACCGGCAGCGCGAGCAGGTCGTGGCGGCGGATCAGATGCGCCACCTCTTCGCGGTCGGTGGTCGGCGCGACGGTGATCGGGTCATGGCCGCGCGCCAGATCGATCGCCAGCGACGCCGGCTCGGCGGCGATCAACTGGCGCAGCGAGACGGTTGCGACCAGCCGGCCCTGCGGCTCCAGCAGAAAGACCGAATAGACGGTCTCGCGGCTGCGCTCGACGGTGCGGATATGCGCGAGCACCTCCGCCACGGTCGCGTCGGCGGGGCTGGCCACATATTCGGTGGTCATCATGCCGCCGGCACTGTCGGGCGGCCAGCGCAGCAGCGTGTCGATCGAGGCGCGGACGGTGGCGGGCAGGCCGGCACGCAGCGCGGCGGCATCCTCCTCGTCCATCCCGGCCAGCACGTCGGCGGCGCGGTCCTCCGCCATTTGCGCAATCAGCGCGACGGCGCGGGTGGGCGCCAGGCGCGTCAACAGGTCGGCGGCGCAGCGCAGTTCCGGGCTGTCCAGCACGGCGACGGCGCGGGCGTCGGGCATTTGAGTCAGGGCATCGGCCGCATCCTCGAGGGGAAGCGACTGGAGCGTGTCGACGAGATCGGCGATGGACACGCCGCGACGGGATGAGCGGAAACCGGCGGCGACGCCGGCAATCAGATCGTTGACCATGGGAAACCTTTCGACCGCACGACCCGGGCGGACGAAAGCCAGTCGCGAAACTAGCGGTCGAGCCCGAGGCGTGCGGCGCTACTGGAACTGTCGCTGGACATGTTCTCGCTTTCTGGAACGACGTGGGGGCTCCCACGTCTGGGCCGCCCTCTGCGCTCGGGGCGGACGGTCGTCAACACCCGCGCGGGAAAGTTCCGACCCCCTGACACTTTTTTCACGAAGCGACCAAGGGACCCCGGCACCGGCTCCGTCTGGAAGGGCAAAAGCATCCAAAGGGGACCTTATCCGTGCATCGCCTGCTTTTCGCCTCGACCGCGACGCTTGCCCTGGTGGCCGGCTCGGCGGCGTCGGCCCAGACCGTGATCGACATCAAGCGGACCACGCCCGTCCGCACCGCGACCATCAAGAACGGCGCGGCCGACGACATCAACATCGTGGCGGCGGGCAGCGTCGTTACTAGCGGCGGGACGGCGGTCAGCCTCGACAGCAACAACAAGGTCGCCAATGCCGGCACCATCCAGATCACCGACGCCAATGACGCGATCGGCATCGGCGCGGCCGCCGGGGTGACCGGCGAGATCACCAATAGCGGCAAGATCGTCCTGGATGAGAGCTACACGCCGACCGACCTCGACAAGGACGGCGATCTGGACGGCCCGTTCGCGCAAGGGGCGCGTCGCACCGGCATCCGCACGGCGGGAGCCTTTGCCGGCAATGTCACCAATAGCGGCGAGATCACGATCGAGGGCAACGACTCGGCGGGCATTTATCTGAACGGGCCGCTGACCGGCAATCTGGCGCAGTCGGGCAAGATCAACGTGCTGGGCGACCGCTCGGTCGGCGTCCGCACCGGCGCGGTGTCGGGGAATGTGACGCTGGGCGGCACCACCACGGCGGTGGGGCAGGGCGCGGTCGGCGCGCGGATCGACGGCGATGTCGGCGGCGCGCTCACGATCGAGGGCGGTATCGGCTCGACCGGCTATCGCTACACCACGCCGCCCACCGATGTGTCGAAGCTCGATCCCGACGATCTGTTGCAGGGTGGATCGGCGCTGATCGTCGGTGGCAATGTCGCGGGCGGGATCACGCTGGGCAACGTCACGGGCAAGGTGGCGGATATTATTTCCAACGGCGCCGCCCCCGCGATGCAGATCGGCGCGACCGACCGGGCGATCGTGATCGGCGCGACCGGTGGCGCGACCCCGGCGGCGGGGCTGGTGGTCAATGGCCGCATCTCGGGCGTCGGCGTCTATAGCGGGGTGAAGGCTACCGCGCTGGCGATCGGTGGCCTCGGCGGCAATGTCCAGATCGCGCAAGGCATCGCCGTCGGCGGAACGATACAGGCCAGCGCCAATGGCGCGGAGGCGACCGCGATCCGCTTCGGCGCAGGGGCCGCGACACCCGAGCTGCGCAATGGCGGCACGATCACCGCCACCGGGGGTGGCGCGCCCGCGACCGTCACCACGGCGGTGCTGATCGACAGCGGGGCCAGCCTGCCGGCGATCCGTAACAGCGGCAGCATCAAGGCGACCACCGCCACCGCCTCGGCCACCGCGATCCTCGACCGCACCGGCGGCCTGACGCTCATCGAGAATAGCGGTGCCATCGCTGGCGCCGGCGCGGATTCGTCGCGCAGCGTCGCGATCGACCTGTCGGCGAACAGCATCGGCACCGTGGTGCGCCAGATCGCCCCGGCCACGGGTGCGGCCGGCCCGACCATCACCGGCGCGATCCGCTTCGGCAGCGGCAATGACCGGCTGGAGGTCGCGGCCGGCACCGTCTCGGGCGATGTCGGGTTCGGGGCCGGCAACAACCGATTGGAGATGAGCGGCACCGGTATCTATGCCGGCACCGCGACTTTCGGCACCGGCGCGGACAGCCTGGTCATCGGCGGCACGGCGCGGTTCGACGGGGTCGCCGACTTCGCCGGACTGGGACAGGATACGCTGTCGATCACCGGCAAGGGCGTCTTCGCCGGGCGGCTGGCGAATAGCGGCCATGTCGCGGTCAGCGTCGCCAGCGGCGGCGGCACCTTCGCCACCAATGGCGTGACCAACATCGCCTCGCTGAGCATGGGTGACCAGTCGATCCTGAGCGTCGCGCTCGACAAGACCAACCCCACCGCCAATATCATCCAGGTCGGCGGGGCGACCACCATCGGCGCGAACAGCCAGTTGGCGCTGCGCGTCTCGGGCGGGGCGGACGTGACCGGACGCTATATCGTCCTGCGTTCGGGCACGCTGACGGGGGCGAATAATCTGTCGCTCGCGCCCTCGGCCATGCCCTTCCTCTACAAGGGCGCGATCGTCGCGGCGCAGCCCAACGAGATCGCGGTCGAGGTCAGTCGCAAGGCGAAGACCGAACTCGGGCTGAATGGTGCCGGCGTCAGCGCGTTCGACGCGATCGACGCCGCGATCGGCAGCGATGCCAAGCTCGCCGACTCGATCCGGGGCATTTACGACGGCGCGGCCTTCCGGGGCGCGATCGAGCAGATGCTGCCCAACTATGCCGGCGGCGTGTTCGAGGGCGTGACGCTCGCCTCGCGCACGGCCGCAGCGCAACTGCGCGAACCGGCGGGCGAGTTCAGCGAGGAAGGCAAATGGGGCTATTGGCTGTCGCCGCTGGGCTGGGACTCGTCCAAGGGCACCCGCTCGACGCGCAGCTATGACGTGCGCGGCTGGGGCGTCAGCGGCGGCATCGAGCACAAGACCGATGCCGGCAATTTCGGCGCGTCGCTCGCCTATCTGAAGGGCCGCGACAATGAAGGCTCGGCAGTCAACCGCGTCGATCACAGCCAATATGAGCTGGCCGGCTTCTGGCGCGCGCGCTGGGGCGCGTTGGCAGCGCAGGCCCGTGCCTCGGCGGCGTTCATCAACTTCGACTCGCAACGCCAGTTCGACGGCGTGATCGGCTCGGAAGCGGTGCAGCGCCGCGCCACCGCCGACTGGAAGGGCATGCTGTATTCCGGCTCGGGCTCGGTCTCCTACGAACATTGGGTCGGCCAGTTCAATATTCGCCCGATCCTGGCGCTCGACTATTACCGATTGAACGAGGATGGCTATCGCGAGGTTGGCGGCGGCACCGGCTATGACCTGACCGTGCGCAAGCGCAACAGCGACGAACTCGCGCTGACCGCCAGCGTCGCGGCGGGCATCAACTTCGGTGGGGACAATCGCTATGCGCAGTGGAGCCGCCTGGAGGTCGAGGCCGGTCGGCGCGAGCGGGTCGCCGGGGCTCTGGGCCGCACCGTCGCGAGCTTCGGCGAGGCCGCGCCCTTCATCCTCGATCCCGAAGCGCGCGGCGGCGGCTGGATCGGACGGGTGCGCGCGATCACCGGCACCAGCGAAATCAGGTTGAGCGGCGAGGTGAACGCCGAACAAAGGCTTGGCAACGTGGCGCTGTCGGCGCGCGCGGCCCTTCAGTTCGCCTTTTGAGGCGAGTTCGTCCGCGTGCATCCCCCCTGTAACGCGCGCGGGCGTCCGGAGCCCCACCCCGTCCTCGGGTGGGGCTCCTTTCCACGGGCGGAGGGTTCGGCTAAACGACCGGCCTTCCGCCCTTTTTGTCCGGTCGATACCATGACGCCCACCGGGATCGAGGCCGTCTTCCTCGCCAATCGCGACAAGCTCGTCCGCTTCCTGGCGGCGCGTGGCGCGGGCGATGCGGCGGAGGATCTGGTCCAGGACCTGTGGGTCAAGATGGCGGGGCGGATGGATGGTCCGATCGCCAACCCGCTCGCCTATCTCTACCGCGCCGCCGACATGCTGATGATCGACCGCTATCGATCGCGGCGGCAGGCCGAACGGCGCGATCAGGACTGGGCCGAAGACCAGCATTTGCAGGAGGCCGGCCCCGAGCCGCCCGCCGAGCGCGCGCTGGTCGCCCGCCAGACCGCCGAGCAGGTGGCGGCAACGCTGGCCGCGCTGGGCGAACGGCCAGCGACGGTCTTTCGCCGCGCCCGGATCGAGGGCATTCCTCAACGCCAGATCGCGGCCGAACTCGGCGTCAGCATCAGCACCGTCGAAAGCGATCTGCGCATGGCGGCCCATGCGCTCGCCGCGCTCAAGGACCGGATCGGATGAGCCAGGACCCCGTCAACCCCATCGATGAGGTCGCGCTCGACTGGGCGCTGCGCATGGCCGATCCCGCGCGCGCCGACTGGGACGGCTTCACCGACTGGCTGGAAGCCGATCCGCGCCATGCCGTCGCCTATGACCGCATGGCGGCGGCGCTGCTCGACGCCGAGGATGCCCTGCGCGCGCATCCCGACGTCATCGCCCCCGAGCCGGTGATCGTCGAGGAGGAGCCGCCCCGCCGCCGCCCGTTGCGCTGGATCGGGGGAGCCGTCGCGGCGGCGTTGGTCGGCGCGGTCGGCCTCGGCCTGTGGAGCGAGCGGCCGCAGCCCTATGTCATCGAGACGGCGGCGGGTGAGGTGCGGCGGGTGCCGCTGGCAGATGGCAGCGCCATCATGCTGGCGGGCGGGTCGCGGATCACGCTGGACCATGCCGATCCGCGCCGTGCGGTCATGGAGCGTGGCGAGGCGCTGTTCCAGGTGCGGCATGACGACCGCCATCCCTTCTCCGTCGATGCGCGCGGACTGGCGCTGACCGATCTGGGCACGGTTTTTGACGTCCGGCTGGGCCGCCGGATGACGCGGGTGGCGGTGGCGGAAGGGGCGGTGATGGTCGATCCGCGTGGGGCCGCGCTGAGGCTCGACGCGGGGCAGGCGGTGCTGGCCGAGGGCAATAGGCTGGTCCGCCAGGCGGTGGAGCCCGAGGCGGTTGGTGGCTGGCAGGACGGGCGGCTGGCCTATGACGGCGCGGCGCTGTCCGATGTGGCGGAGGATCTGGCACGGTTCCTCGGGCGACCGGTCGCGGTCCGGCCATCGGTGGCCGGTCAGGCCTTTCGCGGGACGATCGACCTGAACGCCGTGGGGCGTGACCCCAGGCTGCTCGGCGCGCTGCTCAACGTGACGGTGCGCGAGGATGGGCAGGGCTGGATGCTGGAACCGCGCGGGTGAGGATTGCGGGGGGCGTGTTGCTGAGCATCGTCGCGGCGGTTCCCGCCGTGGCGGCCGAGCGCGTGCCCGTCGACCTCCCCGCCGGAACGGTCGGCAGCCAGGTCATGGCGCTGGGTCGGGCCGGTGGTGCCAGCGTCGTCGTACCCGATCCCGGCCTGTGGCGTCGCCCGCTCCCCGCGCTGCATGGGCGGATGACGGTGGAGCAGGCGCTGGCCCGCATCGCCCGCCGGGCGCAGGCGCGCGTCGAGCGGCTGGGCGGCGCAGGTTGGCGGCTCGTCCCGCATGCGCCGGATCGTCCCGTCGTGATCCGCCCCCGGCCAGCGACTATCCCACCGCCCGAGGTGCCGCCGGGCGATGTCGTCGTCACCGCCAGCAAGCGTGACACCGCCCGCGATCATTTCGCGGGGCAGGTCGTGCAAGTCGCTGGGGCCGATCTCGAACTGGGCGGGGCGGGGGGCACCTCCAGGCTCGCCGATCGGATGACGGCCATCGCCTCGACCTATCTGGGGGCGGGGCGCAACAAGCTGTTCATCCGGGGGATCGCCGATTCCAGCTTCACCGGACCGACCCAGGCGACGGTAGGCCAGTATTTCGGCGACCTGCGCCTGAGTTACAACGCGCCCGATCCCGATCTGCGGCTCGCCGATCTGGCGGCGGTCGAGGTGCTCGAGGGGCCGCAGGGTACGCTGTACGGCGCGGGGTCGCTGGGCGGGCTGATCCGGCTGGTGCCCAATGCGCCCGATGCGACGCGGTTCGGCGGATCGGCGATGCTGGGCGGATCGGCGACGACGCACGGCGCGCCGGGCGCGGATGTGCAGGCGGTGCTCAACCTGCCCGTCATCGCCGACCGGCTGGCGATCCGACTGGTCGCCGACGCCGCGAGCGAGGGCGGCTATATCGACAAGCCGCTGCTCGACCGCACCGACGTCAACCATACCCGGATCGAGGGCGGTCGCGCCGCCGCCCGGCTCGACCTGGGCGGCGGGTGGAGCGTCGAGGCGATCGGCATCGGCCAGCGTATTCGCGGTGCCGACAGCCAATATGCCGATCGCGACGGCACGCCGCTCAGCCGCTCGGCGCCGGTGACCGAAGGCTTCTCGGCCGATTTCGTGCAGGGTCAACTCGTCCTGTCGGGCCGGATCGGGCGGGTGCGTATCCGCTCGAGCAGCGGGGTGACGGCGCATGACCTGATGGAACGCTATGACGCGACGCCGCCCGGTGGCCCGGTCCAGCTGTTCGCGCAGGCCAATCGCACGCGGATGCAGGCCAATGAGACCCGCGCCTGGTATTCCAGACCGGACGGCTCGGGCTGGCTGGCGGGGTTCAGCTACATTCACAACACCACGCGCCTAACCCGCCTGTTCGGCGAACCGGAAGCGCTGGTGCCGCGCACCGGCGTCGTCAATGGCGTCGAGGAAGCGACGCTCTATGGCGAAGCGAGCCTCCGGCTGCTGCCCGGCCTGCTGACGACCGGGGGGCTGCGCGTCACCCATTCGGTACTGGACGGTGGGGCCGAGGACCTGCCCGCCGCCTTGTCGCTTCAGGCGGTGCGGCAGTTGCGCGAAGTGACCGCCAGCCGCGCGCAGACCATCCTGCTGCCCTCGGCCTCCGCGCTGATCGACCTGACTCCTGGCGCGCAGCTGTTCCTGCGCTATCAGCAAGGGTTCCGACCGGGTGGGCTGACGATCGAGGGGCCGCTGGTCCGCCGCTTCCGCAACGACCGGGTCGCGACGATCGAGGCGGGTTTGCGTACCGGGCGGCCGGGGCGCGATCCGATCGATGCGTCGGTCACGCTGGCGCATACCGCCTGGCGCGACATCCAGGCGGACTTCATCGATTCGACCGGCCTGCCGAGCACCGCCAATATCGGCGACGGCCAACTCTGGACGATCGAGGCGCTGGTCGGCGCGCGACTGTCCGACTCGCTGCGGATCGAGGGTGCGGTGTCCTACAACGACAGCCATATCGACGAGCCGTCGAACAGCCGTGCCTTCACCTTGCTGCAGGGGGACGTGGCCGATCCCTCGCTGGCGCGCGCGACGATCCTCGCGCGGTTGAGCCAGATCCCCAATATCGCGCGGATCACGGCACGGACGGGGGCGGTCTATCATCGGACGCTGGCGGGCGGGCGCGACCTGCGCATCGATGGCTGGCTGCGCTATGTCGGCGCGTCGCGGCTGGGCGTCGGCCCCGTGCTGGGCGAGCAGCAGGGCAGCTATCTCGACAGCGGCGTGACCGCCCGGCTGGGGCTGGGCGCGTTCGGGCTGAGCGCCAGCGTCACCAATCTGGCCGATGTGCGGGGCAACCGCTTCGCGCTGGGCACCCCCTTCACCACCGGCCGCGACCAGGTGACGCCGCTGCGCCCCCGGACGCTGCGCATCGGCCTCGACACCGCCTTCTGATCAGCGGCGCGGAGTGCTGAACAGCGACAGCGGAATGGCCGCCGCCATGGCCTTGTAGCCGGCCATGCTCGGGTGCAGGTGATCGCCCGAGTCATAGGCCGCCAGCAGCCGGTCGGGACGCGCCGGATCGCGCACCGCCCGGTCGAAATCGACGACGCCGTCGAACACGCCCGAGGTTCGGATGAAGCTGTTGATCGCCTGACGATCCGCCTCGGTCTCCGGGCCGGGGTGGTAATAGTCGCTGCCCCGGAACGGCGTGATCGTCCCGCCGATCAGCCGTATGCCATGCGCATGGGCGCGCGCAGCGAGCTGGCGATAGGCGGTGGTGATCTGCTCGACGATGGCCCGATGAGCCGTTTGGTCGACGGGATGCTCGCGGGTCAGCACGCCCAGATCGTTGACGCCCTCCAGCAGGATCGCATGGGTCACGCCCGGCCGGGCGATCACGTCGCGGTCGAAGCGCGCCATCAGGTTCGGGCCCAGCCCGTCCAGCAGCACGCGGTTGCCGCCGATCCCGGCATTGACCACCGAAAAGCGGCGCGTCGCGGCATTCGCGGCCAGCCGCCGGGCGAAGTCGTCGGGCCAGCGGCTATTGCTGTTGTCGGTGATGCCATAGCCGTCGGTGATCGAATCGCCGATGGTGACGATCGTCGCGGTCTGCGCAGCGTCGCGGACCTCGACGTCCGACAGCGTCCACCAGCCGCCGATCTTCTCCGCCTCGGGCAGGGCGGGGCGGGCGGTGGCGTCGCCGGGCGCCAGATAGGTGGTCGACCGCGCACCCGAATGGCCGGTCGGCAGGGTGACGGCCTCGGGGAAATAGAGGCTGACCGTCACATCGCTGCCCGGCGTGACCGGCAGGGTGATGTCGTCCGAATACAGCTCCGCGCCCGGCGGGATGAGCACTGAGGACAGACCGCCGAACCGTACGGGCAGGATTTGCGCGACCTCCGACCGGCCGGGCGTGCCGGCACCGATGGTGGCCGCCCCGATCCGCAGCGGCGCGGTGCCGGCGATGTTGGAGAGGCGGAGGCGCAGGACGCGGCCGCCGGCGGTCAGGTGGACGGTCTGGCGGATTGTCGCGGGGCCGGCCTTGGCCAGCTTGTCCGCATTGGGCCCGTCGATCCGCATCTGCGACGAGCCCCAAGCCGGCGTCCAACGCGCGTCGTGCGCGGTCGCGCCACCGGGTAGTGCCACCGCCAAGACGGCCGCCGCCGTGAAGCCCCAACGCGTCATATCCGATCCTCTTCCTGTCTATCCGCGCTTGCGGCGCGGTATGTGGTAGCGATATCAGGAAGAGCGCCAAAGGAAAACGCCCGCCGCTGTCACGCGAGACGGGATCGGGAGAGACGATGCCCCATCTGCTACTGTCCGCCGCGCTGATCGCGCTGTTGCCCGCCGCCGCGCAGGCTATGCCCGCCTGTCCGCAGCCGGTCATGGCGTGCGAGCGCGCGACGCCGGGTGGCCTGGCGCTGATCCTGCCGGGGCGGGTGTCCACCGTGGTGGTCGACGATGCCGATGCACCGGGTGTCCGCCGCGCGGCGCAGGATCTGGTCACCGACCTGAAGGCGGTGGGCGGCGGCGATGTCCGGCTGGCGAATGTACCGGTGGCGGGCGCGACGGTGATCGCGGGGACGCTGGGCCAGAGCCCGGTGATCGACGCGCTGGTGCGGGCCGGCAAGATCGATGTCAGCGGCCTCAGGGGCCAGTGGGAAGGCTATGTCGAGCAGATCGTCGACAACCCCGCGCCGGGCGTATCCCGTGCGCTGGTGATCGTCGGCGCGGATCGGCGCGGCACCATCTTCGGTCTGTACGACATCAGCGCCAAGGCCGGGGTCAGCCCCTGGACCTGGTGGGCCGATGTTCCCGCGCAGCGCCACCCGAGCCTCTATCTGACGGCGGGGCGCGTCGCCGATCATCCGGTCGTCAAATATCGCGGCATCTTCATCAATGACGAGGAACCGGGCTTTGGCGGCTGGGCGCGCGCCACGTTCGGCGGCGTCAATCACCGGGCCTATGAGAAGGTTTTCACCCTGCTTCTTCGCTCCAAGGCGAATTTCCTGTGGCCGGCCATGTGGGGCAAGTCGCTATGGGAGGACGATCCCGCCTCCGCACCGCTGGCGCAGGAGATGGGGGTGCTGCTCGGCACCTCACACCACGAACCGATGCAGCGCGCGCAGGCCGACTGGAAGCGTGAAGGCAGCGGGCCGTGGGATTACGCCAAAAACGCCCCCGCGCTGCGCGCCTTCTGGCGCAAGGGTATCGCGCGGCGGGGCAAGGCCGAGGACCCCGTGACGATCGGCATGCGCGGCGACGGCGACGAGCCGATGACCGAGGGGACCGCGATCGACCTGCTGCAGGGGATCGTCGCCGACCAGCGCGGCATCATCGCCGACGTCACCAAGCGCCCGGCGGCGGAAACGCCGCAAGTCTGGGCGCTCTACAAGGAGGTGCAGGATTATTATGACAAGGGGATGCGCGTCCCCGACGACGTGACCCTGCTGTTCGCCGACGACAATTGGGGCAATATCCGCCGCCTGCCGCCGCCTGGGCAGACGCGCGCGGGCGGCGCGGGCGTCTATTATCATTTCGATTATGTCGGCGGGCCGCGCAATTACAAATGGCTCGACACGAACGCCGTGCCCCGCGTCTGGCAGCAGATGCGGATGGCGAGCGATTATGGCGCGGACCGGCTGTGGATCGTCAATGTCGGCGACCTGAAGCCGATGGAATATGCGACCAGCTTCTTCCTCGCCATGGCGTGGAACCCGGCGCGCATGGATTTGGATGCGATGCAGGCCTATCCCGCCCGATGGGCGACGCAGCAATTCGGGACGGCGCAAGGTCCCGCCATCGGCGCGCTCCTCACCCGCTATGGCCAGCTGGCCAGTCGCCGCAAGCCCGAGCTGATCGACGCGACGACCTATGACCTGGCCGGTGGCGAATGGGCGCGGATATTGGCGGAGTGGAACGCGCTCGACGGTGATGCGCGGCAGGTCGAAGCGACGCTGCCCGCCGCCCGGCGCGACGCCTATTATGAACTGGTGCTCCACCGCGTCGAGGCGATGATGAACCTGCACCGGCTCTATCACGCGGTCGCCGTCAACCGGGCGGCGGCGAGTGCCGGAGACGGTGCGACCGCCGAGCGCATGGCGCAGGCGGCGCGCGGCTTCTACGCGCGCGATGCGGCGATCCGCCGCCGCTATGAGGTCGAGACGGCGGGCGGCAAATGGACCAGCATGATGGCGCAGACCCATATCGGCTATACCGGCTGGCAACAGCCCGACACCGACACGATGCCCGCACTGGCGACGGTGGCCAAGCCCTTGCCGCTGCCGCTGCCGGCACCCACACCGCGTGCCGCCCAGACGATCGCGGCCGATAGCGGCCGGGCGGTCGATGGCGGCGGCGTGCGGTGGCAGCGTGTGGCGGGCTTCACGGCGGCCGGTGCGGCGATGATCGCCACGCCCACCACCGCGCCCGCGATCGAGCGGCCGGGCGGGGCAAGTCCGCATATCGTCTATGACGTCCGCTGGGATCGTACCGGTCCGATGACCTTGGGGGTGGTCGCCGCACCGGGGCTGGACGTCCGGGGGAACGGCCAGCACCGGGTCGCGGTATCGATCGACGATGGCGCGCCGGTCATGCTGAACCTGATGGTCGGCGAGACGACAGAGACTTGGGAGCGCTCGGTGATCGAAAACCGCCGGGTCGCGACGACGACCCTGCCGGCGATCACGACCGGGCGGCATCGCATCACCCTGTGGCTGGTCGATCCCGAGGTGGTGATCCAGGGCCTGACGCTCAGCCCCGCCACGGACTGAGCCGGCTCAGCCGCCGCGCAGCATCCGCATCGCCTGCGCCCGGAGCATTTTCATATTCTCCGGGCTGTCGCCCAGCACGCCGTGACGCTCCTCTGGCAGATGTGCCAGCGGATGGCCATCGGGGCGAAAGGCATAATGGTCGAACCATGCGGCCCAGGCCGCCCGCTCGGGCGCGGGGCGCGCGGCGATCGCGCTCATCGCCAGCAATAGCGTGACGAAGGGCTGATCGGGCCCGACCGGAAACGCATCCCACCAGTAATTGACCAGCAGGTTGAGCCGTCCGCGCGCCTCCACCCGGTGCCACCAGAGCTTGGGCATGTAGAGCGCATCGCCCGGCCCCAGATCGACCGTGATCGCCCGCGCCGCCGCGTGTTCGAAACGCGGATAGCGCGGGTCGCCCAGCGCGGCCTCCGCCGCCAGTGCGACCGGCTGGCCCGCCATGGTGTGGTCGATCGGGCCGACATAGAGGTCCCCGATCGCATCCGGCGGATAAAGCGTGAAGCGCCGCTCCCCCGCCACCACGCAGGCGATATTGTCCAGCATGTCGTAATGGCAGGCGATGGTCGAGGCGTGACCGATCCACAGCCGGGGCGACACACCCGCCGGCGCGAAGGGCAGGGCGTTGTCGCCTGCGAACCCCGGCAGGAAAATCTCGGTCGGCAGCGAGCCGGCATAGATGCTTTCGGTCGCTTCGCCCGGCTTGGTGATGCGCGCGACCGCCTCGCCCAGCGCCATGCGTTCGCGCCGGAAATTGAACCCCGCCAGATCGTCGGTGTAGTGGTAGCGGCCGGCGATCGCAGGATCGCCGACAAAGGCCTCGACCGGATGGCCGGCATCGAACCGCGCCAGATAGTCGCGCAGCGCCGCACCGTCCTTCACAGCTTCCGCCAGCGGCCATCCGGCGACCGCGCCGCGTATCACCACCGGCTGGCAGGGTTCGGCGACCAGCCGGCGGAAGGCCGCCGTATCGGGGAGCGCGGCGCGATCGATCTCGACCGCTGCGCCGCTCACGCCGTCAGTCCGCTCAACCGGTCGTTGCGCCGCCGGGCGAGCGTGGGGATATGGCGGACCGAATTGGTCTGAGCATAGATCAGTTGCATATCGCCCGACCGGAACAGCGAGAGCGCGACATCGTCGGGCAGCGCGTGGAGCGCATCGAGGCTGATCGTATAGAGCGAGTCGAGTTGCAGGCTTTCGCCATTATCGAAGCGGAAACTCAGGTCGATGGGTTCGACCAGCTTGTGCGCCAGCAGCGCGGCGACGAAGCGTTCGGTCTCGGGCAGCCCTTTGTGCAACCGGCGCAACGCGGCCTGGACCCGTTGCAACATCGGGGTCGGAGCGCCGTCCGCATCGAACACCGGTTCGCCCAGGGGCTGGCGCAGTGCGGGGTGGCCGGGATCGATCGCAATATTCTCGCCCGACACGTAAAAGCCCTGTCGTTCCAGATCGGCGGCGCGATAGCCGGACAGCGTGCGATCCGGGTTCAGGCAGAGATTTTCGTCCGGCACCAGGCCCATCAGCGCCCCCGGATAGAGGTCACCCGTCTCGGGGTGCCGGGTGAACAATATGGGATAGTGGAGCGAGGCGGCGATGAACTCCTCGGCCACCAGCTGCACGAAATGGCGCGTCGCGTCGGGTGCGGTGGATACGCGCAGGGCCGCATGCCGCGCGCTGTCGAGCAATTCCATATCGGCCATGGTCGTCGGTCCTCTCGCGTCGCACCCTCTCATGACCCCGGGCGGATGCGATGCCGGCCGGGGCGACGATGGCGGGATTGTGTCTGGGGCGGGGTTGTGTCCGGTCCCTCCGTCCTTCGTCAAGCCATGCCGATACCGGCATTCGCGCACTCTGACAAATCGCTTGTTATAGCGCTATCATAGCGTTACCATCCTGGCATTATGTGGGCGGTACGGCGGCATAACGTCGGTCGCCCATGGACATAAACATGAAGGAGAGGGGAAGATGGTGGTTCGCACTGTTCTCGTGAGCACGCTGACGTCGCGGCGCAGGCTGATGACCGGCGTGTCGCCGCTGATGGCCCTGGCGCTGCTGTCGCCTGACGCGGCCTTTGCCCAGGCTGGAGCCGGTGTCCGCCCGGACGTCGCGGTTCAGGCCAACACCACCACCGCCCAGGAGGCAGGCACGCCCCAGGGGCAGGCCACCGACCCCGCCGCGCAGGATAACAGCCCGTCGCCCGATGGCGAGGCGAGTTCGGCCGACATCATCGTCACCGGCCTGCGCAGCTCGCTCCAGCGCAACCTCGACATCAAACGTACCGCGACCGGCGTCGTCGATGCTATCTCCGCGGAAGATATCGGCAAATTTCCCGACTCGAACGTCGCGGCCTCGCTCCAGCGTCTGCCCGGCGTATCGATCCAGCGCTCGGGCGCACGCGGCGAGCCCACCGGCATCACCGTTCGCGGCTTTGGCGGCGACTTCAACACCACGCTCTATGACGGCCGCCGCATCTCGACCGCGACCGGTGGTCGCCAGATCGACTTCAGCACCGTCGGCTCGGATTTCATCGGCGGCATCAGCGTCCTGAAGACACCCGACGTGTCGCTGGCGTCCAGCTCGATCGGTGCGACCGTCGACATCCAGTTCCCCAAGCCGTTCGACCATCCCGGCTTCCGTGCGGCGGTCAGCGCCTCGGGTTCGTTGCAGGACCGCGCGGGCCATGTCGTGCCGACGCTCGGCGCGCTGGTCAGCGACACCTTCGCCGACGATACGCTGGGTATCCTGTCGAGCTTTATCTATACCCGCCGTGATACCGATACCAATCGCGTCTTCGTCTCGGGTTGGCCGGGCAACGGCTTCGCCCCCTGCCAGTTGCAGGGCAGCACCGCCGCCACCTGCGCGCCGACGAACGACGTCAATGCCGCACCCTCGAACCGGCGAACGCTCACCGGCTGGTTCCCGCAGCAATATGGCGCGGAACAGCAGCGCGTGCAGGACGAGCGTGTCGATGGCCGCATCGCGCTGCAATGGCACCCTTCCGAAGGGGTGATGGTCACGCTGGACAACAACTTCTCGCGCCAGACGCTCAACACCGACGTGTACGGTTTCGGCGTATGGTTCAGCCAGGAGTCGCTGCGCAACGTCAAGCAGGACGCCAACGGCACGGCGGTCAGCTTCACCCAGGCGGGGTCGCCGACCGACTTCACCAGCGCGCATAACCGCCAGATCCTTCAGACCAACCAGACCGGCCTGAACGTCAAGTGGGACGTCACCGAAAAGCTGACGGTCGAGGCCGACGGCGCCTATGCCAAGAGCTGGCTGAACCCCGGCAATGTCATCGGCAGCCAGAATGGCGACATCGGCTATGGCGGTCGCTTGGGCACCAATCTGGGCTTCAACATCACGGGCGACAGCAACAAGGCGTTCCCGACGATCAGCAATTTCGGCCCGGCCGGAAACGCGGCGGCCTGGGCTGATCCCGCGCTGATCGGCTCGCATGTCACGGTCAATCAGACCCAGCAGAATACCGACGAGCTCAAGCAATTCCGCGGCGTCGCGACGTGGAAGGAAGAGAATATCACGCTGAAGCTCGGCGGCCAGTATGTCGAGGACAATTTCCAGCTGTTGAACCGCAGCACCTTCACCAACAATTTCTGGCAGGCCTATTCGGGCTATGGCGCGCCGTCGGGCCAGGGCGGTGGCGTGTCGCCCCTGCCGTCCAGCCTCTATCAGGGCACGATCAGCCTCGACAAATTCATCCCCGGCTTTGCGGGCGGCCTGCCGCCGTCGGTCCTGATCTACAGTCCGCAGGCCTATCAGGCCTATCTGTCGGGGCTGGGCAATCCCTATGCCCAGAATATTCCGGGGTTCAATTATCCGGGCGCCACCGACACGGCGAACGGACTGCGCGGGTTCCGTGGCCAGTTCACCGAGGCGGTCGATCCGGCGAGCATCCTGACGGTCAACGAAAAGACGCTGTCCTTCTTCCTCAGTTCGGCGATGGAAGGCCGGATCGGCGAGATGCCGCTGCATGTCGCGTTCGGCGTCCGCACCGAGAATACGCGTCTGCGCTCGATCGGGCAGGGGCGTCAGCCGACGTCGATCACGCGCAGCACGACCGATCCGTCGCTGCTGACCATCGGCTTCTCCGACACGCAGCCCGTGGCGCGCCGCAACAGCTACACCTATGTGCTGCCCTCGGTCGACGCGCGACTGGAAGTGACCGACAATCTGCAGCTGCGCTTCGATGCGTCGCGTACGCTGACCCGTCCGGGCCTCAACTTGCTGAACCCGGTGCTGAACGTCGGTATCGGCCAGCGCGTCGGTGCGCTGTCGGGCAGCGGTGGCAACCCCAATCTACAGCCCTATCTGGCCGACAATTTCGATGTCGCGGCCGAATGGTATTATCAGCGCAACTCGTACCTCGCGGTCGACTTCTTCCTGAAGAACGTCAGCAACTTCATCGTCGGCGGCGTGACGCGGCAGACGGTGAACGGCGTGATCGACCCCACGACCGGCCAGCCGGCGAGCTTTGCCATCTCGGCGCAGGTCAACGGGCCGGACGCGACGGTGCGCGGTGTCGAAATCGCCTGGCAGCAGGTGTTCGGCGACAGCGGCTTCGGCTTCCAGGCGAACGCGACGCTGGTCGACACCAACAAGCCCTATGATGCGACCAACATCTCGCAGACGGGCTTCGCGGTCACGGGCCTGGCCAATTCGGCCAACTTCGTCGGCTTCTACGACAAGAACGGCTTCCAGATCCGTACCGCGCTCAACTGGCGTGACGAGTATCTGGCGGGCTTCGGCCAGAACCAAAATACCGGGGCGTACGGCGCCGAGCCGACCTTCGTGAACCAGAGCTTCCAGGTCGATCTGACCAGCAGCTATGACGTCACCAAGGACTTCTCGATCTTCGGCGAAATCCTGAACCTCAACAACAACAAGCAGAGCACGCATGGCCGGTTCAAGAACCAGCTGCTCGACGTGTTCGACTATGGCCGGCGCTTCACGCTCGGCGCGCGCTACCGCTTCTGACGATAGCGCGAGCGCGGGGATGTCGGGCTTCGGCTTGACATCCCCGTTCGCTTTTGGACCTTTCGACCCATGGTTCAGCCCGTACAGAATATCGTGATCGTCGGCGGCGGCACCGCCGGCTGGTTGACCGCCGGCGTCATCGCCGCGCGGCATCAGGGGCGGCGGCCGCATGGCTTCACCGTGACCCTGGTGGAGTCGCCCAACGTGCCGATCATCGGCGTGGGTGAGGGGACCTGGCCGACGCTGCGCACGACCCTGCGCAAGATGGGCGTGTCGGAGACCGCGTTCTTCCGCGAGTGCGATGCCTCGTTCAAACAGGGCGCGCGCTTCAACCGCTGGACGACGGGTGCGGCCGATGACGGCTATTACCATCCGCTGATGCTGCCGCAGAGCTTCGGACAGGTGAACCTGGCCCCTCACTGGCTGGCGGCGGGGGAGGAGGGCAGCTTCTGCGACGCGGTGACGCCGCAGGGGCGAATCTGCGACGCCGGCCTTGCGCCCAAGACGATCGCGACGCCCGAATATGAGGCGCTGGCCAACTATGCCTATCATCTCGATGCCGGCAAGTTCGCCGACTTCCTGCGCCGCCATTGCTGCGAGACGTTGGGCGTGCGGCATGTCCTGGCCGATGTCGAAGAGGTACTGCTGACCGAGCAGGGCGACATCCGCGCGGTCCGCACGGCGCAGGCGGGGGAAGTGACCGGCGACCTGTTCGTCGACTGTACCGGTTTCCGCTCGCTCCTGCTCGGCGAGGCGATGGGCGTGCCGTTCAAGCCCTTGGGCGATGTGCTGTTCTGCGATACCGCGCTCGCCATCCAGGTGCCCTATGACGATCCCGAGGCGCCGATCGCCTCGCACACGATCTCGACCGCGCAATCGTCGGGCTGGATCTGGGACATCGGCCTGCCGACCCGGCGCGGGGTGGGGCATGTCTTTTCGAGCAGCCATATCGGCCGCGACGAAGCCGAGCGCGAGCTGCGCGCCTATCTGGGTGACGCGGGGCGTGATCTGCCGGTGCGCGAGTTGAAGATCCGGGCGGGACATCGGACGCGCTTCTGGGAACGGAACTGCGTCGCCGTCGGGCTGGCGTCGGGGTTCCTGGAACCGCTTGAGGCCTCGGCCATCGTCCTGATCGAACTGTCGGCCAGGCTGATCGCCGAGCAGATGCCGGCGTGCCGCGAGGTGATGGATACCGTCGCCCGGCGGTTCAACGACACGACCCTGTACCGCTGGGGCCGGATCGTCGATTTCCTGAAGCTGCATTATGCGCTGACCCAGCGGACCGACAGCGACTTCTGGCGGGACAATTGCCGGGCCGAGACGATGCCCGATCGCCTGCAGGAACTGATGACGCTGTGGCGCTATCAGGCGCCGTGGATGCATGACGAGTTCGACAGGGTGGAAGAGGTGTTCCCCTCGGCCAGCTATCAATATGTGCTGTACGGCATGGGCCAGCGCACCGAGATCGCGCCGGGCAGCCTGGCGGCCGAGACGATCGTCGCCGAGCGTGCCCGGCGGGAGAATGACGTACAGACTGGGCGGATGCTCGCCGGTTTGCCGAAGCATCGCGATCTGATCCGCAAGATTGTCGAGCGGGGATTGCCGACGATCTAAAGCAGGATGACATGAAATGAACCCACCCCTCCCCTTCCGGGGAGGGGCTGGGGGTGGGGCGCTCCCACGGGCGGTTTGAGGCGATGCCCCACCTCAACCCCTCCCCTGAAGGGGAGGGACTCGCGTTGATTGGATGCAATGTCATCACAATCCAGATGGTCGGCGTTTCGCGTGGCCTTCGACTTCGCTCAGGCTGAACGGAGCGCAGGATCGAAGGCCATATATTCCAACCTCCGTTCAGACTGAGCGAAGTCGAAGGCCAAGGGAAGACGCATCGACTTCGCCCGGCGGGCTTACCGGCCCGACAGCGTGAAGATGTCGATATCCATCCACCCGCCCTTGGCACCCGGATTATAGCAGAACAGCGCATATTGCTGTCCCTGGAACGTCCCCGTCCGCCAGTCGAAGGCGAGCGGGAAATCGCCGCCCAGCGTCCGCCAGTCGCGCCCGTCGACGCTATAGGCGACGCTGCCCCGATCGGTCTTGAAATCCATGTCGGTGCGCAGGAACAGCCGCTTGGCGGCGATCGGCTGGGCATCGACCCGGACGTCGGTCTTCTGGGTGTCGGCCAGATCCTCGATCACGCGCATGGTGAGCGTCAATCGGCCATCGCGTCCCCGGCCGACCGCGATATGGCCGTTATATTTGCCGAAGGTGCCGAAGCCGCACTGATCGCCGACGGCGATATGCGACGGGTCGATCGCCACGATCCCCCGGCTGAACGGGCCCTGTCCCTTTTGCAGCAGGGTATTGCGCGCGCTCCAAAGGGCGGGGGCCTGGCCCGCGCGTAGTCGCATCCAGCCCGGCCGTTCGGTCAGCGACCAGCCGCTGGCGACGGGATTATGGTTCCACTGCCATTGCAGGCCCAGCTTGGACGCCGAGAAATCGTCCGAGGCGGGGAGCAGGCTGACCGGCTGGCCCTGGATCGGCTTGGTCGCGGTGGCGGGCACGCGGCCCGGCGCGTCCGGCGTGCCCCAGACCGGCCAGCCGTCCTTCCAGAAAACGGGGCTGATGTTCGTCATCCGTCCGACCGCGCCGGCATCGATCATCACGAAGCCATAGTCGGTGCCATCGGGCAGATCGACGATCGCACCCTGATGCCCGCCCGTCTTGTCGTCGATCTGGTCGCGCGTCTCCCATGGCCCGAACAGGCTCTTGGCGCGCGAGACGGTCATCCCCAGCCGGAAGGGGATGGCGTTGAACATGTAATAATAGTCGCCGCGCTTGACGAGCTTCGAGCCCTCGGCGCCCTTGTTGAAATAGACGACGCGCTTGTCGGTGACGCTGCGCAGATCGCGGTCGAGGCTGAGCAGCGTATTGGTGCCGTCCGACCCGACCGAGGTCATGATATAGGCGCTGCCGTCGGTGTCGAAGAACAGGCCCGGATCAAAGGCTTCCTCGCTGATCCGGTTCATCGTCCAGGGGCCGCGAATGTCCTTCGAGCGATAGATGCGTGTCTTCTCGCCGACCGGCGTCACCGCGATGTAGAAGACGCCGTCGCGGTAGCGCAGGCTGGGGGCGAAGATGCCCTTTCGATAGGCGCCGCCCTTCTTCAGCTCATATTCGGGCAAGCCCTCCAGCCGATCGATGACATGGCCGACGAAGCGCCAGTTCACCAGATCGCGCGAGGTCATGATGGTCAGGCCGGGGACGTTGGCGAAGGTCGTGGTGATGAAGTAGAAGTCCTCGCCCACCCGGATGATGTCGGGATCGGGATAATCGGCATAGAGCGGCGGATTGGCATAGGTGCCGTCGCCGCGATCCGACTGCCAGGCTTGTGCGCCAGCCATGGCGGACAGCCCGGCCAGCGAGACCGCCAGCGCGATCGTGAGAGGTCGCCGCGGCGTCATCGCGGCGTATACGCATAAGGGCCGATGACCGTACCGACGAACCCACCCGCGCGCGCGGTGCTGAGGAAGCGGACATCGAGATCGGATGTCAGCGTCATCGGCTTGCCGCCTGTCTGATAATCGAACGTCATCATACCGCCTTTCGCATGGATGGTGAGCGTGACCGGTCCCTTCGCAGTCAGCGGCGCGGAGGCCACCAGCCTTTCGGGCGCGGCTTCGTCGCGCGTGTTCTTGCCCTCCCGGACGTAGAGCGCGATGCGCGGCTGTCCGTCGATACGGGTCAGGCCGAAGAACAGATAGGCATAGTCGTTCTGGATCGCCGCCAGCCCGGCGCGCGCGCCGTCCCTGGCGAGGGTGAAGGTCACCGTCGTCGCGACATCGGCGACCGCATGCTGCTGGCGACGCCCGACAAAGGCGGGCACGCCGCTCCGGTCGCCCAGCGGCGCGCCGCTGTCGATCGACAGGCGGCCATTGGCGACGCGGTAGAAGGGGGCTTTGGGCGTGCGGATGCCGATCCACGCCATGGTGAGCTTATTGCCGTCGAAGCCGTCGACATAGCCGAAGTCGCCGCTGGTCGGCAGTTTGGGGGCGGGGCTGGCGGGCAGGTCGGGCTTGGCATGGGTCCAGGGCACGAGCTTGCCGCGCTCCAGGATCATCGGCCAGCCGTCCTTCCAGGTGACGGGCAGCAGGAAGGTCTCACGCCCGATATTGTAGAAATCCTCGGCATAGGGGCGCGTCGCGAGGAAGGTCGCCCACCAGTCGCCATTCTGCGTCTGGACCAGCTCGGCATGGCCCGCCGCGCTGATCGGATGCGGACGGTTGGGGTCGAGGTCGCGTTGGGTCAGGATCGGATTGCCGGCGTAGGGCACGAACGGCCCGCGCAGCGCCTTGGAGCGGAAGACGACCTGCGAATGGTTGACGCTGGTCCCGCCCTCGGCGGCGGTCAGATAATACCAGCCGTCCTTCTTGAAGATGTGCGGCCCTTCGATCCAGACCGGCTTCTTCGACAGGTCGACGCCACCGTTGATCAACTGCGTGCTCTCCCCCACCATCTTGCCGGCGCGCCAGTCATATTCCTGGACCCAGATGGCGCGGTGGCCATCATAGCGCGGCGTCTCGTCGGGTGCGCGGTTGTTGACGATATAGGCGCGGTCGCCCTCCCAATAGATGGACGGGTCGATCCCCTCGAACGGCAGCCAGATCGGGTCCGACCAGGGCCCCGCCGGGTTCTTGGCGGTGATGACGAAATTGCCCCGGCACTGAACGCAGGTGTTGACGATGTAGAAGGTGCCGTCGTGATAGCTGATGTCGGGCGCGAACACGGCCTCGGAGATCGCGCGGCCCGAGAAATCGAGCTGCCCCGGCCGATCGATCGCATTGCCGATCTGGGTCCAGTTCACGAGATCGGTCGAGTGAAAGATCGGCAGGCCCGGAAAATGCGCGAAGGACGAGTTGACGAGATAATAGTCGTTGCCGACCCGCGTGACCGAGGGATCGGGATAATAGCCCGCGACGATCGGGTTCAGATACTCGCCCGCCCCGGGCTTTACCTGCTCCAGCGAACGGCCCTGATAGCGGAAGTCATCGAACTGCGCGGTCTGCGCGACGGCGGGCCCGGCCAGGCTCAGCGACAGGGCGAGGAGCGTCAGGCGGCGGATCATGCGATGGTCTTTCGAACGGGCGCGGCGCGCAGGGCATCGGCGATGGCCGCGCGCAGCGGCTTGGGGTGCAGCGCGTCGTCATAGGGCAGGGGGCGCTGGGCGACGCCGCCAGGGCGCGGCGCGAACCCCTGCAGCCAGCTATGCTTGTCCCACAGGCCCCAGCACAGGAACTGGTCGAGCTGCGGATAGGCGAACATGTGATCGAGATAGTCGCGCGCGACGGCGGCGACCTGCGCGTCGCGGCGGACGGGATCGGCCGGGAGTTCGCGGTCGTTGATGTCGAACTCGGTGATCAGCAGGCGATAGCCCATCGCCACCACCGCATCCAGGAACTGCTTCCACTCGGCGCGCTGGGCGCGAGAATGGCTGCCGTCATTGCCCAGATGGCTCTGGATGCCGAGCGCGTCGACCGGCACCTTCTCGCGCCGGAACCGCTCGAGCAGGCGCAGGACGCCGGCGCGATGCTTCTCGTTGCCGACCTCCCAGGACATATAGTCGTTATAGACCCGCTGGGCGTGGGGGGCGTGTTCCCTGGCCGCCTCGAACGCGATTTTCAGCGCGTCGAAGCCGAGCGCCTGGGTGAAGACGGTGTCGCGGATCTCGCTGGTCTTGGGATCGATCGTCTCGTTGACCACGTCCCAGGAATAGATGCGATCGCCGAAATGGCCGGCGACGCTGGCGATATAGGCGCGCAGCCATTTTTCGGCACCGACGCTCCGCACCCGCTCGGCGAGCGCCGGCGAGATATACTTGCCGTAGTTCCACAGCAGGGTGTGCCCCCGCAGCTTCATGCCATGGTCGCGCGCATAGGTCGCGATGGCGTCGGCGGGGCCGAAATTCAGTGCCTGCGGGTCGTTGCCGACCACATAGACCTTCATCTCATTCTCGGGAACGACGACCGCGCATTCGCGCGCGACGATCGCGCCATAGGCCGGATCGTTGATCGGCGAGGATCGTCCAGCATTGATCGCGGTGCCGAACAGGATTCCCTTGGCCGCCGCCAGATCGCGTAGCGGCATATCGGCCTGCGCCATGACAGACGACGGGAGCGCTCCCATCATCAGGCCGCCGGTCATCCCGACAAGCTGTTGCCGACGCGTCAGCATCGGGCCTTGCCCCTTGGGTTCCATCACCCTCTCCTTTTTGCTTTGCGGCGACATTTGCATGGTGATGGTCAAACGGCAAGGCCCTGATCAGGCGGGACAATCGCGTCAGTCGAGCAGCCGCGCCTCGCCCCAGGCGACGGGCAGAGCCGCATCGGGAGCGCTATCGGCGCGGGCGACCAGTTCGATCAGCTTGCGACCCCGCACATCGGCCTCGATCGTCGCTGGGATTCCGTTCAGGGTCGCAGGCTGCGAGCGGGCGAGGAGCTTGCCATCGCCATAGACTTCGAACACCACGCGCCGGCCGCGTGCGGTGGCGGAGTCGTCGATGCCGACCGTGGCGGCGAACCGCGACTGGCCCGGATTGCGCACCTCCAGCCGCGAATTGGCGAGGACGCCAAGGCCCGTGTCATACACCTTGCCCGCCATGCGCAGCGGCCGACCGAAGGGCGTGCGATCGGCCTGCGCGCCGCCCCAGCCGCCATATTGCGGAAAGTCGCCCGGCCCGTTGCTGCCGCCCCAGGGGCTGAGTTCGTGATGGATGGTCGGATCGCCCTCGGGCGTGACGACGCCGTCCTCGGCCGGGTTCACGTCGCCGGGCGTCTCCGACAGATAATGGCCGCCGGTCAGCCGGCGCTCGCCGGTGACGCGATAGATCAGCGTCTGGTGCGGCGCGACGGACAGTCGGGTATTGCCCGTGAAGCTGGTCTTCTGCCCGCTCCATAGGTCGGTCATCGCCATCGGCCGGTCGCCGCGCAGTTTCAGATGATCGGCGGTCAGCGTCGGCTGGACCGGCGCGGCGGTGCGGTTGAGGATCGCCACCGCCTTGTCGCCATTGGCCAGCGTCTTCACAAAGATCTGGACATCGTCCGACAGATAGGCCGGCACCGCCTGATGTCCGGCGGCATCCTGGTTCAGCGCGATGATCGCCCGGTTGCCCAGCAGCGCCAATTGCTCGGCATTGGCCTTGCGCAGGTCGAAACCGATCAGCATCGGCGCGTTCATCATCGCCCATAGCGCGAAGTGCGAGCGGGCCTCGGTCATGTGACCGGCGTCGAACTCGCCCGACCCGACGAACAGCATATCGGGGTCGTTCCAAGTATGCGCATGGGCATAGAGCGCACGGGTCGCGCTGGTGTCGAAGTTGGTCAGCATCCGCGACCAGTGCGGCGTGATGTCGTCGCTGGTGCGTGAGACATTGCCGATCTGCTTGCCCCAGTTGCGCACATTGGACGAGCCCCAGAGGCACAGCGAAAACAGATAGTCGCCATCCGGGTTCTCGCGCTTCAACGCGGTCGCGACATGATCATAGAGCGCGCGCACCGCCGGAATGTCGGTCCGCGCCAGCGAGTTCATGTCGATCAGCGGGGCCAGTTCGCGATAATCGCCCTTGCGGACATGGTCGCTGTCCTTGCCCAGCCCGCGAATGCCGCAGCCATCGACCTTGATGTAATCGAACCCCCATTCGCGGAAATACAGCGCGATGTCCTGGTCGATATGGCCGTACAGACCCACCTCGCGCTCGGCGACGGTGCCCTCGGGCTGGTTGGCGAAATTGGGCGTGTAGACCTGGCCGCAGCTGTTGCGGCCGATGTCGGAATAGATGCCCGCCTTGAACCCCATGGCGTGCAGACGGTCGGTCAGCGGGCGAAAGCTGGTCTGCTGGTTGGCGCCCGCCCTGGCGGAGGGAAATTTGTCGGCGCGGATCACCAGCCGGCCATCGGGCTGACGCCGCCGCAGCCACCAGCCGTCATCGATGTTGATGTACCGATAACCAGCGGCGGCCAGCCCCTTGTCGACGATCAGCTGCGCCGAGGCCATGACCTTTTCCTCGTCGACATCGCTGTTGAACGCGTTCCAGCTGTTCCAACCCATCGGCGGCAACGCGGCCTGACCATCCTGATTGGCGGTCCAGCGGCCGGTCGGCGCCAGCGGATCGGTCTTCGCCGCGGCCGTTTGCGCAATGCCGGTGGATGACAGACACGCGACCACCGCCGCGCCCGCCAGACAGGCCTGTTTGATCCGTCGCATTCCCTCACCCGCTTCGTTATCGTTGCGGCCATCTTGTCGGACTAAAGCGGAGCTGTCCAGTCAAGCTGCCCCGATTACGGCATTTCACCTCCGAAGCTACTGATTGCGTTACACAAAGTCGGCCTCGCGCAACCGGATGGGTTTGCCGGGTGTCAGCGTGACCCGCGTCTGGCGAGCACCCAGCCGGACGATGCGTTCACCCGCCAGATCGCCAGTCAGCACCGCCGATACGAGCCGCCCCCCGCGCCAGCGCAGGTCGACCCGGCACCGCCCGCGTGCGCGCAGACCGCTGACCGATCCCGTCGGCCAGGCGAGGGGGAGCGCGGGAAGCAGCAGCAGTTCGTCGTCGCGGCTCTGCATCAGCATCTCGACGACCGCGCGCGTGCCGCCGAAATTGCCGTCGATCTGGAACGGCGGATGCGAGTCGAACAGATTGGGATAGGTGCGCTGCGGCCCCAACAGATAGGCGATGATCCTGTGGGCATGCTCGCCGTCATGCAGCCGCGCCCACAAATTGGCGCGCCACGCGGTGGCCCAGCCGGTTGACTGGTCTCCGCGTATTTCCAGCGACTTGCGCGCCGCTCTTGCCAGTTCCGGTGTCCGGTCGGGGGTGATCTGGTCGCTGGGGAACAGCGCATAGAGGTGCGAGACGTGGCGGTGATGCGGATCGGGCGCGCGGGCGTCCCAATCCTCCTGCCATTCCTGCAACTGTCCCTCTCGACCGATCCGGTCGGGCGGGAGGCGGGCGCGGGTCGCCTTCACCTGCGCGGCGAACTCGGCGTCGGTCTTCAGGATCGTGGCGGCGCGCGCCATCTGATCGAACAGGTCGCGCAGGATCTGCTGGTCCATCGCCGGCCCCGCGCAGATCGAGACACCGGGCGAATGCTCGTTCTCAGGGGAGAGCGACGGGCTGGTGACCAACTGCCCGGTCTTGGGATCGGTCTGCAGCGTGTCGAGGAAGAACAGCGCCGCCCCGCGCATCAGCGGATAGACCGAGGCCAGGAAGGCCGGATCGCGGTGATAGTCGTAATGCTCCCACAAATGCGTACACAGCCACGCCCCGCCGGTCGGCCACATGCCCCAGGGTGCGCCGTCGATCGGCGCGGTCGCACGCCATAGATCGGTATTGTGGTGGCAGACCCAGCCGCGCGCGCCATACATCTCCCGCGCCGTCCGTTCGCCGCTGATCGCCAGTTCGCGCACCATCTGCACCAGCGGCGCGACACATTCGCCCAGCCCGGTCGGCTCGGCGGGCCAGTAGTTCATCTCGGTATTGATGTTGACGGTGTATTTGGACCCCCAGGGCGGGTTGGTGCTCTCGTTCCACAGCCCTTGGAGGTTCGCCGGCTGCCCGCCCGCGCGCGACGACGCGATCAGCAGATAGCGGCCATAGTTGAAGTAGAGCGTCGCCAGCGCCGGATCATCCACGGCGCGATCGGCGCGCACCCGTTCGTCGGTGGGGCGCAAGCCTTGGGGACTGGTGCCGAGATCGAGTTCGACGCGGCGATAGAGGCGACGATGCTCGGCCAGCGCGTCGGCCGCGACCTTCGCCGGTCCCCGCGCCAGCGCCCGGTCGATCGTCCGCGATACGTCCGCCAGCGGATCGCCGGACAGATCGCCCGAGCCGTGACGGCTGGTCGCCATGGCGAGAAACAGCGTCACCGATCGCGCGCCGCGCATCGCCAGTCCGTCGCCGGCCGTCACCGTGCCGCCCTTCGCCACCAAGCCCAGCTGTGCCGCGAAGCGGAGTGCCGCCTTCACGCCGGCATGATCCGCATTGCGCCCGGTCAGGGTCAGCCGATCACGGGTAGTCTCGACCCGAATATCCTGTTGCGGGGAGGTCAGCGCGATGTCGAGATCGAACGGCCGGTCGGCCTCGATCGTCATCATCAGCACCTGGTCGATCGGCGAGGCGATCACCGTTCGCCGGTGGGTGACGCCGTTTGCCGAGAAGCACATGGTCGCGGCGGCGCTGTCGAGATCGAGCTGCCGGTGATAGTCGCTGGCCGTCTCGTCGGTCAGCCCCGGCCAGCGCAGGATCAGATCGCCGAGCGGCTGATAGGGCATTTGCGTGCGCGGCGTGCCGATCAATGTGCGATCGGCCAGTGCCTGCGCTTCCTTCAGCCGCCCCGCCGCGATCAGCCGCCGCACCTCGGGCAATGCTTGGCGCGCGGCGGGATTGATCGGATCATAGGGCCCGCCCGCCCACAGGCTGTCCTCGTTGAGTTGCAGCCGTTCGCGCGCGATGCCGCCGAAGACCATCGCGCCCAGCCGGCCATTGCCCACCGGCAACGCCTCGGTCCAGGCCTTGGCGGGGGCGCGATACCAGAGGCGATGCGTCGGATCGGGCGCGGTCGGGGTGGCCGCGTCGGCGGGTTTGATCAGCCCGCCGCTGATCGCGCCCGCCGCCAGCCCCTGGAGCACGCCGCGCCGCGACGCGCGCATCAGCGTCGACCTGCCGACTGACCGACCAATATCTTGCCGAAGAAGGGCAGGACCTTGTCCTGAAAGCGCACGCCGATCCGGTTGACGTGATCGCCCTCATACACCTCGAACTGATGGGCGATGCCATAGCGGTCGAGCGCGGCGTGCAGCGCCTCGGCATCGGGCTTTAACCCGTCCTGCGACCCGACATCCAGCCCGATCGCGCGAAAGCTGCGCAAGGGGCCGATATACTGGTCAACAAAGGCGAGCGGCGTGTTCGCCAGCCACTTGGCCATGATGTCGTCGCGCAGCTTGCCGTCCTTGATCGGCAGGTCGAAATAGAGCGGCGGGTTCTTCGGATTGGGCGACCAGGCGGCGGACGCCGCCAGCATCGCGCGCTGGCCCCAGTTCAGCTTGGCCGAATCCTTGGGCGAGGTCAGGCTGGTCAGCGCGGCCTCGTTCCTGGCATCGGGCTGCGCCATGGCGCGGGGTGAGAGGCAGCAGGGGCTCATCATATAGATGGCGCCGTACATATCGGCATGCTTCATCCCGATCCGCGCGGTGCCATAGCCGCCCATCGAATGGCCGATCAGCCCGCGCGCCTCGCGCCGGGCAATGGTGCGATAGCGGGCATCGATCGCGGTGATCAGGTCGTGGCTGATGAACCGCTCGAAATCGCCGACCGTCTGCGACGAGGAATACATCGATCCGTTGTGCATCGTCTTGCTATCGGGGAAGACGAGGATCATCGGCGCGACGCCGCGCGCGAAGGCGCCTTCGATCGAGGCGGGGACATGGATTTCGCTGGTCCATTGCTCCGCGCCGATCGAATAGCCGTGCAGCGCATAGACGACCGGATAGCGGCGCGCCTTGTCGGCGGCATAGCCCGGCGGCAGCACGACGATGACGTCGCGGTCGGCGCTGTTCCCCTCCAGATTGCCTTCGATGGCGGCCGAATGGACCTTGATCCGCTCTATCGTCACCGGCTTGGCACCGGGCACGGTGGCGGGTGCCTGGGTCGCCATCTGCGCGGGCGCGGCAGCGAGCGGCATCAGGGTCAGCGCGGCGGCCAGCATCCACCGGGCGCGGGAAGGGCGTAGGGCCATGCGTGTCATCCTCTGTCCTGGGTTCGCGCCGACCTGGAAGGGGCCGGTCCGCTTCATTTGTTCGGGTATCGTTACCAGCAGTCCGCCGTGCCTTGTCAAGGCGTGGATTTGGGGGATTTCCTTTGGCCTTCGACTTCGCTCAGGCTGAACGGGTGGCGGGGCATAACCTTGTCCCTCCCAAACGCCGTTCGGCTTGGGCGACGTCGAAGGTCACGCCAAAACCCCACCCATCGCAAAACGCCGAACCGGCCTTGCATCCCGCGTCCTGATAGCGCTATCGTCCGGTCAAAGCCCCGAAGATGGGGCGCTTGGAGAGGAAAAGCGATGAAGCGCTTGATGATGGCCAGCGTGGCCGTGCTGGGTCTGTGCACGGCGGCCTGCGGAACGTCGAACGAGGCGGGCAACACCGCGCAGGCGAACGCCGCCACGGCGGCGAACGAGGCGAATCCTACTGCGCCCGATGGCCGTCATTACCTGTCGCAGCCGCTGGTGCGCGAGATCTTCACCGCCGATCCCTCCGCGCATGTCTGGCCCGACGGCAAGCTCTATATCTATCCCAGCCATGACGTGCCGACCGACACGCCCAACGACGATCTGGGCAACCAGTATGCCATGCGCGACTATCGCGTGCTGCGCATGGACGAGCCGGGCGGCAAGGTCACGATCGGCCCCGTCGCGCTCGACGTGAAGGACGTGCCTTGGGCCTCGCAGCAGATGTGGGCGCCCGACGCCGCCTATAAGGACGGCACCTATTACCTGTACTTCCCGGCGCGCGATAAGTCGAAGGATCGCAACGGCCTGGGCGCGTTCCGCATCGGTGTCGCCACCTCTAAGAACCCCATGGGGCCGTTCAAGGCCGAACCGGAAGCGATCCCCGGCAGCTTCTCGATGGACCCGGCGGTGTTCCAGGATGCCGACGGCACGGCGTATATGTATTTCGGCGGCATCTGGGGCGGCCAGCTTCAGCGTTGGAAGGACGGCAAATACGATCCGAACGGCAGCGACACCGACCTGAAGCAGGACGACCAACCCGCCATTTCGGGCAAGATCGCCAAGCTGAACCCCGACATGAAGACCTTCGCGGAGACCCCCCGCGACGTCGTCATCCTCGACGAACAGGGCAAGCCGGTACTGGGCGGCGACCATGACCGCCGCTTCTTCGAGGCGTCCTGGGTCTTCAAGCGCGACGGCAAATATTATTACACCTATTCGACCGGCGACACGCATTTCCTGAACTATGCGATCGGCACCAGCCCGTACGGCCCCTTCACCTATAAGGGGCATATCCTGAAGCCCGTGCAGGGCTGGACCACGCATCACTCGATCGTCGAGTGGAAGGGCAAGTGGTGGCTATTCTATGCCGATACCCAGTTGTCGGACAAGAACCATCTGCGTAACGTCAAGATGACCGAGCTGAAGTTCAACCCGGACGGCACGATTCCGACCATCGATCCGTTCGTGAAGTAAGGGACGCGGATGTTCTTAGGGATCGATATCGGCACGTCCGGCGTGAAGGCCGTCGCGCTGGACGAACATGGCGCGGTGGTGGGGCAGGGGACGGCGGCGCTGACCGTGCAGCGCCCCCATCCGCTATGGTCCGAACAGGACCCGGAGGCCTGGTGGCAGGCGACCACCGCCGCCGTCCGCGCGATCGATCCGGCGGTGCGTCGGGCGGTGCGCGGCATCGGGCTGGCCGGGCAGATGCACGGCGCGACCCTGCTGGGCGCGGACGATCAGGTGCTGCGTCCCGGCATTCTCTGGAATGACGGCCGCAGCCATGCCGAATGTGCGGAGCTGGAGGCCAAGGCCCCCGATCTGCACCGGATCGCGGGCAATCTGGCGAT
>SXGS01768992.1_pt1 | contig 30811 bp, 40 predicted proteins | sample 3174681 | NCBI WGS metagenome assembly SXGS01 (sample SAMN11356861, study PRJNA531348) | freshwater metagenome | isolation source: freshwater sample F1-80 | place: China: Fuxian Lake, Yuxi | collected 2017-12-25 | reverse complement strand
GTAGCGGTGAAGGTGTTCGTGCCGCCTGTGGTAGAGTTACTACTCGCCCTAAGTGTTCCTGTTACCGTAGTGTTTCCATTGAGAGCCGACGTGCTTGAAACCGTGAGTGTTCCCGTGATGTCAGTGTTCCCATAGATGGAGCCGCCCGTGTCGGGGTTAAATGCCCAAGCCGCCGTCGGAGAGTTTGGGTGAGTCCAACCTATCCCGTATAATTGGAAATAAGTTCCGCTATTGAAGGAGGAGAACGTCAAGCGAATATTCGTGATGGTTCCCGGCATTGTAGAAGTGTCAATACCGTTTTCTGTGCCACCCTTTAGGTTCGTCACGGTTTGGAATGTGGTGTAAGAGGCTCCGCCATCAGTGCTGTACTCCACTAGGCACGTTGTAGCGTAGTATGTAACGTGCTGAGAGACTACCAAAACCTGCATACTCGTAAAACTGGGAACCGTCAAAGTGAGTATGATATTCCCACTCGGAGAGTTGTACAAAACGCCGTTCGAGTCATCCGCCCAAAGGTTATCAAGGCTTCCAGAAGAGATTGCAGGAGAGGAGGCTACTGAGAATCCTGCAAGCCTGTTTGCCCTTGCCAACCTATTCCTCGCCATGCCAAAAACAGTCTTTATCGTGTTGGATTCATTCATCCAGCCCCCAACGAACCCCACTACCTGCCTTAACCGCTTATCACTGGTCTCTGTGCCTACAAGTCGCGCCGTCAAGTACATTTCCTCTGCCGCGTTTCGATAGAGGGCAACATCTGTACCCATCAAGACCCCGCCAGTTGAACCACTAGTAGGTAGTTTCAACTGAGTGTTAAAGGTCGTTGACCCAAGATTTCCAGTATCAAGCACTCTATAGGTGAAGGCGGCATCGTAGCGGTTAAGTCCGATCTGTGCCTCGTTCCCTGTGTAGTTCCCGATCTCTATAGCACGATTACAGACACTGACCACGCTCCCGCTTTTGCCCGTTGCGGTATCTCTGCCGAAGTTGTTACTCGAAATAGTTCCAGTGTTGTTTCCGATAGAACCCGCCGCGTAGATACGGATACCCATTCCCACATTACCGCCCGTGTCACTCCAACAGTCGATAATGTTATTGCCTGTGATGGTGTAGTGATAGTTCTCGTTAGAAAGTACCAACCCACAACAGGAAGGCTCTATCATCACATTAGACGCCACCACCAAGCCCATTGTCGTTCGGCAGTAGATTGCGCCGCTGTTTTGGAGTGTCTGGTTTCCATGCCCATAGATTGTGTTACCTGTAATGGCGATACGCTCGGCATACTCGGCTACCGTCGTTCCATTCTGCGCCCCTGTGACAGAAATACCGAATGTGCAGGTTCCATCAGTGCGCCCATAGATCACGTTTCCGCAAATCGTCACGTCCTTCGGCGCAAGCAGTTCCGTACCACCAGTGCTTTGGGCATAGTTAACCACAATCGCGCCATAACAGTTAGTGATGACGTTATCTGCGAAAGTGATATACTGCCCTCCGTGTGTGTCCAAACCTTCCCACACCACGTCTTGAATGCGGTTGTTTGCCACATTCCAGTAAGTAGGACGGGGATAGAGGGAGGTATCCGTGTCACCTGTGCGCGTGATGATGATTCCGTAGACGGAAGAGTTTACTCCAATGGGAGGGCTTGCCCCTCCGTCCCCTACTGCGTCCCCAACAATGTTTTTGATAATACACCCAGTCACGCTACCATAGTTACAACAAATAGCCTGAATCCCTGCCTCATTTAAGTTTTGCAGGATACAGTTCTCGACTCGGATATTGTCTACAAAATAGGACTGAATGGCGATACTGCCCCATGTCTGTATTACGCAATGACGAACCGTCAAACCCGACAAGCGACTCGCGTTTGAAACTCCGTTACATTTTATAGCGTTCTCGCCACCATTCCAAGGCCTGTATGCTGTGTACTGCCGCCCTGTCAGTGTGAGGCGTTCTATCACAACATCACTGGCAGATATATCAAAAATGCCTTGATCTACCGTGACTTGCTTAATCTCTACGCCATCAGTAGCCCCCCGCAGGGTTATACTCGCCGATATGGTGAGGTAAGCCGTGATCTTGTAGTAAGAGGCAGTCTTGGGGAAGAAGAGCGTGCCGCCATCAGGAGTAGCATCTACCGCCGCCTGAATCGCCGCAGAATCGTCCGTAGACCCATCTCCCACTGCACCAAACCAAAGGACGTTGTAGTCTTCTCCATTCATCACCCTCTGATACAAATACCCGCCCGTTGCACTCGCAAACGTGGTTCCATTGTTCGCAGAAGAACCGCTTGAAATCAAGGTAAACGTGCCGCCCCGTGTGGTGTCACGAACCACAACAGTATTAGCGGTTTGGGAAGAAAGGTTACTCACACTCGAAACATAGATCGGTCGAGCGTCTAGTTGGGTTTGCAGGTTTGATGTTGCACCATTCATATAGGACAACTCTGTATCATTCACCGCACCAGTGCCGATGTTTTCGGCAGGTATATTGATCGGAACGGGCAGAGTCGGCAGAGCCGAAGGTATGAATTTTTGACCGTCTCCAAGTAGGATATAGTTCTCTGGTGCAGAGCCGTTTACCGTGATGCCTTCCGTCACGTCAAAAATACCTGTGACCGTCACCGTTTCGCCTTCGGGGTCTATGGAAAGGTTCCCGTCCGTTACAATTCGGGTTTCGGGGTCTACGCTTCGCGCCTTGTGCTGTACCGTGTTGTCAAGCGTTGCATTCCCGCCTGCCGCCGTCGCTTTTGTGGCTATACAAGCAGTGTAGAGCGTAAACCCATCTGGGGGCGTGGTAGTCGTTGTTTGTCGGCTCTGCCCGTCTGCACAAAGCCAAATGTAGGTAGTTGCGCTATTCGGCACAGAAACTACAACACTACTCTCCGTTACCCAATACTGCTGTGCCACGAAAGAGGTGTTTGCGGGTATCGTCACGTTTAACCCACTCGCAGTACAGATGCCCCCACTCAACACCCCTGCAAGGAGACTCTCCCTTGCAGGAGAGAGGAGGTCAAGTCCTAGAGTGTTAAGGTTATCCGCCGATAGGACTGTATTAGAGAAAGCGTGAATACCTTCTTGCCCCACGTCAGACGCTGTTAAGTTGGAGAGGGTAACGAATGCCATAAAACTCTACTCCTAGAATTGAAAGACGGTCGCACGGAATGTACCACTGGCAGGATCAAGAGAGCCGCTAGTGTAGTTGTGGTATCGCACCCTGACGGTATCCGTTGCACTCACCCACGCCGTAAATGCGCCTCCTGCGGGTACAGAGGCGTTTGCCACACCCAAAGCCACCGTATCGCCGTCTGCGGCTCCTGTGACCGTTATAGTGAGGTCTGCATAGGACTGCGCCGCCACACTTCCAAAGTAAAGGGTTGCCGTTGCACTCAAAACCTTCGTCAAGCCTGCCCCGCCTCCTACTTTGAGACTGGTAGGGGAGATCGTTAGGATTCCGTCTCTCACTTCCCGCGTTGTGGGGTTTGCGTACCTTGCCCACTGTTGGGAAGAGGTATCAAACGTCTCTGCCCCGCCTGTGGTAGTGCATTTCGCTATAATGCAGGCTGTTGTGGTTGTAAAATTGGTCGGGGGCGTGGTGGTAGTAGTGGTTCTTATTTGCCCATCACTACAACCCCAGATATAGGTTACTGCCCCATCTGTGCCGCTCACCGCTACGACCGTAGTTGTCCCAATAGTCCAAAACATTTCCGCATAATAGGTTGTCCCGGAGGCTATGCGTGCGTCACCGAGTCCAAGACTGGTAACGGTTCCTCCTGCCACAATACCGGGCAGGAGTTGCGCCTTCATTACAGAGAGTATATCTATATTGGAGTTGTTGAGGTCGTCTTTTCTGAGTACCTGATTGTCGTAGTCAACTACCCCATGCAACCCCACATCGCTCGACGTGTTCGCGCTTGCTGTTGTTATAGCCACATCATCACCCCCTCTAAGGCGTCATAAGTTCAAAAGACGCGCCCATGTCCTTGCTGATATAGATTTCGTACCCGCCGCCTTCGTCAAACATCAGCACCAACGAAGAGGCACGTGCGTCAAAAACCATACTACCGACGGTTCCCTCCAACTGTGACGCCATGCCCTCACCGTAGACCTCTTCGGGGTCTGTCCATGTCACGCCACCCGTGAAGGAACGCTTAATCCATACAAGATTGTCATCGTCGGAATAGACGCAGAGAAGTACGCCGCGTTCCGACTCCACCGCCACCTGCGCCGAATTTGCATTTATCGCCATGCGATATTCTCCCGTAAGTCCCGCGTCTGTAGAGGTATAGACCCTGTACCCAGTCTCCGTCTCGCCAAGCATCAACAGAGTACTTGTGCGCTCATCGTAGACTAACCCCGACCATGACGTAATATCTTCGTAATCCTCACTTTGGAACCATAACCGCTTTGTCACAATGCTATACGTGAGTATCTTCTTTTCGTTCGCTACGAACAGATACCCACGCTCCGAGTCTCTCGCAAGAGCCGCATTCGGAGGGGAAGGGCTGTAGTCTATCTGCGTCTTTGTCCATGCTGTGCGAAGTTCCGTAAACTCGGCAGGCGCGTACCTCTGGTAGTAGATCAAGTCACGAGAAGGGGCAGACACATCAAGACTTACCGTAATGTCGCTTCCAAACCCATCTGGTATGCGTGCGAATATCCGAAAACCTGCATCGTTCGGCACGGCAGGGGTGACTTGGCTTAATGGCGTCACTGTGATGATTGTAGAGGTGTTTGCCAGTGTCTCCTGTGCCTCTACCTCTGCATCTATCCATATCCTACAAGAGACAGCCCCCAAAGATTCCCAGCAATAAGCAGTAGAGAACGGTCGGTACACAGCCCTGCAATCCTCACCCGATCCCGCCGTGATGGAATCCATACCGATCACATAGTTAGCCGCCACGCTTTGAGAGATAACCTCCGTCATGGCGATTAAAGGGGTGTGTGCAGTGTCCTGCCTAAAATCATCGTATGGGAAATTGATCGATGTCTCACGTACTACCCAAACACTTCCCTCAATGCAGTTGATTTTTGCCCAACACCCATAATCTGTATTGATACCCGCAACCTGTACCGCAGTATGGATCGGTAGCGAAGTAGACCCCGAAACAAACGCCGTATTGTCTGTCTCGTAAAAGATATGCCCTAACTGAATCCCGAAATAGTCATCATCTGCTACCCGATCACCGAGAGGCAGTTCAACAAAACTCTCTGGCATCAAAACAGTAGTTGTACCAGCGCAGGTAGTCACGCTGTGACTTGTGACCGCAGAAGCCGCTCGCCCTCCGTAGGAGAGTTGATTCCAATAGTCGAGCAAAACAATACCGTCATTCGCTATGAGCGACCAAGTAGTATCAGGCTTGATGGCGATACGGAGCATCATCTGCTGATCTACGACTTCTGAATCAGCCCAACCCTCAAAGTCGGCATCTGTGACATCATAAAAGCCCGACTTCTGCCACAAAACCCCCTCAATCAATACTTCCTGCCCCCACTGGAACCCTTCTGGCACAACCTTTAAACCGTTTGTCAAGGTTCGATCCCGCTTCATTAGGAACGTTACATCAGGGGGCGCGTTGTAGGTACTTCCGTCGTTGTACGCATAGAATGCCGTCTCACCCGGTCTTGTTTTGTCGGGATTTGCATTGATACTCTCACCAGACTCATAGAAGGTTTCTCGCCACGTCGTTTTGCCGTCTAATACCCCATCATGCTTCTCTGCTTCAAAATCTGCATGGCTTCGGCAGAGAACTTGACTGCCTACCCTTACCGTGTAGTCATATTCATTCACGATGGAGAGCGTGCCAAACTCCTCAGCATCACTCCACATGGCTTGCGTTACGACCGTAGTACCGAGTCCGCCAGTATCCGATAGCGGTTGCCCCCCGCGTGTTCGGAACTGCATCTCCTCTGTATTAACAGGGCTATTTGGGTAGGTGTATGTGTCATTGAAGGCGTCATTCTTACTCGCTATAACCCAAAGCAAAAGCCCAAAGAGAGGGTCATCGTCTACGTTGGTGAACTGTACTGCGTACTCTGTGGCACAATCCTCTTCTGCCCCTGCCTCCGTGCAATCTACAGGAGCCACATAGTGCCGCGAAGGAGAATAGCGGTCATCACAATCGCTCATGCTAGTACATCGTCCCCACCAAGAGCCGAGTAACCCAAGACAAACATATTATTCCCGTCATCGTCCGATAGGAAGTGCGAGTCCTGCTCGGCAGGAAGCCGCCCCGCGTCAACAATCCGACTTTGCACATACTGAGTTGCCGCTACATTTGTGAGAGTTGACGTGCGCCCCTGCACGCGCTCGACAGTGTTTTGTGTAGATTCGTACTGGTTTCGCTTCGCTATACGGCTTCTCATAGTTTGGTCTCCCAAACAGTATCCAATTCCAGTACCATCTGCTCATTACTCGCGAAAGAGCCGCCACTCTGTTTGTCAACAAAAAAAGTGCGTCGCTTTACCCAGAAATTTGAAAACATCTGCACGTCATCAAGATCGTAAAGGCGCACACAAGAAGCAGGGGTCAATGCAGGTAGAAAGTCTGGACATCGCAAACTTGTAACCACACTTCTCTGAGAAGCAATATCAATTAAAAGCCTTGCAATCCTGTCTATTTCGTCCTGATCAGTGCTGTCAAAAGTAAACTGTAAATGCTTGTCGCGCCCCAAGTAGTTGACTGCTGAAGGTGTTGCTAGACTCGCTTTGTTCTTTGCTGAAGCCTGAATCCGAGTCGCTCTACTCTGTTCGGCAGAGGTGACGCCGTAGACCTGAACCACATTTGCTATCGGAGGCTCAATGCGAAACCTTGCTCCGTCTTGGTAACGAAAATAGAGGTCATCATTATCAGAAGTTCCCGTCATGTACCCACCCCAAACATCAGTAGTGTTTCGTGGCTTTGCCTCCAAAATCCACTTGCCCAATCTTACAGAGTTCCCGTAAGATGGATCAAACACCAAGCGATACTCTGTGTTTTGGGCGCGTAAAAACATTAGCAGGGTTCGGAGCATATCCTCTCCGGTGTCGCCCTCCCTCTGTTGGAACCGCCATCCGTTGTTGGGGCGCACCGGAGGCAGGTTCTTGTTGTTCACAAAAGCATCACTACTCGTAACCTCATCGAACCCGGAGAGCCTCAAAACAGTGTTGATAGCCGTCAAAACGGGCTGTGCGTCTACAGCAGGTACAAATGGCGCGTGCCACTCTCGGAACCTCTCCCACATATCCGTAAGCGTGAAGGCGACCTTATAGTACATCACACCATTAGACACCTCTGGCATAATATCAAAATCTTTTGCAAAGCCAGCCCCTAGATAGTAAACCGTCGCAGAGCCCGGTAGCGTGTAAGAGAGAACATAGGTCGTATCGCCCCGCTCTACTGCCGCTTTTCCCGCCTCTGTTTCGATTATCGCTTCAACTCTCCCCTCGTAACGCCCTATATCGTCCTGAGAAAACTCTAAATAGGTGATTTTGTCTCTTGGAGAGGCTCCACTCGTTGTATTTAGCGTGAAGGGAGTTGTAAACCGCGAAGCCGATACCTTTGCCCATTCAAGGCTATACCCTGTGTAAAATGGCGTGTAGGTTGTATCGTTTGTTGAGAGGGTTGCCTTAACACACCCTGCCTTATCTGCTGTGTAATCCCATGCCCCCGAATCATCTACCTTCCGAAATGCCACTGATACGCCTTGCTTCTTTGTCCACAAATACCCTGCCGCCACTCCCGGAGAACCATACAATGGGTAGTTTGGATCATAGGGCGCATCCATAAAAGTACCAGAACTCGCAAACTTCACTCTCTGCATGGCAATTAAATGTGGATGATAGGGATTCAGTGCGACACGAAGAGGGGACTCCGAAAAAAGGGTATTCACATCGTCATTGTTGGTAACGAATGGTAGGGGTATCAATATGCTTCGTGACGTGGTGGCGGTCGCAGAGGAAAGTAGGGTGTCTTTGCTTCGGCTCTGGTAGCGGTGCATCATCAAAAGCCCGTGACCGGGTACAGGAATGAACACGAAATATCCGTTAATGTTCAATAGTTCTGAAGGTTGCGCGAAGTCTACTTCCTTCCAAAGTGTAGGATTCGCGGTCATATTGTTTCGGTCTTCCCATCGGTAGACCCGAAGTTTCCCCTGTCCAGAAAAATGCAGGTAGAGGTTGTCCCATTGCAACGCCATGAGGTTGTTTTTACGGAGTAGTTCGTCCGTGATGCCGTGATAGTGGATTGCAAAACTCTCATCGGCTTTTAGATGGAAGTTGCTCTCCAACGCCCAAACGAGGGAATCGTAATATCCTGTAGCCGCATGGATCATCACAAGAGCCGTATTGATTTCAATCTCAAGAAGCGTAGCCACATCACCCGTACCAGCAGGCACTACAGTAGACATAAAAGCGGCTTGATCAAGGCTCCGTTGCGCGTCCTTCCAAGCATCTTCCCCTTTACGCCATTCTGTAGGGTCTACAATATCCTCGTAATAATCCCGCCCAAACACAGAAGGGGCAAGAAACACAAGACCCGTTTCAGAGTCATGAAATACGCTGTCACTGCCCACAGATTGCATACGAAAATCGGAGGCGTGCTTTGAATATCCCATTCCTTTTTGGGAAGTGAACTCAACCGCTTTATCTAGTTGAAGGGTAAAGTATGCCATGCAATAAACCTATCTGGAAATATTTGCTCTGCACGTGCCTTGATTTCTTCTTCTTGCTCCGCACTAAACCCCGTGGGGTTGCCACCTGCCGCAAAGGGATTCATCTCCCGCCGCTGTAGCATACAAGCAATCTCAAGAATCTCTGTTTCGGTGAAACTATTCACGTCAAATTCTGCTTTAGGCATCTTCTATATCCCTTCTAATGCCAGTTTGCGCTGTAGCCCGATCTCTGCTTCTAAGTCTGACTGGAAGCGTGAAGTGCGCCGGTCGCCTCCGTACATCTTCCCATTCATGTCGGAGAGGATTCCCGTTTGCTTCTTCGATTCATCAAGAAGAGCCTTCTGCGTGTCAGTGCCTTTTGATTGGTATCCCTCGTAAAGTCCCTTAATACCGCCGCCAATAGCCCCGATAATTGCCCCTGCCGCAGTTCCTAGTCCGGGAATGACGCTTCCTGCCATTGCACCCATACCAGCACCTCCCGCCATATTTTCCCAGAAACCACCCATGTTTTTCGGTGTAGCCATTTTCAAGCCCTCACCTGCAAGCCCGATACCCATAGCCGCAATGCCGCCTTTTGCCAGTTTCGGGAGAAGTGAACCTAAAGCCCCCATGTTCCCAATACCCCCAAATGTGTTCGCCGCCGCATTAGCCGCCACCTTGCCCGTTGCGCCCTGTGCTGAGGCTCCTAGTGCCATAATCGCCGCATCAAGCGCAAGGACTCGCGTAAAGGCAAAGTAACCCGCCGCACCTGCCGCTAAAATAGCAGAAGGCAAACCTGCCATTCCATGAGTGAATTTGTTCACCGCACCTACAAAAGAGGCAATTTTCTGTACTAAGCCAAGAACGGGAGTCAGTGCGGCTATGAGAAGTTTTCCTGTTGGCTCCATAATAAGAGCCATCTGCTCAAAAGTATTCTGCATCACGCCGATAAAAGTATTGGCGACGCCGGGATAGAGTTTTTGCAACCCTTTCATAATCACATCATAAGCCTGCGTGCCAGTCATTCCAGAAAGGTACTGCCCCGCCTGCATCTCTGCAAACTTGCCTTTGAATTGCCTACCTGCCCCTGCCGCTACCACGTCGGAGAGTTTCACACCCCGCGCCGCAAGAGCCGCAAACGAGTCTGCGCCTGCGTGTGCCTGTAATCGGAGCCTGCCGAGAACATCTACCATCTCTCCAACTTCACCCACCGGAAGCCCCATAGAGGAGGCCGTATTTGCCAGTGTTTGGAGTTCCTTCGTCACACCTTGCGCCGTGCTACCCGTCGCCAAAAGCCTCCGAGAAAACCCTGCCAGTTCCTCCGTTTGGTAAGGCGTGTTCGCACCCATATTTTTGAGGTCTGTCATGAGTTTTTGCGCTTTTTCTGCGCTCCCAAGCATATTCCGTAGACCCATCTCGATACCTTGATACTTTGCCGCAAGATTGATTCCGCTGAATGACATAGCCGCTTTTGCGATAGCCGTTACAGACGCCGCGAACGCGAACGCCTCCCCTGCCGCGTTGTTGAAGCGGTCGGAGAGTCCCTTTGTGGAGTTTTGTAGGGAATCGGTATGAGAAGAGGTAGAGGACGCCGCAGAGGAAACAGATTGGAGTCCACTCACAACCTCAGAGGAACCGCGTAAGCCAATCCTTAACCAAAGTTCTCCCAATGACGTTGCCATTATGTGGACTCCTTTTCACGCATAAACTCATCGTATGCAATTAAATCAACTAAAGCCTCTTGAGGAAGATTTACCTCAAGCGGGTGACGGTGAAGGTATTTCAAGCAGACGTGTAAAGCGATGTCGTGCTTTATCCGTCTTTTTTTTCGCGTACCGACTCATCAGACACCCCCTGCAATATCGTAGCAAGCAGTCCAACCAATCGCATAAACGCAGTCTTGTGATGCTTTGCTAGATTAACGTAAAATTCTGCACGCGACATACCCGTATCGGAAGGCTCTTGGTGGCAGACTGCAATCAGTGCTATCGTTTGAACCAGTTCCGTCGTGGCTTCTGGGTAGTATCTTCCCCGAATTGCTTCTGCGTCTTTCATCGCCCAAGCGTGTTCGGCTATGCCCGGCTCACGAAAAACAAGGCTCTCCTCAGAGCCCATTTCGGGGAAAATCTCCGCAAGAGGGATCGTAAGTTTAAGAGGCTCTTGCGGAGGGTTGCTCTGCTCAATGTGTTCAGAGAGTATTTTTAGGTTCATTTATCTACCTTGCTAGGCGTATGTGCCGCTATAGGTTGCGCCATCAGCACCTACCTCAATTTCGATTGTTTCGGTTTGTTCGCCGTCACTTCCGCTCGATGAACGCGAAATGATGATTCCCTCGTAGTCTGTGCTACTGCCTAGCGAAGAGACTGCTTTGTGTACAACTTTCGCATAGTAGCCAACCTTACCCTCGTAAAGCATTCCAGCACTGGATACGAGTAGTTCAAGTTTGATTTTTGCGCTAGAACGGCGCACCCTTAACTTCTTAAGCGCGTCACCCAGAGCCGAAACATCAGTAGTTTCTACAGACTCATCAATAGAAACGGAACGTGCTTGCGATATGAGAGCCGTGCCGCCATCATAAGAAGGAGCCGCACCCGAAGCCGCCCCGCCTAGATGCACCGTAACAGTTTGGTCTTGCCCTATCAATTTGTATGCCATGAGTGTTTACCCCTTAATTTGTAGCATGACGCGCCATTCCGCGCCTAATCGTGTGTACCGTGTAATCCCGTAGAGAGCGTTCTGCCTCTCCACACTCGCAGAGCGCAGTATTCGCGCCTTGAACCCAGTTTCATCTGCTACGTAACCCGCAAGCAGAGTTTCCAACCTATCCGCAATCCCCACCAAGAGAGAAATATCGTCCTTCTGATGGAGTACCACAATCTCATAAACTAACCTCTCAAGGTGTGGCGTTCCTGATAAAGAAGAGTAGGACTCGCTACCTGTAGAGAGCGCAATCACCACACAAGGGAACTCCCGATCCGCAGGAGGCACATTCGTGTAGACCCGATCCTCTACCAGTGTTGACAAGGTAGCGTCATCTTTCAGATAGTCTACTAACCACGCCTCAAAAGCGGCTGTAGGGTTCATGCTCCACAGTGCCTCTCTACAATTTCGTGTATTCTCACCATGTTCGCCTCTACCGCAGGAACCAAATAGGCGTACCTGTTTGCAAATCGCAGTTCCACATAGGGCGCGTACTCCATGTTCGCTTGCAGTATCATGGTCACTGCGTCAGTGCTTATCGCCTCAATGTCTGCATTGATGGAGTTGCGAAGGTTTCCCGTTCTGTCTGTGAATGGAGCGTTCGCTTTGGCGTAGGACTGCAAGAGTTGACATATCTCTCCCGCCGCCATCGCCATACCGCGCACCTGCCTCTGCTTTTGCGCCTCTATGTTTTGGAGAACGGCAGAAAGACCTTCAAGCATCAGGAAACCCTCTCCACAAGGAACTGTACGCTCTTCTCATAATCTGTGCGGTCTACTGCTCGGTACTGCTTCGTCTCCACAGTAAACCGCAGGTTCTGCACGTTGTCGGGCAGTGTGGGAGAGAACGGTTTATCGAAAGCAATATACTGAGGCTTGCGATAGGGTAAGTCACCGTCTGCACTGGCTATCATGCCCGGAGCCGCGTTCCTGTTCCCTATGCGCCCTGACACCGTCGCCACCGTGTCCCAGTCCTCTGTATTGCCTCCGTAGGCGTTAGTAGAGGGTGTGTTCTCTTCTATGAGTATCGAAACGGTTTGGCTCATTAGGAACACCTCTGATAACGGCGCACCACCTCTTGAAACTCTTTTGCCCACATATCTGCACCCATCTTGAAATCATCATTCCCGTACCGCCACTCTTCGTCACCCTCCTTTTTGCCTGCCAGTCCTTGCGAAACCCCAAACGATACCGAAGCCAACAGGGTAGATGCCGCATAGTGAAGAACGGCGTTAAAAACTGAATCAGGCAGAGTGTCGCAGTATCCCCACTTCCCTATAACTGACACAGAACGGGGCAGAGATGCGACGTAGTAGACCCGATAGAACTCTATACCCGTGATGGGTCTTCCTTTCGCCAAAGTATTAGTAGGACAGGAAAAGTATTGTGACGTGTCTAGTGTGGTTCCGCTAATACTCACGCTTGTGAGGGCTGTCAAGCCCCCTTGCAGGGAAAGGTAAGGATAATCCCTCCCGTTGTTGATTGGCGGGTCAAAAAGCCTTGTAGACGCGCTACCCGACGACAAAAACGGAAACCACTTTACCGAGTTCTCGAAAAACTCCTCTGCCCCTGCCACCGCCCCCGCATAGTCCAACAGGTCGTATGGAGAAGCAGAAGTATCCTCAATGAGCCGAGAACCCTCTAGGAAGTCTTTAAGGTTTTGTGTTGTCGGGTAGCCCATGATCAAACCTCCCTAACTACGATAGTAGTCTATGGCGACTTCTGTGCCATCCAACGCACTATTCAGGAGGACGGAATTGCTCTCAATAGCAGAAGAACTTACTGCCACTGTGGGATCGGTTCCCTCTTTTGAGTTGTTGAGATATGCCGCTACTACAGTATTTCGGGAGAGCCTGTCACCGAGTCCGATTTTACTACCGCTCCCGATTGCAGTTGTCGCCCCTGTCCCGTCATGTGCAGGGATAGAAATACTGGTCACGGTTGCGAATATTTTCGATCCGACTACAGTAGTTGGTGTGTTGACTGTGAAAATCGGCAGAGTCTCAGAGATTGTCGCACCTTCCTCGTTGGTTCCCGTCACCGTGACTTGAATCGCCTTGATGTCAGCCCCTATACCGCCTGATGTGGCGGTGACGTTACGAGGTACATCGGGGTTTGTGATGGCTGTTGTGACTGTCTGCGTGCCTCCGTTGTCCGTTACCGCCGCGTGTACCGCAGTATTGGAAGCCGCCGCAGGAGTCACTTTCTTCGTTCGGATTCTGCCATCAAATGCAGGCATTGCGCCTAAACTTGGCATTGTGTATACTCCTCTGGTTATGGGGAGGTGCTACCCTCCCCGATTGGCTTAGATACTGGTCACGGTGCAGAACGCCGCGCCACGATAGATTTCAAGGCTCAATCGCTCTTGGATACGCACTGCCAATTTGCCTTTGACAAAATAATCATCGTGACTGTTAGAAACATCAATCGAAACACCCATACGGCGACTAATGTGAGAGTACATCGAAAAGTCTCCTACTAAACCAGTTCCTTCCGTTGCGGCAGTGGTTACAATGACAGGGACACCCCATATCCGAGTAATACCAGTTTCAGTAGGTGCGCCCCAAAAGTATATACCATCTGCTGTAGTGGAGAGTCGAATCTCTTGCCAATCATTCGGGTGTAGAATGACCCCACTTGGATCAGCATACGCTGTGGCACGAATCTTCGTCATGGCTTTGAAAATCGCATCTTGTACACGATCTGCACCCTTCGCCTGAGTCTGCAAAGAGCCGTGATTCAAGAACCCTGTCACGTCAGGGGCGTTCCCGTCACCGTTTAAGAGTTGGGTCTCTTCTGCTAGTGCAAGCATAAGCAAAAGGCGATTATCCAGAAGAGCCTGCATACTCGGCACGTCCTCAAGTTGTTCGTCAGAGATAGGCAGGAATGTGGCTATCTTGCGAACAGTTGCCGTGCGCTCGGTGTAGGCAAGTGCGCTTTCAGGATACGCCGCCGCTTCCGCAACAGTATCCGCGCTATTGGTAAAGGTTGTTTCTTCCATGTACTTGATCGCCGCAAGTGTAGTTGGGTCTTGCGGAATCAAGTCAGCAACCACTGGGCGACGGGTAGCATAGGGTACAACGATGTTTGTACGTGGGCTAGACGGTGCAAAACCTGCACTTGTTTGCATGAGGGTCTTTACATCAATATCAGGTAAATCAACAGAAACACGGTTCCCACGTCGGCTTTTGAACTCTGGGGACTCGGCAAACAACTGCCCAATACTCTTTACCTGTCCGGGTGTCGCCACAGGAAGGGCAGGGGTATCGTCAAATTGGCGGTTGCGTGCGTTGTTAAGGTCGCGTGCTTTGCGCTCCATTTCCTGCATGGAAGAGAGTTGTACGTTTAGATCGTCAATCTCTGCGGTGCGGTTCTTAAACTCGCCAAGTTGCTCGGCAGTCCAGTTGTAGACCGCGCCACCCTCTGCGTTCTTTTTACCCGTGTCTGCTGTAGCCATCATTGCACGGGCTTGCTCTTGTGCTTTCACAATTTGGGATTGTAGTTCTGCCAGTGTAGGCATGAGTTTATACTCCTCTGCGGGTTAGTTCCCGCTCAATGTAGAAAGAGATCGCCGCCTGCACTTCCGCAGGATCAACAATCTGTATAGGTTCCGATCTTATTTCGGGTTCTTTCTCACCGCCAGCGTCCCGCAGGAGTGTTCGATACCCTTCACTTATCACACATTGAGCAGATTTTCGAGAGAAACCAGCGTCCCGCAGGAACTCCTCAAATTCACGCTCAGTACAAAACTGACCGCACCCCCCATCGCCTTTAACCGCCACGATGTCGGCTTGTGCGTTTGCAGGCATGGTTACAGGGGAAACTTCAATCAGAGAGGCTTTCTTCACCAAACGCAAGCCACCATGCCAAGAAAGAGCCTTCTCAATATTGGATTGGTCTTGAAGTGTAGGGGTATACCCTACACTTTGCCAGTAGGCACGCGCTCCATCACCGTCTACCTCTTCAGAAGCAAGGGTGCGGAACCCAATAGACATTTTTCTAAGGATTCCTTCCTGCATGAGCGTGCGTGCGTTTTGGGCATCGTCTATCTTGGAGAGCATCGCTTTAATGTACAAGCCATTCTCTACCTCATAAGCGTCTGTGGGTTTGCCTATAGGTTCGTCCCAGTCGTGATTGATACCACCAATAAATCCTTCTTTCAAAAATGCAGGCAGGCTTTCAGAGAACGCACCCTTGCAAACAATATCCCCGTATGAATCCACATTGAAGAAGGCGTTCGCCAGCCCCTCAAAAGAGCCTGCACCCTCTCCACTAGATACCTTGTACTCAAAATCGCTATAGAATCGCTTCATGCGCTGACCTCCTCAAGTTGCCTGTTGTTCGCCACAGTAGCGGCAGGCACGTCACCCTGATTCGCCCAATACTGCACCTGTGAATCAGGCACATCTCCCACATTTGGAATGGCTTTTGGAGCAGATACCTCCGGGTATGCCTTTAGAACTGTAGTCACGTAGCAGAGGCAGTTAGGGTGACGCTGTGGCACGTCGTCGAGCAGGTACACACCCTTCCCTAATCCGCTATCGTGAGCCGCCCACACATCGCAAATATCTGCTTTTGGGTGCGATAGACTCAAACACCACTGCAAACCTTGTACAAAGTCAAATAGGTCGCCTGTCTGCGGGTCTTTGGTGCTTTGGATATGCGCCTCTTGGTATGCGGTGCTTATCTCGGTTCGCGCTATCCGTATGGCTCGGTAAAACGGTGTGTCCAACCCCGAAACCGTAAAGAGCGCGTGCAACATCTCACCAAGTCTCTGTGCCGAAGCACCTTCCCCAACACCCTGTACAATCGTATCTAAAACGCTCTGCTTCGCGCCTGCTGTCAGGTTCTGCAAAATCCCTTTGAGGTCGTATCCGTGAGAGTAGACCCGCTTCGCAGTCTCCGTCATTGCTCTTGCCGCCACACTCCCGAAATTGACCCGCACCTCTTCACCTGTGGAGAGCGTGTACTCCATTACCTGATCGCTCTCGAAACCGTTTGGCAAGTCTATACCTGCACGCTCTATTATCTCGCCTTGCCTGTCTACTTGAAACTGTGCGAGATCGGCTCTCCCTGCCGTGAGTGCCTTATCAAAGTCTTCTGAAAGAATATCTATCCTGCCCCGCACATCAGACAGTAAAGAGAGATAAAACCCCTGCGAAAGCGTTCCTAAGTGCTTTAACGCGGCTTTTTGTGCATCTGCCGCCATAGCCTCAAACACTCGGATAATGCGCTTCTCGTTCTCGGCAGTCTTAGCCAGTTGCTTCTGACGTGTCGTCTTGAGAAACGCCCTATACTCCTTCGGGGTCATCGTCTGCCTCTAGGAGTAGCATCTCCTCAAAAATCCGATCCCCGTTGTATCTCTCCAACGCCGCGCCTTTTCGCTCTGGCTTGCGGGTCGTCTTCGTAGGAGTGTCGGCAGGTATATCTATCACGTTACTGCCCACAACATCACAATAATACACGCCTTCATCTTCTGGCAACGGTTCAGAGCCTGTAGCACGCTTCCAATCTGCCCTTGTGATAAGGTTCGCTTGCCAATCTGCCCTTGTACGAGCGTGCAAAGCGTCTAAGTCGGGTTGTAAGGGACGTATTTGGCGAATATCGAAACAAAGTTCCTGCCGCACCCCTGCCCCTCTCCCCACAAACTGAGAGAGCAGTTGTTTCGTGATTGCCAATCCAATCAAGCCTAGTAATGGAATGATTGTTTCTTCCCAAGCAATTTCACGCGCTTCTTTCATGTTCGCATAGGTTTTGGAGAGCCGCCCCGAATGCAACCCCACAACCTGAGCGGGAACACCAAACACGGCGCAAATATCGGATTCTGGTCTATCTTGAATCGTATCCAGTGCCATTTTTTGCGGGTTGTTTTGTGGGAATTGAATGTCAATAGGCATATCCAACGCCATAACCTCACCCACACGATCACCCCGCGTCTTGCTATTCCATACCTTGACGATCTCCTCTGGTTCAAAAGTTGTATGAGGTTCTTTCGGAGAAATAATCCCGCCAGTTACCCCCATGTTTCGCATGATTGAGGCAGAGTAGTTTGACGCCTGATCCAGTGTGTATTGCGCTCTCTTGAGTGCTTTGTATGGTGCAAACCCTAGTCGTTGGTCGTTGGGGTCTACTCCCATCGCAATATGCACCACCTCAGAGACTAGCACGTAACGCAGTTGCCCTTTTGGGTCTCGGTACTCCCATTGGTCGAACGGAACCGTTATGGCATCGCTACTCTTGTGAGGCTTAATCCTGTTCGGGTCTATGCGTATCAGTTCAGAAGGTAGCACTGATTCCCGATTGATTCCAAGATAGGCGTTTCCGTCTACGAGAACGTCATGAATCACAATCCCCATAAGGCGCGAATAGTCATAAGTGGGACTAGGAGCCTGTAAGAGTTCAAGCAAAGGGTGTTCGGTGAATATCTCCTCCTCCCCTTTAGAGTTGTATTGCTTTACTTGTGGAGTGGCTTGACAATAGTTCTGCCATATCCACTTATAGCAAGACGCCGCCGCGGGGTTCTGGAAGAGGTCGCCTGTGATACCGTCCCAATTCACCGCCGTACCCACAAGAGGGAAAGACCGAGAAGCCCAATTCGAGTACCGATTACCGGGCGCATCACCGGCAACCCAGTTACCACCGTTAATAACGGTCTTGACGCCCAATTTCTGGAATATGCGGTTTGCCCATGTCGGTAAAGGCATCTAAGCCACTCTCCCTTTTATTCGTCCTGCCACCTTGTTGAAAGCATCTGCCGCCGCGTCTACTTGGTCATCGTGCTTGCCTTGTGGAAACGCACGTAACTCTTCGATAAACGCTCTGTTCCACTCACCCCGCACAAGTCGTACATTACCTGCATTCACCTGCGCCGAAAACGGCTCCGCTCTGGTTGCTTTGTCCCCAGTGGGGCGCACTGTTTCCACCGCAAAACCCTGCAAGAGCCTTACGTACATTCGCGCCGCGTCTAGCCCTGCCGCACCCGCATCTTGGGGAACTCGCACCGAAACAGAACGCCCGTCAAGTTCCGCAGTCTGCTTCATGATTCGATTTCGGTTGTCAGTACTCCACTGCCCGCGCCCGACATCAATCACATAGAAGAAGCCATCGTCACCCGCCCCAATCTTCACACCTGCGGTATAGTCTCCATCTGCCTCTAACGCCGCCACGTCCCACGCTCGGCATATTCGCAAACCAGCAGGAGCCGCGTCTACAATCTCCATCATTCCAACCTTGAAGAACGCCCCCTCTTTGGCACTAGGTCGCCCTTGATACAGTGCGTTAAAGGAGTACCCACCTAAGACCTTCTCTATATTGTTTAGTGCCGCCACGTTGAAACGCTCAGGGCAAAGAGCCTCACCCACTGCACGCCCTAACGGATCATCTTCTTCTGCAAGAGCGGGGATATTGATTACAGTCCAGTCCCCTGCTGTCTCGCTTGCCAGTATGCGCCCTACTAGGTCATCTTCATGCCAGCGCGTCATAATCACGATAATAGAGGCGTCAGGTTCGCACCGCGTGTATAGGTCGTCTGTGAACCACTCCCAAACCTTATCCCGAAACGTAACCGACTCTGCCTCTTCGCGGCTCTTCACTGGGTCATCTACTATGAGTAGGTCGAAACCTTGCCCTGTCACACCGCCACCAACACCAACGGAGCGAACACCACCCCCTTGAGGGGTTTCCCAATCGTCTACTGCTGTGCGGTCGGTCGCCAATGGGAACCGTTGCTCTGCAATCCTTCGTGCCTTCCTGCCAAACTTAGAGGCTAGTGTTTGGTTGTAGCAGGCAATGACGGCACGGGTCTTCGAGTCTTGCTCTAAGCGAAACACGGGATACCGCACCGTAAGCGTTTCAGTCTTTCCGTGACGCGGAGGCATCGAGACAATAAGCCGCTTTATCTCTCCCTTTGTGACCTTCTCCAACACAGAGCGCAAATACAAAATATGGCGATAGTTCGTATTCCATATTCGAGGCGACGTTGCCTGTAAAAACTCAGAATAGGTGCTAGTCTTCTTCTTCTTCTTCGCTACTCCCGCTTGCCGCTTCGAGAAGTCGAACTGAGTAATTTTGAGATACTTCAACAAGTTTGGCGAGATCGCCAGCGTTTTGGGTGCGAATGTAGTTCTCGTCACTGGTTACCCTCAAGACTGCACGCTGAAAGGACAAATTCTCTATCACTGCATTTTTCAATGCTTCCGAGATACTCTCTTGATTTTCCGTTCTAACTTGTTCTAACTTTGCCTTGTCAATGCTTTCGCGTATGCTAGAGACCACGCTTTTGCTAAGGTTGTACCTTCGCGCCGCTTCTGCCAAACTAAGACCTGAAATAAGAGCCGCTTGCACCTGCGCTCTTAGTTCATCGCTATGTCTAACCCCGCGTGCCACCTACTTGCCTGCCTTTGGTTTCCGCTTTGGTGTAGGCTGTGTAACCCCTGCCCCAAAACCTACAGCAGTCATAGCGGCAGTTAGTATCGCGGTTGGCTTGTCTTTGGTGGTGGTGTAGACCCCAAGCCCTGCGGAGATACCTGCCAGCACACTCTGAAGCGTTATTTTGCGAAAGTCTATCTTCTCAATCATTTGTGTGTCTCCACAACGCGCAGGCGATCATCTAGTTTTTCGAGAGTAACCTGTGCAGTGTGAATTTGCCGACCCTGTTCTTCAAGTTGAGCCTGCACCCGTGCCTGCCACCTTACCTGCCCAATTAACACCGAGAGAATGGCGATCAACAATGTGGCTATTGTGCCACTGGCTCCAATAAACAGTGTTGGATCAATCTTCACGCGCACGCCTCCGAAATGGGATAGACAAACAAAAAACCGAAGCGAAACCGCCCCTAAAAAGGGTACGGAAACACTTCGGCAGTTGCATCGTAAAAAGATGCCCCCACGTACTAAGATATTCAGTTAAGTGCGGAGTCCGCCATCGAGACGGATTTCAGGTTAGAACACTGAACGAGTGCCAACTACCCCCTCCACATAAGTACTATACTATTTGACCCTACAACTTGTCAACATTTTCTTTATTTTCATCTGTATTTAGTGAAATACCCCGCCTTTTTTTGCGATTCAGCCCTAAATATGCCTCTATGCCACCGACAACAACGAGCAGTCCCTCCCTTACAGAGAGGAGAAAAAGGCGAAAAGTGGGGCTAATCTCATCGTTCACGTCAAACTCAAAATCTCTTCAGGAATCTCGGCAATCTCTTCCTGTGTGAGACGCTCTAATCGGTGTATCTCCAGCACTTGGTTCCCCTCTTGGCGGAGTCGTTCCGAAAGAGCCGACAGCCCGTGCAAAATCTCAAACGAGTCGGCTCCTTCTGGAGTTACAGTGAGCAGTATGTACGCTGTCTTAATTCCCATCTACTGCCTCTCCTCATTTGCTATCTCGGCATATATATCCAACTGTGATCTGTTTTCTGCATTTGCCAAAGTTGTGAGCACATCACAAACACGGAAGGAGTAATCTGCGTAATCAGTTCGAGATGGCAAACCAAGTTCCCAATCTCCTATTCCCCAATACGTCGCCTTAATACTTGTTTCTGTGCAAGGATACCCCTTCTTTCGCAGGTAATTCTCAATCTGCTGAGGCTTTAACGCCTGCAACGCCTCTTTATCTGTGATGATTGCTTTCATCTACCTTGCCTCCTTAACAAAATTGCAATGGCTCTCCCAACAGGCATCGCAGTAGGGACGCCTAGCCTCTCCCACAGTGCGCCACTCTGCCTGCTTCAAACAACAGCAACACGCGGGGTCTATACGCTTTGGTAGACAGTTAGGGCAGTACCATCTCCCACCACGTCCGCGCATGATATATACGGCGTGCCGTTTTCGACACTGCACACACTCAAGAAAACTAGATGTGCCTTCCATTCTGATCTCCTTTTAGGCTCTCTAGTACCCTGCGTGCCAGAAGGGGAGGTACTGCGTTCCCAATCACCTTACACCCTAGCGTTTGTGTGGCAGGTAGCACATACGAGTCCGGGAACGATTGGAAACGCGCTAAACACTGCACGTTCAACTGCACAACCCTGCAATCTTCTATTACACGTGGCATACTCTTTCCACTTGCCAAAACAGTCTGAGCGGGTTGCTCCTTAAAGCGGTACCGACTTCCGCTCGCGTTCGCACCATCAATTAGCATCGCTTTTGGGGTAGATCGGTTAGAGTTCGTCACAGTAGATGAAGGCAACTCATCGCTGATAGGAAGACCCCACGTCTGATGACTCACCAGAATTGCTCTAGGAGTAGACCCATTCGCCACCAAAACAGTAGGGGAGGGTTGATTCCTGCCCACAATAGGCATTCGTTGGTTAGAGTGGCTCATGAGCATCGTTTCAAGCCCCCGACCTTCCAGTTTTTCTATCTGCCATCGTGCCAACTGGGTTTTACGCAAGTCAGGCAAAAGGTCTTGGATTGCTTCATACCAACTCACCCAACGCTTAGTAAAGAGTGTTGCCTCGCGAGTGTGAGTGATTTCGATAGGAGGTACTTTCCTGCCCAAACACGCACGCAGGATAAGCCTCTTACGATTCTGCGGTACTCCAAAATCAGCCGCATTCAGTACCCTTACATCAACATCATAACCGCATCTTTCCAAGCGTGCTTTGATGATTGTGAACGACTCCGACTTCTCATAGCGAGGCACGTTCTCCAAAACAAACGTATGAGGGGTCAGATACCAGATAATGGAACGCACGGCTCTTGCTAATTTCAAATCTGCTTCCGTCTCCCCTTTGTCTACCTTCGCATCACTAAAACTCTGACAGGGAGGAGATGCCCAGAGAACGTCAGGACGTAGCAAGGGAGTTAAATCTAGTCGCGAAAAATCGGTCACGTCCGCACACTGGACACCAAACCCATTCCTGCGTGCATGATCAGCAACCTGCCTATCTATCTCCACACCCCACGCATGACAGTACCCTGCATCGCACGCACCCAAATCAGCCCCGCCACCACCTGTGAATAGAGATGCAAAGGTGCTCACAGTATCCTCCCCCTTGTGCGTTTGCCCTGTGCGTCCAATTTCTGCCCCACATGGTGAAGTATCATCTTAGATATACCGCCTTGCCTTGTACTTGCCTTAGTAAATCCACATAAAACCCTTTGCATATCCACACCGTGAGCATCTGAGGGGAACTATCCTTACCCTTGCGCCCTGTTGGAGTCTCAAAAGCGGTTCGCTCACTCGGATAAATCACATCAATACCCTTCATCGCTTGAATAGCATTTACTCTATCCTCTGCATCATAAAAAGACAAAGGAACCAGCAGGGCAAAGGGTAGACTCAACTGCCCACATCTCTGTATAAAAGCACCGTAGAGGCTGTATGGCGGATTCGTGATAATGGCGGTTACATCATCGGGAACAGAACACTGCAAGAAATCAAGACGCATAAAAGGGGAGTAGTTTGTACCGCCCTGAATGTCACTGCCTCCCACTTTGTACCCGTTTTCGCGCAACGTGTTCACGATATTGCCCTTACCAGCGCAAGGCTCCCAATACGTGAAATACTTTGGTAGCATCGGCAAAATAGCCTCTACTGCACTCGGAGGCGTCTGGAAACAGTCTTTTCTGAGACCTATCGCGGGTATCTCTTCATCGAACGGCAATGTCTCCATTATTTGCCCGACCTCCACTCCTTCAAGAGTTTCTCTTTCCGTTTCGCGTATATCTCTGCCGCGTGCCTCTCTCTGTACTGTTTCTGATGGTTCCTGTTTCGCTCAGGGTAGAGTATGTTATTTTTTGTGTTGTTGTATCGCCACCTGCAAGGGTGAGAACAGAACGTCTTACGCTTGTTCACTGTCTCAAAAACGGCTCCACACCCCGTGCATTTTTTCACTTCTGGCATCAAGTATCTACCTCGTTGTGTGCGTTCTGTGGGCGGTTCATCTGTTTGTCCCTCTTTGAAATGCCACATTTTTTAGTCCTATTCGCTCTTCCACATCGTCGCTGCATACATCTTATCCCGGTATTCCGATAGAGCAATGTTAGTACGAACATAAACAGGGTACATATACTGATAAACTCCCCTGTTCATTGTTGATAGGGTGCATTCCATGTGAGAATACTTCCACCCTTCCTCGTTGAAAACAATGTATTCTGGTGGACATTTTAAGTGTTCTTCCTGCATCACGTTCACAAAAGCACCTAACTCGCTCTCAAGTTTTACAGTCAGGATTTTATTCATACTATTTTTTCCCTCTCCAATATCTTGATAACGTCATCGAGAGAGCGTGCTACTAGGATACGTCCTTTGTCTGCGAGAGATTTCTGCTCTTCCCGTCCCCGAAAATCACCCTTCTCTGCCTTCATCTCCACACCTAACCATGTTCCAGCAGGAAACGAAGAGGCAGAAATAAGCAGATCGGGCGCACCGGGAGTGTTCCCCTGCCAACCACGAGGAACGAAAAAGTTTCTACACTGGGGACAGCAGACCCCTTTGCGGCTCTTCCCAATCTCCAACACGTCATATCGCTTCAACCCTAGATACTGCACCACTTGCGCCTGTATTTGCCCCTCCGAGAGTTGTATCGTAGGAGGCTTCAAAGTGAAGCGGCTTCCTGTTCCAGCCATGCTCTATATCCTCTCTGTGCTAGTTCCAACTTAAACAGAGCCGTCAAATAGAAGCCCCGCTCGTATCGTTTGGAATGGTACAAAACGTAGTTCGTTAAGTTCGCAACCTGTAGTAGTCTCTGCTCTGTGCGATAGACCGTAACAAAGACATCTTGACCGGGTAACTTGCCCCGCTCTGCCAACGTAATCATTTCTGTGAAGCGTGCGATACCTTCTCGCTTTAGAATCGTGCGTATGGAGCAGGTAGTCAAATAACCCACGATAGCAGGCTTATGAGCGCGTATCCATGCCTCTAATGTCTCTGTGCGCTCTCCATTAGCAAAATCCACATGGAGCCGCTCTCCGTTCATCGTGAAGCGAATCCCACGCCGTTCTGCCTTCTGAACAATCTCTCCCACTGTAGGCATTGAAAACCTCCGAAACCCCCTCTATTGTCATTCAATCACGACATACGTATAGGGTATATGATATGAATGAATGGATGAAACTAACTTCCCGCCGCGCCTAATAACCATTCATTCATTCACGCGATATAGGGTATACGTCCCCCCCTGAATGAATGCTTGAACCCCCATTTCAGTACTCCCGCTCCTCCCGCTCTCCTTCATCAAAAAACGTCTGTACAAGCGTTTGGGGAGTAGACACAGAGATTGTTGCAGGAAGAGAATACACAGAACTCGACTTCCCACCACGCCCGCTTTTTGAAGGAGTCTCCCCATGCTCAACCAGTAAAGTATTCTGAAGCATCTCACGAACGATTCTGCTAGTAGTAGGCTGTGTCCACTCCATCGCCTCTGCGATCTGTCCTGCTGTGGCTCCTTTTTCCTGAGAGCGAAGATAATCCTCAACCATGTGGTATTTCGCCCGTTTGCGACGCTCTACTTCTGCCTCTTCGTTCTCTTGCTTCCGCTTCGCAATATCGTCGTAGGAGATGCCTGTCATCTTCAATGTGTGGGTATCCATCTCTACAATGCCCTCACCACGCAGACCACCGCGCCCCTCTTTGCGATAGTGCAGTTGAACATTCCCATTTGACTGGTTCTGCTTCTCGTAGATGCTCAACCAACCGTCTACCGCCCCCGTGAAAGCATTTGAGCCTGCAATCTCGTCTCCATACTCCCCTTGCGCCTTCCTGTTGTGAGCGACAAGTAGGACAGTACACGTCTCTCGCGCAAAACGACGCATAGGGGACATTTTCTCAACAATCTCACTCCGATTCGACCAGTCACGAATACCAAGAGCCTCTGCCGCCGTATCAATCACCAACATACGAGGAGAGATAGGCTTAACCATCTCTTTTAGCGTCTCCCAACTCGCGTCGTTGGTCAACAAAAAACGTTCAGGAGACAGAAAAAACGGTATTTCCGAATCTCGCTTCAAACCACGTGCCAAAAGCCGATTCGCGATCTCATATTCTCCGTCTTCCATCGCCAGATAGACCACCGCGCCCGGCTCGTTCACACTGTAGTCCCCAAACACATCTTTGCCATCAACCACACTCTGAGCAATATCAACTGCCATAAAGGATTTGCAGTGTTTTGGCTTGCCAGTGAGAAGGATAAGGCTCTTTTCTGGTAGCATCTGTTGAACCAACATAGGAGGTGGCTCTCCAATACGAGTCAGGAACGCTCCTACCTGCTCCAATTTAATCCGAGAGGGTTCCAGTTCTCCACTGGTTGGAGCCAACTTCCCAAACACCTTAGAAGCAAACTTTGCCGCTTCACCTGCACCACCCTCAAACAGTGCCGAAACTTGCGTAAGCAACGCCTCGACCTCAATTTTGTTCATACCCCGTACACGCTCCCAAAACTCGCTATCCGAATCAGGCATCTCTGCTACCCCTTCGTCGCCCAGTGTGCTATCCGTTTCAGTTCCTCCTCTTCAATCGGAGGCAAACACGCGCCATTTTTCGCATTCAAGACCGTCAACACGGTCTGGTAATCCCAGCGATACTCACGCGCCACATACGCCCCAACACGAGTTATCTCTCTGTTCCTGTTCCCTTTTGGGAGTGGTGTCTGTATCCAGTCCGCTAACCACTTCGGCATATCATTACGCGGCTCTGTCCAGCGTCTCGGTTCCTCTTTTGGGATCGTTGGCACGAGAGGAAGTATCTTCTGCCACTCCGAGTAGTGGTATCGTTCCTGTGTGTCTAGCCTCAGTAACCGCACCAAACGCGGCTTCGTCTCCCTTTTTAGGTTGTAGGTTCCCGGCACTCGTAAAACCCGCGCCGCGTCTTTGCAGGCTGTGTCAGCGTGTGCGCCCGGTGCAGACCCTCCAATAACCTTCTGGAGTCGTCTAAGCGTTACCGAGTAATCTTCTCGCCCCTTCGCGTTATCGAACCACACAGGGGCTTTCAGGAGCCAATAACAGTGCAAACCGCCCCCACTTACTACCGCCACATTTGGAGAGGGAAGAAAAGGATCGCGCTTTACCAACTCTATTGCGCCCTCGATCCCGTCCTCACCACCATCAACATCAGCGAAGAGGCACAACGCGCCTGCTACGTCCGATCCCTTTCCACTCTCCCCACGTCGAGGCAACACACCAAAATATATGTCCCACTCTCGACACACGCGCCCACAATACCGATCCGCATCGCGATACCCCCCGTCCGAAAGGGAAAAGAACCGTCGAAAACGTGGGTACTCTGGCTCTATCTTCCACTGGGGAGCCAGACACCGAATTTCGAGTCGCAAGCCCAGTTCCCCATAGCCAAAAAAGTCGTACCCTGCAAAGAGGGTGTGGAAGAAGCGTGTCATCACACATTTGGTAAAGAGAGTTGTATCTCTTTTTCTGTCATAGCACGAGTCTCGACGACTTCAAACGTGTCTGTTAGGGGAATAGGCAGTTCACGCCAAATAGGTTGTACAGTTGTGTTTTTCAATAGTTTCCTCTCAAAAAGTGGGGAGAGTGTTTAACAGATTCTCTCCCCCAACAAATAAGCAACTTAAAGGTGTCCAAACGTGGAGAGCGGGACATAGATTGCTCTCCATAGAGCCCCCTGTGGTGGGGACAAAAGTGGGGAACCCACAAGAGGCTCTATGGAAAGGGGAGGCTCCCAACCTCCCCTAGTAGATTCGCGCTAGACTGGTGCTGGTGCTACATGGTCGTACCCTCCCTTCAACAAAATCAGGGAAGCATCCCTCCAATTAGGAAAGACACTCCCCTTCACTTTAATCATTTGCAAACGGGTCTTCGGATGTCGAATCACCATTCGCCTCGCTCTTCTGCTCGCGCTCAACAAACAAGGCATTGAGGTTAAGGTTTGCCTCTGCCACCAACGCCTGATGCGCCTCAGAGATAGCCCCCATAGGTTTTGGTAGGGGTTGAACCGTGTAGTATCGCCCTTCCTGTTCCGTTCGTGTGATTTCGATGTCGTATTGAGTAGGATCGCCCCAGTCCGGGTTCTTTACCAAGTCATAGATCAGCCCATAAATCATAGACCCTGCCTTGAACGCCTTCACTGTTGCGACCGGCTTCCCGTCTGTCAACTCTTTGTGGATCACCACCCACGCATGAGCCACTCCCTCACGTGCCGGGCGATCCCCATTTGCCTCATATTGCTCTGTGAACTTGAAAGGACGGCTAGCGATACGAATGCGTGCCTTGTCCCCTTTTGCTTTCAGGCGAAGGTATACCCCACTGCCCGATGCAGGGGCGTCATACCCAAAATCTTGCGGATTATGTTCACTCACGATATTGTCTCCTTGACATAAATCTTGCTAGGGTCGAACCCTAAGCGTTGTTCTACCAGTGACGCGCAGAGAGAGATCGCACTTTCGTACCCTTGCGCTTCTTCCACTTTTGCGACAACTAATCGATTACTTTTCGGCACACAGAGAAAGGCACGCACGTAAGCCCCCATGAGACCCCAATATCTATCCAGAATAGGGGAGATTGGCTCCAAACCGCCTGCTTCCTGCCTCTTGACCGCCTCAACCACACAGGAGGGGCAGAGCCACTGTCCTGCCTCCATAGGGCTTATCTGCGCCTCTTCCCAACGATGCTGACACATAGCGTGTACCTCCTAACGAAATATCCAGTAGCGAAAGAGAACGTGTAACACTAACACTCCTGCTACCCCTAAACTCAAACCACCAACCAGCCCCAAAAAGACCTGAGACGGGGTGATGTGTTCCTCCTCGATGTCCAATTCCGTCACTGCCTCAATCTCAGAAGGATCGGGGAGAACAGCATCGGTTATGAGGGCTTTACTCTCAGGATCAACCATTGCGACCTGTACCACCTGCCAGCCAAACACGCGACCGCACTTCTCGCAAGGCATCATCTGAGTAGCGATACACGCCATTGTGTGGCACTGTACACATTCTGCAAGTAACATTGCCATTACTGCACCTCCTTCACAGTACCAACCTCTAAACCCCGCCAACCCTCTATCCATTCCTCTTCTTCTTCCTGACCTCCCAAATCATCGGATCCTACCACTATGCCAGAAATGAGTTCCGGGCGCAGGCACTTAAAACTTTCTGCTATACACCCCACTTCTGGCATAGCACCTACTTCACCAGAAAGAGCCTGTAATCGCTCACACAGTGCATCGTAACGCTCTAAAGTTGTACTCATCGCCTCGCCCTCCTGTGTCTTTGTTCGCACGAACAGTATATGGCGTTGTCCCCACAGCACTCACAGGTTTCAGGATTGCAGTCGCGATAGTGAGACAGTACAGTCTCATAATCTCCAACAACCTCCACCCACCCACCAGAGGAAACGAGATACCAAATATCAAATTGCGTGGGGTCTTTGCGCATCACAAACTGGTTGTACACTGAGTACCAGTGACGCGGAGCCTTCTCTCCCACCTTGTAGGTCGCACGTGCCTCCAGAGCCTTCTTGCGCTCTTCCCGTGTCGCCTGCCTCTCCTTCAGTACTTCTGCGAATGTCTTTCCTTGAGTGGCTACCATATCCGCTCCTCCACAAGATAGAGATAGAAACGCATGGTCTCCCAAGCGAGTCGCACGTAGTCATAACCCTTCTGCTCCTCTTCCTGTGCCGCTTTTGCCTTATCGTTGCCGCGTTGTGCCGCTTTCGCTTCCGCAAAATGCTTGTAGGCGAGAGTTTCAATGCGCGTGTTGGAGAGATGGAGAAGTTTAAGAAGCCCAGAAACGTGCTTGCATTCCCGGTGGAGAGCATAGTAAGGGCAGGTACACGTTCGTGCGCGAAGATTGAGCGTGTAGTGGTACTTCGTCCGAATGTTCTTCACAGTGAGCGTCTCGACGTGGGCAAATATCTCTGCACGTTCTGCCTCCATAAAATCGAGTCGAGGCAAGTTCGGACACGCGATATAGGCATCACTGGAGAGCATCTCGTACACGCGCTCGTCCATCGTCTTGCGTTTGGTCTGTGTTTGGGGTATACTAACCATGTCTTGAAAACCTTCCTTGTTCGATGGAGCCTACTTGTTTCCCGCAGGTAGGCTCTTTTGTTTGTCTGCCTTCACGATGAGCCTGCCAAGCAGACCCACAAACTGACGCGCCCCTAGTGGAGTAGCATTTCCACTGCCCACAGTAAGAGAATGTGCGTCACAAACAACTTGACTTTGTGTTTCATTGCTCATTGCCTAGCCTTTCTTACTCTCCTAGTAATCTCAAAAACTCATCGCGGTACTTTGCCCGTGCCGCCCCTGCCGCCCATGCCGCACTCTCTGCCGCCCATGCCGCACTCTCTGCCGCCCCTGCCGCCCATGCCGCCCGTGCCGCACTCTCTGCCGCCCATGCCGCACTCTCTGCCGCCCATGCCGCACTCTCTGCCGCCCATGCCGCACTCTCTGCCGCACTCCACTCTTTGTCAAGTGGTTCCTCACCCTTTACTTTCCGATGGTACAAGTCTATCACTGACTGTATGCAAGGCAGGGTTGCTTCATCAGCATACTGCTTCACGTCCTGCAAGACAAACAGAGTGAACCTGTCTGTAACCCCTGAAAAGTCTTTGCCAACAGGGACAGCGTGGAGTACCTGCAAAGGAAACTCTTTCGCCTCATTCACGCTCAGACCCTCAAAGATTGTTTCCATCAAGTGGCAGACAGGGAGAGGAAATCCTGTTAATTCAGAAGTGGCTTCGTGAGGGTTATCCTCAGTATGTGCCAAACAACCAACAGCGCACCCTTTCCCACCTCTCCAAAAACGCCCCTGCACTATCTCATCTGCCGCCCTGTGCGCTTCCATCTGCGCTATCAATTGCGCCTTCAATCCCTCATCGCCATGATATGCCAACATCTTAATTCCCTCCTTGTGTGAACCTAGTATAGTAATGGGGCTTGCCGTCCCGGAAACTGCAAACCAACTCAAGCCCCAGAGCCTAGTCTAAGTTCCGCGTCCTGCGAAACTCCAATCCCTTCGCCAACTCCCGCTCCGCTTGGGAGACCCGACCCCGAAAGAGTCGCTTGAGACGGTTCCGCTCTGCCGTGTCACTCTCCCCCTCTGCCGCCACCACACCCTGCCGATACTCTTCAATTCGTCCCTGCCACCATGCCACAAAGTTGGCATCGTAGTAACTGGGCCCCTCAAGCGAATTGTATTTGGTGGTGTATCCCATCTCGGTTATCTCCAAGCGTTTGTTCTGGTAATATTATAGGACATAAAATGTCTTATGTCAATGCTTTTTAGACATTTTATGTCTCTTTTTGAGGCAAATTTTTTTGAGGGTGCAGAAATGCACGCACATCAGTCAAATAGAGACCTGCCATCTTATAAAGCAGTTCATAAGAGGCACTTCTACCTGCTTCTGCTCTATTGATAGTTTTCACCGCCACCCCCAGTTTAGATGCTACATCCGTCTGAGTTGCAAACCCTGCGATGAGACGAGCGCACCTTAGTGTTTCATGATTATAATGCTCTCTGTTCAAAATGTACTCCTCCTTTTTTATATTATACACACTATTAAGAAAAAATGCAACC
>SXGS01559515.1_pt1 | contig 30823 bp, 25 predicted proteins | sample 3174681 | NCBI WGS metagenome assembly SXGS01 (sample SAMN11356861, study PRJNA531348) | freshwater metagenome | isolation source: freshwater sample F1-80 | place: China: Fuxian Lake, Yuxi | collected 2017-12-25 | reverse complement strand
TGGGCATTTGTTGTGCCACAGTGAATCTCTGGCAAGGCGCGACGACGGAGCCTATCCGGACATGGATCTGTGACCGAGGAGCAACGCAGCCAGAGGTTCACTGTGGCACAACCCGATGGGCGGCACGTCTTTTTGATTCAGACTTCGTTGTTCGCTCCTCACAGACCCACGAAGGGTATGTTCGTCGTTCTCGCCTCGTCTGAATCAAAAATCCATTGCCGCAAATGTCCACCCAATTCGTGGACGGCACACCAGCTTGGCTTTAGGCGGCTGCGAGAGCAAGTCTTTATCGGTTCGAGCCGACCCGCCAACGGGGTTCGGCGCGGAAAGCGGGCAGTTGACGCCGAAGCCAGGCCCTGAGAGAACAGGCTGATGAATTCCCGCTCTTTGCTCCTCCCGGCCCTTTGCTCTCTGTCTCTCACGGCCTTGGCCGCCGAACGAACCATCCATTCATTCAAGAAGCTCAAGCTGGACGGCCACTATTGGAGCGAGGGCGCGATGCTCGGCGACCTCAACCGCGACGGGCGGCCCGAGGCCGTGTCGGGCCCTTACTGGTGGGAGGCGCCTGATTTTTCAAGGCGCCATGAGATCTATTCGCCCAAGGCGACGTTCACCCTGAAGAGGCCCGATGGCGCCGAGGAAAAAATCCCGGGTTTCGAGGGCGGCTTGGGGAAAAAAAACGCCTACTCAACCGACAATTTTTTCTGCTTCGTGCACGATCTCAACCAGGATGGCTGGAACGACGTGCTGACCTACGGGCTTCCTGGCACGCCGGCCTATCTCTATCTGAACCCTGCCGGAAAGGAGCAACATTGGGCGAGGCATCAGGTTTTCGACGCCGTGGACAATGAATCACCGACGTTCGTCGACGTGACGGGCGACGGTCTCCCTGAGATTGTTTGCAACTCCGGCGGGACATTCGGCTACGCGTCGCCGAATTGGAGCGGCGTGACCGCCAAATGGCTGTTTACTTCGATTACAGGCAAGGGTCCTTGGGGCAACTTCAATCACGGTCTTGGCGTCGGCGACGTCAACAGCGACGGAAGAATGGACATCCTCGAGAGAGGGGCTTGGTGGGAGCAGCCGAAGCCGGGAGGCTCGGACGAGTTGTGGAAGCGGCGTCCGGTGATGTTCAGCCCCGGCGGAGGGGCTCAGATGTTCGCCTACGATGTGAACGGGGATGGTTTGCAGGACGTCATCACCAGCATTGCCGGCCATGGTTATGGGCTGGGTTGGTACGAACAATTAAGGGAGAAGGACTCCGAGGGCGCCCCTCAATTCAAGGCCCATGTATTCATGAACAAGGAGCCGTCGGAAAATCGTTACGGAGTTGTTTTTTCGCAACTCCACGCCGTCGAGCTCGTCGACGTGGATGGAGACGGGCTGAAGGACATTGTGACCGGGAAATGTTTTTGGGCCCACGGACCCACCGGCGATCCCGATCCTGGAGCGCCGGCGGTGCTCTACTGGTTCCAGCTCGTCCGAGGTTCGAACGGGAAGGTGGATTGGATCCCGCGCCTCATCGACGACGACTCCGGTGTGGGCCGTCAGATTGGCATCGGCGATGCGAACGGGGACGGGCTCCAGGATTTTATTATCGGCAACAAGAAAGGCACGTTTGTGTTCGTGCATGAGACGCGGAAAGTATCGGAAACGGATTGGGCGAAGGCCCAGCCCGCGGTGAAATTCCCCGACGCGGGAGACAAGCAGCTGAGGGCGGACGAAGTGATCCAGCGCACCGGGCCCGCCCGCGCCACCACTCAGCCGCCGCCAGCCAGCCCGGCAAAGTGATGCCAGCAGGCTCCTTTGGCCGCGAGCGGGAAAACGGCGTCGGATCTCGATGATCTGGAGCTCGTGCCCCGCTCTGACGGTGGGCCGTGTGGCGGCCCCTGCTCGAAAACGGGGGAGCTCAATTCCACTCGTGCGTGGAACGTTTGCGCAGCCACTCGACATCCCTCCTGTCTGTCGGCGCCGGATGAGGATCCGTTTCGAGAATTCCGCGATTCCCCGGCAGATGCCACTTGTGCGACGCGGCATGACCGTCCGCGTAGGAGATCATCGAGGCTTGGTCGTGCATGCCGCCCGGCGCTTGAAACCACAGGCCACCGTTGGCCATCGGAACGAGAATCGGCGTGAAGCAAATGCTGGCCGGCTCCGTGTCGATGAGCAGGAAGGTTTCGGTTGGGAGCCGGATGTCGGACGTGAGTTCAAAGGGGCGCGCGGTTCCCAGTTTAGGTGAGGCCATGAGGCTGTTCATCGCATAACTACGCAGCTTCTCCTCTGTCTTGGCCCCATGCTTGAACACCGTCCGCTCCGCGGCGCACTTGTAGACTTGAAACGTTTGCACGTAGCTCGCGAACGACGCCACTTTGGGATCGGTCAGAAAACGGGGGTCGTAAAATCCAGGAGTATCGCCATGCACGCTCGAATTCACCCATGGCACTCCCCGGGGCGCGCCCGGACTGTTCGACACCAGCCGGTCGGCATTGTCGTCGGCATACATATTCCACGCCAAATAAAGCTGCTTGTGATTCGCCATGCAGCGAGTCTTCTGCGCCTGGGCTTTTCCCTTGCTCAACGCCGGCAACAGCATCCCCGCCAAAATCGCGATGATCGCGATGACAACGAGCAGTTCGATGAGAGTGAACCCTACTTGCCGTCGATTGAGGCCGCTACCGGAACTGTTGGATCTGCGCATGCTCCATCGTAACTTAACCCAACCGAATAAGCATGGATATTTTATCCTTAAAACCGCGGTTGAACATCGTGGAGATTTTGTAAAGCCTGGATGAGAAAGGTTTGACGAAGAGGGAGGCATATCCCTCGCGGATCTGGTGAGTGATTCGGAAAAACTTTATCGCCGCCAGGATCCTGCGAAGATTCGCCCCGGGCAACAGTGGTTTTAGGGTTTAAGGGGAATCCGCTCACGCCACCGTGACCGGGCTTTCAATGCCTCAAGTGATCCCAAAAAAAGGGCGCGATTGACTTCCCCAAAGGCACCCATCTGGAATTCGGCTTGAACGGCCGTCACTTCCCCATCGACAGACGCGGTAGGATGATCTCACAATGTGACACAAAGTCATGGCGCTGTTGCGTGTCCATAAGCTGGTGAAGGGTTACGAGAATCCCGAAGGCCAGAGGAATATCGTGGTGAACGTGGAGTCGCTTGAGATGGCCGCGGGCGAACAAGTCGCCTTGAGTGGAGAAAGCGGGGCCGGCAAGACCACATTGCTGCATTTGATCGCGGGGATTGTTCGGCCAGACTCGGGTTCCGTCGAATTCGACGGCCGGGACATCTGCCGGCTGAGTGAATCGGAGCGGGACAGGGTGCGCGCCACAGGCATGGGCTATATCTTTCAAACCTTCAACCTCCTGCAAGGTTTCACATGCTTGGAGAATGTTTTGTTGGGCATGCATTTTGGCCATGGCGCGGATCGCGAGCGGGCGCGGGCGCTCCTCCACCGCGTGGGACTCGGCTCGCGGGCGGGACATTATCCGCGGCAGCTCTCGACCGGCCAGCAGCAGCGAGTGGCCGTGGCGCGCGCCCTGGCCGGCAAACCGAAGCTCGTGCTGGCCGACGAGCCCACGGGAAACTTGGACCATGAGAATGCGCGGGAGGCGCTTTCGCTGATCCGCGAAGTATGCGTCGAAAACCATGCCGCGCTGCTTCTTGTGAGCCACGACCGCGACGTGCTTTCCCGCTTCGACCGGGTGCTGAAGCTCGACACCCTCAACCTGGCGGCGGGTTAGCGCGAGAACCGAGACGAAGCCTACCGCGATGAATCTTCTCACGATCATCATCAAGAGCCTGCGGCAGCACGCTCTCTCGACCGCGATCACCTCGGCGTCGATCGCGCTGGCGGGTGGTTTGCTCATGGCCGTGTGGGTGGTGAAAGAGCAATCGCACCAGGCCTTCACTCAAAACAACGCCGGATTCGATGCCGTTCTCGGAGCTCGATCCTCAAAGCTGCAACTGGTTCTCAACTCCATCTTTCATGTCGAGGAATCTCCTGGGAACATGGCATGGAACGACTACCTGGAGATACGGAAAAACCCAAACGTCGAAGCGGCGGTGGCCATCGCGGTCGGCGATAACTACAGGGGCTATCGGTTGGTTGGAGTGACGTCCAATTTGTTCACTCAAGTTGAGTATGCGCCGGGCAAGCGGTTCGAGGTCGCGCCGCCGGGCCGTCTTTTCGATCCGGAATTGAGGGAGGCCGTGGTGGGCAGTTTCGCCGCGCAACGGCTGGGATTGCGTTATGGCGATACCTTTCACCCTTATCACGGGTTAAATTTTAACGAGAAAGAGCAGCATCAAGAGACCTATGTGGTCGTGGGAATTCTGAAGCCATCCAACACGCCCGCCGACAGGGTGATCTGGATTCCCCTCGAAGGCCTTCAGAAGATGAGCGGGCACGACGCGCGCGCGGCGACCGACGTCAGCGCCGCCCTGGTGAAGTTGAAAGGGAGCGGGCAGGCCGGATTCCGGCTGGACTTGCTTTACAACAAACAAGGCAATCGGCTCACGTTCGCATGGCCCGTAGGGCGGATCATGGCTCAGATGTTCGATAAGATTTCCTGGTTCGACCGAGTCTTGACGATGATTGCCTATTTGGTGGCGGTCGTCGCGGCGGGGTCGATCCTGGCCAGCATCTACAGTTCGATGAACGAACGAAAGCGGGACATCGCCATCATGCGGGCGCTTGGAGCGCGTCGATTCACCGTGTTTTCGATGATCATGCTGGAGGCCGCCGCCATCGCGGCTCTCGGAATGGCGGCCGGATTTCTGGTGTATGGCGGCATCGCCTTCACCGCGGCGGAGTTGATGCGCGCCCAGACGGGAGTGGTTCTGTCGCCGCTGGCATTCAACAAAGTCATGATCTGGGCCCCGGCAGGGATGATCGGTTTGGCGGCCCTGGCTGGTTTCGTCCCGGCGCTGAAAGCTTACCGGACCCCCGTGGCGGACCACCTGACACCCGTGAGTTAACTCCGAGAGCGTGCGTCGCGTTTGTTCTTGAGAGCCGCTCCGGCGGCGTCAAACGCCTTCCCCGAGGTTTTCTGTCATTCGTTGCCCTGAAGCCAATGCGGCGGGCTGTGTGACAAGAAAACGAGTATTGCGAAACAAGCCGTTTAGGATGACACTTTGTGCGGTATGGAAAAGACGCGATGGATTTGGAGAATGGGACTCGTGGCGTCGGTCTGCCTCCTGTCGGGCTGCAACCGTGAGCAAACCGCTTCCGCCCCGCAAGACCGTCCAATCGGCGAGGTTCGCGGGTCGCGCATCGAAGCTCCACTCGCGCCCACCAACGAGCCGCCGAAGCCGGAAGTGGTCACCAAGCTTGCGCCACCGGAAGCTCCGCAGACCCCAGCCGCTCCTTCGCCCGCCTCCACCTCCGCCTCCACCTCCGTATCCCAACCCACGGAGCCGCCGGCCGTCGGAGAACCAGGAGATCCTCCAGCCGTGGGTTTCGACAAGCTGGCCTCCTTCAACTACGAGATGCCCGATGAGAGCCTCGGCAAGCCTGAAACCATTCAGACCAATGCGCCGTCGCAGATCCCAAAAACTGTTCTGGCTTACGACAAGCAAAGAGTGGCCCTCAAAGGGTTCATGTTGCCTCTCAAAGTGGAATCAGGCTTGGTGACCGAGCTCCTGCTCATGAAAGATCAGTCCATGTGCTGTTACGGCGCGGTGCCTAAAATCACGGAATGGGTGAGTGTCAAGATGACGACCAAAGGCATCAAGCCGGTGATGGATCAACCCGTGACCCTGCATGGCCAATTGAAGGTTGGAGAAATTCGCGAGAACGGATTTCTCGTCGGCATCTATGCGATGGATGGGGAAAAAATGATTGGCCCCCAGGATCTTTGATTCTGACTGCGCGGGCGGTCATGGCCTGATGTGCCTTTGATTTGGGAACCATGGAGGAATTCTCGTTGCCTTTTCTGGGCCGCCTTCGCCAGCGGATGGCTCTCGCTTGGCATCAGCGATCCGTGATTCAAACGCACTAAAGCTCCTTAAAGACACTCAGTGCATCCGCAGGTTGACGGTGAATTTGGCTGGCAGCCCGGAGCGCGGTTGTGTGCGAAGCACCAGCCGCAGCAGGTTTGGCGTGATAGCGAGCCTGAGGTGCTGCTGCGACTGGCTTTCAGCACAGTCGCGCTCCACCGACAACTCGCGGATGCACCAAAGACACTTGCCGAAGGTGAGGGGCATTGCCTTTCGGGTGGGGTGAAGGTAGGGTCGTCGAATCATGAAACGAACTCCTCTTGCGCCACGCCGGCAAGGCAGCGCCATCATGTATTGGATTCTCGCGCTCGCTCTGATCGTGGTGCTTTTATTCGTTTTTCTCGGAAAGCCGCCCAGCGTGTCCACATCATCGAGCGATCTCGAGGACTCATTTGTCCAGAGTTTGAACAGGGGGAAGGCCTCTTATGAACGGGGCGAATCGGCAGTGGCGGTGACCGAGTTCCAGAAGGCGGTGGAACTGTCGCCCACCCATCCGGACGCGCGGCTGAATTTGGCCAACGCGTTGCTGGCGGCCAATCGGCTGGAAGAGGCGGTCGCGGCCGCGAAGGATGTGCTGAAGCTCGACGCGCAATCCGCTGCGGCGCACTACGTCGAGGGCTGCGCGTTCATGCGCCAGGCGAAGCACCAGGAGGCCTTGAAAGCCTTGCAGCAAGCCAACGATCTCGAACGGAACGTGGCTGCCGTGAATTTCCAACTGGGCCGGGCTCACCATGAGTTGGGCCAGTATCAGGATGCCGAGAAAGCGTTTCAGGAAACCTTGGCCACCGAACCCGATCATCCCTCGGCGGCTTACGCCCTCAGCCAAGTCTACGCGAGGTTGAATCAGATGGAACAGGCGAACGCGGTGCTGGAACAGCACAAGCAGATCCTCGCCAAACGGACGGGACCGCCGGTCGACGTGGCTTCCAACGAACGTTGCAAACACACCGTGATCCGCGTGCCGTTCAAATTGGAGCAACCCCTGCCGAAGGGGATTCAGGTCGCATTCAAGGATGTGACCAAAGATTCCCTGGGCGCCGAAGCCTCGCGGTTCAAAGGACCCGTGGGCGTGATGGACATCAACCGCCGCGGAGCGAACGATTTGTTTGTCCTCGGCGCTGACGGCTTCCGCTTGCTGTGGAACACAAACGGCATCTTTCATACCCACGGCGCTCCATGGCCGGCGTCCACGGATGGGAGATACCGGCAGTGCCTTGTCGCGGATCTTCAGAATGATCGCTATGAAGACGTGATTGTCCTGGGTGAAAAGGCGTCCCACGTCTTCAAATTCGCCACAAACGGAGCCGCCACGGAAGTGACGCCATACACGGGCCTGAAAGAGCTCACCGCCTCGGCGGGCGTTCTCGTGGATCTCGATTTCACAGGCAAGCTCGACCTCCTCACACTGGCGACGGATGGATCTCAAGTCCGGATGTTCCGCAACCTTGGAAATCTTTTGTTCCGGGATCAGAGCACGAATTCGGGCGTTCCGGCTTCGTTGGCTCAAGTGAAGCAGATTGCCTTGGAAGACTGGAACCATGACGATCTCATGGACTTGATCGTGGCTCAGGAGGGCCAAAAACCCACGTGGCTTGCCAAGCAACGAGGCGGCAAGCTGGTGGCCACCAACACGCCATCAGGCTGGCCTGTTTCGTCGGTGATCGCCTCAGGTGACCTCAACAATGATTTGCGGAACGACCTCGTCGCCGCTGACGCCAACCAGATCAGTCTGTCCCTGAGTCTCCAAGACTCCCCGGTCTTGCTCCCCCTTCGTGGCTTTGGCGTGACCGCGCTGCACCTGATCGACTACGACAACGACGGATGGCTTGATATCGTGGCGACAGGCGCGGGCTTGCGTTGCTGGCGCAACGGCGGCAAAGCGGGATTTCAGGAGACCACGAAGAGCCTCGGTTTCGAGGAAGTTGGCAACGCCGCCATCGAGTCCTTGACCTCGGCGGATTTCGACAATGACGGCGATCCGGATTTCCTGATCGCCAACGCGGGCGGCGGGTTGCGATTATTTCGGAATGAGGGGGGGAACGCCAACGAGCAACTCAAGATGCGGCTGTTTGGAAACCGTTCCAACGCCAGTGGAGTGGGCATACGCGTCGAATTGGTGGGAGGCGGATGGCGGGCGTCACGAACGGTTCGCTCGCTGCCCATCGAGATTGGCATTGGCCCGCGCAAGCAACTGGACTCAGTGACCGTGCGATGGTTTGACCTGGCGGTGCCCGAGGTGGAAGTGAATGTGAATTCGCGCCAAGTGGCGACTTATGTGGAGATGATGCTTCCGACTGGTTCTTGCCCGTATGTCTATGCTTGGGACGGCGGCAAATACCGGTTCATCACCGACATTCTGGGGGCGGCCCCGCTGGGTTTGCCCGTCGCCGAGGGGCGTTATATCACGGCGGACACCGATGAACTGGTGTGGGTTGGCAACAAAGACACGTTCGTGCCGAAAGACGGCGCTTACCGTATCCAGATCACGGAGGAACTGCGGGAAGTGCTTTACTTGGATGAAGCGGCGTTGTGGGTGGTGGACCATCCAGGGGAAGAGATCCCGCTGCCGACCAGCAAACTGCTGCCTGGACCACCCTTCCCTAAACCTGAAATCGTCATGGCTCGAGCCCCTCGGCCCCTCCTGAAAGCGACGACGCTCCATGGTGTCGATGTGACCGATGCCTTGGGCCGGGTGGACGGGAACCGGGTGTCGCCTTCCAGTCTTCGTGCCCCACAGTTGCGCGGGCTGGCGGAAACGCACGGGATTGTCCTTGATTTTGGCCAGATCGAGGCCGGCAAACCATTGCTGCTCGCGATGAACGGATGGCTTCGCTTCGGAGGCGGGATGGCGAACATCGGCGCCTCGCACGACTCCGGCCTCCCGTTTCCGTTTCCCCGCCTGGAGGTCGAAAATTCGCGGGGCGAATGGCGCGATGTGGATGTGAATGCGGGCGCTCCCGCGGGCAAGACCAAGGATCTTTTCGTGGATTTGGCCGGCAAACTGCCATCGGATTCCAGACGGCTCCGGCTCACGACCGCGTTCGAAATTCATTGGGATCGCATTCAGCTTCTCGAACGCGCTGTCGGCAGCCCGCGCGTCATCACGAGGCTGGCGGCTGCCACGACAGATTTGCATTGGAGAGGGTTCAGCGCATTTGAAGATCTCCCATGGAGCCATCCTTTGTCTCCTGATTATGAAAAGGTCGTTCCCACACCCCTCTGGCGGATTGTGCCGGAGGGTTTCTGCACTCGATATGGTCCGGTGGACCCCTTGCTCCAGCAAAAGGACAACGCGCTGGTGCTGCTCAACAGTGGTGATGAACTGTCCCTGAGCTTTAACCCCGCGACGCTCCCCGTTCTGCCGCCAGGTCATACGCGGGATTTTTATTTGTTCACCGTGGGTTGGGACAAGGATGCGGATTTCCACGTGTCTCGGGGATGGACCGTGGAGCCACTCCCTCGGCATGGGCAAGATGACCAGCTTTACGGACGGGGAAGCGAACCCAGCGTCGAGACGCCCGCCTGGGCTCGGGATTACAATACCCGATACGTGGGGCCCCTGGCTTTGAAGCGGGAGCGAAAAGCCTCCGAAAGCCCCGCGCGCTCAAGTCAAAAGTGATTAGAATGCGTGATGATGGGAGAGTCGCGAGTGGTGGAAACACCAGTGAGAGACGGAACCTGCGGACTTGGTGAAGGGCGCCGTAGATGCCTTTAAACCCTAAAGGGGCAGTTGCCCCTGGGGAATCTTCGCAAGATCCCGGCGATAAAGTTGTTCCGAATCACTCACCAGATCAACAAGGGATATGCCTCGCTCTTCTTCAAACCTTTCTTATCCAGGCTTTGCCAAATCTCCACGAGGTTCAACTGCCGTCTTACGGTTAAAAACACCACAATCCATGGAGAAAAGATTAAGGGACGCCGGGGTTTCTCGCCTCGTCTGTCTTCTCGGCGGTGCTGAAAAACCAGGGCCATCGCCTCGTTACCGGGCTATTTCATGAGATTCATCTGCCCCCAAAGCCCGTGGCTCCCTCAATTGGACCGCGCCTTGGCGATCGCTCTGTTTCTTCTTTGCACCGGGCTCGTCCCAAAACTCGCGAACGCCACGGATCTTATCTTTCAGAGGCCAGACGGCACGTTTCGCCTTTGGCACGTCGAGGGAAGGGAAACCACTGGACCCTTGCCCATCACGCCAAACCACGCGAACCATGACTCTCGCTGGCGCCTCGTCGGCGCCGGAATGTTCAACGGCGCTGGAAATGCGGATTTGCTCTTTCAGTATCACGACGGATTGCTCGCCGTTTGGTTCATGGACAGCTTGGTTCAATCAGGCAGCACGCTGTTTTACCCGGACAAGCCAGACTCGCCGAAATGGAGGTTGATTGGCTCGGGTGATCTGGATGGGGATGGCGCTCAGGATTTGATCTTTCAAGGAAGCGACGCCCAGCCTGGAGGCCAGCTCATGGCCTGGCTGATGCGTGGCCCTCACCAGGCGCAGCCTTTTTCTCTGAGCCCGAAAGCGCCGGAACCTGGATTCCAGTTGCGAGCCATCGGGGATCTCGACGGAGACCAAAAGGCGGATCTAGTTTTTCAAGAGCCCGAATCTGGGAAGCTTCAAATGTGGCTGATGAATGGGGTGACTCGCCGGGCTTCGGCAACCCCCGAGCCGGCGGCATCGCAGCGCGGACTTTTGGTTCAAGCCGCGGTGGACTTCGACGAAGACGGATTGGCGGACTTGATCTTCCAAAAGCAAAGGGAATTGCGGCTTTGGAAGATGAACCGGACACAGCGCGTTGGAGAGGCTGTTGAAATCGCAGTGCCGGGATTAGATCCCAATGAAACACTCGCGGCCGCGGGAGCGTTTCTGAGGACTGGCACCGTCCCCAAACCGCCTCCCTCGCGCGAACAGGATTCTCCGGCCAATCGTTCCCGACGGCTGAGCCGATGGACGGTGAACCCGCTGGGATTTGGAAACGAACGTGGCGATCCGCCCATTCGAGCGGACGCGGTGTCGATGATCGATGAAGGGGGGGTCCGGTCCGCGAATATCCTCGAACCGGCCTCATTGCTCCTTCTCCCAACGCAATCGGCTGATGGCAGGCCGCTGATGGCCTTTCGTCCCGGCACGCTTAAGTTTCGGTTTCGCCCGGAATGGACACGCCGGCACAATATCGGAGGGCGAGGATCCGGGCCGGGCCCGGGCGGACCGGCCACCCTCCTCAGCGTCGGTGACCCAATTCGCAGACCGGAAGCGGGCTGGCTCGAACTCGCTGTCAGCGCCCAAGCCGACGCGCTCTCTTTTCGCAGCCGAAACCAGTTTGGGCACGAGTTCGCACTGCTTTACGAAGCGGCTTCTGGCGCCTTGAGGCATCTTCAGTTCGAATCCAATTCGTGGACCGAGTTCACCCTCGTTTTGGAAACAAACAGAATCGAGATCTGGCAGGAAGACCATTTGCTCGCATCGACCAACACGGGGACTACGGTGCCGCTTCCTCCGGAATCAGTGGTTCGCGGAGGCTTGTGCCTGGGAAACGTCATCTCGGGCGGGCAACCGGCACGTGGGGCATTCGATGATCTTGAATGCTTCAGCTATCCGTTTGGGGTCTTTGAGCACAGCGCCTTCCATGTCGTCGCCAGCGTTTCCAACGCGCCCCAGGGAATTCTCCTGGAATGGAAACGAAATCCGTTCCGAAAGCTGAGCATTCGCCGCCGTCTGCTCAACGAACCTTCCCCGGCCCTCCTCACCACCAATGTGAGCGGCCTCTCCTGGATCGACAAAACCGCCGCGCCCGGCGAACGCTACGAGTACACGATATTCGATCCGCGCCTGCCGGATCGGGTTTCTGGGACCATCACGGCAAGTCTCGAGGGCATTCCCGAGGAGTATCGGGGAAGAGCCCTTGTGCTGGTCGACGAAACTTTGGAAGGCAGCCTTGCCCAAGAACTCCGGGAGTTCGAAAAAGATCTGATAGGAGATGGATGGTTCGTGACCCGCCGATCCACGCCCCGGCATCATGACACTCGATGGTCGGTCAACCCAGCCGCGATCGGGAAGGTTCGGGCGATGGTGCAGGAGGAATATCAGGCTGCCAGGGGCGAGCTCCGGACGGTGATCCTGGTGGGGCACGTCGCAGTGCCTTACACCGGGTTCGGCGCCGAGGACGGCCATATCGCGCGGGGCGAGAATCATTTCGGGGCTTGGCCTTCGGATCTCTATTACGCCGATACCGACGGCCACTGGACGGATATCGATTCGTATCCCCTCTCGTACGAGACATTTTATCCGGAGACAAAGAACGTCCCGGGTGACGGGAAGTTTGACCAAAGCCAAGTGCCGCGAAACGCCGCTGGGAAACCGTTCATCGAAGTTTCGGTGGGCCGCATCGATTTCGCGCGTTTGGAGGGGTATCTCGGGGAGCGCCTGTCGGAAATCGCGATGTTGAAGCGGTACTTTGACAAGAACCACCGCTACCGTCACGGAGAGCTCGCGTTCCCGGCTCGAGCCATTGTGGAAAGCTTTTCGCACCCCAACGAGAATCGGATCCTATTTAACAACGCCATTTACAACAGCCGACGCAATTTTGGGCCGGATCCGGACGCTCTTGTGGTCGGGGATTTTACGAGGTTGAAGCAAGCCGCGCTGTGGGGTTTTCAAGCCGGATTTGGAGCCGTGAACGTGATGAACAACAATCAAGCCAATCCATGGAGCACCGAATCCATCACGCGCCCTTCACAGGCGCCCTCTGTCGCGTTCTACATGCTCAGTGGCTCTTGGTTTGGGGATTGGAATCTTGCGGGAAACCTCCTGCGAGGGATGTTGGTGCCGGCCAACTCCGGCCTGGCGAGCTGCTGGATGCGGGGTCATCTCGTGAGGTTCGATCGGATGGCCACGGGTGGAACTATAGGCGATGCATGGATGGCGACTGCGAATGATCCCCATCAGGCGGCCACGGTTTTTGGCGCTCCTCGAACTCTGTCTTTGCTGGGAGATCCAAGCTTGCGAAGCTCAATCGTTCCACCCCCTGGCCCGGCTCGGGTTTCGAAAGGCGAGCGCGGTTCGATCGTGACCTGGGCTAAAGCCGCCGGCCAGCCGATGGGATATTTCGTGTATGCTTCTCCGTTCGCCTTGGGGCCTTTCACCAACCGTCTCACGGAACGATTGATCCAGGAAACCCAGTTCACGGATACCCACACGGATCATGCCGCGAGGTACTATGCGGTTCGCGCCGCGCTTTTGGCCACGACGGGCGGAGGGAGTTACACGAATCTCAGCCAGGCCAGCTTCGCGAGAAAGGGGAACTAAACCACCGGCGAGCCAGGCCTGGGGGAATCATCCCTTTCCGCAGTCGTGTTGGTTCGTTTGTTGGGTGAAGAGGCTTTACTTCAATGCCGCGTAGACTCGATGCACGTCGTCGTGGTCGTCCACTTCGTTCAAGAATTCCACAACTTCGGCGCGCTGACCCTCGGGCACTTCCACCAAATTCTTTGCCTGATACCGCATCTCCGACACCGTGATGGACCACCCGTCGGCGGAAAGCGCCTTGGCAACGGCGTTCAAATCGGTTGGCAAGGTAAAGAAACGGGCGCCGATCCGGCCTTCAACTTCCTCTTCATCACCATCACTCGCTGGCAGGGGTTCCACGTTCTGAGCGCCGGCTTCGATCGCGGCGCCTTCGATGTCCCTGGTCCTGTCCCCATGAGTGGCTTCCACGACGCCAAGGTGGTCGAACATCCAAGCCACGCTCCCGATGCTGCCGAGGTGTCCTCTCTTGAAAAAAACCCGGATGTCCGAGGCCGTTCTGTTCTTGTTGTCGGTCAGGCACTCGACAATGACTGGCACTTTGCACGGGGCGAAGCCTTCGTAGAGCACCGTCTCGTAGGTGACCTTTTCATCGAGCAGGCCGGCCCCTTTTTTCAATGCTCTTTCAATCGTTTCACGAGGGACCGAGCTCTTTCGCGCCAACTCGACCGCCGCTTCAAGCCGCGGATTGTTTTCCGGATTGGGATCCCCCACCTTCGCCGCGACCGTGATTTCCTTCACGATCTTGCCTATCAAGGCGCCGCGTTTCGCCGCATTGGCGACACGTCCCGCCTGTTTCCACTGCGCTCCCATGGGTTCAAAAATCCTCCAGCAGAGTTTCTTTCGTCACACTTCAAAATCCACGACGGTCACCGCCTCCAAGACCGACATCAAGAGGGTCTTGACCTTTTCATGCTCTGGATGAACCAGATACGCGTCCCGGGCGGCCGCGTCCGTGAATGTGATGACAAATGCGTGCGTGAAACCGTTGCTCAACGATTCCGGGCTCATGTTGCCGCCAGAAACATAATCCTCGATGCCAGGAATGGTCTCGGAGAGGTCAAGAAGAGAGTCAAAGACTTGGTCGATCTGAGCTTCATCGACGGAGCTCTTAAACTTTAACAGCACGATATGTTTCACTTTGGCCATAGATGGTCCTATTCGAACAGATTTGGCAGCACTTTGCCTGATTCAACTTTGCAGGGCCAGAGGATTCTGCGGACTAATCCCCTTGAAATTGAAATCAATCAACCATGCCGCTGCGCCGCCAGCAAGAGCGCGCCAACCGGAACCGAGTCCTCCCCGAGTTCGGCCAAGCGCACATCCGGAACGGGATGCATGGCTTCCATCACGTGAACCGGCAGCGCTTCGGCTAGGGCGTCTCTCAGAGGAGGCCCCAGGAGGGATAATCCACCACCGACCACCACCACAGAAGGATGCATCAAATGAATCACATGGGACAATGCGAACGCGAGATCATCCACCGTTTCCTTCAGGATCCGGCATCCCAGAGCGTCACCAGCCATGACTGCCCGAGCCAGATGGCGGGCTTCCCCTCGCGCGCTGCCTCGACAGAGGTCGGTCAGCAAACTCTCAGGATGGCGTTGGATGGCTTCCCTGATTCGTCTGTCCACAGCCCATCCCGAGCAACGGGATTCCACGATAGTTCCAGCGCGATCGAGACGAACGTGGCCGATCTCCGACTCGCCCGGTTTAGCCCCATGGAAAATCCGTCCCTGGTCCACGAGACCGCCACCGACTCCGCTGCCCAGCGTGATATAGAACACCGGATTCTCCCCCCGGCCCGCCCCTTTGAGAGCCTCTCCAAGCGCGGCCACATTCGCATCGTTGTCGATGAATGCGTCCACCCCCGCGAGATCTCGAATCCAATCCCCTAATGGAAAATCAAGCCAACCCGGAATCTGGTGCGAGCAGCAGATCTTGCCGGCAGCCCAATCGACCGGACCTCCAAAGCCAACCCCGACCGACTGGACCCCCGGTCCCTTCAAGGCTTCGGGAAAAATCCGCGAGAGCTGCTCTCGAATGCCCTCGCCGCCCAACTCCCGCCGCACCTCCGCCCTCCACCGCTGGACAATCAGGCCGCCGCCGGTGCCGAGCGCCACTTGAAGTTTGGTTCCTCCAATCTCGACGGCGAGGTAAAGCTTCGAATCCATCGTTCGATCCAAGCACCTTATCCCCATTCCGCGCCTACGCGCCGCGGCCAGGTCTGGCCTCCGCCACGGCCTGCGAGAACGCCGCGGCGTGCGCCGTGAGTTCTTCCCAGCGTCGATCGCGCACCATCTCTTTTGGTATCAACGAAGATCCCGCCCCAACCGCCGCGCACCCCGCACGGATATACTCCGGGGCGGTCTTCAAGTCCACTCCTCCCGTGGGGACGATCCTCAAGTGAGGCAGAGGCGCCAACAAAGAGCGGATATAGGCCGTACCGAGGCCGTCGCAAGGGAACACTTTGACAAAATCCGCGCCCGACTCGTGAACTGCTTGGGCCTCGGTTGGCGTGTACGCGCCCAGCATCAAAACTCTGCCCGCCTCCTTTGCGATGGGCGCCAGTGAAGTGCGAGCGATCGGGCTTACCAAAAACTGCGCGCCTGCCTCGATCACCTCGCGGCAACCCTTGCCATCAAGCACGGTGCCGGCGCCGACAAACGCTTGGTCCCCCCACTCGCGGCGCAGTTCGAGAATGACTTCGACAGCGCCCGGAACCGTGAGGGTCACCTCAAGGGCTCGCACATTCCCCCGCACCAGGGCACGGGCGATCTCCAAAATTGGTTCAGGGCTCTCCGTTCGGATGACTGCCACAACCCCCGATGAGATCAATCCACAGCGAATGAGATCCAGAGAATTCATAAATCGCAGGGGCCGCCGCCTCAACGGCGCTTCAAAGCATAATGGCGATCGAAATCTTGAGCGGTCCAACCATGCAGTCCATCTTTCCCGCGCGGGCAAGAAACCGGCTGCGTCGCGTCGCCAATCAGCAACTCGTCGCCAAACAGGCAATAAAACCGGTTCGTGGTTGGAGAAACAGGAACTCGCGCGTCGCGTCCGTCCCACATCGGGCTAAGTTGGGTTAGCTGCTCCATCAACGCGGCGCGAGTCAGGATGGAATCGGTTCCCAACGGCTGTTTCCTGATCAATTCCCGCTTGGCCGCCTCAAGCCACATCTGGTTGAAAACACAACTGTTCATCGAAGTCGTGACCCGCGACTTGACGTAGTTCGGAATTGCGAAGGCGAGCGCCACCAGAACCGCGATAGTCCAAAGAGACCATCGCAGCACGTTCTTCAGAGGGAGGGTCGAACCGGCACGCATAACGCTGTAGAGACTCAAGCTCTCGGATCCCAAGCCTGACCCTCGTCGTGGTTTGCCTCAGCTCTTCCAAACTGCAATTCAGTTCCATCGAGCGAAGTTTCAGTGGCTTTTGGCCGAAGAACGCCTCCCCGTCACCACCAAGCGTTGGTTTGGTTGACCGGCATGCTCATCTGAGCAGGTCCATAGTTTTTCGGGAACTTGAACGTGGAGACGTGTCCATCACCCCACATCAGATTCCAGCCGCGCTGACCGCGGTTGTTGTGCCAAACGCTTTTGTCCCTGGAGTTCCTGTCCACCGCTCCGTCGCCCGCATCTCGAGAGCCGTGCCAAGGCCAGTCTCCTTGAATGATCTTGTTGACGGCGCTCTGGGCAATCTCAGTGGTCTTGATCGGCGTCCCTTCCGGACTTGTCCGCGAAGCCTTGCTGTCAGCCGTCGTATGTTTCACGCCAAACCAGTTCACGGCCCACATCGGCAAGTAACTGTTCCCCCAGCCGGCATAGCACGAGGGCTTGGACTCCGCCGGCCAATACGAATCGCCTTTATCCGACGGGCATCGGAAAGCCTCCGCCGCGGCCACGTACGCGTTTAGCGGGCGGGTCGTCTCCCCCTGGCCATCGTGAACGACCGGCCGCGTCTTGACATTGGTTCGGATAAAACCACCCACAGTGCCCCAATCCCCGTGCAGGGGCAGAAATTCCTGATTATCGTCGGCATACATATGATAGCCGAGATACTGCTGTTTCTGGTTTGAAATGCACTTCGTTGATTGAGCCTTGACCTTGGCCCGGCCCAATGCGGGCAAGAGCATGCCGGCGAGGATGGCGATGATGGCAATCACGACCAGAAGCTCGATCAAAGTGAAGGCGCTGGAAACCAAGGGCGAAGATCCGAATCGAGGGAGTCCTTTAAACCGCTTCATAAATTCAAATGAGGTCAAGGAGGTTGCGTCGCGACATCCAAAGGGAGTTCATTATTTTGGATTAGTTCCGAAGAATATACTCATCCGAGGGCGCTGGACCACAAAAAAAGACCTCAACTCGATGAATTATCCGGGCTGTCCCAAAGTCGGGATAAGGATTCAGTGGCCAGAGCGACGACTTGGTTGGGCAGCGTTTCCTGTGCCCTTAGTCCGAAGAGTTGCGACGAGCTCGGCTTTGGACTCCATTGCTCTTCGGTCACAGGGCGCCGACGGCCATGCTCCCTCATCGCGCCTTGCCAAAAGCACAACTTGCAGCAACCGAGTGTATTTCATATCACTGTCTGGGCAGCCTATTCACCACCTAGCATGCACCGCCAGACTTCAACCCTCGACCTCGCCCGGCGCCGCTTCCTCGGGCAGATGACTACCGGCATGACCGGCGTCGCGCTCGCGCATTTGTTGGGCGATGAATTTCTACCCCGCCTGCTGGCCACGGAATCCGCTGGTGCGCCGCGGCTGCCGCACTTCGCGCCGAAGGCGAAGCAGGTGCTCCAAATTTTCTGCCCTGGCGCGGCGTCGCACATGGACCTGTGGGATCACAAGCCGATGCTCGAGAAGTTTGATGGCACGCCGCTGCCGGGCGGCGAAACGGAGGTGAGTTTCCAGGGGAAGAACGGGAACCTGATGAAGTCGCCCTGGCCGTTTGCGGTGGCGGGGAAGAGCGGAAAAATGATCTCCTCGATGCTGCCGCACATGGCGCGGCACGTCGACGAAATCGCCTTCATCCACTCGATGACTTCGCGCACCAACACGCATGGGCCGGGTTGCATCAGCATGAACACCTGCTTTACGCGCGAAGGCTTCCCCAGCGCGGGCGCGTGGGTCAGCTACGCGCTCGGGAGCATGAACCATAACCTGCCAACCTACGTGGCGGTGCAGGACATCCGCGGCGAGCCTCCCAACGGCAAGGCAAACTGGAGCAATGGTTTTCTCTCCGCGCAGCATCAGGCAGTCGCGATGGCCGCGCAGCAACCGCTCCGCAATCTCGCACGACCCGCCAGCATCAAGCCTGACGAGGAACAGGCCACGCGCAATTTCCTGGATGCCATCAACGCCGAGCACGCGGCCGCGCATCCGGGCAATGGGGAACTCCGCGCTCGCATGGCGACTTACGAACTCGCCGCGAAGATGCAGTTTGCCGCGCCGGAAGTGAGTGACCTTTCACGTGAACCGAAACACGTTCACGACCTTTACGGCACGAACGACCCGAACAAGCTCAAGGCCTCGTATGCGCGGAATTGTCTGCTCACTCGCCGCTTTCTCGAACAGGGCATCCGTTACGTGAGCCTCTACTGCGCCTCGCGCGCGAGCGCCGTGGATGGCCTGCTGAACTGGGACGCGCACAAGACGCTCAAGGCGGATTACGAGCGGCACTGCCCCATCTTCGACCAGCCCACCGCGGCGCTTCTCACCGACCTCAAACAGCGCGGCATGTTGAAGGACGTGCTCGTGGTTTGGTGCACCGAGTTCGGCCGCATGCCGACACATCAGGAAGGAACCTCCGGCCGCGATCATAATCCAGACGCCTTCACCACGTGGATGATGGGCGCGGGCATCAAGGGCGGCGTGAGCTTTGGAGAGACGGACGACTTCGGCCGGCGTTCCGCGGTGGACATCGTGTCGGTTTACGATTTCTACGCCACGCTGCTGCACCTGCTCGGGCTTGATCACGAGAAACTGACCTATTATCACAACGGCGCCGCCCGCCGGCTCACCGATGTTCACGGGCACGTGCTCAAGGGCATTCTCGCTTAACTTGCTCCATGAAACGCCTCGCGATCCTCCTCTCCGCTTCCTCCGCGCTTGCCGCCGATCCTGACGGCAACGCCTTTTTCGAGCAAAAGGTTCGGCCCGTGCTCATCGAGCATTGCTACGAGTGCCACAGCGCGGAGGCCAAGAAGCTCAAGGGCAATCTGTATCTCGATTCAAAGGCCGGCTGGCAGAAGGGCGGCGACTCCGGCAAACCGATTGTCGTCCCAGGCCAGCCCGAACAGAGCCTGCTCATCCACGCCATCCGGCATGCCGAACCCGACCTCGTGATGCCGCCGAAAAAACCGAAGCTGCCTGAGACGGTCATCGCCGATCTCGTGACGTGGGTTAAGGTGGGGGCACCCGACCCCCGCGATGGATTGAGGCTTGAAACCAAACGCAGTGACAAATCGTGGTGGTCACTGCAGCCGGTGGCGAAGCGATTTGCGCACGAAAACATCGACGGCTTCATCCAGGCGAAGCTCGCGGAAAATAAACTTTCGCTGAATCCGCCCGCGGATCCACGCTCGCTGATCCGTCGGATGAGTTACGGAGTGACCGGCCTGCCGCCAACGCCTGAAGAGGTCGAGGCGTTCTCGATGGAGCACCAGGCCAATGCCCGGCAGGCCATCGAGGCGCTCGTGGACCGCCTCCTCGCCTCGCCTCGCCACGGCGAACGCTGGGGCCGCCACTGGCTCGACGTGACGCGCTTCGGTGAGAGCAACGGCTTCGAACGCAATTTCCTCATCGAAGATCTCTGGCCGTGGCGCGACTACGTCATCCGCTCCATCAACGAGGACAAGCCATTCAACCAGTTCATCACGGAGCACCTCGCGGGCGACGTGGTAGGGAAAGACAATCCCGCGGTCGAAGTCGGCAGTGCGTTCCTTGTCGCCGGCCCCTACGACGACGTTGGCAATCAGGACAAGGTCGCGCAGGCCAACATCCGTGCGGCCACGCTCGATGACATGATCACCGCGACGGGCAGCGCCTTTCTTGGGCTCACAATCAATTGTGCCCGCTGCCATCACCACAAGTTTGATCCCATTCCCACGGAGGATTACTACCGGCTGCGCTCGGCGTTCGAAGGAATCACTCATGGCCGGCGTGTCATCGCCTCGAAGAACGAGCGCGAAGCCTTCACGTCTGCGACAACTCCGCTCGAAGCAGAGTTGAAGAGGCTTGAAGCAGAGCGTGGATCGCTTGATGACGCCATCGAAGTCCGCGCCAAGGCCGCCGTCGCCAAGTTCAAACCCGCACGACAGAAAATCGACGTGCACGGAACGAGCGAGAGTTTTGCGCCCGTCGAGGCGCGCCATCTGAAGTTCGTCATCGAGGGCCTGACCAGCGATTACCAGGCTGGCGCCACGCGCAGGGCGACACGCGCTGGCGGCAAGCTCACCGAGTTCCAGGTCTGGAGCGCCAGTGAACCGAGTCGCAACGTCGCCCTCGCGAGCAGCGGCACCAGGGCGGACGGCGCAAAGTCCACCACGGCCGAAGATTTTCCCGAGGCTTACGGCCCGCAATACTGCATCGACGGAATGTTGGGCGAGGCCTGGTTCATCGGGGCACCTTCCGAGCTCACGCTCACCTTCGCGCAGCCGGAAAAGATTCATCGCGTCACATTCATCAACGCCCGCGGCGGGCGCGAAATCGACGAAAGCAAAGTCCGCGGCGCGACGCCGTGCGAATACAAGGTCCAAGTCTCGCTCGACGGCGCAACTTGGACGACCGTCGCCACCGACGAAGGCCGAGAACCGTGGTCGCCCGCGCACGGCATCGCCAAAGCCCGCCGCGCCGTAGTCACAGCCGACGAGGAACAGCAGCTCGCCGCGCTGGACGAGCAAATCGCCCAGACGCGCGCAAAGTTGAATCGCGTGCCCAAACTCCGGCAGATCTGGGCCGGCAACTATTCACAGCCGAAGGATCCCACGTTCGTCCACAAGGGCGGCGATCCCATGAAGCCCGGCGAACCCGTCGTGCCCGCGAGCCTCAGCGTGCTGGATCAGGTCACAAAACCCTACGAGTTGAAGCCCGATGCCGCCGAAGGCCAGCGCCGCCTCGCGCTCGCGCAATGGATCACGAGCGACGACAACCCGCTCACCGCGCGCGTGCTCGCGAACCGCGTGTGGCATTACCACTTCGGCGTCGGCATTGTGGACACGCCGAGCGACTTCGGCTTCCTCGGCAGCCGGCCCACGCATCCCGAACTTCTCGACTACCTCGCGTCTCGATTGATCGCGAACGGTTGGCGCCTCAAGGCGCTCCATCGTGAGATTCTTCTTTCAAAAACTTATCTTCAATCGAGCGCTGTGGCTGAGGTCTCCCACAGATTCAGGAATCCACAGATGTCCTTGACCAAAGCGAACGATCTGCCGAAACCCGAGTCTGGAGGAAATCGAGGCTCCAGCATGGACAGGGACGCACGGCTGCTCTGGCGGTTCCCCCCTCGCCGGCTCAGCGCGGAGGAAATTCGCGACACGATGCTGGCCGTCGCGGGCAAGCTGCAACTTGAGCCAAGGGGTGGCCCAGGCTTCCGCCTCTACAAGCACACGGAGAACAACGTCAGCACCTATTTTCCGCTAGATACGCACGGCCCCGAAACCTATCGCCGCGCCGTCTATCACCAGAACGTCCGAGCCAGCGTCGTCGATGTCCTCAGTGATTTTGACCTCCCCGATACCGCCTTTGCGGCCCCGAAACGCGCGAACACCACCACTCCAATGCAAGCCCTCACGCTGCTCAATCATTCCTTCACCATCGACATGGCCAATGCGTTCGCCGCCCGCCTCGAGGAGACGGACCCCATTGGCGCCGCGTACCGTCTCGCTTTCCAGCGCAAGCCAACCGCAAGCGAAAGAGAAGCCGCGACCCGGCTCATTGCCCGGCACGGCACCGGATCCTTCTGCCGCGCCCTGCTGAACGCGAACGAACTGCTCTACTTCGAATGAAATCCACCCTCGGCCTCAACCCGCTGCGATGCGCCGCACGAATGTCTCAACCCTGAGTCGAATCAACCACAACTCTCGGGAAACCATGAGACCAAACCGACTCACCCTCGTCGCCAGTCTGACCCTGGCCACCCCGATGCTCGGGAATGACGGTTCCACCCCGCTGTTCAACGGCGACGATCTTGCCGGTTGGAGCGGCTAGACGTGATAATCATTCGCCCATGCGTCAGGCTGTTCTTGCCCGTTACCGCATTGAGACTTGTCTCCCGTTGGAGCAGGTCGCCGAGACCATCGCCGGCGAGCAATCGTCCGGCACGTTTCTTCCCGTGCCCGGCGAGACGGAAGAACTGAAGGCCCGCTCGCGCGCCAAGGTCACCAACATCACGCTGCTCGACTCTGGGGACACGCCCAGCCTGCCGGGCGGTCGCAGGCCCAGGGGCCGCACAAGCCCGCTCCACTACCAGCGCGCCGAGATCACGCTCGAGTTTCCGCTGGCGAACCTCGGCGTGAACCTGCCCACCCTCGTCGCGACGGTTTGCGGGAACCTCTACGAACTCTCCGACCACACTGGCTGCAAGCTGCTCGACCTCGAACTTCCTCCCCCATTCGGCGGGAAATACCCGGGGCCGCAGTTTGGCGTCGCCGGCACACGGAAACTGGCCGGCGTTTACGACCGGCCGATCATCGGAACCATTGTGAAGCCGAGCGTGGGCTTCACCCCGGAGCAGACCGCCGACCTCGTCCGCGCACTGGGCGAGGCGGGCCTCGACTTCATCAAGGACGACGAGCTTCAGGCGGACGGGCCGTATTGTCCGCTGAAGGAACGTGTCGCCGCCGTGATGCGCGTCATCCACGATCTGGCAGACAGGACCGGCAAGAAAGTGATGTTCGCCTTCAACATTACGGACGATCTCGACGCGATGCTGCGGCATCATGACACTGTGCGCGCGGCGGGCGGGACGTGCGTGATGGTGAGCCTGCACAGCGTGGGGTTGCCCGGCTTGCTGGAGTTGCGCAGACGATGCGCGCTGCCGATCCACGGGCATCGCAACGGCTGGGGACTCTTCACGAGGCACCCGTTGCTGGGCGTCGAGTATCCTGCATGGCAGAAGCTGTGGCGGCTCGTTGGCGTGGATCACCTCCACGTCAACGGACTTCAAAACAAATTCTGGGAGCCGGATGACTCAGTGGTGCGCAGCGTCCGCGCCTGCATGACTCCGATGTTTCGCACCGATGACACCGTGATGCCCGTCATCAGCTCCGGTCAATGGGGCGGCCAGGCGCCGGAGACCTATCGCCTCACGGGCACTACGGACCTCATGTATGTCGCCGGCGGCGGGATCATGGCGCATCCGATGGGGCCAGCGGCGGGATTGCGAGGTTTGCAGCAAGCTTGGGAGGCCGCGGTGAAAGGAATTGATCTGAACACTTACGCGCAGACCCACTTCGAGTTGAGAGAGACCATCCGCAAGTTTGGAGGCTCACGATGATCTTCTTTTATGTCCACATCGACTTTGTGCTCAACTCTGGTTCAGAATTTTGACCGTGGACCATTTCCCAGCATTCATCCTTGAAACGGCGGTTGATCCTCGTGGAGATTTCCAAAAGCCTGGATGAGAAAGGCTTGACGAAACGGGAGGCATCTCTCTTGTGGATCTGGCGAAGTTTGGCCTTGGGGCACTGCCGTTTTAGGGTTGAACAACGAATTCTTGGCCGCACATCGGGGCCGAAGGCGATGGTCCTGGCGCCTGGCGAGAGGCGGCGGAAATCTGGTTGAAAACTTCAAGGAACGAAACCAGAGTGGGCGCATGACGTCAGTATTTCGCGGGCCAGTTTTCGTGGTCCAGGACAACATCGACACGGATCAAATTATTCCGGCGCAATATCTCAACCTGATTCCAACGATCCCGGAGGAATACGAGAAGCTGGGTTCCTACGCCCTGTGCGGACTCCCTGAATCGCTGTACTCCACAAGGTTTGTGAAGGAGGGCCAGCTCGACACAGATTATCCGATCGTGATCGCGGGGAAGAATTTCGGATGTGGCAGCTCGCGCGAGCACGCTCCAGTCGCCCTGGGGTCCGCCGGCACGCGGATCGTGCTGGCGGAAGGATTCGCCCGTATATTTTTCAGAAACTGCGTCGCCACAGGCGAGCTTTATCCTTGCGAGCTCGAGGACCGGCTTTGTTCCGTTCTCAAAACTGGAGAGGTGGTGAGCGTGGACTTAGATGCTGGCGCCGTCACGGTGGAATCGACGGGAAAGATCTACAAAATCAAGCCCCTCGGCGAGGTTCGCCCGGTTGTCGATTCCGGAGGCTTGTTCAATTATGCTCGAAAGAATGGGATGATTCCCGCCTGACCCCGCTCCTGGGCCCCTTTTCCGCCGGAAGCAGCGCCCATGTCGCTCCCAGCTCAAGTGGCGCTTCAACTCCTGGCCTTGAATCCTTTGACGATTCGCGCATGACTCCGACCGTCGTCTTGAGCGTCGTGCCAGCCGTGTTGCTCGCTGCTCTGCTGTTGACCGCGGCTTTCGGGTTTTACCGACTTCGTCAGAAGCGCCTCGCCCTTGAGCAGGCGCTTCAGTCGGCGGAAGAAGCCGCCCTCCGGAAAACCGAGTTTCTCTCGCTGCTCAGCCAGGAGATTCGCGCGCCCGTAAACAACCTCATCGGCTTGAGCTCCACCTTGTTGCAGTCCGGGCTCGACAAGCAACAGGCAGAAATGGCGGAGGCAGTCAAACAAAGCGGAGAAGCCGTGGTCGTGATTCTGGACCACATGCTGGATTTCTCGATGATCGAATCCGGCAAGCTTTCAATCGAGGCCAAGGAGTTTGAGTTGTCTTCCCTCGTGGAATCAGTCACGCGTTCTCTCGCCCAGAAAGCTCAAGGCAAAGGGGTCGAGCTGTGCTCCTTGCTGCGCGAGAGCGTGCCTCGGCGGCTGATCGGCGACGCGGCGCGGGTGCGACAGATTAGTTTGAGTTTCTTGGGGCACGCCGTCGAGTTTGCTTCCCGAAGCAGCGTCCTGTTCGAAGTCAGCGCCAACTCGTTGGAAGAGGGCCAATGGGATGTGACTTTCTCGGTGAGCGACTCCGGAGCAGGAATGAACACGGAGATGCTGAAGCGTGTGTTCGAACCGCTAGAGGCCGGCATCCACGAAGCCTCACAAACGCCCCAGGAGCCGCTCCTGGGGTTGTCGATTTCTGTGAGGCTGGTCCGTCTCATGGCCGGGTGCGCGGGTTGGGAGAACCCCGCCGGCGGCGGCGTGAGGATATGGGCAACGCTGCCATTCTCGACCACGCTACAGGAGCCTTCCTCTGAGACAACGCTTCCAACCACGGCTCCTTCCTCTGAGTCGGGCATCATCATTGATGAAAGCGGTGTCGTCGCCACGACTCTCCAACACTACCTCAATGCGATTGGCATCGATCTGGTGACAACGGCATCAAAGCTCGAAGTGAAGGAGTTCGCGAGGCAGGAGGGATCAGGGGATCGAAAGAGATGGATTTTTATCAATGACCCTTCCGGAGAAAAGGCGGGGATCAATTTTTGCCGAGAGCTGAGTTCACAAGGCCTGAGAGGGGACGCGAAGGTTGTGGTTTTGACCCCGCTGTCTTACCGTGCTGATAGGATCGACCTCCAACGCGCCGGGGTCTCGGCGACGCTCAGGAAACCGATTCGCCTTGAGTCTGTCCAGGATTTGGTCGAGAGCCTGCGGCGGACTCCACGGGGACAACTCGTTTCTGAAGCGCCCTTCGCGGATCGAGGAGCCGCAGCGACCCCGAGCCCGCCGTTTTTCGAGAACAGCCGCCAGCTCAAGATTCTTGTGGCTGATGACAATCAGTTGAACGCGAACCTGCTGGTCCGCATGCTGGACAAGCTAGGATTCGAAGCGGTTGTGGCGCACAATGGAAAGGAGGTTTTGGAACTTGTGGAGAAAGACCGCTTCGACATCCTCTTCATGGACTGCCTCATGCCCGAAGGGAATGGCCTCGAAGTGACGCAAAAAATCCGGGATCGGGAGAAGAACCCCCGGGGTCTGGATGATATCCGGGACCGATGCCACATCATCGCCATGATGGCTGAATCAGAGCAGGGGCACAAAGAGCAGGGTCTCGAAGCCGGGATGGATGAGTTTTTGGTCAAACCAATCCCGTTGCCCGTCCTTCAAAACGCGATTGGAAGGCACTTGCAGAGCATCACGGCCCTTAGGAAAAAGCATCGCCCCGTCGAAACAGAGAGACGCTCGAGGTCTCAAAACCTCGACACGACCCACATTCTGAAGCGGACCATCGCGGACGAGAACTTGTTGGATCGGGAGAGGCTCAAGCAAATCCGCTCATTCGCTGAGTTGGGGGGGCCGGACCCCTTGAGCGAGTTCCTTGTCTTGTTTTCTGAGCACACGCGCGGGGAATTCGAACGGCTTCGCCAAGCATTGCTGAAACGGGATTTGGCCAAAGTAATCGAGTCTGTCCACGCAATGAAAGGCAACGCGACCAACATCGGCGCCATGGCGCTGCATCTCCGATTCGTTTCGATCGAGGAATTGGCTGAACTCCAGGATTGGGAGGGACTTGAAGGCAAGGTCGCGGATGCGGAGCGCGATTTCGCGCGAAGTGTCCTGGCTCTCGAACACGAATTGCGCCACGGATGAGAGGCCTGTGCGTTGGGGCGGCTGGCTTAGGGTCCTTGCAAAAATAAATTCGGGCTTTGCCGGCGGAATCATGACATTAACGCGAGGCACGAAAGAGGGCCTACCCTCCCGGTCTGTGACGAATGAGTCACAAAGGCATGATGTCATGCTGTCATGCTGTCATGAGGCCGCAGCCCTTTGGGGCGTGGCAGCGTTCCCCCCAAAACCCGAAGTTATTTTTGCATGGACCCTTAGCCGTGACAATTCAACTAATGGATTCAGTGCATCTCGACGCCGCAGTGGCCTATGCCTCCGCGGAAATAATTGAATTGCACGTTTGGATGCCCAGCCAGGATCGACATGGGAACGGAGGTGTCGGCGATTCCCTTTGAAATCATGAACGCGGTCAGCCTTTGTCCAAAGGGATTATCGTGGTTGCCAGCGTGCCAAATGCTGACTTTTTCCGCGCGCCATGTCTCGACGGGACCGACACTGATGGCTTGGGTCGGCACCCAGGAGATGTTGCCGCCACCGGAGGTCCGTGCATTCTGGGCGATGGTGAGCGGGTGCAGATCGACAATCCGCGTCGCCAATTTCTTGAACTCGGCCGGACTGGGAGGCGACTCCAGCCATTCGCCGGAACGGCGCATCGGATCGTTGAAGGCCCAATGTTTGACGTCTCCTTGGCCACCCTGCATGACCGCGCATCGGACTCCATCCCAGCTCTTGCGGTAGCTCGCGGTGTCGGCCTTTGGAAAGTGGAGATTCTCCTCGGGCATGCTCCATCGTGGATCGATGAGGTTGAAACACATCTCCCTGTCAGTTCGCTCGAAGGACAAAGGATGCGATACTGGAACTTCCTGGCTCCCGACGCACCATTCATCCATCCCCCAAAAGTGCGCGTGTTTCAGGGAGACTCCCAGTTCATTCACAAGACGAGCCACCAAAGGAAGTTGCTCCGTCGGGCCGATGGGACCACAAATGCCAACAGGACTATCCGGCGTGGAGAGACGCCACGCGGTGATGTACTCCAAAGCTTCCGCCAGATAGAACTCCTGTATCGTGTCGTACATCACCACGCGGAATCCAGGGCGCGAAAGCTGGGCCAGATCCCGCTGGGTGAGCCGGGCCGCATCCTCGATGAGATCCGAATCCAAGGTCGTGTAATCCCACCAGTCGGGGGCGACAGAACTAAGTTTTCTTGGCATGCCTCAAAATACGCTAAACTGTGACGATTCAGCAAGACGAAGGGCTGCGCGGCAACGCAGCGCTGTATGGCACAGCGAGGCGGGTCATTCCGCGGCCTTTCATTCTTCTCACGAACCAGTGGCGATTGAAAACTGGGTCAATCTTCAAATGGACTCCACACAATCACGGCTGCGCGGAAGCGCAGCGCTACCGAGTATTGCCTAGCCACGGCCAGAGTGATGCAGGAGGATAGCCGAATGGGGCTGTTTGGCGAGCTTAATCATCGGACGAACAAGTCCCCGTTTCCACGTTAACCAAGTTCGAAAATCGTGAGAAACCACGGACTGGGGACGGTTGATGCCTGTCGAGCCTGCGGGCGGAGTCATCGCATTTCCTTGACCTTGGTCTAAGGATGGTCGCCGTGCCTCATGCCAGTCTGGGAGAGAACGCCCAGGGGCTTGCCGAACTGGCGAGCGCAGAGTGTGGGTCAACATTTTGAGACAGCCGCCACGAACCTCTGCTTGCGCAACAGAACGCGTCTTGGTAGTCCTTTCCCGATCCCTTGAGGCATTGATATTCGAGGCAGGACGTCTCGCTTACTCTGGCCCTGGGGTAGCACGTCAAACACCTGATTCCTGATCCACTATGAAGATCCGAACTTTTTCGACTCTTGGACTCGTGGCAGCCGCGTCCTTTCTCATGATCCATGGCCGCGTCCATGGGGCCGCCTTGGGCTATACTGATACGCCAAAGCTTCCGGGAGGCAAATGGCACGTCCACGACCCCAACCGGCCCCAGCCGACCGTCGTGAAGCCGGGCACTTTCAGCACTCAGAAGAAACCGGGCAAGGCTCCCTCTGACGCGGTTGTGCTTTTCGACGGCACCGATCTCTCAAAATGGCGGGCCGGCAATGGCAACGCTTCTGGCTGGAAAGTCGAGGATGGGGCTATGGTCGTGCCGCCCAAAGGGACGGAGAATGGGGGCGACATTTGGACCAAGCAAGAATTCGGCGATTGCCAACTGCACATCGAATGGGCAACGCCGGCTGAGCCCAAGGGGGAAAGCCAGGCTAGGGGCAACAGCGGCGTCTTTTTCTTTGGCGTGTATGAGCTGCAAGTTTTGGATTCTTACGAGAACAAAACCTACCCCGACGGGCAAGCGGCAGCGCTCTACGGCCATCAGCCACCACTCGTCAACGCCTCACGAAAACCTGGCAGCTGGCAAGTCTACGATATTGCCTTCACCGCGCCTCGCTTCAAGGAAGGAAAACTGGAAAAACCCGCCGCCATCACCGTTTTCCACAACGGGGTCTTGGTGCAGAATAACGTGACTTTGTTGGGTGCCAGCGGCCATCGCACCGTCGCGGAATACAAACCCCATGCGGCGCAGGGTCCCATCAAATTGCAAGACCATGGCGATCCCATACGATTCCGAAACATCTGGGTACGGCCCATTAAAGCCACCGATTAAGGTTCCTCCTCGGAAAGCTTAGGCCGGAATGAGGGACTTCGGGTGCTAGGGCAAACGACAGTTTCGCCCTAGCCCGAACCCATTCGCTCTGATTCAAAACCCGCCACCCCACACCCAGGCAAGGCCGCGCGCACCACACAACCGCGAAAGGCGCCTCTTGAGTCTTCCTTTGAACCTTAAACCTTAAAACGGCAGTTGCCCAAGGCGAATCTTCTCGAGATCCTGGCGATAAAGTTTTCCGAATCACTCACCAGATCCACAAGGGATAGGCTTCCCTCTTCGTCAAGCCTCTCTCATCCAGGCTTTCGCAAATCTCGACGAGGCTCAACTGCCGGTTTAAGGCCGAACCGCTGGGAAACCCGTCGACGTCAATGATAGGACTGAAGTGGCTGACTTCAACCGCCATAAAAGCCGAACCCGGGAACGCAAGTTCCCGGGAGGCGAGGCGAGGCGGAAAATTGAAAGGCGATGGATTATTTTGCCGCCAAAGCTTCTTCAATTGCCTGCGCGATTTCAGGAGCGTTTGGAGCGGTCCTCGGCTCGAAGCGTTTGAGGATTTTTCCATCTCGGCCGATCAGGAACTTGCCAAAGTTCCATTTGATATCGCCAGGGAAAGGAGAATCCTTGCCCGCGAGCAATTGATACAAGGGATGGCGGCCCGCGCCGTTGACCTCCAATTTATCGAACAAGGGGAAGGTCACCTTATACTTGGTGGAGCAAAATTGCTGAATCTCGTCATTTGATCCGGGTTCTTGCCCGCCGAATTGATTGCAAGGAAACCCAAGAACCACGAGTCCTTTTCCTTTATGCTTTTGGTAAAGCGATTCCAAGCCGTCATACTGCGGCGTGAGCCCACATTTGGAGGCCACATTCACAACCAGCAGCACTTTCCCTTCGTAGGCCTTGAGAGTGGTGTCTTTCCCTTTGATGTCTTTGAGGGGAATGGAATGGATCGGGCTCACGGCAAGAAGTGTCACGGCGGAGGCGGTTAAAATGCCAGCAAGAAATAAAATCGGCTTCATAATGAGCCTTTATTTCGCCCATCCCCCGGAGTCTGTCAAGCTTGCGCCCCAGGGCGCCGGCTCGCCGTGCGCATCTCAGATTTTTGCGACGATAGAGCCAGGGCCGATGTAGAGAGCTTAGTTGTTGGTTAGTTGTTGGAGTGAACTGGAGGTTTTGCGTGAGGGTAGAGGTCGCACCACCGGCCGTTGCGCCAGAAGGTTTCCAG
>SXGS01118703.1_pt1 | contig 30834 bp, 22 predicted proteins | sample 3174681 | NCBI WGS metagenome assembly SXGS01 (sample SAMN11356861, study PRJNA531348) | freshwater metagenome | isolation source: freshwater sample F1-80 | place: China: Fuxian Lake, Yuxi | collected 2017-12-25 | reverse complement strand
TTTTGATTTTGTGCGTGCGAGGGTGCGCAGGCCGATTTTTTCACACGGAGTTCGCTTTGCAAAACATCGAATGGGTGGTGTTTGCTTGCGCTCACGACTAGCATTAGGAAGCGAGCAACAAGCTCGAACCATCCCGCGCGAGTTTTCTCGAAACTCTTCGCTAGCGCGCAAACAGCTCGCAAAAATTTCCGCGAAAAACCCGTGTTACATTCTCGCCCAGCGGAGGTGCGAGATGGATGCACACAAGTTCGATGCGGAGTTTGCTCAAGATGTTCGTCGCTCGAACGAAGCGACACACAAAGTGTTAGTCGGCATCCAGGCGTGCGAGCGAGCACGACATTTCGTCGTTCTTGGTTTTGGTTCGGTCTACGACTGGCTCATCAAACGTCACAAATTCTCCGAGTCTGCCGCACATCGTAGGGTGCAAGCATCGAGGCTTCTCGCTCTTGTGCCAGAAGAGAAGTTCACTCGAGGTGACGTGAATCTGACGACGCTCACGCAAGTTGCCACCTCGGTGAGAAAAGAAGAGAAGCGCACCGGCCAACGCATGACCAAAGAAGCCAAACAAGAACTCGTCTCCAAGATCGAGCGAAAAACTTCCGCTCAAACCGAACAACTTCTCGCAGCCCAATTTCCCGAGACCAGCACGGGCAAAGACACACTCCGCTCGCTCAGCGCCGACGAATCACGTCTGACAACAGACCTCCCGCAGGCCACTCGGGCAAAACTCGAACGCCTCAAAGAACTGCTCGGCACCCAGAGCTCCGCCGAAGTCCTCGACGAAGCTTTCACGGCACTCCTCAAGCAACTCGAACCCGCCCTAGCAGAGACGGCGCCCTGCGAAACCGCTGCGAAGTCCTTGCCCCAAAAGCTCCGCCGCTACATCATCCAACGTGCAAAAACCTGCGAGTACGTAGATCCCGTCACCGGTCAGCGCTGCAACTCTACTCACAATTTGCAAGTGGATCACATCGTACCGAAGGCGAAAGGCGGCACAAACCAACTCAGCAACTTAAGATGCCTCTGCCGCCTGCACAACCTCCACGCAGCCGAACTCGAATTCGGCCGCGCGCACATGAACAAGTTCCGCACGGTCCGCGAGCCGACAAAATCCTACAGCTGGCCGCAAAAAGAAAAAGGCCCCGTTTCCGGAGCCCTCTATGCTTCAAGCCGAAGCTTCGGGAGGTGGGCGTAAACCCTTTTTCTTGATCTTCTCTACCAGGGTGGTGCGGTTGAGTTTCAAGAGGGCAGCAGCTTGGTTGCGGTTCCAACCTGTTTTTTCCAGCGCCTGCAGAATCAAAAGATTTTCGTACGCATCAACCGCCGAGTTGAAGTCCATTCCGTTGTCGGGAATTTCCAAGCTCTCCGTCACCGTCAAAGGAACAGGACGGCAGTTGCGGTAGTGCTCAGGAAGATCCGCGGGCTCGACTTGCCCATTGCCCTTCAAAATCGCAAGGCGCTCGACCAAGTTCTCAAGCTCGCGAATGTTTCCGGGCCATGGATAGTGATAGAGCATTTCGAGCGCATCTTGCGAGAAGCCCGACAGCGAACGACCTTTGTTCTGATTAAAGTGCTGAACGAAGTGGTGAAGGAGAAGCGGAATATCATTGCGACGCTGCTTTAAGCTCGGAATCTCGATCGGGATGACGTTCAAGCGATAATAGAGATCCTCGCGGAACTGACCCTTTTGCACAGCCTTTGCGAGGTCAACATTCGTCGCCGCAACGATGCGAACGTCAGCTTCGTGAGTCTTGGCGGAACCGACCGGCTCGAATCGGCGCTCTTGAAGAACGCGCAAGAGCTTCACTTGCAGGTTCAGGCTCAGCTCACCAATTTCATCGAGGAACAAAGTGCCGCCGCTCGCGAGTTCGAAACGACCCGTGCGGTTTGAAATCGCGCCCGTGAAAGCACCTTTCACGTGGCCAAAGAGTTCGCTCTCGAGGAGCTCGCCCGGAATCGCTCCGCAATTAATCGGAACAAACGGTTTCGAGGAGCGAGGCGAGTTATAGTGGATAGCTTTCGCGATCAGCTCTTTGCCGGTTCCGCTTTCGCCCGTCACGAGAACAGTCGAATCCGAGTCAGCAACTCGCTCGACCATCCCAAGCACACGACGGATCTCGTCGCTCTGACCGATGATGTTGTCGAAGCGATATTTGCGAGAGAGAGCCGAGCGGAGCTGGTGGTTCTCCTGCTGCAAGGACTTATGCGAAAGAGCACGATTCACGATGCTCAAAAGCTCTTCCATATTGAAAGGCTTCGTCACGAAGTGGAAAGCGCCGTGCTGAGTTGCGCGCACCGCGAGTTCGATGGATCCGTGGCCCGTCAAAATGATGACTTGAATCGAAGGGTGAGTCGCGCGCAAACGTTGCATCAACTCGATCCCGTCGCCGTCGGGCAGGCGAAGATCGACGAGTGCGAGATCTAATGGCTGATCGGCAGCGGGAGCTTGTCCGTTTGCTCCCATGCAGCCAGCGAGGTACTCAGCTTCTTTTACGGAATTGGCAGTGATGACTTGGAAACCCTGGCGATCGAGGACGCGGAACAAAGCCGTTCTCAAACTAGATTCGTCGTCGACGATGAGGACCCGCTGCGCCTGCATTCAATTCCCTTCCTGGAAATCTGTGAGTCAACTTCTTTGACTTCAGTTTTCAAAGCCGCGCGACTTCAGTGAGCGCGTGCGACATACTTTCATGCTAGGGAATGGCCGCTGACACTGTCAAATTTGGCCGTCAAAATCTTGTCCCGGAAATCAAAAACTGGACGTGGAACCTAGGGATCTTTCACTCGGCAGGGAAATTTTTGCCGTAGTCCCAACGCCTTTAGTAGAGGCGATTTCAAGACGTCCGCCGTGGTCGGCGATGATTTGTTTAGCGACCGTTAATCCAAGACCTGGGTTGAAGTTAGGATCCTTCGTTGTATACATCGGGTCGTAAATTTGATCGCCGATCAAAGGATCGATGCCAGCGCCGTTATCTTTTATCTCTACGACGATTTCTTCTCCGTGCGCGGTGGATTTTTCAGGGTACAAGCGCACACGAATTTCGCCAGGAGCGCGATCGCCAGTGCGCAGTCGTTCGGCAACGGCTTCCTGCGCATTCTGAAGGAAGTTACGAAGCGTTTGCGCAAGAGCATTGAACTGGCCCCGCAACTCAAGCGATTCAGTTGAGGGCTCATAGACGAGTTTGATGCCCATTGCGCGCGTTTGCAGCTCCGTGATCTTCAGCGCTTGGTCGAGGACGTCGACAAGGTCCAAGATCTCGGTCGTGTCGGGTGAAGACTTCCGCGTAAAACCTAAAAGCGATTGAACGATATCGCGGCAGCGGCGGGCACCTTTTTCCATCTCGTCGACATCGTCGTACCAAGCAGGTTTATTCTCGCCGGAGCCATCCATCTCCATCTTGATGAGTTGGAGAAAGCTCAACATCCCGCCCAGCGGGTTGTTCAGCTCGTGCGCGATGCTGCTGCCAATCGTTCCGAGCTCTGCCATCTTCGCCGATTCGAGAATCTGCCTCTCGTATCGGAGTTGCGCTGAGAGATCGTGGTACATGTTGACGTAGAGCGAGCGGTCCTCAGGCTTAAACGTAATTTCCTGCGAGAAAATTTCGTAAATCACATTCTCGCCACCACTTGTCCGCGCAGGCTTCAGGCGAAAGTTTGCACCCGCGCGCACACCCATCTGGCAGCCCTCGCAAGGAGCACTTCGGCCAAAGTGGGCTTCATAACATTTCCTTCCGATCACTCGCTCAGGCTCGGACCCAGAACGCTCCGCAAAGCTTCGATTGATTCGCACGACCGTGTAATCACTCGTAACCAAACTCACGGGATCAAGGATCGCGTCGAAGGTCGCTTCCCATTGATGCTTCAGCGTTTCGCTTTGCTCGAGCTTCGTTAGACGATCGATGGCAAGTGCGACGGAGTCAGCAATCTGGCCCAGGAAAGAATTCTCATCGCGCGTGAAGGGGCGAGCCGCCTCGCGCGCGAAGTAAATTTGGCCGAGGACGTCTTTGCCTCGCATGAGAGGTGCTGAATGCAAAGACACAAGACGAGAGTCGATGCCTGCCGCCGAGTCCAGGCGACCTTGGCTCTGAAATAAAATACGTGTCCAAGAGAGACCAAGAGCGCCGCTCACGGCCTCGTTGATGAGACGTTCCATCTCCGCGATCGAGCCCGCACGATGGATTGCGACCAAAGCGCGGTGCAAGCCCTCAACGCGGTGATTGGTGACAAGGAGTTTTTCTTTCGCTTCTTCAAGCGACTTGCGGCGAACTTCAACACGCTCCTCGAGCTCGCCTGTGAGTTTTTTCAGTCTCTCATTTTGTTCGTTCACGAGCTGAAGAAGCTTCACGTTCTGTTGAAGCAATCTGTACTCTTCAAGCGCTTCCTGGATGGTCAGATCAAAACGCGGATCATCAAATGATGGAAGAATGCGGAACACCTGCCCCGCATTGATGAGCTTACGCAGGTCTTCGGCCGGCGTGTCGTTCTGAATGATCACTCGTTGCGAAAGCGGTGAAGCGTCGTTTGCGAATTCAAGAAGCTCCAAGGCTTCACGGGAGTCCGCGATGGAGCTTGGAAGAGCGATCACGGGGTAGCGAAACTCACTCAAGGCTTCGCGAGCTTCGTCGACTCCTGTCGCAAAGTCCGCGCCGAAGGCGATAGCTTCCGGTGATGGATGCGCGACGATGAGAACACTCGCTCTTAGAGCTGGCATTTGCGCGCAAGCTCCGTGATGTTTTCGATGATGTAGTCGGGTTGCTCAATTTCGGTCGTTGGGGTCATCGCCACGTATTCGCCGTAGCGGACCCAGCACGCCTTCCAGCCGAGTTCTCTCGCTTCAGAGACATCGGTGTCGATACGATTTCCAATACTCAAGTGACGCTCTGCTGGTCGATCCGTTTTGCGCTGAATAGCCGCGAAGGCATCGCGCTTTCGTTCGCCGCGAGTCGGATCCACATGCGTGATGCTGTCAAAGAGTGGCTCAATCTTCAAAATACGAATCTTCTCTTCTTGCGTTGAGCGAGTGCCGCTCGTCACAAGATGGAGACCGTAATTACGACCCAACACCGAAAGGAGTTCATGAGCCCCGCTAAAGAGAGAGATGTCGGATTCGACCCTTCGGTTGTAAAACGCTTGGTAACCGAGTTGAGCCACGCGTTCGGCATCGGTCTCGCGATTCACGCCGAAACGCTCAACAAGATGGGAGAAAAGATCTCTTCGTGATTGAAGGGCTCCGTGTTCACCCCAAGCGCGCACGCAAGCTTCGATGTCGGCGTTTAAGCCCGACGAGATCATCGCGGCACAAGCTTCGCGTGACGCGCGAGGAATCAAGAGGTTCGATGTATCCAAGAGCGTATCGTCGAGATCAAAGATCAGATGATCAAAGGGCTTTGCGGGAGCGGAACTCACCGAAGACCTCCGACGGAAGAATCACGTCGCGAACCGAAGTCTTCGAAAATCTCTTTCATCCCAGTTTGGAAACGCGGCCAGATTCCCGAAAGGTCCGTGAGTTGATCCTGCTCTTCAATGCAAATCACGGGAATCTTGAGGTCGTGCCAACCGTAGCGGCTGAGCGAACCCGGCGTTGGATACCCAATTTCGTCGACGACTTCGTAACCAGAGCTTTTACCCAAGCGAAGAGAGTCTGGTTTTGAGCGCTCGCCAGTTCCGACAATCATCGGCTTCCAGGAATGACAATGAATGAGAAGTCGTGGATCAAATCGCTTGATCAATTCGACGACACCCTGGATTTCGGGTTCGCTTGCGGGCGCTGTTCCTGGAAAGTAACGTTCTTTTTCCGCCTTCGGTGACCAATCGACGGAAGGGTAGTTACGATTGAGATCGACACCGCGGCCGTTGACGCGAGTGCGTTTAGCGTAGCCGTCCATGTTTAAACAAGGAATGACGATCCAAGGAACCACGCTTGAGCGAGGTCGTGTTTTTAGCCAGGCGAGAGTTTCTTCCGCCAAGCGCACGCCTTCGGGCTCATCGCCGTGGATTCCACCCATCAACAGGACTGGTCTTTGATTTTCGAGCTGCTCAAGTGGCGCGCTCGCGAAAAGGGCGATCGACGTCCCGAGTGAGGTTTTTTTCCAACTCGGTGTTGTGAAAAAGTCAGTGGCCAAACGATGTCTCCCGGAAGCTTTCTCCACTCTATGCAGCCTTGACCGTCTTGTCGAGGGGCGGGTATTTTGATGCGGATGAAAACCACATCTAGCGCATCTAACTCGACTGAGAATTCCTCCAAAAACAACACGAAGAATTTGGCGGATCTCTCCGTCATCATTCTAGCCGCGGGAAAAGGCACGCGCATGAAGTCGCCCTTGCCTAAAGTCCTGCATCCGGTTGCGGGAGTTCCGATCGTTAAAAAAGTGATCGACGCAGTCAAAGGTGCCGGTGCGACAGAAATCCGCGTCGTCGTCGGGCATGGCGAGGCACTCGTTCGCAAAGTCGTCGAACCGATGGGTGTCACTTGCTACACGCAAACCAATCAGTGGGGGACGGCGGATGCCGTGAAGTCCGCTGATCCTGATTCACTCAAAGGGAACGTGCTTATTCTCAACGGTGACCATCCTCTTCTTGAGCCGATCGACATCGAGAAGATCTTGCGTGAGTTCAACGAAACCCAAAGCGCGGTCGCAGTCGTTTCGAGTGTTGTGAAAGAGCCCGGAAGCCTTGGTCGCATCGTCCGACATCGCGGCGACCTTCGCGCTATCGTCGAAGCAGCCGATGCATCGGGAGAGACGCTGAAGATTCGAGAGATCAATACAGGCATCTATGTCGCCAAAAGCGATGTGCTGGCGTCTTATCTCCCGAAGATTGAGAATCATAATTCAAAAGGTGAGTACTACCTCACCGACATCATCTCGATTTGCCAAGAGTCGGGCGAAAAGGTAACCGCCATCGTCGCGCGACCTAGTGTTGGCTTCGGCGTTAACAATCAGGTGGAACTCGCAAAGGCCACGCGCCTTCTCTTCGCACGCAAGCGCAAGACGTTGATGGAAGAAGGCGTTCTCATGATCGATCCGAAAACGACCTACATAGAAGAGGAAGTCGAAGTGGGTCCAGGTACGGTGCTCTATCCGTCGGTCTATCTTCGAGGGCGCACGAAAGTCGGCGCCTACTGCATGATCGAGCCAGGTTGCTACTTGGCCCACGCGCAGTTGGCTGATGGCGTTCATCTCAAGGCTTACACTTACTTAGAGAACGCGACGATCGGTGCGAAAGCTCACATTGGTCCATTCGCTCGACTCCGTCCCGAAACCGAGATTGGCCCTGAGGCGCATGTCGGTAACTTCGTCGAGATGAAGAAAACGAGATTTGGCGCACGCTCGAAAGCGGGTCACCTTACTTATCTAGGCGACGCAACCATCGGTGAAGACGTCAATATTGGATGCGGAACGATCACTTGCAACTACGCGGTCGACCGCAAGAAATACCGTACCGTGATCGGTGATCGCGTGTTTGTTGGAAGCGATACGCAGTTCGTAGCTCCGGTTGAGATCGGAAGCGACTCTGTCATCGGGTCAGGCTCGACGATAACGAAAGACGTTCCGGCAAAAGCACTCGCGGTTGCGCGTGGTAAACAAGTGGTAAAAGAAAACTGGGTTCCCAAGCAGGCGGCGGACTCACAGAAAAACGAGGATGCAGGCCAGTAAGGTCTCGGCTTCCTTCTGGACGTTTCTCGAAAAAGGAAAATTCTATGTGCGGCATCGTCGGCTACTACGGCCCCCAAGATCCTAAAGATGTGATCGTCAGCGGTCTCAAGCGACTCGAGTATCGGGGCTACGACAGCGCCGGTGTCGCGATTCTCAACGACGGAAAATTCAAGGTTGTCCGCGCACCGGGAAAACTCGGTGAGCTTCAGAAGAAGCTCGAGACCGAAAAGTTCAACGGCGCACTCGGCATTGGGCACACCCGGTGGGCAACTCACGGAGTTCCGAACGAACGAAACGCTCATCCGCACAAGGTCAATGGTGTCAGCCTTGTTCACAATGGCATCATCGAAAACTACGCGCAAATCAAAGAGCGCCTTCGCAAGGATGGGGTTGAGTTCTCTTCCGACACGGACTCGGAACTCGTCGCGCATTTGATCGCGCGCAAAGTGAAAGACACGAAAGATCTCTTCAAGGCTGTACAGCAAGTGCTTCCGGAGCTTACGGGCGCGTATTCGATCCTCGTTGTTTGGGAAGACCAGCCCGATACGATGGTGGCATTTAAAAACGGGCCGCCTCTCATCATCGGCGTCGGTGAAAAAGAAGCCGTTATTGCGAGCGATGTCCAAGCGATCATCAGTCATACGAAAAAAGTGATGTACCTCGAAGATTTCGAAGTCGCCAAAGTTCAGGGCAACAAAATCGAGATCTTCTCGGCAACCGGTGAGCCGCGCAAAAAAGAGATTCACCAAATTGAGTGGAGCGCCGAGCAAGTCGAAAAGGCTGGTTTTAAGCACTTCATGCTCAAAGAGATCCATGAGCAACCACGTGCGGTCGCCAACGCGATTGCGCCGCACATCCGACTCGACTCAAAAACGGTCCAGCTCAAAAATGTTGGGTTCAGCGTAAACTCACTCGATGAGCTCGCAAAAGTGGATAGCGAAAAAGACGCGCTCGCAACGGCCGAAAAACTCAAAGGCATTGAGCGGATCTTTATCGTCGCCTGCGGGACATCAAATTACGCCGGCATGGCGGGTAAATACTTGCTCGAGCGAATTGCTAAAATTCCGGTCGAGTGCGATATCGCTTCCGAATTCCGTTACCGCGAGCCCGTGATTCCGCCTCGCTCACTCGTGTTAGTCATCTCGCAGTCGGGTGAAACCGCCGATACACTCGCGGCCCTTCGTCTCGCGAAACAAGCGGGCGCAACGACGATGAGCATCTGTAACGTGCGTCACTCAACGATTGATCGTGAATCTCACGGCCATCTTTATATGAACTCGGGCGCCGAAATCGGTGTCGCGAGCACGAAGGCATTCGTATCGACACTCGGAATCTTGAATGTCTTCTCAATCTACTTGGGACGTCTTCGCCAAGCGATTTCGGAGCAGCAAGAGAAAGAATTCGTCGATGCTTTGCTCGCGGCTCCCGCGCAGATGGAAGCCGTACTTGCGTACGATCGCTTCTTCGCCGAAGCTTCGGGTCGATTAAAGGCATTCCGCGGTCTTCTCTATATGGGTCGTGGAATCAACTTCCCGCTCGCACTTGAAGGCGCGTTGAAACTGAAAGAGCTCGCCTACATGCACGCGGAAGGTTACGCTGCCGGCGAAATGAAACACGGGCCTCTCGCGCTGATTGACGAACGCATGTTGATCGTGATGGTGGCGCCGCACGATAACCATTACGAAAAGACCGTGAGCAACCTTGAAGAGGCACGGGCGCGTGGCGGAAAGATCATTTCAATCGGAACAGGAGATGATCCTGCGCTGAAGGGAATTAGTGACTTTTACCTTTCGCTTCCCAAGGCTTCGTGGACGATCAATCCAATTTTGGAAGCAATCCCGCTCCAGCTCTTGGCGTATCACGTAGCGGACGCGATGGGACACGACGTAGATCAACCGCGAAATCTCGCGAAGTCGGTGACAGTTGAATAATTAGTCGGCCAAGAGTGCGGTAAATTCTGAATCAGCGAACCGCACTCTGCTCCGAACAATTCAGCACAAGCTTCATAAACTCCTGAGGCGCACATTCGGCGATCTCGAGGAGTCGCGATGCAGGGCCGCTCGGCTCACTGAGTCCGATCTCCCAGCCCCTAACGGTGATTTCACTCACACCCAAGAACCTAGCGAGCGCCCCTTCGCTCACGCGCAGGATTTGGGCGCGGATGAGCTGGATGCGTGACCTGGTCATGCGCGGAGGATCTTTCGGAAGAAGTTGTGCGGATGGAAGATCCATTGAGGTCACCTGGCGCCTTGGTAAAGTGTGGTAGTTTGCCTGGTAGTAATGCTCTAGTAATAAGCGTACATCGTGAGTGAAATGAACAGTGTGTAGAGTTCTACATAACATTTGAGCTGCATTGCCTCTCATTGGTTAAAAATTTTAGGCTTTTTCTTACTCGTTAGAACCACCTCACGGAAAGAGGGCCACCATGTCGATGCATCATCGCGCCGGATCCAAGAAGGATTCCTGCAAAACGTTCGAGCCGAATTTCGAAGAAAAATGTCAGCAAGTGATCGACGAATTGGTGCTTGCGCGGACGGAGAATGATCGTCTCCGCGAAGAGATGAATGCACTCAAACGTAGAAACGATCAGCTTGAAAGATCGGCAGAATCGCTGCGGACAGCGTGGCGAGGATTGATCAAGGCCAACCGGGCTCTCGTGCAGCTCAACCAAACGCTTCGGCGCGAGCGCAATCCGAAGACTCTCAAAACATCCGAAACGCAGAGTGATGCATTCAGTGTGCTTGCGCACATGCCAGGTGTCTCGAGCTGGTAAGCGATCAGTGGGGAGGAAAAGCGGTTCCGCGACGATCGGGAACGCTTTTTCCTGCCAGCAGATATTGCGGCAGAGACCGTCTTAACTCTAATTCCAGTGTATCGGGCAATTTCTCTCCGTTGACGAGAACGCGACTTACCATAGTTCCGTTGGACAGTTGCTCCGTCCAATTGATATCAGCTGTAAAACGATTGAAGCGCAGTCGAATCTCGCTCTGCTTGTAAGAAGGTCCAAACTTCAAAGTTGTTCGGACGAAACTGCGAATCTCGATCGTTCCTTCGCCATGAGCCACTGATCTCAAAGTTCCTTCGGCCGTGCTCGTGACTTCATAATTTGCGTCGACTGGCGATTCCGTAGATGCACTTGTGATTACGTTTTGCTTGCCGCGCAAATCTACAAAATCCAATGTGCGGGAATTTGAGAGCGAATGATCTTTGAGTTCATAGGTCCAGCTGAACTGACGGTTCTCGTCTTGAGGACTAATAACGGACGCAAATACATAACCCAATTGAATCGGGCATTGTGCGCCATCGGCTTCGAGTTGCAAAACTTCCTCCGAGATCGGGTCTAGTGCGGTCGGGAAGGTGCAGTGATTCTGAACTTGCTCGAAGTAGGCGCGTGAATCCGCCGGAATCGCGTCGCTGGATCCGGCTCGAGGATCGATCGCACGTTGCAAGAGTTTAAAGCCTTCGAAAACGGAGACCATTTCTACTTTTTGTTGCTGAGTCAGCGGAGCTGAGCGAGCCGCCGAGGGATGTGGCGAGCAAGCTAGGTGGGGGAGTGTGCTGGCAAAAGCGAACGCGGCGAGGAGGGCGCGGTTCATCTCATTCTCCTTTATCGAAAAGCGAATGAACTCAATTTGCCTCAGGCCTCCTCGCCTAAGCAACCCTTTGAGGATCAGAGTGATCCTGAACCGGACTACGCGTGATGTCGCTTGTCTCCGTCGATGAACTTGGTGACCATGAGATATCGCAGCTAAACATGTCCTAACTAGCTGCTAACGGCAGGACAGCGCGATTGCACTAGGAGAGCTCCACCATGAGAATTCAGCGAAAATCACTTCCGACACTCACCGCAGCCGTCATCGTTGTTGGCTCAGGACTTGTTCCTCACGAAGTGAGTCGTGCGCAGGCCACCGACGGAGAGTTGCAAGTTCTCCTTGCGCGACCGAATACGGAAAACGTCATCGACGTTCAGCAGATTACGGTTACCTTCAACAAGACCATGGTCCCGTTAGGTGATTACGAAAAGCTCGCGGCTGGAATGAACATCCAAGTTTCGCCTGCGGTGAATTGCCAATGGCGTTGGCTCAACGCGAGCACGATTGCTTGCCAACTCGACAAAGCATTGCCGCTGTCGAACCGTTACAAGATTACGATTCCAGCGGGAATCAAAGCGTTGGATGGCAGCGTTCTCAAAAGTGCAAAGACGGAAACGTTCTCGACCCTATCCTGGACCGTGGAGCGGCAAAACATCGAATTCAGAGGTCCAGATGTTCCGCGGATTCATCTCACCTTCAACCAAGCGATGGATCTCGCATCGCTTCGTGGTCAAGCGAACAGTGAGTGTGGGAAACTCCGGATCGAAAAAGCGGATCCGAAAGAAGCAACAGAACTCGAAGTCGATGTGACCCGCACGTACCGGTTCGAGTACGAAAAGCCCGTTGGAATAGGTAAAAACTGTAGCATCACTGTCGCAGCCGCGGCACGGGCAACCTCGGGACCTCTGACATCGAAGGAGTTCACTTATAGCTTTACTTCGTTTCCAGAATTTAGGGTCAAAGAGGTTCGCTGCTATCGGGAAATTTACGGAAAAGCGGTGAATCCAAAACAATATTCCATCGAATCGTGCGATCCGGATTCAGGCGTCAGCATTGAGTTTACCGCCCCCTCGACGGGAGCCAATCTCGCGGGTCGAATCAAAACGGCTCCTGAGTTTGGTTGGTCGTCGGGTGGAGAAGGTTCACCCGAACATTACAAACAATACGGCGATCAGGAATTTCATTCGGTCTACCTTCGCAGCCCGATGAAAGGGGCTTCTCAACATAAAATCACGCTTGATGGCGTGAGAGATCGTTTTGGGCGAACTCTGCAGGGGCCAAACGAAGTCGTGGTTAAAACTTCGGACTTCTCGCCAATCCTTCAGCTTCCTGATGGTTACGGAGTTCTTGAAAAGGGTGGGCCTTTGCAACTCGCGGTTTCGGGAGTGAATGCCAAGGATGTTGATCTTCGTTACTTCCACAGTCGATCGGCCGACGACGTAAAGATGTGGTCGACCTATATTGGTTGCCCGAATCGAAAAGGCGTGATCGAGCCCGAATTCATCTACAACGATAAGATGAAGAGCGCGGTTATTCCGACAAACGCTGCTCTCAATCAAGCTTTCCTTTCGCCTATCGACCTCTCGAAAGTCGCACCTGATTTCAAGTACGGAATGTTTGTCGGGAAGATGCTCTCAGCGCGTGAGCTATCCGGTAGTCCGTTCGATGCACATGCTGTCTGTTCGAACATCTTTACGGTCGTCACTGACCTCGGGATCTTAGCAAAAACCGGATTTTTCGATTCCGGTATCTGGGTTCACTCGATAAAAACGGGTGCGCCGATGAAGAACGTTAAGGTCACCCTGGCGTCAAACTTTCGCAAAATTGCCGAAGGTAAGACGGACGACAATGGGTTCTTCGCGATGCCGGGCGCAGTGAGCTGGGATCCGGAGCGCCAACAATTCGGCTACGGTTATAGGAGCGACAAACTTTACTTCATTGCGGAGACGACGGATGATTTCTCCGTACTTCCTTTCGAAGCAGGTCGCCGCGGTCTTGAGGCCTATGAGTTTGGTGTCCCATCGAACTTACTGACGGCGTCTACAAATCACATCATCCACGCGATAACGGATCGACCTCTCTACAAACCTGGCCAAAAGGTAAACGTGAAACTTTTCGCCCGTCATTGGGAAGCTCGGACTTACGGTCTCAAGCCGGCGAAAGAAGTTCGGGTCGAGGTCTTTGATGCTCTCGAAAAATCTATTTTCAAAAAGACCTTAAAACTTTCGGAGTTCGGCACGGCCGATTTTAGCTTCGATCTCGATGGCGGGACTTCGCTGGGTGCATACTCGATTCGCGCTGAAGCCGACAAATACAGCACGCAGGCGGGTCAATTTGATGTCCAAGTTTTCACGCTTCCTGTTTTCAAAGTAACGGCAGAATCACGTAAACCCATCTTCGAAGTAGGGGAGTCGGCAAACTTCGAGACGAAGACTCGATATCACTTTGGTGGCGGAGTGCCGAATGCAAAAGGTGAGTATAATGTCTTGTACACGGGCGCGTATTATCGTCCGAAGACACCGAAATGGCAAAGCTTCACCTTTGAAAACACGAGTGACGTGAACATCGTCGGCTTCGAAAAACCACGCACGGTTGAAACGAAGACAGTTGGCTCCGGAAATATCACGACCGACAAAAATGGAGATGCGAGTGTCGGGATTCTCCTGCCAAACAACGAGATCAAATCTTACGGGAAGATTGAGTACGGAGTTGCTTTCAAAGATGACCGCGGGAAAAGCATTGGCGGTTACAGCGCGGCGGAAGTTTTTTACTCCCGCTATCTCGTGGGTCTTAAAACGCCTGAATGGGTGTATGAGGCTCAAAAGACGATCACACCCGATGTGGTTGTGCTCGATCCGACAGAGAAGCCGATCAACGGCGTTGACGTGGAACTTAAGCTCGTTCACCGCACTTACAAAACAGTGCGGAACGCAGGTGCTGGAAGCTACTTTTACTACTCGACGCGATCGAAAGACCGCGAGATTGCACGATGCGCGTTCAAAACAAACGATTCGATGAAGGGTTGCGCACTCAAACCCGAAGCTGCGGGAGATCACTACCTCATCGCAACCGTTCGCGACCCTCGTGGGCGTACGAGCCAAGCGAGTATTCAGAAGTACGTTACCGGAAAAGACTACGTCGGTTGGTACCGTGAGAATCACGATCGCATCGATGTGATTCCAGAAAAGCGCGAGTACACGAAAGGTGAAACGGCAAAATTCCTGATTAAGAATCCTTATCAGGAAGTCGATGCTCTCATCACACTTGAGCGCTTCGGGATTCTTCGTCAGTTTCGCCGGAAGCTCACCAAAGGAGCTGAACTGATTTCGGTTCCTCTGGATGCTGCAGATCTCTCGCCCGGATTCACCTTTAGTGTTCAGCTGATTAAAGGCCGCGTTTCCGAGAAGATCGAAGGCGGCGTCGATCTGGGTAAGCCGTCTTTTAAGATGGGAATGACGCAAATTAAAGTCGTTGATCCAGATACGGTTTTGAAAGTGGAGACGAAATCCGATCGCCAAGCCTACGAGCCGGGCGAGCAAACTCAGGTGACTCTCGCGGTCGATGCGCCCTCAGGCCGAGAAGTCGCGGAACTCTCCGTTGCCGTAGTTGATGAAAAAATTCTGCAACTTGCCGGCGATTACGAAGGTCGTTACCAGCTTCACAATAAGTTTCAGTCGGTCCCCGGACTCGATGTTGAGACGTCGCAGATGTTGAGCTTCATTATCGGCCGTCGTCACTTTGGTAAAAAGGGTGCGCCGGCGGGTGGTGACGGTGATTCAAGCTCGCCCGTGAGGAAGAACATTCTCCCGCTCGCTTACTGGAATCCCACGGTAAGAACCGATGCGAGTGGCAAGGCAAGCGTCAAATTCAGCCTTCCCGATAACTTGACGACGTGGAGAGTACTCGTCGTCGCTGTCGATAAAAAGCACCGATTTGGTTTCGGCACGCAAACCTTCCGCGCGGCTAAGAAGGTGATGATCGAGCCGGCTCTCCCGAGCTTCCTCACTGAAGGCGATAAGTTTAACTCTCGCTTCACGGTCTTTAATCGCACGGGAGCCAATTCAGAATTCGACGGTCGCATCAAAGTCGATGGGGTAACGCTGGCGTCGCCGGCGGAAAAGAAGCTCAACGTCGCAAACGATGGTAAGGGTTATCTCGAATGGCCGCTTTCGGTACCTTTCGGAAAAACCAACGCGATGATCGAAGTTTCCGCTAACGCAGCCGCTGCGAAGGCAAGCGATGCGGTTCGCGAGAACATTCCGATTTATCCGTTTGCTTCGTACGAGACTTTTGCCAACTACGGATCAACCACGAACGCAAAAGTTACCGAGGCGATCGAGATTCCAAAGGGTGTTCGTGCTGAACTAAGTACGCTCGACGTTTTGGTAAGTCCGACGTTGATTTCACACTTGGACGATTCGTTCCGCTATCTCTTTAGATATCCCTATACTTGCTGGGAGCAAACGCTCACGCGCGCGATTTCGCTCAGTCAGTACATGCGACTCAAGCAATATCTCTCAATCGATGAACTCAGCCGTGAGCCGGGCGCATGGGCGAAAGAGCTGTTAGGTGAGATGTCGAAGTTTCAGTACGCAAACGGCGGCATGGCTTACTGGAAGGCTGATTCCCGCACGGTAGATCATTATCTCACGGTTTATACGGCACTCGGGATTCAATGGACAGAAGCTGCAGGGGTCAAACCTCCGGCAGCTCAAAGAAAACTGCTATTTGATTACGTTCGACGTTTAACTCAAGGTAAAGAAAAAATGGACGACAGGTCTCGTGCAAGTGCCACGGTCCTCGCGATGGCGGCGCACGTCTTGGCGCAAGAAGGAGATAACGTCGTTCCCATCATCAACAAGCTTTACCAGGAAAGAGCAAAGCTAAGCCTCTTCGGAAAGAGTTTCTTGTGGCAAGCGGCTGCAAAATTTCCGGCGACGAAATCTCTCTTGGGCCAAATCAAGAACGAAATCTACAGCGCCGCTGATCTCACTTCAGGCTCGATCCAATTCAAAGAGCAGGCTGACGACGGACTCGTGTGGATTCTTCACAGCACCACGCGCACCAACTGTAATTTGTTGAGTGCCATGATGACGGAAGATCCTAACGGGAAATTTGTTGAACCATTGGTCCGTTGGATCATCGCGGGTCGTAAGTCGAACCGTTGGAACAACACTCAAGAGAACCTCTACTGCCAAAACGCTCTGGCGCAGTACGCGGCTCATTACGAAAAAGAGACGCCCAATTACACGCTCTCAAGCCGAGCGTTTGATAAGGCGCTGAAGCCCGTGACTTTCCGTAGCTTCAAAGAAAAGCCGCAGGCTGAAAGAGTGGGACTCGCTCCCGAAGTTGTCGGTAAACGCTCGAGCGTGACGATCGAGAAAAATGGACCTGGTCGTGTTTACTACACGGCTCGACTGCGCATTGCTTACCAAACCCCCCGCACAGATGGCGTGAACTCAGGCATGCAAGTCGCGCGGACTTACTTCACAAAAGGGCCTGGGGGGAAATGGCTCAAACAAGACAACGTTGTTCGCTTGAAGCGCGGAGAAACGGTGAAAGTCCTGTTGAAAGTGAAGATCCCGGCGGTGCGCAACCAGGTTGTTCTGGATGATCGTTTGCCGGCAGGGCTTGAGCCGGTGAACACGGCGCTCGGTGGGTCGTCGAAAACAGATGCGGCAGCAGGCGAATCGAACAACTCCGCTGGTGAAACTTCGTGGAGCGAAGACGATGATTGGTACGGCTACTATTCAAGCGGTGGATTCTATCACCGCGAAATGAAGCTGCACTCGGTCCAGTACTTTGCGAACTTCATGTCGGCAGGAGACTACGAGATGTCTTACGTGGCGCAAGCGATTGCGACCGGCGAATTCAACGCGAATCCCGCTTTGATCGAACAGATGTACGAGCCAGAGGTTTATGGAAAATCCGCGCCCGCGCGTTTCATCATTACGGAGTAAGATTCGGCCCAGCTGGATCATCGCGACTTCAGCCGCCGCCGCCGCGGTCTTTGTAGCGGCTGATTGGCTGCGTGTGGGGCGCGAGCTCTCGGCCGCTGAGCAAGTGGCTAGCCGACGTATTCTTGATCGCTACGGTCGCGAACTTCGGCACAGCCTGGATCATAAGGGTGAGCGGCAGACTCCTCTTGCAGTTGAAGCGATCCCGGATGTTTTGCGACACGCGTTTGTACTTAGCGAAGATCGAAGATTTTTTGAGCATTCGGGCGTTGATGTTCGCGCGCTTGGGCGTGGGGCCTGGCAATCGCTAACAGGGATGCGCGCCGTTTCGGGTGGAAGCACGATCACCATGCAGCTTGTGCGAACACGCTGGCCGGAGCTGAGTGGCCCTTGGCATAAGCCTGCCCAAATGCTTCAAGCGTATTGGATTGAGCAGACATTTTCGAAAGCGGAGATTCTCGAAAGTTATCTCAACCAAGTTCCTTTTGGTCATAAGATCGCGGGAGTCGGTGAAGCTTGCGCCTACTTTTACGATAAGGCTTGCGAGCAGCTCTCGCCGGCAGAGGCCGCGGCGTTGGCGATTTTGCCGCGGAATCCCTCACTGCTCACACGTCGTTTAGATCAACTGAAGAGCCGACGCGATCGGCTGCTCGATGATCTCCTTGTTGGTCAAGATCCGCTTGTTCTGGAGCAAGCGAAAACGGAACCAATTTCTTTTGCTCGGAAAGCGCCAGAACTTCATGCGCCCCATTTGACCGAGCGAATCTTGCGCGAAACGTCCGCTGCGGAAGTGCGCACGACCATCGATCTTGAGCTGCAAACCGAGATTCAAAAACTGTTAGCGGCTGAAGCTATAAAACGAAAATCAACCGGTGATTCTGGTGCTGTCCTCGTCGTATCGAATCGGACGGGCGAAGTTCTAGCCTACGTAGGAAGCCCGGACTACTTTGATCCCGTAAGCGGAACATTCGACGGAGTGCAAGCGCTTCGTTCGCCAGGCTCGGCTTTAAAGCCTTTCGTCTATGAACTCGCGCTCGAGAATAACTGGAACTTGTTTAACCTTGTTCCGGATATTCCGATGACCTTCTCAACCCAACGTGCGGTCTACGAGCCTCACAACTACGGCGGAAACTTTTCAGGACCCCGAACGATTCGCGAAGCTCTCGGCAATTCCAAGAATTTGCCGGTTCTCTATATGACGTCTGTTCTCGGTGAAGCCAAAGTTTTAGGACATCTTCAAAAGATCGGCTTTACGAGCCTCAATCAAAGCGCCGCTTTCTACGGAGTTGGACTCTCCCTCGGAAACGGTGAAGTTTCGCTTTGGGATCTGACTCGAGCCTACTCGACACTGGCACGCCTCGGGGTCGATCTACCGCTGACCTACCTGAAGTCGGAAAATCGCGGGAAACAAACGCGCGTGATGACGGAAGAAACAGCGTTTCTCATCGCCGATGTCTTGCGTGATCCCGAAGCCAGAAAAGAAGAGTTCGGGCGTCACGGTCCTCTGGAGTTCGAATACGAAGTGGGAGTCAAAACGGGGACTTCCACAAACTACAAAGATCATTGGACGATCGGATTTACGGAAGCAGTTACTGTCGGCGTTTGGCGAGGGAACTCGAACTCGAGTCCTTTTAAACATCGAATCTCGGCTAGCCAAGGTGCGGGACCCCTTTTTCATCAAGTCATGGATCTCGTGCATGCTCACCGAAATCCGAAATGGATTGAGAAGCCCGAGGGTGTGACAGCCTCTACGGTCTGCGCTGTTTCGGGACAGAAGCCAGGACCTCATTGCTCGCTGAAGCAGCGCGAGTGGCACGTAAAAGGCGCCGAGCCTACACACGAATGCGATTTCCACAAGACGATTGAAGTTGAAAACTGTAGAGGACGCCGACAGACGATTACGTATGTCGTATATCCTTCTGAATATGCGGAGTGGGTGAAGTCATCAAAAGCTCCCACTTTGGAAAATCAACTTCGCGAGAAGTGCGGAGGCACCGCGATTCCTCTCGTCGCTTCACGTGATGAGAACATGGCACCACAGATCGTTGAGCCGCTGGATCGCACAACTTTCGCGATCGATCCAACGATTCCGCTCTCGCATCAGGAACTGCGTTTTGGTCTCCGAGGTTTAGGGCGAGAAGAAAAGATCCAAGTGCTCGTGAACGATGAGCCACGTGATCTCACCATTGAAGACGGGCAGTTCCATTGGCCGCTTCAAAAAGGTAAATTCAAGTTCCAGCTCAAAAAGGGTCAGGTAGTTTCCAATGCGGTTGAAATTCAAGTTTTGTAAGTTGGTCTTCGTTTTGCTTCTGGCTCCGGGTGTACAAGCTGCTACTTGTACCTACCAAACCTGGGATTGGGATTCCGTTCAGCGTAAAGCCGTGAACATCCGTAAGGTCTCAAAACCGAAATCGGAGCTCACAAGAGAAGAACTCGGGGACGTGCCCGGGTGTTCGGTTTGCGAAGAAGACCAAGTTGAATTGCGTCTACCGCAGTTGGCACCGTTCAAAGTTTGTAAATCCTACGAATCTAAAGTGCGTCGTGCGATTGAGAGCGCGTTGAATGAAGGTTTTCCGATAAGCAACGTTGTTGGGTACCGAGTCGGGAAAACAAAAGGTCCTCTGAGCCCGACAGGCCAGCGCACGCAATTTAGTAATCATTCTTTTGGTGTTGCGATCGACATCAATTCCGAAAAGAACGGTCTTTACGATCACTGCATTCAGTTTGGTCCTCACTGCAAACTCATTCGCGGCGGAGACTATCGTCCCGGTGCTCCGGGCTCGATCGAGAAGTCTTCAAGTGTTTACAGGGCCATGAAAGATGAAGGGCTTAAGTGGGGCGGCGAGATCCAAGGAAAACAAAAAGACTTTATGCACTTTTCCCCTACGGGGATGTGAAGTCGTAATGCCAGGGCTCCCACGCAATTCCGTTTAGGCGCGCGGACGGGTAAGTCTCCTTGAAGCCAAAGCCTACCGCGTTTTCTTTGAGCCACCGGTACGCGGGAGTTTGCGCAAAGCTCGCGTTTGCGGGCGAGAAGTCAATCGCGCGACCCGTGGGATGAGTGGAGTACTTCGCAGGCGCCACGGTTTGGTAGAGGGTTTCTGGACAGACGCCTGAAGCGAGCTTCTCGTCGATCAATTTCTGTTGGGCTTCTCTTGATCGATAGCCTGATGCCACTTTGAGTTCGATTCCGCTCTTTCGAGCTTCGTTTGCCATGCGGAACAAAGCGTCTAGTGTTTTCATTTCGAGAGCTACAAGACGACGCTCTTCGACTAGTTCGCGGGGAATCGCGCGTAGATCACCTTGTGTGGCGAGCTTCGACGATGGAACTTCGCCAAGCGGGCGCCAGTTTTCTTCCGGATCTTGAGTTTGCGGAGAACAAAGTTGGAGACGCGCTTCTGCGGTCGCGAATGACAAGAAGACCGAAAGAATCGATATGAGTTGAAGGCGTCGATGAGTGAGCATCGACACCAGTGTCTCATAATCTATGTGATCTTCCTTTTTTAATCGGAGACACGGGCCGACTAGAAAGATCCAGTTGCTTCGGGAGCTAGCGCGATCTCAGGCTGCTCTTTCGGGGCTTTAGCCGCGTTTGTGGCTTCGACGAGAAGCTGAGCTGCGCGATCGACTTCTGAATCCGACTTCACCTCACGCCCTTGGGCGCGGAGCCAAGAAGTCATAGCGTCCTTCGCATTTTGAATCTGCTGAGCGCGACGTTCTTGCTTATCGAACTTCTTGCCGGTTGGCTCGCCACCAACGCGGTCGGAAATCTGGGGCAAGTGCCCGAAGTTGATGTTCGTCGGTTGGAAGTGATCGATTTTTGTTTCGTCCGTAATCGCGCTCAAAAGCGAGCCCAGTGCGGTCGCGCGTGGCGGTGCGAAGTCGGCGATGTTTGAGGCGTCAGCCGCGAGTTCTCCGCGGACTTTCTTATCTAGGAACCGCGCAACGAGAAGCCCCATGCAAGTCGATTCGAAGTAGCCTTCAACTCCCGTGATTTGGCCTGCAAAGAAGAGCCATGGATCCTTTTTGCTCGAGAGGTCCGCGTTCAAGCGTTTCGGAGTGTTGATGTACAGGTTCCGGTGGATGCTGCCGAGCTTGAGGAAATCAGCGTTCTCTAATCCCGGGATCAAACGGAAGACGCGCTTTTGATCCGCGTAAGCCATTTTTGTTTGGAAGCCCACGATGTTGTAGGCCGTGCCTTCCTTGTTGTCCTGTCGAAGCTGAACGACCGCGAAAGGCATATTTCCCGTACGAGGATCACGCAAGCCTTTGGCGCTCATGGGTCCAAAGCGGGGAGTCAGATCGCCGCGTTCAATCATCGCCTCAATGGGCATGCAGCTTTCGAAGTAAGGAGTGTTCTTCTCAAACTCTTTCGGCTCGGTCTTCTTTGCGGCTTTCGCTTCTTCGATAAAGAAGAAGTACTCTTTCTTCGACATCGGGCAGTTGATGTAATCTTTGGTGCCTTTGTCCCAACGGTCCGCGCGCCAAGCGATATCCATGTTGATCGACTCGGCCGCAACGATCGGCGCGATTGCATCGAAGAAGTAGAGGAACTCGTCGCCAAAATGCTCCTGCATCGACCGCGCAAGGCTCTCGTGCGTGAGCGGACCCGTCGCGACGACGCAAGGTCTAGGAACTTGATCGAGGCTCTCGATCACGCGCGACTCAACTTGAATACGCGGATGGTTGCGTACGAACTCGGTCACTTCGCGAGCAAAGACTTCGCGGTCCATGCCGAGCGCCTGGCCCGCCGGAACACGCGCACCCCAAGCGGCTTGGAGAACTTTAGAACCGAGTTGTTCGGCTTCCCACTTCAATAAACCGGGTGCGGAAGTCGAAGCTAATGAGCCAAAGGAGTTTGAACAAACGAGTTCTGCGAAATCAGAGGTCTTGTGAGCGGGAGTCATGACTCCACCCCGCATCTCGATCAAGACGACATCATGACCCATTTCGGCTAGTTGAAGGGCGCATTCGCTCCCCGCTAGTCCAGCTCCGACGACATAAATTCGGTTATGATTTGTAGGCTTGAGGCTCATCATGCTAAATCCCAGAGGAATGGTCGATCACTCGGATTCCTCTTCAACATCAGGTGGAGCGTCAGGTGGCTCGGGAAATTCCGGCAGCTCCGGTTCTTCTTCCGGGGCCGGGAAATCCCGTTCTAGCGCGCAATTGACGACGGCTGCCGATGTGTTACAGGCGCTGCTGCAAAATAGCAAGTCTCAGCTTTCAGACGGTTTTTTGCGATGGCGTTTAGAGCAGCAGTGGGTGGAAGTCGTCGGTTCCACGATCGGCGATCAGACATGCCCAGCAGCCTTTGACCGCGGAACGCTCTATATTTGGGTTCGCCACTCAGCTTGGATGCAGCAGCTGTGGTTTTTTCAGGAGCCGATCCGTGAAAAAGTGAACAACCACTTAGGCCGTGAGTGGGTCAAGCAGGTGCGATTTACTTTGAGTCGCAGAGCCGCGACGACAGACCCAACAGGCTCGGCGTATTGAGTTCGCTGGTTCCGAAGTGGGCGCTCCACTGAGCAGCAGGTGGAGGCGCATTCGCCGGTTTGTTCATCGCAAGCGCAACGTACCCGAGATTTTGCCCTGCCGAGACTTTCTCGCCCAACCGTAATCTTGTTTCTTTCAAGCCCCAGTAGCGCGTGTAAACACCACCGCCATGATAGAGAAGAACGACGGATTCTGATGCTCCGTTCGGCGAGACGTGCGCGACTTCTCCCGAGCCAGCGGCATTGAGGGTCGCTAAGCGAGGTTTACTGCGCGCGCGAAGCGGATCAACCCCCAGAGGAACAACGGCCGGTGTTTTCCAGCATCGGAGCTTAACGTTTCCGTCGGTGCGGCCCAGGGCTCTGTTTTCTTTCTCACTGAAATTCGGGCGTGCCCCGTTCGTCGGCTTAACGGGATCAGCTTCCGTCGCTTCGACCTTTGAAACTTCGACGTGTTTCACAAAGAGCGGGAAAGTAGGATGCTCAAACTTGGGCACAAGGGAGGCAAGCTTCACGCGCACGCTCGCATCGCTTGCGCGGTAGAAGAAGCTCACGTCAAAGCCAGCCGGATTCGTCGCGGCTCCGAAGTAGAGAGGAGTCTGACCGTCAATGCGAACTAAAGGGCGACCGGCTACTTGCGGAACAAGTTGATCTTCTTCACTAGTTGGTGCCGCCGGTAGCGTAAAAACTTCGCCGAGCTGAAGTGATTTTGGAACTTCAAACGGAGGCGTCTTTAAAGCGGCACGGCCAAGCTTAAACGAAGGTGATCCCGCAAGAATAAGTGCGGGAAAATAGAACGCCAGCCACTTCAACCAACGATAAGATCGGGGAGCTCGGTATTTTGGACCGAACTTCTGATCGTGCGCCGCAAGCTGTAATGAAAACAGCCGCGTCGTCTTGAGTTGAGTGTTACGCCGACGATCTGACAGTTGGCTCATGGGCTCGCTTCACTTTTCTGGATCGTCTCGCGGATCATGTCTTTCATGTACCGATTGCGAGGGGATCCGCCCAGAAACGATTTTAAGTTCTGATGGACGCTCGGGTCATTGATGAGCTGACCGAGAGTTCCTTTGCCTTGATCAATTTTTTCAAGAACGTTTGAGAGACTGATGAGCGCTGTCTTCAGTTTCTTGTTCTCGGGAATGTTGCCCTTCATCTCACCCAACAGTCCATCGAGATGGGCAAGCGTCGAATTGAGTTTGCCACTGGCTTCGGCCATGTTGCGCATCATCTCCGCCGTTTTTCCACCGGCGTTCAGGCTAGCGACGAGAACGTGAACTTCTTTGATCACTTCGATGATCCGCGCGGCGCCGTTCTCTTTGTCGGTAAGAAGCTTCATGTAATCAGTTTCAACGGCGTCGACGAGATCGTTTTCAGCAAGGGCTTTTCCGCCCATTGGACCTGGAAGAAGGTAGATGAACTTGTCGCCTAACGCACCTTGAGTGCGGACTTCGGCTTTGGTACCCGCCGTAAGACGCGGTTGGAATTCGCGATTGATTTTGAGTACCGTCTCAAGAACATTTTCGCCAGGCACGAAGCGGATTTCTTTCACGTTCCCAACAGGCATACCTGCCAGAGTCACAACGCTTCCAGGGAAGAGGCCTTGAACGTCGGTGAAACGAGCGCGCACGTCGATGTAGCGTGTGAAAAGAATCTTGTCACCACCGAGAAGAAGGATCGAGAACATGAAAGCAACAAGCCCAGCCGCGATGAAGATTCCGACTTTCAGCTGAAGTTTGCTTGAGTGTGGTTCCATTTATATTTCCTCGCCGCGAACAAAGCGGTTCAAGTGTGAATCGGTCGATGTCTCAAGCTCCGCGCGTGTTCCGATGGATTGTATGCGGCCTTCGAGTAGAAGGGCGATGCGATCACAAACGGCGAAGACGCTCGGCATATCGTGGGTAACGAAAACCGAAGTCACACCTTTGGTTTTCAATCTCAAGATCATCTCTTGGATACGAATTGTGTTGTAAGGATCAAGACCGGCTGTCGGTTCATCATAAAGAACAACAGAAGGTTGAAGGATAATGGAGCGAGCGAGGCCTACGCGCTTTTGCATCCCGCCCGAGAGGTTGGCCGGCATGACGTTTTCGTTTCCCTCTAGGCCGAACTCTTCGAGTTGCTCTTTAATTCGACGGCGGATTTCGTCTTCCGTCAATTTTGTATGCGCGCGGAGCGGATACGCCAAGTTCTCGTAGACCGACATCGAATCAAAGAGCGCACCGTTTTGAAAAACGTAAGCGACTTTTTTGCGGACATCGATGAGCTCTTGTTCTTTCATCGGCACGATATCGACGCCATCGATGAGAACTTGGCCTTCATCGGGCTTCTCTAGTCCGATCATCGAACGAAGGATGACCGACTTACCGGCACCTGATCCACCGAGAAGTCCGAGGCATTCACCTTTGCGGACTTTGAAAGAAACGTCTTTATGAACGAGTTTTGAACCAAAGCGTTTCTTGAAGCCGCGAAACTCGACCTTGACGTCTCCGATTCCTTTGTCGGCGTTTGATGCATTCGCCATCACGCCGCCTCAAAGAGAATGAAGAAGAGTTTTGTCAGGAAGAAGTCGCCAATCAGGATCAAGACCGATGCGGTCACAACGGCGCGAGTTGTTGCGGAGCCAACGCCTTGCGTGCCTCCACGTACATTGAGGCCAAAATAACAAGCCGTGATGCTGATGAAGAGCGAGAAGAAAACCGTTTTGCCGAGACCGGTGAGCAAATCCATGATCACGACGGTTGTAAACATTTTTTGAAGAGCAAACATCGGATCAAGGCCGAGTTCCCAAACTTCGACGGCGAGACTTCCCAGAATTCCGAAGACGTTCCCGAGAACGCAGAGGAGAGGAAGCGCGATCAAGCACGCGATGATTCTCGGAATCACGATGCGTTTGATCGGTGAGGTGCCGAGGGCACGGATCGCGTCGATCTGCTGCGTGACGGTCATCGATCCGATTTCGGAGGCGATGCCAGCTCCGACTCGGGCCGCGAGCATCAAGCTACAAAAAACGGGACCCATCTCGCGGACAATCGAGAGAGCTACAATTTTCGGGACGTAGAGTTTTCCGCCGAACTTCTCAAGACCAAGACCGAATTGGAGGGCCATGACCATCCCGGTTGAAAGGGCCGTGATCAGGACGAGTCCGAGCGATTTGATTCCGACGAGGTAAATTTGTTCGACGACGAGATAGATGTTGAGCGGGCGACGTCCGAGTTCGCGAAAGACTTGGCTAGTAAGCAGGCCCATTCCGCCGAGAATGCTGGCGGCCGAAGCGAGACGGCTTTGAAAAGTAGAGCCAAGATTCTGAATCATGGTGCCTGGAAGCTCCTCATGAATTCATTGAAGCGACTTCGGTCTTGCTCGAACGACTTCGGGATGCCGATATGGCTCAAAGTGTAGAGGCAACCATTTTTCTTGAACATGAGAGAACGAATGCGGGTGAGAACCCCTTCGACTCGGCCTTCGACTTCCATCTCCAGCGACTCGCGCCCATTGAACGTTCCGCGATGAGTGGCGACTTCTTTCATTTCGGCCAAACCAGCAAAGAGTTCGCGGGCGACTGTTTCAAGCGAAGGATCCGCAGGATCATTGCATGTCGAGAAGTAGCTGATTGAATTGCCGTTGGCGCGGTTTTGCCAAGCACCGTCGGCGGGTGTTTCCTTGAGCGATTCGTAAGGAGAGCCGGGAGCGTTGAACTCAACTCCTTGCGAGCGCTCGGCACCTTTGGGTCCGATGTTGACCGAAACGCAGGCAGCCGTAACTAAAGTCACGGTGACTAGGGATGCGATCATCTTGACGACCGCGGAAGGTAGAAGCTTTTGCGCTGATTCGTTGCTGTCCAAGTTGCGCCTCTGGTCTCTCGAGTGTCTCTCTGAAGTCTTTCTCTAATCTGCGGGATCAGAGCTGACTATCGCCCTATCGGAAGCTTTGTCTCAAAACGCAACTCCCGTGGCGAATGAATTTTAGGTTTAATCTTTCGTCGGGTCGAGGAGGATTTCCAAAAAGAACGACGTCTCTTTTCGTGTCAAAAACTTCTCTTCCGTCATTTCTTTGTCACGCCTCGAACGTCTTGGTTGAAGGTGAAGCCCCCGTCGCCGGGCCCTGGGAACGCATCCGTTGCCTTGTGGTAAGATGAAAAGATCAAGAGGCGCTTGGCACCGGATATGCTCTCCCATCTTAGATGAGGCCTCAGGTCTTTGAACGAGGGAGTCGAGTCCAGTGATCCATCGCGCGAGAATCAAGACATCTTTCGCGTCTGCTTCGGCAGCTTTGCTAGCGGCGACCTTACTTTTGGTCGGGAGCGGTGAAGCTCGCGCCGAAGCTATTATTGGCGTCGAAGTCTCGCGGATCGGTGACGCAACTCACATTGAGTTCAAGGGTGTCACCGATTGGAAGTATGACTTCAAGCGAGCTGGCAAAGAGACCGGAACTCCTGGCGCAAACCGCGCCGTCCTGCGCTTGGCAAACCTTAAGCCCGAAGCGGTAACAAAGCTCAAGAGCTTAAATGATTCTTTGATCAAATCTGTACAGATCAACGAAAAGGGCGTCGACGGATCAGCCGAAGTGACGTTCGAGCTTGCGACGAACTCGGATTTTTTTGATTACATCTCGGACCAACCATCACGTCTCGTCGTCGACTTCTTTCCGAAAGAAGGACCAAAAGAAGCGCCGGTGGAGCCGGCGAAACCTGCGAAGCCTGTGCTTAAACTTCCGGCAAAAGTCGCTAGTGATAGCAAGCAAGAGCGAGAGCCCGCGTCTGATGAAGACGACGAAGATGAAGAAGATGATGAAGACACGATCGTCGTGCAGAAAAAACTGCCAGCGAAGAAGACCAAGCGTAACCCTGCGGGAACCGACGGCCTTTTAGTGAACGAAGTGACCTCGATCGCGAAGGGAAAACTCCCGGAAGGTCCCACGCTCGCCGAGCAGATCAGCTCGAAGAAAGATTTTACTCACGGAATCTTCGATGGGGGCGATCCGGAGTTTCGTCGTTTTTCTATTAAAGATTACGAAATCAAAGAAGACGCGATTATCGCAAGCCGAGCGAACTACTATCTGCCTTTCCCGATGCTTGATCTCGGGGTGCCGCAGCTTAAATCGCTCGTTTCCGTAGCGCCGACTTACGAGATCGTACCGGCCGACAGCCAAGAAAACAAAGATGCCCGAGTTTTGCACAAACTCTTCACTTCGGGCGAGCGTGCTTTGTTCCTTAAGACTGCGGCTGAATTTCTTCAGACCTATCCCAAGTCGAACTATGACGAAATCGTGCGCTATATGGTGGCGGACGCTCACTACGACATCTACCGCGCGGGAAACAGCATTCCTGATTTTGAAACGGCGATGGGACTTTATCTTTCACTTTCCGAAAAGTATCCCGAATCACCTTTAGCTCCGCGAACGCTTCTTCTGATGGGATATTCCTATCTCGATCGGGGCGACAGCTTCGGTGCGCTGAAGGCGTTTCAGCGCTTTTCGCGTCTTCATCCGGATTCAAAGCACATCGACCGCGTGAACATCTCGATCGCGGAAGCTTACTTGAAACTCAACCGATTCGACGACGCTTACCTCTTACTCGATGAATTGGAGAAGGGTGCTAAGACCGAAAAAGGGCGCCAAGAAGCCGCTTTCCGAAAAGGTGACGTTTTCTTCCGTAAGAAGGACTTCGTCAAAGCCATCGAACAATATCGTGGAGCGATTGCGCGTCACCCGGCGGCGGCAAGCCGCTTTGCAAACGCATACTACAATATTTCTGAGAGCGAGTTTGTCCTCGGACGCTACCGCGAATCGCTTGAATCCTACCGAAACTTTTTGCAGAAGTTTCCCGATCACGAACATGGCGGTTACGCGATGACGAGAATGGGTGAACTTCTCAACATTCTCGGCGCGGATCCCAAACGCGCGGAAGGCGCTTTCATGGAAGCGAACTTCCGCTACCGTGCAACGCCTGGTGCGGGTATCGCGCGCATTCGTTTGTTGGCTTCTCGAATGAGCGAGATGAAAGAAAAAGAATTGGGGAGCGCGCTCACCGAAATCGACGAGATCGTTGAGAAGTATTCAACTCGTCCGCCGAAGAAGAAAGAAGCTACACCCGTGGCAACAGCAGCCGCGACTGCCGCGAAGGCTGATGCGAAAGCTCAAGAAGGTGAAGCAAAAGGCGCAAGTCACGTGCCGGCGACGGAATCGGAAGAGACGGCATTACGTCTCATCCCCAAGGATGGCGAGGACGCGACAAAACGTCGTCCCGAGCTTCTCGGAATTGAAGAGTTCACAACTCTTCTGATCGCGGATGCGTACAAGGATCGCCGCGAATACGATACGGCGGTCAAGAACTTGATCTCGTATTATCAAAAGAATCCCCAATCGGCGAATAAAGAAAAATTTCGCACGCGCATCGTTGCGAACATGGCTGATGGAATTCGTTCGGCCGTCGATAAAGGGGACTTCATCGATGGTTTGCGCCGTTACTCGAAAAACGCGAGTGGCTGGTTAAAGAATTCGGATCGCGTGGATCTTCGCTTCAACGTGGGTCGAGCTTACGAACAGGCTGGAGTTTATAAAGAAGCCGCTTCGATCTACGCCGAATCCTTGAATCGACTCAATGCTTTGAAGGGTAGCAAAGAAGAGCGAGAGCATCACGTCTTTGAGAATATGCCTTCGGCTGAAACCGTTCATTTACGTCGAGCGGCCGTCGCCGCTAAAGACAAAGAATTTGCCTCGGCCGAATCGCACTTAAAGAAGATTCAAAATCTTGGTGCGCTCTCGCAAAAAGAGCAAATCGAGCGCGCCGAGATCGCAGCAGAAGTCGCCGAAGCTCGGGGCCAAGCTGATATCGCACGTAAATATCTCACGGAGCTGATCGCCGCGTGGAAAGGCGAGCCTGAACTCACAAGCCCACTGCACTTGAGAATCGCGAAGTTGCAAGCGGCCAAGCGCAACTATCAGGACGCGGACGCGCACTTGGCGAAGATCATTGATTGGAAAAAAGAAGAAGGCAGTGGCGTCAGTGAAGATCTCCACGCACAAGCGCTCGAGATGCGGGCCGATCTCCTAGTCACTCGCGGAAAACGAAATGAAGCGATCAAAGGATACCGCGAGCTTCTTACTCAGTACGAGGCTTCGCGTCCGCTCGAAAGTGTTCGGTACCGACTGGGTCAGCTTCTCTTTCAAGACGGCGATCTCAAAGGTGCTGAAGAAGTTTGGAGCGAGCTCCGCGTAGCAAAGAATGAAGCTGCGGCCGGAGCAACGACCAGTGGCGCGGTTGGAGCGAATGGCCCGAAGAAAGAAAGTCTTTGGCAAAAGCTTGCGACCGAGCAGATGCAAAGCGCGAAATGGCAAAACGAATACAAGAAGTATTTGAATCGGATTCCGGCAGCAGCTGAACTTCGCGAAAGCAAAGCGCAGCGCTGATCTTAGAGGAAAACGACGCACCAAAGGAATTGGAGCGGTGATGAACGAGCGAAACGCAAAAGTATTTGAAAGCGAAGAGCTAAAGACGAGCGATCCGGAAATGCGCCGGATCCTTCAGCTCGCCGAGAACGTGGCGGCTAGTCGCGCCACGGTTTTAATCTGCGGCGAGAGCGGAACGGGTAAAGAAGTGCTTGCGCGCTTCATTCACTCCAAAAGCCCTCGGGCATCGCGCCGACTTGTCGCGATCAACTGCGCGGCGATCCCCGCTGAGCTTTTAGAAAGCGAACTTTTCGGTTTTGAACGTGGTGCTTTCACCGGTGCTGCGCAGGCGAAGCCCGGAAAGTTCGAGCTTGCAAACGACAGCACGTTCTTGCTTGATGAAATCAGCGAGATGCCTTTGCTGCTTCAGGCGAAGCTCCTGCGCGTTCTTCAAGAGGGCGAAGTCGAAAGACTAGGTGCCAAACATCCGACGAAAGTAAATGTTCGTGTCGTGGCAACGACGAATCGCGATCTCGCCGCGATGGTTCGTGCCGGTCAGTTTCGCGAAGATCTCTACTATCGTTTGAACGTGATTCCACTCAGAATTCCGCCGCTTCGTTCGCGCCCACGCGATATCGATTTGCTGGCTCGGTTCTTCGTTGAGGTTTCCGCCCACATGAATGGTAAGTCTCCGAAGCACTTGAGCCCCGCAAGTCTTGCCAAACTTCTCGCGTGGAAGTGGCCGGGC
>SXGS01446569.1_pt1 | contig 30861 bp, 28 predicted proteins | sample 3174681 | NCBI WGS metagenome assembly SXGS01 (sample SAMN11356861, study PRJNA531348) | freshwater metagenome | isolation source: freshwater sample F1-80 | place: China: Fuxian Lake, Yuxi | collected 2017-12-25 | reverse complement strand
TGAAAGATCATCGCGATGCGGTTGCCCCGCACCTTGCGCATCTCGCTGGCCGACTTCTTGAGCAGATCCTCGCCCTCGAACATCACCCGGCCGCCCTCGATCGCCCCATTGCCCTTGGGCAGCAGCTGCATGATCGACAGCGCCGTGACCGACTTGCCGCTTCCCGACTCCCCCACGATCGCCAGCGTCTTGCCCGGCGCCACCGAGAAGTTGACCTTGTCCACCGGGCAGATCTTTCCCCGCTCGGTCTTGAAGGTTGTTACCAGGTTCTCTACGCTCAGAAGCGGCTCTACCGCCATCCTTTTGCTCCTTCCGGGCTTGCACTTGCGGCACTGTTGTACCCTCGACACACACACTCCACAAGAGCGCAAACGCCCTGCGGCGCCTGACTCGTCGTTCATCGCGATCTTCGCACCCCGGAAGCGACCTTCGCGGCCACCCCCCCCTCCGGTCAGCCCCTGGCCGCCTCGTTCACCCTGGACGATCCCGTCACCGACGACGCTCATGGCTAATTGTGTCAGTCAGTGACACCTGGCTCCGGGCTTGCTAGAACGCTGATTGGTTTGAGGGACCGAGGCCGGCGAGGCCGACAGCGTCGAGGCCAAGGAGGAGAGCACAGGCGGGCCCTTTGGCCCGCCGAGCATCGACGACGCCGGCATCGGCTCTGTCGGCCCGTTGGCCGACGGGAGTCAAACCGGTCAGCGTTCTAGGTTCCTCCGGCAGCCCCACAAGGGGCCGTCGATAATTTTCGGAGGCGATCGCCCATGCACCCAAGAAAGAAGCTCGACATCTCCTGGGCCGACCTCGCGGCCGCTGCCCTTTCCACCGCCCGGCCCCCCTCGCGCCAGGCCTCCCTCGACAGGCTCGCCGCCCTGTGGGCCGGCCCCGATCACACCTTCGCCTGCCTCTCCGTCCGCACCGGCTTCGACCTGCTCCTGACCGCCCTGGCCCTGCCCGCCGGCGCCGAGGTCCTCGTCTCGGCCATCACCATCCCCCACATGATCCAGCTCCTCGAACACCACGGCCTCGTCCCCGTCCCCGTCGACCTCGACCTCCAACACCTCGAGCTGCGCCGCGACCGCCTCCAGGCCGCCCTCACCGACCGCACCCGCGCCATCCTCGTCGCCCACATCTTCGGCACAAGGATGACTCTGGACCCCGCCGCAGACCTCGCCCGCGAGCACGGCCTCATCCTGATCGAGGACTGCGCCCAGGCCTGGGTCGGCGGCGACTTCCGCGGCTCCCCCCAGGCCGACGTCAGCATGTTCAGCTTCGGCACCATCAAGACCGCCACCGCCCTCGGCGGCGCCCTCTTCACCGTCCGCGACCCCGACCTCTGCCGACACCTGCGCGCCCTGGACGCCCTGGCCCCCCCCCGCCCCGAGCGCGCCTTCGCACGCCGCCTGCTCAAGAACGCCGCCCTCAAGGCGCTCTCCGACTCCCCCACCCTCTACGGCGCCTTCATGGCCGCGATCCGCGCCGCCGGCAAGGACCCCGATCAGGTCATCATGAACGCCAGCCGCGGCTTCTCCGGCCCCGACCTCCTCGCCCTGATCCGCCTGCGCCCCGAGCGATCCCTGCTCGCCCTCCTGATCCGACGCCTCGAAGCCGGCGCCGCCCACAGCGTCCCCCGCCGCGCCGATCGCGGCGAGCGCCTGCTGGCCATGCTCCCCCCCGGGCTCGATGTCCCAGGCCGCGCCGCCGCCCTGCGCACCTGGTGGCTCTTCCCCCTCATCGTCCCCGACGGCGACCGCCTGCGCCGCGAGCTGGCCGACGCCGGCTTCGACGCCACCCTCGCCAGCACCTCGCTGACCTGGGTGGCCCCCCCCGATCACATGCCCTGGACCGCGCCGACCGCCGCCCGCGCCGCCATGGAGCGCATCCTCTACCTCCCCCTTTCACCCGACATGCCCGACGACGCCCTCAAGACCATGGCCGCCCTCATCAACCGCGCCGCCGCCGCGCCCCACGCCCCTCTGGAGGCACACCGCGATGTTGACGCTCGACCTGACCCGCGACCACGATCCCAGCGCGCGCCCTCTGCCGCGTAGGCTCACCAGCCGCGCCTGGCCCCTGATCCTCAAGCTCGCCGGCGCCCGCGTCGTCGTCGAGGGCGCGCCGCCCGCGACGCCCGCCCTGCTGGCCTGCAACGCCAGCCACAAGTACGATCCGATGCCCGTGCGCTTCGCCCTCGACGACCTCGGCCACACCGCCACCACCGTCAGCAAGGGCAAGAACTGGCACAACCCCGCCTTCGCCCTGGCCTGCGACTGGCTCGGCTCCCTGCCCATCGCCTCGCGCGGCTACATCCTGACCATGGACTTCATCGCCCTTCACCGCCGCAGACCCTCCGAGGCCCAGTACCGCGCCCTGCGCGAGCACCTCGACCGCGGCGCGCCGCTCCCCGATGACCCCGACCTGCGCCAGCTGACGACCGCGCCGCGCGCCATCCTCGGCCGCCCCTTCGACCCCGCCGCTGACCTCTACCGGGACGCCGCCCTGGACACCTACGCCGAGCTCCAGCGCGCCCTCGTCCGCCACGCCCGGGTCGCCATCCTCAGAGGCCACCACGTCCACATGTACCCTCAGGGCAGCGTCTCGACTCGCCTCTCCCGCGGGCGCGCAGGCGCCGTCCAGCTCGCCCTGGCCCTCGACATCCCCATCGTCCCCGTCGGGATCAACGGCGCCGACGCCTTCTTCCGCTCCCCCGCCAGCCCGCTGCCCCGCGCCGCCACCCTGACCCTCCGCTTCGGCCAGCCCTTCAAGCCCGATCTTTCCGCCCTCCCCGACGACTTCACCCCCTTTGATCCCGAGGCCGAGATCCGCTGCGCCGCCCCCCTCCAGAGCGCCACCGACGACCTCATGGAGCGCATCAACGCTCTGCTTGACCCTCCCCACCGATGGGATCCCGACCGGCGGAGCGACGGCGCTCAAGGAACCCGCCGCTTTGTGTGATGTCCACCAGCGCCGTGGCCGCCAGCAAGCCCGTCACCAGACACACCGCCACCATCCCCATGCTGAAGGCCGACTCGATCCCCCGCGTCGGATCACCCTCCAGGAAGGCCGTCACGCTCCGAAAGCCCACGCTCCCCGGCACCAGCAACATGATCCCCGGCACCTGCGGGATCGCCGCCGGACGACCCGACACCCGCGCGTAGAACTCACCCGCCATCCCCACCGCGAAGGCCCCCAGGAAGGTCCCCAGCTGCGGCCCCAGCAAGGCCGTCCCCGCGCTCGCTCCCCAGAAGGCCACCGCGCCCGCCGCCACGATCACAGGCGCGTCCTTCAGCCGCGCCTGGAAGATCGCCACGGAGGCCATCGTCGCCACCACCAGCGCCAACACCTCCGTCCACCACGGCAAGGGCTGCGGCGCCCCCAGCGACGGCGCGCCCAGCGCCCACGCCAGCTGCCCCCCCAAGGCCGTCCCCACCCCCAGCGCCAGCAAGCTCGACAAGCCCTTGAGCAACCTCGACGCCCCAGAGAGCAAGTGCCCCGCGCTCAACTCGCTGACCGCCACCGTCAACGTAAACCCAGGCAACAACACCACTATCCCTGACATCAACACGATCTGGGGCGACATCGGCCCCATCACCCCGCCCAGCCAGAGCGCCAGCGCCGTCGCCGCACCCGCCCCCACCAGTTCGAAGAGCGGCGCCGTGCTCTGCCTCCTCGACAGCGCCAACCCCAGCAAGCCCACGCACAGACCCACCACCAGGGCCGCCGCCGACTCCCGCCAACCCCCCCCGAAGAACCTCGCCGACGCCGCCGACGCCAGCCCGAAGCTCCCCGTCGTCATCCACGCCCCGTACCTGTCCGGCGCCCCGACGATCGCCGACACCACCGCGCGACCCGCCCGCGTCGACATCCGACCCTCTCCCACCAGCCCCGCCACCGCCTCCAGCGACGCCAGCCTGTCCAGATCCACCCCCCCGGCCCTCACCCGCACCAGCGCCGTGTGACCCCGCGACGCCTGCCCCCACGTCGCCATCAAGGCCGTCGGCGTCATGAACACCTGCGTGTCCACCCCCAGCTTGAGCGACACGCCGTCGATCAACGCCTCGATCTTCGGCGCCGACGCCCCGTGACCCTGCAAGGCCGCCGCAAGCTCCAGCGCGAAGCCGCGCGCCTCAGACCTCTTGTCCCGCTCCAGATGCCGCTCTTCCATGTCGCGCCTTCCCTTCACCGGATGAATTTTTGTCCGCCCCGGCGGAACCTGATAAATATTGTTCAGGTCGCGCCGAAATCCATCGAATTGAATTTGGAAGTGAGCCATGGAAACAACCTTCGACCGAATCGACGCCGGCATCCTGACCGCCTTGCAGAATGAAGGGCGCCTGTCCAACAAAGAGCTGGCCGCCAAGGTCGGCCTCGCGCCCTCAAGCTGCCTTGAGCGAGTCCGCAGGCTGCGCGAAACCGGGGTCCTCAAGGGCTTCCGCGCCGAGGTCTCCCACGACGCCTTCGGCATCGGCCTGCAAGCCATGGTCGCCGTGCGGATGTCCCGCCACACCGTCGAGCTGGTCCTGGGCTTCCAGCAGGAGATGCTCAAGAAGCCCGAGGTCGTCGGCATCTACTACATGGCCGGCGCCGACGACTTCCTCGTCCACGTCGCCGTCCGCGACGCCAACCACCTGCGCGAGTTCATCCTGAGCGACTTCACCAGCCGGCACGAGGTCTCCCACGTCCAGACCAACCTCATCTACGAACACCGCCAGGCCCGCGAGGTCCCCAACTACCGCGTCCAACCCTGACCACCTCGCCTTCGCCCTTCGCCCAGGACCGGCGCCCTCCAGGACGAGGCCCTCTGCGGCGTCCAACCCTGAGCACCTCGCCTTCGCCCTGAGCCCGCCGCCTCCTTGCCCGACATCGAGCGCTGTCTGTTGCGCCAGAAATGGCGCAATGGTGTTGACGGCGGGACCGTGAACCCCTACCTTGACCCGGCAGCGAGGACGATTGCGCCATTTCTGGCGCAACGGTCCTGTGAGGGGTGGAGATGAGGCCACTTGAGAAGGGGTCGGCGCAGGGGATTCAGCCGGGGGAGCTGGCCAGGCGCGTGATCTACGCGCTGGTCAGGCCGACGGTGCGCATCGCGGCGGTGTTCGACATGCCGCTCAAGGAGCTGGCGGCGCTGGTCGAGATGGCCTACTTCCACGAGCTGCGCGCGCGGGGTTTGACGCTCAAGGAGACGGGGGAGGCGCTGTCGGTCAGCCAGCGCAAGGCGGTCAGGCTGGCGACGCAGCTTCGGGAGAACTTCCTCCAGCCGGAGCTGGAGCACAACCTGCCCCGTCGGATCGAGTTCATGCTCTGGTCCCAGCCCATGAGCGAGGCCCAGCTGCGGCGGGTGTTGCGGGGCGTGGACGGGGAGAGCGTGCGAAAGGCGCTCGATGAGCTGCTGGCGGGCGGCCGGATCGAGCCGCGCGCGGGGTCGCGGGTGGTGTCCTTCGAGCCGGTCAGCGCGCTTCGAAAGCTGCCGCGGGACACGTGGATGCAGCGCGTGGGCGGGTTGACGAGCTTCGCGGAGAACCTGGCGGACGCCGCCTTCGGGCGCTTCTTCAAGGAGGAGCCCCGGACCTTCGCGCGGACCCTGACCTTCGAGGTGCCCCAGGGCGCAGCCGAGGCGCTCCAGGCGTGGTATGAGGATGAGGTGTTGACGAAGATCATCGCGCTGAACAAGAGCGCGGAGCAGGTTGAAGAGCGGGAGAGCATCCAGCTGTCGCTGTGCTGGGCGCCTTACGAATACATCCGGTCAGAAGGAGAGGGGTCATGAGGACAAGGGCATGGGGCGCTATCGCGGCGCTGTCGCTGCTCGGGGCGTTGGCGGGCTGCGACGACGATCAACCGGAGGGGGGCGCCGTCGATCCCTGCGAGGTGGGCGAGGTCATCGAGTTCGAGGGGCAGAGCTTCTGCATCGTGATCGAGGAGGGCTTTCTGGAGGAGGACTGCCCGGAGGACTTCCCCGAGGGCCGGCGCTTCGCCGAGGAGGTCGTCGTCTGCGGCGAGGGTGAGGTGCCCGACGCGATGAAGGGGGAGCTGGAGCGGCGCGGGATCATCGAGAAGACCGACGAGCCCGACCCGTGCCCTGACCCTGACGACCCCGAGGTGCGCTATGTCAGCGAAGATCCGGACGATTGCGCGCGGATCCGCTTTGTCTGCGCCGAGGGCGGCGAGGCCTTCACGGGCGAGTGCGGCTGCGGGTGCATCGGGGAGGAGGATGAGCCTGAGTTGATCTGCCCCGATCCGGAGGATCCGGAGGTGCATTACGTTGGTGAGGGTCCGCAGGACTGCGTGGACATCCTGTTCATGTGCGAGGACGGGCAGGAGCTCTTCTCGAACGAGTGCGGCTGCGGGTGCATCGGGGAGGAGGGCTCAACGTGTCCGGATCCTGATGATCCGCAGGTGCGCTACATCAGCCAGGATATCAATGATTGCGCGCGGATCCGCTTTGTCTGCGCCGAGGGCGGCGAGGCCTTCACGAACGAGTGCGGCTGCGGGTGCATCGGGGAGGAGCCGGAGCTGATCTGCCCCGATCCGGAGGATCCGGAGGTGCGCTACATCAGCCAGGATCCGGACGATTGCGCGCGGATCCGCTTTGTGTGCGGCGAGGGCGGCGAGGCCTTCACGGGCGAGTGTGGGTGTGGGTGCATCGGGGAGGAGGGCTCGACGTGTCCTGATCCTGAGGATCCGCAGGTGCGCTACATCAGCCAGGACGTCGAGGAGTGCGCCCGGGTGCGCTTCGTGTGCGAGGGGGAGGGCGTGCCCTTCTCCGATGAGTGCGGGTGCGGGTGCATCGGCGAGGGCGGCGTCTGCCCGGATCCGGAGGATCCCCGCGTCGAGTACGTGTCCCGGTCGGCGGAGGACTGCGCATTGATCGACTTCCAGTGCGGGGAGGATCAGCGGCTCTTCTCGGACGAGTGCGGGTGCGGGTGCGTGGCGATCTGCCCTGACGCCGAGGCGCCCGAGGTGCGCTACGTCAGCGAGGATCCCGAGGTGTGCATGAGAGTTCGCTTTGCGTGTGAGGGCGGAGGGCGGCTCTTCACCGGCGTGTGCGGGTGTGGGTGCATCGGCGAGAACGGATCGTGCCCGGACCCTGAGGATCCCAGGGTGAGCTACGTGTCTCAGGATCCTCGCGAGTGCGCCGTGATCCTCTTCACCTGCGAGGAGGGCTCCGAGGGCTTCTCGAACGAGTGCGGCTGCGGGTGCGTTGCCCCCTGAGCCAGGGTCGGGGCTGGTCGCGCGGGGTCGTGTTGGGGGCGTCGGCGCTTCTTGGGTGCGGTCGGTGGCGATTCGGCGTACTCTGGGTGTCCGAGCGCGACTTCACCCGACCTTGGAGGCCCTGTTCATGAAATCCATAATCTTCCTGCCGCTTTGTGTGATCGCGCTGGCGCTGTCGGCTTGCAGCAAGCCGCCGTCGTCGATCAAGGACGGCGCCTATCAGGCGACGGAGATCAACGGCGTGGACGAAAAGATGACGGCGGTCGTCAAGAATGTCCCGATGATCTTCGAGCGAGGCAACCTGCGGGTCAGCTTCGAGGTGCCCGGCGGCAAGGTGCCGATCTCGATGAGCCAGCGCAAGGAGGACACCTGGCCTGAGGGCTGCGGCCATGCGTTGGAGATCATGGGCTTCGGGACGTCCTTGCAGCTGGATACGCTCTCGATCCAGACCCCCATCCTGGTCAAGGCCTGCCCCGTGGAGAGCGACGTGATCGTCCTGCGCGAGGATGGCGACATCTCCAACGTCCTGAACCCCTGCGAGGGGGCGACCGGCGTGTGCATCAAGTGGGACCTGAAGTAGGGTTTTGGGGCGCTGCGACGGGATCGCTCGGCGTCCAGGGGCGGGCGCCGCGCGGATCTTGAGGGAGGGCGTGTCCGGGGGGGGGCGCTGTCGGCGGTGGGCTGGAAGGGGCCTCGCGGGGGGGCCTGGGTCAGCCCTCGGGGGGCGTGTAGCCGAAGCAGCGGTCGAGGGCAAAGACCTTGCGGCTGACGGGCTTGTAGTGGTGTCCGATGTCGATCTGGTCGCCTTCGAAGACGCGCTGGCCGTCTTTGTCGAGGCGGGCGTTCATGGTGGCCTTCTTGCCGGTCTCGCAGACGGTCTTGATCTCGATGAGCTCCTCGGCCCAGGCCAGCAGGTACTTGCTGCCCTCGAAGGGCTCGCCGCGGAAGTCGGTCCTGAGCCCGTAGCAGAGGACGGGGATCCCGATCCGGTCGCAGACGAGGGTCAGCTGGATGACCTGATCGCGGGTCAGGAACTGGGCCTCGTCGACGAGGACGCAGTGGACCTGCTGGTCCTGGTGTGCGCGGCCGACCTGGACGAAGAGGTCGTCGTGCTTCTTGAAGGCGATGGCGGCGGACTTCAGGCCGATGCGTGAGGTGATCTGCCCCGAGCCGTAGCGGTCGTCGATGAGGGGGGCGAAGAGCAAGACCCGCATGCCCTGCTCGCGGTAGTTGTGGGCCGATTGAAGCAGGGTCGTGCTCTTGCCCGCGTTCATCGCAGAATAGTAGAAGTAGAGCTTGGCCATGAGGGTCGTCGCCGGGTTGAGGGGGTCTCAAGGTGCACGTCGAGCCCTGGTGGGGCCCGTCGCGACATGACACTTCCTTTCGTTGGGGGGGCATAACACGCTCGCCGTGCGCCGACAAGGGCGAGCGGGCGTTGTTGGAGCATCAGGGTTTGGGGCTCGTCGAGCTGATCAGGCAGGGCAGGGCGCAGGAGGCGCAGGCGGCGGTGGAGGCGGGGGCGCGGGTCGAGGAGACCAACCCGGGTCACTTCACGCCCTTGCTGGTGGCCTCGCAGCGCGGGATGGCGGGGCTGGTGCGCGCCTTGATCGCGCGCGGCGCGGATCTGGACGCCCAGGATCTGGAGATCGGTCGGTGGCCGCTGCTGTGCGCCGCGCTGGGCGCGCACCTGGAGTGCGCGGTGGCGTTGATGGAGGCTGGCGCGCGGCTGGATCTGATGACGCAGGAGGGGCAGACCTTGCTGGAGGCGGCGCGGCGCTCGGCCCAGATCCGGCAGGCCGGCGCCGCCGGGGGAGGGGGCGGCGCGGAGCGCGCCGGGGCGATCCTGGTCGCCGTGGAGGCCGCGATCGAGGGAGCTGTTGCGCGGGGCCTCGGCGGCGTCGGGGTCGACGTCGCTCTGAGGCTGGCCGCGCTGGGAGGGCGGCATGGGGAGGTGAGGGCGCTCCTGGCCGCCGGCGCGGGGGCCGACGTCGCCGATCATTGGGGCGCGGGCGCGTTGACTCTGGCGGTCCTGGGGGGCCACGCGGAGGTCGTCGGAGCGCTCCTGGAGGCGGGCGCCGATCCCCACCGGGCTTCGGTGCGGCTGGTGCACTTCGAGCGGGTCTGTCTGCATGATCCGATCGGCTGGGCGGTCGCGCGGGATCAGGGCGCGGCGCTCGACGCGATGGCCGCGGGGGGCGTGGAGCTCGACAGGCCGGACCTGCGCGGTGACAGCCCCTTGATGCTCGCGGCGCGGTGGGGCAGGTCTTCGGCGGCTCGGGCGTTGATCGACGCGGGCGCGTCGCGAGAGCGCCAGAATCGTCGCCTCCAGCGGGCCCTGGACGTTGCCATCGAGGCTGGCCATGAGGAGATCGCGGCGCTCTTGAGGGAGCGCCCGGCCCGCTGACCCAGATGGAGGATCGGCGGCGATCCTCAACCCGAGGTGCTCCATGGCGTCAGGCCAACGGCCCCGCATCGATCCGCGCACGCTGCTGAACCTCTACCGCCAGGGCTACTTTCCCATGGCCGATCCCGACACGGGCGAGGTGAACGTCTACAGCGCCGATCCGCGCGCGATCATCCCGCTGGACGCGGTGCACATCTCCTCGAAGATCGCCCGGCTGGTGCGGCGGGCGCCCTTCGAGGTGCGGTGTGACACGGCCTTCGTGGAGGTGATGCGGGCCTGCGCGCTGCCGAGGGCGGGCTCGGACAGGACGTGGATCAACGAGGCGATGGTCGAGCCCTACGCGGCGCTCTTCGAGGCCGGCTACGCGCACAGCGTCGAGGCCTGGCGAGGGGGTGCGCTGGTTGGCGGGCTCTACGGCGTGCACATCGGGGGGCTTTTTTGCGGCGAGTCGATGTTCCACAGGCCCGATCTGGGGGGATCGGACGCCTCGAAGATCAGCTTCGTGCACCTCGTGCGGTGGCTCAACCACCGCGGCTTCGGGCTGCTGGACGCCCAGATGAAGACCCCCCACACGGCGCGCTTCGGCTGCATCGAGGTCTCACACCGAGAGTACCTCGGGCTGCTGGCTCGGGCGCTGAGGTTGCCCGTGACCTGGGGCGACTTCAGGGCGCTCTGAGGTCAGGCGCTCGTGGGTCGTTGAAGTCGTTTTAGATCAACAGCTTGCGCTTGATCCTGGCGTCATCGAAAGCGGACGCCGCTGCGGCGCTGGATGCCGGGTCGTCGCGGCGCCTGGGGTGCGGCCCTGGCGTTGGATTTGCGGCCAGGGATCGACGCGACGGCGTGGACGGGGCGGGGCTGGGAGCGCGCCGAGGCGCTCTGGGCCGCGTTCGAGCGCCGGACCGGCTGGGGGTGGGCGTTGGCGACGGGGCGGCGGCCCTGCAGCCGCCGGGGCGCCTTGAGGATGTGGATGGCGGGGCGCGGGTTGCGGGCGGTGACCGGTCGGGCGGTGACCTGTCGGGTGGCGATGTGTCGGGTGGTGGTGATCCGTGTGGTGACGACCTGCGCCGCGCGGGGGGGGTCGTGTCGGGGGGGGGCGTTGGCGGCCATTGAGGGCTGGGAGGGCTCAAGGGGCTTGGGGAGGATGTAGATGATGTTCCTGGGTTTGAGGGCGCGCGGCGCTCTGGCGGAGGGCGGCGCGAGCCGGTTGTCGAGGTCGACTTCGTGGCTCATGGGGGAGCGCCTCAGGAGGTGGCCGCGGCCGGGGTCGATCTGTCGCATGGCCAGCCCTGCGCGGTCGGCGCCTTCGAGGTTCGGCTTGGGGATGCTGGGGATGGGGGGGATGCGGCGGTTGCGTCGGAAGGTGGCGCGGGAGTGGATGAGCTGGCGCTGTGGGCGGGTGGGTTGCGGGCGCGCGGCGGGCTGTGGGGGAGCCTGGGGGCTTTCGAAGAAGAAGGTGTTGAAGACGAAGGCGGGGCGGCAGGGCTCGTAGACCCAGTCGGTGAAGCCGCGCGGGTCGTAGTCGTCGCTGTAGATGGGGTGCAGGGCCTCGGCGGCGAAGGTGATCTGGTCGTGCTCCTGGACGTCCTCGGGGAAGGAGGCGACGATCTGGATCTTCCTGTGGTCGGGGGCGTCGGTGAAGGTGATGGAGGCGACGAGGGCGCCGGGGGCCTTGGGGTCGGAGGAGGGGGTGGCGATCAGTTCGAAGACGGCGGTGTCGCCCTCGCGCAGCTCGACGACGGAGACGCGATCGACGAGGCCGTCCCAGTCCAGGTCGACGTTGTTGATGCCGGACTCTTCGCTGTTGATGACCTCTTCGAGGTGTGCGGCGTCGCTGATCCGGTTGTGCTCGATGAGGGCGACGACGGCCTCGAGGTCGAAGTCCTGGGCGTGGAGGGCGTGGTCCTCCGGAGGAGTGGAGGGGTCCTGGGCGTGGGAGAGGGAGGAGGCGCCGAGGAGGAGGGAGGCCAGGGCGATCAGCGGCGTGAGGTGCTTCATGGTGGTGCTCCACAACAGCTTGGGGCTCGCGTCCTTGCGAGCCTCCAATCTACCGGGAGGAGGCGGTCGGGGCAAAAAAGTCGTTGGCGATCATGGGGTTTGGGGAGTGTTCTGGCGGAAGGTGCCGCCGTGGAGGCGCATCAGGGTGACCTTGGCCATGAACTCGGTGGCGTTGGTGGACTTGCGGTCCAGGGCGAGCTTTCCGAGGATCTCGATGGCCTCATCGCGGCGGTCGAGGCGCATCAGGTGGATGGCCTTGTTGACGAGGAGGTGCCCGCGTGTGTCGTCGTCGGGTTGGAAGGTCAGGCCCTTCTCGATGGCGGCCAGGGACTCGTCGGGGTCGTCGAGGAGGGTGGAGAGCTCCTTCCAGGCGACGGGGAAGTTGGGTGACTCGGCGAGGATCTCCTTGAGGAACACGATGCGGCCGTCCTTGTCGCGCTTGGCGAGCTGGAGTTCGAAGCGCAGGTAGGAGGCGGGGGGGAGCTTGGCGTCCTGTTCGCGCTTGAGGGTGTCGATGGCGGCCTTGGTGGCGATGTAGCCGCGCGGCGCGATCTTGTCGACGGCCTCATAGGCCTCCAGAGATTTTTCGACGTCGCCCTGGAAGAGGTAGGTCCAGGCGGCGCCGTAGATGGGCTTGGGCCAGCCGGGCGCGGCGAGGCTGGCGTCGAGGAAGTGGGTGATGGCGTCGTCGAAGCGGCGCTCGCGGCCGGCGAGCTGGCCGGCCTGGTAGGAGCTCATGGCCTCGGGGGCGATGTTCTGGTCCCAGCGGTCGTCGGCGAGCTCCTGGGCGTCCTGGAGGTCGGCCATGGTCAGGGTGCGGCCCTTATCATCTTTGTAGATGACGGCGTCGTTGGCCGGCGGGGCTTCGGCCCCGGGCGTCGGCTTCGTGTCCGTCAGGGCGGCGTCGGCCTCGGGCTTCTGTTGGCTGGCCGGGGGGGTTGTCGGCGCGGAGGCGGGCGGGTTGCAGGCGATCGGCGCCGTCATCAGCATCGCCGCGAGGGTCATGGCGCGCGGGTTCATGGGAGGGCTCCTTGGCTGGGGTCATGGGTCATCGTCTGGGCAAAGCCTCCAGGCCGCGTGGACATTCCGCGCCCTCAGCCGCGCGGCGCGTGGGCGGCGGCGACGACGGCGGTCAGGGCGGTGACGAGGAGGTTGAGCAGGGTGTCGCGGTCAAAGTCGCGGTGATCGATCCAGTCGAGGCTGGCGCCCTCGACGAAGCCGACCCAGCCGCGCAGGGTGGCGCGCAGGGCCGGGTCGGGCTCATCGAGCTGGAGGCCGGTCAGGAGGCGATTGACGAAGGCGAGCCGCGAGGCCTCGACGATGCGGCTGACCTCGGCGTCGGCGCCGACGCCGCTGCGCAGGAGCGTGGCGTAGGCCAGGGCGTTTTCGTCGACGTAGTTGATGTAGCCGGTCAAGCTGACGCGGAGGCGATCGCCAGATGCGACGTCCTCGGCGGGGGTGGTCAGGACCATGAGCTCCTCGGCGGCGGCCCGGATGGTCTCGACGTAGAATTCCCGCTTGCTGGGGAAGTAGTGGTAGAGCAGGCCCTTGGAGATGCCGGCGGCGCGGGCGATCTCGTCGATGGACAGATCGTCGTAGGTCTTGTCGCCGAAGAGGTCCTTGCCGAGCTTGAGGAGCTGGGCGCGGCGCTCATCGACGCTCAGGCGCGTGCGGGTCTGGGTCATGGGGTGGATCTCCGGCGTCGCTTTACCAGGACACTGTTGACCAGGATTCAATCCTTGTCCAACGCGGCGAGGATGAGGCGCAGGTAGAGGTCGGCGCCGGAGTCGAGGTCGTGGAGGTCGATGCGCTCGTGGACGGAGTGCGCCAGGCGGATGTCGCCGGGGCCGGCGAGCCACACGGGGCCGAGCGCGCGCAGCCAGGCGGCGTCGCTGTTGAAGGGCACGACGCAGGTTTCGAAGCCCTCGGGGGGCTCGAAGCGCTGGGGTTCGGCGCGGCTGAGCACCTTGAGGGTCGAGCGGGCGCAGGCTCTCTGGGCGAGGTCGAGCAGCGCGCCGGTGTCCGCGACGGCGCGGATCATGATCTCGGCCCTCGCGCTGGGGGCGAAGACGTTGGAGGCCACGCCGCCCTCGATGAAGCCGACGTTGAGGGTGGTCGGGCCGAGCTGCGGGTCCTCGGGCCAGGGCGCGCAGCGCAGCGCCTCGAGGTCATCAAGGAGGTCGTGGATGGCCGAGCGTCCCGCGTCGGGGAAGGCCGAGTGGCCGGCGATCCCCTGCGCCTCCAGAGCGATCTTGAGGATGCCCTTCTGGCCCACGGCGACGCGGCCGCAGGTGGGCTCGCCGAGGATGATCCGGTCAGGCCGCATCGCCATCGCCTCAGCGGCCTTGGCCCCGCAATGATCGGTCTCCTCGCCGACGACGAGCAATATCCCCACGCGCTCGGCGGCCTCGGGGCGGTCGATCCTGAGCCGGCAGAGCGCCTCGATCATGGCCAGCAGGACGCCCTTGGTGTCGCAGGCGCCCCGGCCCCAGACCGCGCCCTCGCGGGCGTCGACGGGCAGGAAGGGGGGCACGGTGTCGACGTGGGTGCACAAGATCACCTCCGGCGCTCGCCCCGAGGTCGCCAGCAGGTTCCACCGCGCCCCAGGATCCTCGCCGGGGACCTCCAGGCGCTCTGTGTGCAGGCCTTCGCGGCGCAAGTCGGCCTCCAGGGTCTGGAGGTAGAGGGTCTCGCGGCCAGAGGTCGCGTCGATGTCGAGCCATCGGAGGAGCTGTGCGATGCGATCCGGGGTCATGGGCGCTCACCTGGTCAAGAACGGGGGGGCATGATTCCAGAAACGGTGAATGTTTCCAAGGGCGAGGCGTCGAAGGCTCTCGTTGGACGCCTGCCGGGCTTGCGCTTCCCTCGGAACCTCATTATTGCAGAGGGCGGCGCTGGCTTGAGAATCTCCCCGCAGGAGGACAGAGCGCCAGGCGAAAAGGACGACGGCCTTCAGGGGCCGAAGAGGGTGAGCGATGAAGATGAGGATGTTGAAGCCGAGGCACGTCGCCGGGGTGGCTGCGGTGCTGCTGGGCGCGGGGATGATCCTGGCGTGCTCGGGCAATGATGAGTCGACCTTCGTGCGGGGCGACGAGGTGCCCGGTATCGACAACCCGGCGATGAGCACGGGGCTGGACAAGGCCGATCTGGAGCAACTCTTTGCCGAGAACGTCGAGAACATGATGGGGTCGCGCTTCTACAAGGGCGCGTCGAGGATGTCCCCGGCGGCGACGGTGGCGATCTTCCCCTTCAAGAACGAGACGACCGAGCACATCGGGCCGCAGCTCCAGGCGCTGCTGTCCAAGGTCGAGACGCAGATGGTCAACGACGGCGTCGTGGACGTCATCAGCCACGAGAACCAGAAGACGCTGCTCGACGAGCTCAAGATCCAGCAGTCTGACCTCTACGATCAGGCCAGGGCGGTGGAGGTGGGCCGCCGGCTCGGCGTGCGCTACTTCATCACGGGCAAGGTCTACGACTCGGCCGAGCGCACCAGCGATGTGCGGCGCGTGCAGTACTTCCTCTTCATGCAGGCGATCGACGTGGAGACGGGCAAGATCGAATGGCAGAACGAGGCCGAGTTGACCAAGGCCCTCGTCCCGCTGGAATAAGGCCATGACACGACAGACCACTCATCGAGCGCTGGCGGCGCTGTCGCTGGGGTTGCTGGTGTCTGCCAGCGGCTGCTACGCGGGCTACGCCGGCGCGGTGTCTGAAATGCACGCGGCCATCGATCAGGGCGACGCCGACGCGGCCTTGCTCTTTGCCAACCAGGCGCTGGGCGTCGACAACGCCCAGATGCTGCCCTCCGAGTCCCACGGGGACACCCCCCTGCTCCTGCTGGAGCGCGCCTCGCTGCTTCAGAGCATGGGGCGGCACGGCGACGCGGCCCGCGACTTCGCCGAGGCCGACAAGTCCATGGAGGTGCTCGATCTGAGCCAGGACGACGCGGCCCAGATCGGCGAGTACCTCTTCAGCGACGACATCGAGATCTACAAGGCGCCCCCGCACGAGAAGCTCCTGGTCAACACTCTGGCGATGCTCTCCTACCTCGCCGACGGCGATCTGGACGGTGCCAGGGTCGAGGCGCGGCGGCTGACGGTGCTGCAGAAGTACTTCGAGGGCGTCGCGCCCGAGGAGCGGGCGCTCTTCGGGCTGGGGTCCTACGTGGCCGGCTTCACCTTCGAGAAGTCCGGAGAGGCCGATCAGGCGCTGCGCTATTACATCGAGGCCCGCGACAAGGGGGGCCACGATCGCTTCGCCGCCCCCATCGTCTACCTGGGCAAGCAGACCGGCTTCACCCACGACCTGGTGGCGCAGGCCGCCCTTGAGGCGCCCGACGCGTCGGCTCCAGAGGCCGGCGAGGGGGAGATCCTGGTGGTGGTGCAGAACGGCCGAGGGGCCTTCAAGGAGCCGGAGCGCTTCCCGATCGGGGCCTTTGTCGTCAGCGACATCCACGTGCACATGTCGGTCGAGGCGCGGGCCGACGCCGATCGCGTGATGGCCAGCGGCCTGCTCAAGTGGATCAACTTCCCTGTCCTGCGCTCGGTCCCGCCGCGGCTGGATTCCTTCAGAGTGCGCGTCGACGGGGAGACCGCCGAGCCCCAGGTGGGCCTGGACGTGGACGCGAGCATCATCTCGGCCTGGGAGTCCAACAAGGACAAGCTGATGGTGGCGGCCTTTACGCGGATGGTGACGCGGGCGGTGGCCGGCGAGGCCACCCGGGCGGTCGGCGAGGGCTCGGGCCTGGACAAGAACCTCTTTCCCGGGGCCAGCGCGCTGCTTGGGGCGGTCGTCGAGGGCGCGATGGCGGCCAACGACACGCCCGACACGCGCTCGTGGACGATGTTGCCCTCCGACATCCGGATCTACCGCCTCAAGGTGCCCGCCGGCGAGCACAAGATCACGGTGACCGGCTCGGGGACGGGCTCGGCGCGCCGCTCGATGACCGTCGACGTGCGCCCTGGCGGCTTCGCGCTGGCGAACTTCCGTTTCCTGAACTGATCCTCCTTCCGATTGGACGCCCGAGCTTCGCCCGCACAGGCGGCGGGCCGTCGAGCCATTGCGGCGCCATCCTCATCAGGTCCGTGTCCATGGAGGCCGGGTTCGCCGCGTCGGGGCTGGTGCATGGCGTTGGCGGGTGGCGGCGAGGACCTTGTGTGGTACAAGGGTCCGGGGGCGGTCGTCGTCCAGGCAAAGGGGGAGGGGCGATGAGGGGCAGAGAGTTCTTGGGGTTGTGCGCTCTGGCGCTGGCCTTGCCGTCGTGCGCGGGGGAGGGGGCGAGCGGACCTGCGGTGGAGCCGCTCTTCGAGATGTCCAGGCAGGCCGGCGCGCCGCCGTTGAACTTCGCGCCGACGGAGCTTGCGCCGCAGGACGTGCTGCTGGTCGGGGCGACGATCCTGACGGCGGCGGGGCCGCCGATCGAGGGTGGATCGCTGCTGATCCAGGGTGGGCAGATCACGGCCGTGTCGTCGGAGGCCATCGAGGCGCCGGAGGGTGTGCGGGTCGTGGACCTCAAGGGCAGGTTCTTGACGCCGGGGCTCATCGACACGCATTCGCACCTGGGGGTCTACCCGGCGCCGCACGTCGAGGCGCACTCGGACGGCAATGAGGCGACGGCGCCGACGACGCCGGAGGTCAGCGTCGAGCATGCGATCTGGCCGCAGGATCCGGGCTTCTGGAGGGCGGTGGCCGGCGGGGTGACGACCCAGCAGGTGTTGCCGGGGTCGGCCAACGTGATCGGGGGTCGGAGCCTGACGATCAAGAGCCATCCGGGCATCAGCGCGAGGGCGATGCGCTTCCCCGGCGCGCCGCAGGGCTTGAAGATGGCCTGCGGTGAGAACCCGAAGCGGCTCTATGGCAGCAAGGGGCGTCAGCCCTCGACGCGGATGGGCAACCTGGCCGTGTGGCGCGGGGCCTTTCAGTCGGCGCTGGAGTACGGCCAGGCCGTGGAGCGCTTCGAGCGCTCGTGGCTGGAGTGGGAGCGGCAGGAGGGGCGAGATCCGCTCAAGGAGCCCGCGGCGCCCAAGCGCGATCTGGGCCTGGAGACGCTGCTGGCGGCGATGCGGGGCGAGATCCTGGTGCACGTCCACTGCTACAGGGCCGACGAGATGATCCAGGTGCTGGAGCTGGCCGAGGCCTACGGGTTCAGCGTCCGCTCCTTACACCACGCGGTGGAGGCCTACAAGATCCGCGACGTGCTGGCCGAGTGGCAGGTGAGCGTGTCGACGTGGGCCGACTGGTGGGGCTTCAAGATGGCGGCGCACGACGCGGTGCTGGAGAACGCGGCGCTGATCAGCGCCGCTGGCGGCCGCGCGATCATCCACTCGGACTCGTCGGTGGGGATTCAGCGGCTCAACCAGGAGGCGGCCAAGGCCTACCACGCCGGCCTGCAGGCCGGGATCGAGGTCACGGAGGAGGACGCGCTGCGGTGGATCACGCTCAACGCGGCCTGGGCGCTGGGGGTGGACGCGGTGACGGGCTCGCTGGAGGTGGGAAAGATGGGCGACGTGGTGGTCTGGGATGGGCCGCCCTTGAGCGTCTACGCGCGGCCGGTGATGGTCTTCGTCGATGGCGTGCTGGAGTACGACCGGGCCGCCGAGGGTCGTTGGAGCGACTTCGAGGTCTACATGCTGCCCGAGGGCCTGGAAGGAGAGACGCGATGAGGGGGATCCAGGGTTTGATGGTCGCGTGCGTCGCGGGGCTGTGTGCGTGGTCGTCCGTGGCCGCCGCGCAAGGGGAGTGCGGCCTCAAAAAGGGCGAGGGGTTCGTCCTCGAGGGGGCGCGGATCCACGTCGGAGACGGCTCGACGGTGATCGAGGCGGGCGCGGTCGCCTTTGACGCGCAGGGTCGGATCACGGCGGTGGGGGCCGGGGCGGCGGGCCCGGGGATGGTGATCGACGTGACGGGCAAGGTGATCACGCCGGGCCTGGTGGACTTCGTCACCCAGCTCGGCCTGGTCGAGGTGGAGGCGGTCAAGGGCACGGTGGACACGGACTCCGGCGGCGACAGGGTGCGCGCGGCCTTCCGCGCATGGGAGGGCTTCAACCCGAACAGCCTCTCCATCCCGGTGCAGCGGGCAGGCGGGGTGACCTCGGCGCTGATCGTGCCCACGGGGGGGCTCGTGTCGGGGCAGTCGGCCTGGATCAACCTGTCGGGCGAGCGCGGCTTCGGGGCGGTGATCCAGAGCCCGGTGGCGATGCACATGAGCTTTGGGGAGGAGGGCTCGGCGGCGGCGGGCGGATCGCGGGGAGGGGCCCTGCTGGCGCTCAGGGAGCTTTATGACGACGTGCGCTTCTATCAGAGCAACAAGTCCCGGTACGACGGCAACCAGTCGAGGTCGCTGGCCGACAGCCGCCTCGATCTGGAGGCGCTCGCCACGACGCTCGCGGGCAAGCTGCCTGAGGGCAAGCTGCCCGAGGGCAAGCCGCTCGTGGGCAAGCTGCCCGTGGCCGTGCGGGTCCATCGGGCCGTCGACATCCTTAGAGTGCTGGAGTTCTGTCGGGAGCAGGGCTTGTCGCCGATCCTCATCGGGGCGACCGAGGCGTGGATCGTGCGCCGCGAGCTGGCGGCGGCCGGTGTGCCCGTGGTGATCGATCCGATGAGCAACACGCCGTCGAGCTTCGAGCGGCTCGGGGAGCGGGAGGACAACGCGCGCTTGCTGCACGAGGCCGGGGTGCCGGTGATCCTGTCGACCTTCAGCACCCACAACGCGCGGGCGCTGCGCTTTCAGGCCGGCAATGCCGTGCGCGCAGGGCTCCCCTTCGAGGCGGCGCTGCGGGCGGTGACGCTGGCGCCGGCCCAGGCCGCCGGGGTGGCCGATCGCTACGGGAGCCTTGAGGTGGGCAAGCGGGCCAGCCTCGCGGTCTGGTCGGGTGATCCCTTTGAGTTCTCCTCGAAGGTCGAGCGGCTGTTCATCGACGGCGTCGAGGTCTCCCTGGACAACCGCCAGCGCCGCCTGATGGAGCGCTACCGGGCGCTGCCCCGTCGCGGCAAGCCGGCGTCGTTCGATGAGGTGGATGAGCTGCGTTGACGTGTCATTTCCAGTATCGAGCCGTGTGAAGTAGAATCCACGGCGACCATTGCACTGAGAGGGGCCTCGTGACCTCAAGCAAGAAAGATCCGATGGCGGCCTTTCACGCTCGCCTTCAGGAGGCGGGGCTCAAGAGCACCCGCCAGCGCGACACGATCGCGGAGACCTTCTTTGAGCTCGACGCGCACATCAGCGTCGAGGAGCTGCTGGTCGAGGCGCGCAAGAAGGCGCCGCGCATCGGCTACGCCACGGTCTATCGGACGCTCAAGCTGCTCGTGGAGCAGGGCTTCGCCAAGACGCGCCGCTTTGACGACGGCCAGACGCGCTTTGATCCTCAGTTCGACAAGTCCCAGCACGATCACCTCATCTGCGTGGACTGCCGCCGCATCATCGAGTTCGACGACGATGCCGTCATGGATCGGCTCAGGGAGGTGGCCAGAGGCCACGGGCTGGTGCTGAGGGGGCGCAACATCCACATCTATGGGCAGTGTCCGGACGTCGACTGCGTCCACAGGGGCGCGTGAGCGTCGGGCGGAGGGCTATTTTTGTTTGATCGCGGGCTTCTGCTATCCTGCCGAGGATCAATTCGGGCCCGGCGTCACGGCCTTGGGCTTTGCTGGGAAGGGCAATGAAGAGCACAGACGAGACGAGGGACCGGATCGGGCGCGGCGCGGCCTGGGCGGCGCTGGCCGCGCTCTGGCTCTGCGCGGCGCCGGCGTCGGTCCTGGCCCAGGGCGGGGAAGATGACGTGGCGCGCCAGAAGGCGGCCGAGAGCATGTACCGGCTGGCGGTGGCCGAGTTCAAGAAGGGCAACTATCCGGTGGCCCTCGACAAGCTGCTGGAGGTTCAGAAGCTCGATCCGAACCCGATCATCCTCTACAACATCGCCCGCTCCTACGAGGAGATGGAGCAGATGGCCGACGCGGCCGAGTACTTCCAGCGCGCCGCCGCGCACCCGGATCTGCCCCAGCCGCTCCAGGCCGAGGTGGGCAAGCGCCTGCCCATGGTGCTGCCCGCCCTCAGGGTGCGCGAGGCCGGCACGCTGGCGGTCAGGACGGTCGGCCTGGGGATCACGCAGGGCGCCGATCGGTCGCTCAAGGCCTACGTGGCCAGCCAGAAGACCAAGGAGGTCGGCAACAGCATCATCATCAACAACAACCACAACACCGTGGGCGTCGATCAGGGGCTCCTGTGGGGCGGCGGGGCGACGGGGCTGCTGGGCCTGGGCCTGGTGACGGCGGCGGCGGTGGTCGATCTCGGCTTGAGCGGGCCCATCGAGGACATCAAGAACCCTGCGATTCGGGCAGATCGGGACAAGACCCTCGCGCTTCAGGATCAGATATCGACCGGCCAGACGACCGCCACGGTGCTCTACATCACCGGCGGCGTGGCGCTGGCGGCGGGCGGGGCGATGTTGACGATGGCGCTGATGTCGGGCGAGCAGGCCCCGGCGCAGTCGCCCGAGGGTGACGCCGGTGGCTCGCTGGGGCTTGCGCCCTTTGTGGGCGGCGGCGCCGCTGGTCTGGTCATCGGAGGGCATTTCGAGTGAAGCGCACGAAGAGCGGGTGGCTTCGGCCGGGGGATCTGGGGTGGTGCGCGGCGTCGCTGGCGCTGTCGGCGCTGGTGGCCTCGTGCAACCTGGGCTTTGACGCCAACGAGTTCGGTCCGCTGGGCGATGACGCAGACGTCGGCGTCGAGATCCCGGAGGGCTGTGAGGACAACGACGACGACGGCTTCGGCTTCGGGACCGACTGCGAGTTGGGGCAGATCGACTGCGACGACGGCCGCTCCGCGATCCACCCTGGCGCCGAGGAGCGCTGCGACAGCCTCGACAACGACTGCGACGAGATCGTCGACGAGAGCGTCGAGGGCAGGCCCCTGGAGAAGGACTGCTACACCTCGAACCCCGCCGAGCTCGACGCGCCCGCCACGGCCTGCCGCGGCGGCAAGGTCGTCTGCGACAGGGGCGCCTTCCCCGAGCCGGTCACGGCGGAGGTCTGCCAGGGGCAGATCCTGCCCCGGTCGCCCGGCGAGGTCGAGGGCGAGGCGCGCTGCGACGGTATCGACAACGACTGCGACGGGGTCATCGACCCCGAGTGCGAGTGCCCCGAGGAGGGCCTCGTCGACGACCAGTGCTACGCCGCTGGCCCGACGGATCGGGGCGGCCTCGGGATCTGCGTCTTTGGCCAGCGGACCTGCCAGCGGACCGACGACGGCGAGCTGGTCTGGAGCGAGTGCGTCGGCGACGTGGCGCCGGCCTCGGAGACCTGCGCGAACCTGGGCACGGACGACGACTGCGACGGGGAGCTGGACAACGTGCCGCAGCTCGGCGAGGCCTGCGAGTCCCAGGCGCCCGGGCGGTGCCGGCCGGGTCACCTGGAGTGCGTCAACAGCGAGTTCGGCTGCGTGAGCAACCTGGAGCCCGTCGAGGAGGTCTGCGATGGCCTCGACCAGGACTGCGACGGGGAGAACGACAACGGCGTCGCCAACGTGTGCGGCGGCTGTCGCAATGTCGGCGACGCGCAGATCGGCGATCCCTGCGGGGTGTGCGAGGACGGGGAGCTGGCCTGCGACGTGAACCTCGATCTGGTCTGCGTCGGCGCCAGCGGCCTCAACGCCTGCAATGGCTGCGCGACTCTGGGCCAGCTGCCCGGCGACGAGTGCGGCGCCTGCGGCCGCGTGACCTGCAGCGGCACCGAGGCGGTGCGCTGCACCGATCCCGGCTCCAACGCCTGCGGCGGCTGCGGCCCGATCAACGGCGGCGAGCAGCTCGGGCGGCTCTGCGGCGGCTGCGGCACCTTCGTCTGCGACGGTGAGAACGACGTCATCTGCCAGGAGCGCGCTCAGAACGCCTGCGGTGGCTGCGCGGTGCTCAACGGCGAGCCTCGGGCGCCCTGCGGTCCTTGCGGCGATGGCCGACTGGCCTGCCAGCCCGACGGCGAGTCGCTGCGCTGCGACGGGGACAGCGTGCTCAACGCCTGCGGCGGCTGTCAGGTGCCCCCCGGCGCGCTCAACTCGCCCTGCGGGGACTGCGGCACGCTGACCTGCGACGAGGTCAACGTCGGCGCCTTCCGCTGCAATGACCCCGGCGAGAACGCCTGTGGCGGCTGCGGGGCGCTGCCCAACCCCGTCGGCGGCAGCTGCGGGACCTGCGGCACCTTCCTGTGCCAGAACGGGACCACGTCCTGCGTCGATCCCGGCCGCAACGGCTGCGGCGGCTGCGCGACGCTGCCCGGCGCCCCCGGCGCGCTCTGCGGCCAGTGCGGCGTCTTCCAGTGCACCGGCCAGGACTCCGTCCAGTGCGCCGACCCCGGCCGGAACGCCTGTGGCGGCTGCGCGACGCTCCAGGGCGCGCCCAACGAGGCCTGCGGGACCTGCGGGACCTTCCGCTGCTCGGTCGATCCCAACCGCATCAGCTGCAACGACCCGGGCCTGAACGCCTGCGGCGGCTGCGGCCCCATCGTCGGCCCCACTCTGGGCTCTTCCTGCGGGGTGTGCGGGCGCTTCGTCTGCGACGGGACCAACGCGACCCGGTGCGAGGATCCGGGCTTGAACGTCTGCGGCGAGTGCGGCGTGCTGGCCAACACCCCCGGCGCCCCCTGCGGCGGCAACTGCGGCGCCTTCCGCTGCATCACCGGCTCGGCGCCGCTGTGCGACAACCGCGCCTGCGTCTCGCCGGCCATCACCTTCCGACTCCAGCACTACATCCCCGGCGGCCCCGTCTTCGACGTCCTCATCGACAACCTGCTGCCCATCAACACCGCCGGCTACGAGTTCAGGACCATCTACATCAACGGCCCCCCCGGCGGCCACAACATCAAGGTCTGGCTCCAGGGCTCCAACCAGAGCCTCGATCCGCCGATCTTCAACGAGAACATCAACGGCCTGCCCGGCGAGGAGCTCACCGTCCTCTTCGCCGGCCTGCCCGGCGAGCCCGGGGTCAATTACGACATGTACGTCCTGCGCGACGACAACGCGGCCGTCCCCAACCAGGCCAAGTTCCGCTTCGTCAACACCCTGGCCGACCAGCCCCTCGTCGATGTCTACGTCGACGGCATCCTCAAGGCTCAGAACGTCCCCCTCGGCGGCGCCTCGCCCTACATCAACATCTCGGCGCTGCCCGCCCGGCGAATCTCCGTCGCCACCGCCGGTACCCCCTTCCCCTTCGCCAGCTTCAACCTCATTCAACCCCTCCTGGGCGGCTCGGTCTACTCCCTGATCCACTTCGGCCGCATCGACTCGGCGCAGTTCCCCCAGTTCCCCCAGCTCCTGCGCTCCGAGCGCGACCGGGAGCTTCAGATCCTCACCCCCTGATCTCCCTCTGCGCCCAATCGGCGAGGTTCGGCCATGCGACGCGCTGCCCAAGGTTTCCTCCTGCTGAGCTTCGTCGGGGCGCTCTGGGGCTGTCGCGACGACGCCCCCGCCGACAAGACCCCCGCGCCGCCCGAACCCGAAGCCCTCGACCCCGAGCCCGCCCCCGAGGAACCCGAGCCAGCCCCCGAGGACCCCTCGCCCGAAGACCCCGGCCCGCGCTGCGGCGACGGCGCCTGTGACCCCGGCGAGGCCGGCATGTGCGAGCCAGACTGCGGTGTCGAGCCCGAGCCTGAGCCGGAGCAGGGGCCTGTGTGCGGCGACGGCGCCTGCGACCCCGGCGAGGAGGTCGAGGGCTGCCCGGCGGACTGCGCCGAGTGCGAGGTCGGGCAGCTTGAGTGCCGAGGCGGCCGGGCCTTCGTGTGCCAGGGCGGCGCCTTTGTCGAAGGGAGCTGCCCCGAGGGCTCCATCTGCGTCGGTGCCTCCTGCGCGGCGGTCGTCTGCGAGGCCAACACGGCGCGCTGCGTCGACGAGCGCCAGATCGGGATCTGCAACTCCAACGGGACCGTGGAGGACCTCTACGCCTGCCCCGAGACGACCTTCTGCGAGGCGGCGCTGTGCCAGAGCCTCTGCACGCCAGGCACCCGAAGCTGCCGCGCCGACGATCTGGTCGAGTGCCAGCAGGACGGCCGCACCCAGGCCCTCGTGGAGACCTGCGCGGACACGGACGGCTCGGTCTGCTCCGAGGGGGAGTGCGTGTCCGGCTGCGAGGCCTTCGACGTCAAGGGCGGCTACATCGGCTGCGACTACTGGGGCGTCGACACCCCCAACAGCTTCGGCCTGCGCAACATCTTCGCCTTCGTGATCAGCAACGTGGACGACCGCGCCACCGCCCACGTCATCGTCGAGGACAGGCTCGGGCAGGTGATCCTTGAGGACGACGTCCCGCCCCTGCAGGTCGCCACCCTCAGGATGCCCCACCCCAGGACGATGCACGCCGGCGGGACCGGCATCACCGACTTCGGCTTCCGCATCACCACCGACGTGCCCATCAACGCCTATCAGTTCAACCCCTTGCAGCGCTTCGACAACGACATGGGCGTCAGCGTCGCCTCCAACGACGCCTCCCTCATGATCCCCGATACGGCGCTGGGCACCGAGTACATCGGCGTGGCCTTCTCTCACTGGAGCAACTTCGCCTCCTTCCTGTCCATCGTCAGCACCGAGGACGACAACGAGGTCATCATCCGACCCAGCGCGGCGGTGGCAGCAGGCGGCGGCGTCCCGCAGCTTGCCGCCGGCCAGGAGGCCGTCTTCACCCTGAACCGCGGGCAGGTGCTGACTCTGAAGTCCCTGTCGGCCGGGACGGACCTGACCGGGACGGAGATCACCTCGGCCTACAACGTGGGCGTCTTCGGCGGCCAGGACTGCGCCCAGATCCCCGTCGGGCAGAACTTCTGTGACCACATCGAGGAGAAGATCTTCCCCATCCAGGCCTGGGACGTGGAGTACTTCGCGACCAAGTTCCAGAGCCGGGGCGTCGAGTCGGACATCTGGCGCATCGTCGCCAGCGAGGATCAGACCGTCATCACCACCGACCCGCCCCAGATCTCCATCCCCGTCCTGAACCGCGGCGAGTTCTTCGAGTTCGCCAGCGTCCAGGATTTCAAGATCCAGTCCGACAAGCCCATCCTGGTCGCCCAGTACATGACCGGCTCGTCCACCACCCAGTCCCCCGACAACGGCGATCCCGCCATGCTGCTGGCCGTCCCCGCCCGACAGTTCAGGCGCAACTACGTCTTCCTCGTCCCCGACACCTACGACGACGACTGGATCACGATCACCTACCCCGAGGGCGCCTCCCCCCTGCTCGACGGCGAGCCCGTCAACCTCGACGGCTCATCGCCCATCGGCCAGTCCGGCTTCCGCGTCGTCCGCGTCCACGTCGAGGACGGCCGCCACGAGGTCTTGAGCGATCTGCCCGTCGGGGTCAGCGTCTACGGCTACGACTTCAACATCAGCTACGCCTACCCGGCCGGCCTCGACCTGACCTCCTTCCGAGACGGCCAGGACTGAAGGCGCTCGCCCCCTGCTCGCGCTCGCCTCCAAGCGCCCCGATCCACTTTGGCCCTTTTCTCCACCCGGGCCGCATCATTGTGTATGATGCGCCATCAGCGTTGTGGTGGCGGCGCCCGGAAGCCGTCGCTTGCCTTTGTCCATCGAGAGTCGCATGTCGAACATCCTGGTGATCAACTCGACTGGGAACGAGTCGAGGGTGGCCCTGGTCGAAAACGGGATCATCACGGAGTTCTACGTCGAGCGCGAGCGAGAGCGCGGAATTGTCGGCCACGTCTTCTCGGGCCGGGTCGTCCGCGTCCTGCCCGGCATGCAGGCCGCCTTCGTCGACATCGGCCAGGAGAAGGCCGCCTTCCTCTACGTCTCGGACGTCCACGACCTCAACGACGAGCCGGATCGCAGCGTGGCGACCCTCGGCCAGGACCGCCGCCGGGGTCGGGGCCCCATCGAGGAGCGCCTGGAGGAAGGCCAGAAGGTGCTGGTCCAGGTCGCCAAGGAGCCCATCGGCACCAAGGGCGCCCGCGTGACCAACCACATCAGCCTGCCGGGCCGCTACCTCGTCTACATGCCCACCGTCGACCACGTCGGGATCTCGCGCCGCATCGAGGACGAGGGCGAGCGCGAGCGCCTCAAGGGCCTCATCGAGGAGGTCCGGCCGCCCGGCTCCGGCTTCATCGTCCGCACCGCCAGCGAGAAGGTCTCCGACCGCCACATCCACAACGACATGGAGGTCCTCATCAAGGTCTGGGAGGAGATCCTGGCCCGACACGAGGAGAGCCGACCCCCGCAGCTGCTCTACAAGGAGCTCGACCTGATGCTCCGGGCCACGCGGGACCTCTTCACCACCGATCTCGAAAAACTCGTCGTCGACGACGCCGCCCAGTTCAACCGCATCGAGTCCTTCGTCCAGAAGTACATGCCCGAGGCCCTGGGCAAGATCGAGCACCACGTCGGCCCCGCGCCCATCTTCGACGCCTACGGGATCGAGATCGAGATCAGCCGCGCCCTGGCCCGCAAGGTCTGGCTCAAGTCAGGCGGCTACATCGTCATCGACCACACCGAGGCGCTGACCAGCATCGACGTCAACACGGGTCGCTACGTCGGCAAGAACACCCTCGAAGACACCATCGTCAAGATCAACCTCGAAGCGGTCGACGAGATCGTCTACCAGCTGCGCCTGCGCTCCATCGGCGGCCTGATCATCATCGACTTCATCGACATGGAGCGCGTCTCCAACCGCGAAAAGGTCTTCTCCGCCCTTGAGCAGGCCCTCGAAGGCGACAAGGTCAAGACCAACATCCTCAAGATATCCGAGTTCGGCCTCGTCGAGATGACCCGCAAGCGGGTGCGCGAGAGCGTCGTCCAGTTCCTGTGCGAGGAGTGCCCCTATTGCGAGGGCAAGGGCTACGTCAAGGGCAGCGAGACGGTCGCCTACGAGATCATCCGCGAGGTCCTGCGCGAGGCCAGCGCCCTGGCGGGCCGCGCCGTCGTCATCCAGGCCCATCCGGACGTCGCGGCTGTCTTGATGGAGGAGGAGCATGAGTCCATCGGGCAGCTGGAGCGCTTGACCGACCGCCGCATCCGGCTCCTGCCCAACCGCAGCTATCACGTCGAGCAGTACGAGATCACGACCGACGGCTGAACCAGATTGTCGAGGGCGTTCATGAATCAGCAAAGGCAGTACGACCGGGTCGCGGTCAACCGCGACTTCGAATCCATCGACGAGTTCGTCGCCGAGTACGTCTCGGACATCTCGCACGGCGGGGTCTTCATCCGCAGCAAGAACCCCCTGCCCGTCGGCACCAAGGTCAACCTGCGCTTCTCCATCATTGTTGAGGATTTCGAAACCATCGAGGGCGAAGGCGAGGTCGTGCGGGTCGACCCGGACCCGGCCAACCCGGGCATGGGGGTCGCCTTTACGAAGCTCTCGGCCGAGTCCCTCGACCTCATCAACCGGATCCTGTCCACCCGGAGCCCCTGAGGCCGAGGGCTAGCCGCGCCCCAGGCTCACGCCGGGGCGAGCGGCCTCCGCGACCGCCGCCTACTTGCCGCGGCCCTCGCGGGCCCGCAGGTGGTCGCAGATCACGTCGTAGGCCCGCGTCAGCTCCTGGCTCAGCTCCGTGGCCAGCTTCTCCCGCTCAGGGTCGCCCGAGTGCCGATCCGGGTGGTAGAGCCGCATCAACCGGCGGTAGCTCTTCTTGACCGTGTTCAGATCCGCGCCGTACTCCGTCTCCAGGTTGGCGTAGTACTGCCGCAGGCTCTTGCCGTCGTAGGTCACCCCGATGAGCCCCACGCCCGTCCCCGGCGCCATGTCGTCCAGCAGCGTGCTCAGCCCGCCGCGCTCCTCGAAGCCCTCGACCGCGTCCAGCATTGCGTTGAGGTTGCGTTTGGCGGCCTCCGCGACCCGATCGCCGACCTTCTCGCTGGCCCACCGCTTGAACACGCCCAGCTTGCTCTCTTCAGCCATCGTCCGCTCTCGCCGCTATCCGACCTGACCCGCAGGCAGCAGCGTCGCGCTGCCCGCCTGAAGCTGTCTGCCGGTCATGCTCTTGTAATCTCGACCCCATCGCTCGACCACGAGGACGTGATCGCCAAAACCCTTGAAGTGATAATAGCCGATCTGCCCCCCCTGGCGCGAGGGGTCCAGCGATCCCTCCACCGACGCGCTCGCCTCGCCCATCGCCTCCAGCTTGTAGCCCACCTCGCCGACGCTCAACGTGTCCGCCGGCCTGGCCTCGAAGGTCAACCCCGGCGCGTCCTCCAGCAGCCACAGCCGCTGCCTGTCCCCCTCCTGGATGTAGAGCCACCGCCGCGCCGCCCCATCCACCAGCCCCAGCGCCGCACGCGCCGAGCCCTGCTCCAAAAAATCCACCCGGCCCGCCACGATCCACGTCGAGGCCCCGATCTCCACCACGTCGCCCGCGCGCGCCCCCTTGAGCGGCCTGTCCACCGGCGCCGCCAGCAAGGGCGGCCCGCCCCCGGACCGGCTCCTGGCCAGCCACACCGCGCCCCCGCCGACCGCCACACCGCCGGCCACCACCACCGCCAGCCCGGTCATCATCATCAGGACAAAAAGCATCTGCGCGCCCTCGTCGCCCTCGACCTCGATCCCCTCGGCGATCCAGCCCTCAGGCGCCCTCGCCGGCCTCGTTGACCAACCCCTCCGAGTCCTTCTCGAAGATCGCCCCGCACTCCCCGCACGCGACCCGCTCGGCCGCGTCCCGGATCGGGTTCTTGAAGTCCAGGCCGACCCCGCACCGGCACACGTAGCCCTTGAACCGCGCCGGCACCCCGTACACCAGCCCGAAGTCCGGCACGTCATGCGTGACGACCGAGCCCGCGCCCACGAAGCTGTAGCGCCCGAGCGTCAACCCGCACACGATCGTCGCGTTGGCCCCCACCGAGGTCCCCCGCTTGAGCAGCGTCCGCTGATACTCCTCCTTGCGGTTGACGTGGCTGCGCGGGTTGATCACGTTCGTAAACACCATCGACGGCCCAAGAAACACGTCGTCCTCACACTCGACCCCCGTATAGATCGAGACGTTGTTCTGCACCTTGACGTTGTCTCCGAGCGTCACCCCCGAGGCCACGAACACGTTCTGACCCAGGCTGCACCCCCGGCCGATCTTCGTGTTGGCCATCACATGGCAAAAATGCCAGATCCTCGTCCCGGCCCCGATCTCGCAAGGCTCATCCACCACCGCCGTCTCGTGCGCGCTCCACGCCCGCCCCGCGCTCTCCTGTCCCATCCGCTCCCCCTTAGCCTCGTCGCCAGTTGTAGAAGCCCTCGCCGCTCTTCTTGCCCAGCTTGCCGGCCATCACCATGCGCTTGAGCAGCTGCGGCGGTCGGAAGGTGTCCGTCCCAAGCTCCGCGTACAGGTGCTCCGTGATCGCCAGCCGCACGTCCAGCCCCACCAGATCGGTCAACTTCAGCGGCCCCATCGGGAAGCGGTAGCCCAGCTCCATCGCCTTGTCGATGTCCTCGGCCGAGCCCACCCCCTCCTGCAACATCCGGATGGCCTCCATCGCGATCGCGATCCCCAGCCGGCTCGTGGCAAAGCCCGGCGAGTCCAGCACCACGATGGCCTCCTTGCCCAGCGACGCCGCCAGCGCCCGACAGTCCGCCACCGTCTGCGCCCCCGTCAGCTCCCCCCGCACGATCTCCAGCAGCGACATGATGTGCACCGGGTTGAAGAAGTGCAGCCCGATGACCCGCTCCGGCCTCGACGTCCACGACCCCATCGCCGTAATGCTCATCGACGACGTGTTGCTCGCCAGCACCGCCCCGGCCGGCGCCGCCCCATCCACGATCTCGAAGATCCGGCGCTTGAGCCCCAGATCCTCCGGCACCGCCTCGATCACCAGCGCCGCCCCCGCGCACGCCCCGGCCAGATCCGCGCTGACCGACAGCCGCCCCAGCGTCGCGTCGCGCTCCTCGGCGCTGACCTTGCCCCGCTCGACGCCCTTGTCCAGGTTCTCCCGGATCTTCCCCAGGCCCGCCTCGACCACCTCCGTGCTGGTGTCCACCATGATCGCCGACCGACCCGAGGCCGCCACCACCTGCGCGATCCCGTGCCCCATCGTCCCCGATCCCACCACCACCACCCGCTCGAACAACTCGCCCATCGCCCTGAACCCTCCCTCGCTCCTCGATCTCGATCCGCGCGACCTCGCCGCGCACACGACCCGATCTGCGTTCTAGATAAGTGTTCCGAATGCGGCAACAGATAAGGGTGGAAAGCGAGGGTCCACTCTGCGATCCTCTTTGTGTCTAAACAAACCTTAGACACAGAGTGAACCCTCGATGACCCACATTCTACCTGACCTCTGTCGC
>SXGS01301798.1_pt1 | contig 30863 bp, 31 predicted proteins | sample 3174681 | NCBI WGS metagenome assembly SXGS01 (sample SAMN11356861, study PRJNA531348) | freshwater metagenome | isolation source: freshwater sample F1-80 | place: China: Fuxian Lake, Yuxi | collected 2017-12-25 | reverse complement strand
GAGAACTGAACACCCCTCCTGGAACAACGATCAATTTCTCCGCGACTGCACGCTCGGCAAATTGGGCTCCTGTGATTCCCATGCGCTTTGGAATTTCTATGAATGCATAGAACGCACCTTGCGACGGTGAGACATTGGTCACATCAGAAAGAGCTTTGACCACCATATTGCGCCGAGCGACATAACGCTCAATGATTGGCGATAGATCGACATGAAAACATTCGGTCGCGGCGGCTTGGAAAGGTGTCGGCGCGCAAACAAATAAATATTGCTGCAACTTGGCCATCTGCTGAATGAGCGATTTGGGACCAGCGGCATATCCAAGACGCCAACCTGTGCATCCATAACTTTTCCCAAAGCCGCGCACCAGAAGCATGGACGAAGAAAATCTCGCTGGACTTGGGCATCGACCATCATCGAGTGCTTCGGGGAATGTGAACGCGTCATAGATTTCATCTGAAACCAACAGCACGCCGCGATCGCGACAGAGTTCGACAATTTCTAAGAGTTCCGCCGATGTCAAGACCACTCCACAAGGATTGCTGGGACTATCGATGATGACCATCTTTGTTCGAGGCGTGATCAGCGGCGCAATGCGCTTCGCAGTCATGCGAAAGTCAGGATATGTATCGCAGAGAACTGCTTTTCCCCCTGCCACCTTTACGAATTGTGGATAGGCGACGAAATATGGATCTGGAATGATGACCTCATCGCCTGCCTCGACAAGAGCCATTACAGCAAGAACCAACCCTCCGGTTGTTCCAACGGTCACCATCAAATCACTTTCTTCGCTCGCCTTCCAACCAATATCTTTTTCAAGATGCGACCAAATTGCAGTTCGCAATTCGGGCAGGCCTTGCGTCAGCGAATATCCATTTCGATCCTCTTCGATCGCTCGAATCGCTGCGCGCTTGATTCGCATATCAACGGGAAAGTCTGGTTGACCAATTGAAAGATTGATCGGATCTTTGATCGATGCACCGAGATCAAATGCGCGGCGAATACCAGAAGCATCAATTGACCTCACTCGGTCAGTGAAAAGCTTTTCAAGATCCAATTCTCCCGCATTCTGCGAGGGGGTCATATCACTTTTTCTTGGCTGCTGGTGCTGCTGGTGCTGCTGCTGCTGGCTTCGCGCCCGCTGCTGGCTTCGCGCCCGCCTTCGCTGCTGGTGCTGCGCCATCGGCTGCTACTCCTGCAGCTTCCTTCTTCGGCTTCTTTGCAACTGCCGCCTTGATCGAGCGGACCTTTGGCAATGAGAGCGCGGTGTTCTTGCTTGGGTTGAAGAGATCGAGCTCCGTCAACTTTGCGATGCGTTCAGCTCGCGACAAGACATTGCGGTGTTGATTGAGTGCGCCGGACTTTTGTTTCAGACTTGGATGAATGCTCATGACGAACCTTTGAAGAGTTTGGGGTAAAAATCGCGGAAGTCACCATTACCACGACCAAGCGCCTTCCACTTTGCGCCGACCGCACGAATGCTTGCCTCCAGTGCCTTCACTGGTCCCCCAGCTCGATCATCCCACCCGAATCCGGGCAGGACAATGACTTGGGACCGAGCATTATGACTTGAAATGGTCACGGCATCAAGCCCTAGGCCACGACAAAATGCAATCATTTCTCCAGCTCGGTCAGCGGAGATTCCATCAGCAATGATGAAATAGTTCAACCCTACCTCTCTTGGATCGCTTATTGGAGGCGGTCCAAGGGGTGATTGACCCACATTTGCCCTTGCAGAAGTTGTTGAATTGGTTGATTGTTGAATTTCTGGGGTTCGATCCCCTGCGGTTTTTCTGGGAACGCTCGAGCCTGAACCCGTTTCAGGGGCAAGCAAAAGCGGATCGCGTGTTTGCGCAAGTCCTTGGCGAGCTTCAATACCAACATTTTCCGCCGCAGAAAATCCTGCTCGATATCCAAGGAGATAAATTCCAATTGCGATTGCGATGATGATCGCGCAAACAACAATTGCAATTCCCATTGGAAGTCGCAGGGCTGGCGGAGCAGATGCGATGAGAGTTTCATTCACACCATCCTTGGCTCGACGAGCTTCATAAAGAGTTCTTGCGCCCTTGGTCATTATGTGTGCAGAGTATCACCCGTTGGTGGGTTTGAAATCCCAATGACGCTTGCAATGGCAAAACCACCCGAGTGAGAAATTGAGATCAACCAACTTGCGATTCCCTTCTGCGCTGCAATTTCCCAAACACGGCCGCTTGTGGCGATCGTCGGCGCTCCAGAAGGAAGGACTCGAACTTCAATATCAGTCCAAGTCATGCCTGTTCTCAATCCAGTTCCGATTGCTTTCAGAACCGCTTCTTTGGCGGCGAAGCGTGCGGCGAGGCGTTCTGCGCAGCGCACGCCTCCGGACTTCGCATATTCCTGTTCGGTTGATGTAAAGACTCGCTGAAGAAATCGATCGCCATGATCACTCAGTAACTGCTGAATGCGCTGGATATCCACCAAATCTATTCCATGTGCAACCGCGTTCATTTCGTGACATCTCCTGTCCATCGTTCGATTGTCGCACGCAGTCCCGCACGCGCGTCTGTCCATTGACGCGCATCCGCAACGGGCGATGTGCGCAGTGGCAAACTCGCGAGCGTAGCGGCGTATCTCTGAAAATCAAGGCGAGAGTTGCCAGGTTCATCTGGTGGACCACGCATTCCTGATCGAAGAAGATCAACAATGCGCGCAGAAACAATCGATGCGCCCAATCGCGCGACCAATGCTGAAACATCATGCCCAGCACCCATCAACATCGGTGGATCAATTCCGATACCAAGAAAACTTGATGATTCGCAAGACCACTTTCCTGTTGCCGCATCGAGTCCATGATCTGCGATCCAAATGCCTTCGTGTTGTGCGGCGGTTTGAATTGCCACTCGCACATCGCGAAGTTGATTCTTATTCTGATCCGTTTGTTCTGGAAGAGCGATGCTGACCGAACATCGACCAAGTGACCCTGCAAGCGTGATGGACTGCGTCACTGCACTCACAGCGCGATCGATAAAAGCGGAATCGACAAAGTGCGAAGATGGAATCCAAAGATCCAATCCTGCGCACGCCAAGCCAAGTTTGCGCATTTGAACCATCAAGTCTTTGCGACCACTCACATCCAGATCGCGCGGGCGAGTTCCAACTTGCGTCGAAGATAATTGCACCGCTCTATATCCCATCTGTGAAAGTGCTTGAAGCCCTTCCGTCGCCTCACCCGCAAGTGGCGCGATAGTTCCCGCAAGTGGCTGCAATTGTGATGCGATTTGGCCGAGCACAATTGGAGGTTATCGTCTTGCGGTTGAAACCTTCGTCTACAAAACCATCGCAATCGCTGAAGCGAAAGTCCCCATTGCAGATCGACCGCGCCAAGCGTTTATGGAAAGCTTTGCTTGCGCGATATCCAGATGCTCACTGCGCTCTGAATTGGTCGCAGCCGCACGAGCTTTTGATTGCGACGATTCTCTCCGCACAGTCGACAGATGTGGGAGTGAATAAAGCGACACCAGCGCTTTTCAAGGAGTTCCCATCGATCGAGGCATTCGCCAAATGCAAGCCGAGCGACATTGAGCCATTTGTACAGACACTCAACTTTTGGCGCAACAAAGCGAAGGCTGTCGTCGAATCGATGAAGAAGATTCAAGAAATCTATGCTGGCAAAGTTCCATCAACGATGGAGGAATTGCTGCAACTTCGTGGAGTCGCACGCAAAACTGCAAATGTTGTCCTTGGAAATGCGTTCGGTTTGAACGAAGGAGTTGTGGTCGACACGCATGTCGGGCGTTTGTCCCAGCGATTCGCACTCACGCGCGAATCAGATCCCGTCAAAGTCGAGCAAGATTTGATGGCGCTCTTTCCGCGTAAGGACTGGTGCCAATTGTCCCACCTGTTGATCGCACATGGCAGAGCCGTCTGCAAGGCGCGCGGCAATTCTTGTTCTGATGATGCGATTTGCAAAGAGTTTTGCTGCGAAGCAAAGCCCAAGCGATCAATTCGCTGATGGAGTTGTCGAAGCAGATGCGGCAGACGCATCTTCAATTGGCCGCCACAATACGACTCCCATTCCGCCATACAAACTGACCCAGCTTGCGCCGTCATTTGTTCGGCGCGGAAAAATGTTCATAACTGGTCCCTGAAGGCGAATCCGCCCCACGCGAATCATCTTTTCACCTTCGAGACGCCAAATGTCTATACCGTCGTCGTGGCCAATCCAAAGATCGCTCCCAACCGTTTCGATTGTTCGTGCAAATGCCCCTTGTGGCATCTGAATAGTTTGGCTCGAACCTTTTCCATCGACAACGACACGATACGAACTTTCGATGGTGAATACATCGCTATCTGCACCCTCAATTGATGCCTTGCCGAATTCTCCAATCGCAACTGCACTGGGAGGATTGACGGTTTGAATTGGATTTTTACTTTGCTCGCATGATCCTCCAGTGATGTAAATCCAATTCCCTTCGTCGCTTCCAGCAACGATTCTGCGACCATCAGAAAGAATCCTCTCAAGCCTGCCAGGCTCTCTAGTTGTAGCAAAGAATTCATCAGCAGATCCGCCGTCATCGACTTCATGGCGATAGAGCGCCCGTCCAAAAGTTCCTGCAATCGCGTATGTATTTGGACCAACCATATCAATATCAAGCGCGCCTCGAACGCGAATCTTTTGTTCATCCGCAAGTCCCACTGATGTGACTTTCCATGTCGTCATTCCACCAGGCGTGACAGCCCACAACCTACCGTTGAGTTCACGCAATCGAGTCACTTCTCCGCTCACAACAGTCGCAACAATTTCATGCAAGTTATCGTCCAAGATTCCGACGCGCGCAGAATCTTTTTCTTGATCAACAAATGCGATCAACTTTGATGAGCCATCCGATACAGAAATATTCTGAAGATCAGTCGCACGCCCAAGAATTGTTTCATCGGAAAGACGAATGATCTCGCCCTGACGAGTTGCCACTCTTCCCACGGCCGTGCCAACAACACGTCCGCAGACTTCGGTCCCTGCGAGAAAACGTTCGCCAGTATCAAGGCGAACAACTCCACCAAGTCCGCTGACATATAAATCACCATCCACGACAGAAACACTTTCGGGACGAATTCCAAGCACTTTTTCTTTCATGGTTTCGACGACCATCATCGCAAGTGGGTTTGTTCGATCAATTCGAACAACTGCTGTTCGGTCGAGAACTCCAATCAGATCACCTTGATAGAGGGCGAAATCAACAAGCGCTCCAGATTTGCCGACTGGAAAACATGCGAGTTTGTCCAAGACCGCACCATTCTTCGTGCTGAGCACAAGTAGATTTGGCCCAAATCCTTGAAACCACACATCATTCTCAACGAGTGTTCGCCAATGTGTGCCACCAACAGAGTGGCTGACATACGCCTCCTTCGGTCGTTCGTCGGCTTTGGCGGTTGGGGTGTACGTCGTAAGGCATCCTCCAAGAGGGAGAAGTGCGCTCGCGGCAACAATAAAAAAAACACGTGACAAAAACAGACGCATATTCAAAAGTCTAGCGCAGAGTGGTATTCTGCAGTGCATGAGCCAAGGACGGATCGAACTACTGCGAAAAATGCTCGAAGAGGATCCAAAGGATGCGTTCTGCAGATATGGAATGGCGCAGGAATATTTGAAGGCAGGCGACTATGACAACGCCGTTCTTTGGTTCGACAAGACCATCGAATCCGATGTGGATTATTGCTATGCGTATTACCACAAGGCTCGCGCGCTAGAACAAGCAGGAAAAATTGGTGATGCGACGGCCACTTTGCAATCAGGCCTCGAGCGTGCGCGTGCATCGGGTGATGCGCATGCAATTTCTGAAATTCAATCCTTGCTAGACCAACTGTCATGAGCCGACCGAGCGCTACGACATCACAATCAACAGTGAACCGAAAGGTAGACCGAATTGAGAGCGATTCGAAAGATCCGCGCTGGGCCAAAATCTTTCTCGGCGGAGTGACTCGCTCAGTGGCTCGATTGCCCCGTGAGTCTTTGACTGAACTTCGAATTCGAGATGGCATGTCTTGGAATGCAGCCGTTGCGAAACGCGTTGCGAAATTCACCACTCGGCGCGAGGCGCGAGAATATTCGATGGGAATGTTGGCTCGAAGCACTCAAAATGGAACGACGATCGCACAACGACTCGAACGACGCGGGTTCGAATCTGTGGTCATCAACGAAACAATCGCATTATTGAAAGCAGATGGTTGGCTGAACGACGACACACACGCGGTGGTTCGCGCCGACAGTGTCAGTCGTTCACGCCCAGGTTTGAGCGAGGATTTCCTCTCGCAATCGCTTGAATGGGAAGGTATCGATTCCGCACGCGCACAGCGCGAAGCGCGACGCGTGGCTGGGAATCCAGATTCTCGAAAGCAAGCGCTCGCACTTGCCCGCAAGGCAATTCGAGAGCGAGGCCGCCGAACTGCGCTTGCGGTTGCAGCGACTTTGCTTCGTAAGGGAATCGAGAGCACTATCATCGAAGATGCGCTTCGCAAAGAAGGAATTGAATTCGATGAATAATGTTTTCCCCAAAATCTCCACGACATCCCTGCTCTTGATTGTTGGTTGCACCGGCAATCTGAATCAGGTGGATGGCGTGATGGGAACTTCATCTGATTCTCTTCCTGCTCTTGTCGCGAATCCTCCATCAAGCATCTATCAGATTGAAGAACCAACTGTGCTCGGTTTGGATCGTCGAAACTGGGAAGTTGTCACGGTTTCAGTTCCGCGTGGTCAAGTGGAAGTCCAACCTACTTACGCAGAAAATCTCCATCTCGCCACGGGTGTGGATAGAGACAATGGAACATATCCAACAATAATGAGCGCGCTGCAAGGCAATTCGACATCGACTTCGGTCGCCTTCGAAGGGATCATTGAACCCTTCTGGCCAGTGGCTCTTTTTATCGTCGCCCCTGTGCGTATGGTGGGCGGCGAATGGCCGCTGCAAACAAAGCGAGAGCCAAACGCGAAGTTCGAGTTGGTTCCTGTGAGTGACTCGAATACAAGTGGCGCAAAATCTGACCCGAATTGGGCATGGGTTGAAGCTCCTGCAAAGCCATAATTTTTCTGATGCGCAGACACTCTGCACTGGCAATCGCACTGACCTCCGCCGTGGCATTGGCAGTGACATTCGTCTTTATTTTCCCATTGAGCTTTGGCTCTCAATCGCCCTCTCCCGCCCCCCAAGATTTTGCGGGGCTTCAGAATGTTCTCGCATTTCACTTTGATTTTTATTCAGGCAGCGCGCCCAAAAGTGAAAATGGCTTTCAAAGCCTTGATTCGCTTGGAATCAAGACGATTATCTCGGTCGACGGCGCAATCCCAGAAGTTGATCTTGCCGCCAAATATGGCATGCGCTATGTGCATCTTCCAATTGGATACGACGGCTTTGACGATGCACGCAAAGCGCAGTTAGTTCGTGCCGTGCGTGATCTTCCAAAGCCGATTTATTTGCACTGTCATCATGGAAAGCATCGAAGTGCTGGAGCTGCTGGGACAGTTGCAGTTTCGCTCGGGTGGTTGACGAATGAAGAAGCTACGAAGCGGATGAAAGTTTGCGGAACTTCGTCGGGATATAAAGGATTGTGGGCTTGTACTGCAGCCGCTGCGCCAATGAGTGCAATTGCCATCGATGCCGCAAGCAACGATTTCCCTCGGATCACCAAGCCAAATTCATTCGTCGCATCCATGGTGGCGATCGACGAAACACTTGATCGATTGAGACTTGCCGAGAAAAATGGATGGAAGGCTCCGAAGGATCACCCTGATCTTGCGCCCATCAGCGATGCGGGAAAACTTGCTGATCTTTTTCGACTCATTGGCGAGCCAACGGAAACCCCCAAAAGTGGTGCGGAAACACTGACCGAACTCCGGTCGTGGATCGCAAACGAAGAAATCAAATCAGCAGAATTGGAGCGCATGTTGGATAATCCAAGCGCGAATGCAAGTGAGATTTCGCAAAGTTTGGCAGCGATTGGCGCAAGTTGCAAAGAATGTCATGCGAAGTATCGAGATTGATCTGCATTGATATGGCTCGCTAGAATCTAGATCAAATGACAACTCTGCCCAATGATCCAAGCAAAGACGGGCTTCCACACGGTTATCCATTCAACTCTGAATGGGAAATCACGCCGCGAGAATTTCATCGCCGACGCACTGCTGGTGAGGTCATTGTGCTGATTGATTGCCGAACGATCTCCGAGCGAGATCTTGCACACATCTCAGGGTCGATTCATGTACCCATGCAGTCGCTTTCTCAACATATCGATTCGCTGCGAGAGCATGAAGCGTCGTCGATTGTCATTCACTGTCATCAGGGAATGCGAAGTTTGAAGGTCACCGAAGTTCTGCGGCAAGCGGGATTCGACGATGTCAGAAGTCTTGCGGGTGGCATTCATTTATGGTCGATCGACATCGATCCAACTGTGCCGATGTATTGACTTCTGCGAAAATGCCTCAACACTTTGCACTATGAACGAACACCCGCACGATCCGCTGCACGGTATGACGCTTGAGGCGATCTTGACGCTGTTGGTCGAGCGGCATGGCTGGGAAACTCTCGCGCAGCGCATCAATGTGCGCTGCTTCACCAACGATCCGAGCATCAAGTCCAGCCTGACTTTTCTGCGCAAGACACCATGGGCGCGACAGAAGGTTGAAGCGTGGTATCTCTATGATTTACGCCGTGGGATTGGATGAATTTGCATCAACGATAAAACAGAAATGGCGACACTTAGAACCCCACGCACTTTGTTCAATCACTTTTTACACGGACAGTTGCGTTGATGCATTTCTTTTTACTTGTAATACCACTCGTCATTGCAGGGTTTATCGGGGCCATCATTCTTGCGAAGAAGATGAACAAATGAGCGTGAAGTGGCGCATCGCGAAGGCAGAGAGTCCGCTCGGAGCGAGTGACGGGAGGCAAAGCCTTCCGTTCACGAGCGAAAAGCGGGCGAAGGTATTCGAACCGAGCTGCGCGAGGTCCCAATCCCCGTTGCGGTTTGCAGAACCGCAACGCTGACTTCGCATCGCGAAGGCAGAGAGTCCGCTGGGAGCGAGTGACGGGAGGCAAAGCCTTCCGTTCACGAGCGAAAAGCGGGCGAAGGGATTCGAACCCTCGACATTCGGCATGGAAGGCCGACGCTCTACCACTGAGCTACGCCCGCAAGGCAAACGATTATACAACCACTTCGATCACGATGGAGACAACAACCGCTCAACATATTTAATGTCGTGACGCGCCTCCGTAAACAGCGGCTCCTTGAGCAAACGCTGATAGAGAGGAATCGTCGTGTGAATCGGCCCAACCTTGAATTCTCCCAGCGCTCCAAGCGAACGCCGAATGCATGTCTCACGATCCGGCGCGTGCACAATCAACTTGCCGATCATCGAATCGTAATTCGTCGGCACGCGATAACCCACACGCACATGACTGTCGAGGCGAATGCCAGGTCCACCCGGTGGCGACCAAGTCTCGATCAGTCCAGCCTGCGGCATAAAGTTGCGCGCCGGATCTTCCGCATTGATTCGAAACTCCATCGCGTGCCCATTGATTCGAATGTCCTTCTGCTTGAAAGGTAATGCCTCACCCGCTGCAACACGAATTCCAGTTTGCACGATGTCGATGCCAGTGATCGCCTCCGAAATCGGATGTTCAACCTGCACGCGTGTGTTGACCTCCAACATATAAAAATTCTGTTTCGCATCCATCAAGAATTCGCATGTCGCCGCCCCTGCGTAATTCGCACGTCGAATCAACTCAGCCGCAGATGCGCAAACTTTTTCTCGCTTCGCAGAGTCGACACCGGGCGCTGGCGCTTCTTCGATCAACTTCTGATGTCGTCGCTGGCTTGAGCAATCACGCTCATATAAATGCACGGCATTTCCATGCTTGTCGCCAATAACTTGCACTTCAAAATGCCGTGCGGATTCCAAATACTTTTCGACGAAGACCATCGGATTGCCGAAAGCAGCTGCGGCCTCTTGTCTTGCTTGTTCGATTCCAAGTCGCAAACTTTTCTCATCATTTGCCACCCGCATCCCGCGGCCACCACCACCACCAGAAGCCTTGACGATCACGGGATAGCCTATTTCTTCGGCTATTTTCACCGCTTCGTCGATATCTTCGATGCCACCTTCCGTTCCAGGAAAAATCGGTGTGCCAGCCTGCTTTGCAAGACGCTTGCAATTCACTTTGTCGCCAAGCAAAGCCATCGCCTCTGGACTGGGCCCAATGAATTCGAATCCGCTGTCGCGACAGACTTCAGCAAAGTGCGCATTCTCGGAAAGAAAACCATAACCAGGATGAATTGCATCTGCGTGCGAAATTTCTGCGGCAGCAATGATGCGTTCGATTCGCAAATATGAATCTTTGCTTGGTCCTGGACCAATGCAGATCGACTGTGTGGCTTGCTCAAGCCACGGTCCACCTTTGTCGGCGCTGGAATAGACGCAGATGGTTTCAATTCCAAGTTCGCGGCAAGCGCGAATGATGCGAAGGGCGATCTCGCCACGATTCGCAATGAGGACTCTTTTGAACATCGTTACTTTCGAAGAATCAGGCGGATAAATTTAGGTTGGACGGATCAAGAAGAGTTTCTGGCCAAACTCGACGGCTTGGCCATTCTTGACGAGCACTTTGACGACCGTGCCAGAACACTCCGCTTTAATTTCATTGAAAATTTTCATCGCTTCGAGCAAGCAAACCACCGTGTCAGAATCGACACTTGCGCCGACTGAAACGAGCGCGGGCTTGTCCGGTCCGGAGGCTGTATAGAACGTCCCAACCATAGGACTTTCGATGGCGGTAAGGCCAGTTTCGTCGTTCGAACCCTTGGATTCACTTTTGGATTCACCCTTGGATTCACCCTTGCCAGATGCGTGCGCCCCTGCGGATTGGGTTTGACTTGCGGGAGATGAGAGCGACTGATGAAAAACCTGTGGCGGAGCAAATGAGTTGTTCCGGCGCACCGTTGCCTGTTCGTCTTTGTCTCTCAGATCAAGTTCGGTAAGGTCGTTTTCAACCATCAGCTTGACCAACTCTTTCAATTTTCTAATGTCCATCATAGATGGAGGAAATCTAGCAGAAAAAACGGATCGTCGCAGATCGAACCACAATCGGCGATTATCGAGCCTTATAAGGGCAAGGGATAACGAGGTCCTCAACCCAAGCGCAATGAAACAGGCGCACCGAGAATTTCGCTCAGCACGATGGCTTGACGAAGTTTGGATGGGTTTCGCAGCATGGCCGAGCATTGTGGCGCGCCCAAAGTTGTTGCGGGCAGATTCTTCTTCAGCGGCTTCACTTGCACACCATCCCTGCGCAGCATCCCGTCACGGATCGCGGAAACCGTCTTGGCCAACTGAGCAGAAGTCGATTCACCTTCCGACGTTTGTAGCGGAATCATATGAAGCGGATTCGTTGAATGCGGATTGGAAAGCGTAGGCGGTGCAACTGAAAAGCTTCCACGCTTGGTATTCGCGGCAAGATCGACGACATTTTCTATTTCCTTGCGCGATCCAACGGCAGATGTGAAAGATTCACCACCCGCAGTGCTTTGTTTTTCCGTTCCCCTTTCCGTTTTCCCAAGCGTGCGCTCACCTGACTTGCGCTGAGCCTTCGCTTGAGCATCTGCGAAAAGATCACGCTTGGGAGTAGAAGGTCGAGCATCCGCACGAACAATCGGCCGATCAACAGACATTGGCGCAGGCGCATTTGATTTACGCCCAAGTCTTTGATTCTCAAGTTCAGCTTTTTTCTCGGCTTCTTTCTTCTTTGCGATTCCCGCTGCAATAGCTTGCACAACGATGATGATCACGAAGATGATGATGCTCTGCGTCATTGGTGTGAGGGCATCATACCCGCGCTGCGAGCGTCAGGCCTTGGGCGCCACGAACAAACTCGCAGTGAAAAATCTCTTGAAGTTTCGCAGGAGTCAACACATCAATCGGCGCACCAGCCGCGACCATTTGCCCTTGCTCCAACCACCAGACATTTTCCGCAACTCTGTCCACAAGCGATAAATCATGCATCGCGACAACGACCAACGCTCCCGCTTGCGCACTCTTTTGTAAAGCGGCAAAAACGCGCATCGTCTCACCGGGATCGAGGTTTGAGAATGGTTCATCCAACGCGAGCAAACCATTGGTCTCGTGCTGTGCAAGCGCCCGCGCAATGACGCATCGCTGCTGTTCTCCCGCGGAAAGTTCGTGAAATGAACGTTCTTTCAGGGCATCAAGACCCATGAGTCCGATCGCTTGATCGATTCGCAAGATTGAGTCCAGCCGTGTCCTTGCCGCGAAGCGACCAAGCGCGATCATTTCGTGGACTGTCAGATCAATTGAAAGTATTGGTCGCTGAGAAACATACGCAACTTCTAGGGCGCGTCGAGATGGAGCAAGTCGCGCGAGTCGTTGTCCTCGCCACACAACACTTCCAACACTTGGATGAGCGAGTCCCGCAATTGCGCGCAAGAGAGTGCTCTTGCCACTGCCGTTGCGACCGACAAGTGCGACAACTTTTCCCGCGCTGCTTGACGCAGTAATTTCTTTCAGCGCACTGCGCCGACCATACTGAAATGAAAGCGAATCGATTTTTAGCACGACCACTCTCCCGCTCGCATTCGACGAGACCTCATCACCATCAGAAAAACTGGACCGCCGATGAGAGCAGTGAGAACTCCAATCGGCAACCGCCCAGCCCCGACATCGATTGATTGTCGAACAGCATCTGCCCAGACAAGAATCGCTGCGCCTGCGATCACGCTTGCAGGAACGAGCGCACGATGTCGCGATCCAATCAGAAGTCTGCAGAGATGCGGCGCAACAAATCCAACGAAGGCGATTGGACCACAAAGCGCAACACTTGCAGATGCCAATGCACCTGCACAGACGAAAAGAAGAATGCGGAGACTTCGCAGGGATACACCAAGGCTTTCAGCCTCGTCATCGCCAGTACTGGCAACATCCAAAGCAGACCCGCTTTGAAAACTCGCTAAAAATGAGCAAAAAAGCAGCGCAATTGCAGTCCACATCGCGCCCCTTGAAGGCAGTTCAGGGACTTGCCCCATAAACCACATCCACGAATCTCCACGACTTGAAGGCGGCATAAGAGATTGCACGAGAAGCGTGAGGGCGCCACAGATTGTTGCCACGACAGTTCCTGCGAGGACGAGTGTCAGCGGATCAAGTCTGCCGCCACGATGACCCAGCGCATAAACCAAGACCAATACGGCAAGTGAACCAACAGTTCCAGGAATGACCCCGTCCGCTCCGTGGGCGATGAACGCAATCCATGCGACCGAACCTGCGCCGACAACGCTTGCTGACCATGCCGCGATCATCGCACCAAGACCAGCGCCTGCGGACAACCCCAAGATGAATGGTGAAGCGAGTGGATTTCGCAAGAGTGCTTGCAATAGCAATCCGCTCAAGCCAAGACATGCGCCACCGACAATCGCTGATCGCACTGCGCCAAATCGTAGTACGAGAATATTTTCATCAGGCCAGTTGAAAAGCACTCCGCCCAATGAAGGATCGCGTCCGATCAAGAGGCGTGCGATCACACCAACCACAAGGAGTAGAGCAAGGATCACGACTCCTGAAACTTGCCGCTTGCTCATGGAGCAACCTTTTGATTCGAAGTCGGTGAGTTTTTTGCACGCGCTTCGCACGCTTGCGTCAATGCTTCTCGCAACTTGACCAAGCCTCTGATCATTCCGCCACCAGGTTGCAGGAGTTCTGGCGCGTGGATGGAAAAAAGCGCGGAATTTGGCATGATTTGCGCGAGTTGTTCAATTGCTCCGGCGGAACGCTGTGAAATCACGATCACCGTTTCTGGATCGAGTTTCGCCAAGTCTTCGGCGCCGAGTGATGGATAGCCATTTCGCAAGAGTGCGTTCATCATCCCCATTCGATCAAGAGCGTCACCGATATACGAACCTTTTCCAAATCCCAATGCATCAACGCTTTCGGAACTGATCAGCAGAACGAGTGTTCGGCCAGCACAATTCGCGTTTGATATCGGTTTCAGCGCCTCTGTCAATTCGCTTTGCAGAATCTGCGATCGTTCTTGCAACTTCGAGCAGTCGTCCTTGATGTTCGGATCGCAAAGAACTTTGGGAAGATTCTCGAGCATCGCCTGCACATCTGCAAGCGAATCGATTCGGAATCGTTCGACTTGCCATTTATGTGTCGCCGCAAGATCAGCAAGTCCACCAACCTCGCCCTGCGCGGGAGGCTGAAGCAGAATCACAGTCGGATGAGCCAGAACGAGCGCCTCGGCGTTGAGGTCAAGAAGCGATCCAACGATGGGCACATCGGTTGAAACTTCGCACCAAGGTGTTCGCCCTACCAAACGGTCGGATACTCCAAGCGCAACGATCGTTGCACTCACACCCGGCGAGAGCGAGACGACGCGAATGGTGGTCAATTTCGCCGTTGAATTCCCAATCGGAACTAGCGAATCTTCATTGGAACCACACGCACATAACAGAATTCCCCAAGTGGTGTGGAGAATCGCACGAAACATCCTATTGAATGGGTATCCATGCCAAGTCACGGTTCGATACAGTAGTGTGAAGCCATGGGTATTGGGTCTTTCATCACAAGAATCTTCAAGCGCCAACCGCCTGCGGTTGCGCCAACCGAAGTCATTGCCGAAAGGTCGGTTCAGGTCTTTAAGCAACAATTGACTGAACCTCTTGATAGCAATCAGCTCTTGGTTGAATTTCGCGATCAACTTTCGACTCAAGCGGAATCTCAGAAACAGTTGACGACGCTTCTGTCATCACTTTCGACCACGCTCGATGCGCTTCCACAACTCGCACGACAACAAGGGCAAGTTCTTGAGACACTTTTAGAGAACAGCGCTCGAGCGCGTCATCGAGACCAGACATTCGAGCGTGGGCTGTCGCAATTGACCGAAGGATCGCATCAACAGACGCAAGTGCTTGGTTTGGTGCAACAGCAACTTGATTTAAATCACGAAGTCAGCCTTCGTGTTGCAGAGAGCCTTCGCGAAACCGCCGGCGCGCTTAGTACATTTGCAGCGACAAGCGATCGTCAATCGCGTGCGATTGAAAATCTTGCAATCTCGACACAGAGGCGTGTTGCACAATCAGATCGATTGGAAAAGGCGATGCAATTTTGGCTCTTCGTCGTCGCGGGCATTTGCACTCTTGCTTTGTTATATGCGATCTGGGCCGCATCTCGCGGACCAATGATCATTGCGTATCCGCCCGCGCCGGTTGTTGCGCCTGCGCCAACTGTTGCCCCCGCGCCAGTTGTTGCGCCCGCGCCAGTTGTTGCGCCTGCGCCAACTGTTGCGCCCGCGCCAGTTGTTGCGCCCGCGCCAGTTGTTGCGCCTGCGCCAACTGTTGCGCCCGCGCCGGTTGTCGCGCCCGCGCCAGTTGTTGCGCCCGCGCCGGTTGTCGCGCCCGCGCCGGTTGTTGCCCCCGCGCCAACTTCAGAGCCAGCACTTCCGCAGACACCTTGAATTTATTTGCGGACGCTGCTTTCACCCACGATTTGTGGCATCGCATCTGATGATTGCATCTGCGCTTTGGCAAGTCTTGCATACACATCACAGCGCACAAGCAATTCGCTATGCGTTCCAGAATCGATGATGCTCCCACGATCCATCACAATGATTCGATCAGCGGCAAGCATTGTCGAAAGTCTGTGAGCGATTGCGATCACGGTTCTCTCACGACCAAACTCTGCAATTGCCTGTGAGATCTGAGCTTCACTTTCTGCATCGATCTGACTTGTGGCTTCATCCAAAATCAAGATCGATGGATCGCGCAAGACTGCACGCGCGATAGAAATTCGCTGACGCTGACCACCAGAAAGACTCGCCCCCTGCTCTGCAACTTCGGCGCTGTACGCACCTGGGATGTTTTGTATGAACGAATCGGCATGAGCGCGGCGCGCGGCATCTTGAATCTGCGATTGTGTCGCACTTGGCATACCAAGAGAAATATTCTGTGCAATCGTCCCTTGAATCAGAACAGATTCCTGTGTCACAACGCCAATCTGACGACGCAAACTTTTCAGATTCACTTGAGAAATATCCGCGCCATCGATCAGAACTCGACCACATTTGGGAGTCAACAAGCGCGGAATCATCGACAAGAGCGTGGTCTTTCCACAACCGTTTGGTCCGACGATCGCGATATGTTCACCGTGGCGAATTTCCAATGAGATTTCGTTCAAGGCAAGAACTTCCGAGTTGGGATATTGAAAAGAAAGTCCTTCAAATCGAATCCAATGTTGATGCCGAAGCAGATTGGGTCGACTACGAATGCGAGTTGGCTCTGCTTCGATTGCAAGAAGTTCTCGAAGTCGTTCCGCTGGCGCGCTGGCCGCTTGCATTTCCGCGGCAAGACCTGTCAATGGACGCACAGAACCTGCCGCAACTGCAAGAGCACCAAGAGAAAGCAAGAATTCATCGAAAGTCAAACTTCCGCGAAGAATCTCTCGGACCGCAAGTGCTGCCAATGCAATCACCACCAGAATCGTCAATGTTTCAATTAGAGGACTTGCAAGACTTTGCGCAGTTCGAGCTCGGAGTTGTTCGCTGACAACCAATGAATTTGCACGCCGAAACCGTCCCAACATGCTTGTTTCTGCCGTGGAAGTCTTGATCGCACGAAGTCCTTGCAGACTTTCGCCTGTCACGCGCAGAAGCGTTGCTTGATGTTTCAGCGCACCTTTCGTACCGCGACGAATGCGCTTGCCGGACTTGCGAAGAATGATTCCAAGAAGTGGACCTGCGATCGCCGCGACCACAACGATTCTCCAGTCGATCACGATTGCGGCAATGAATGCTGCAATTCCCTTGGTGAGTTGCGCAACCGTCTTGCTTGTCAACGCAAGAAGACCACTTTGCAGTTCGGCGGTGTCTCGTATGACTCGACTGGCAAACTCCGCGGGTCCAAGCCGCACAACTTCACCAAGTGGCATCCGAATCGCATGTCGAAATGCATCGAGTCTGATGCGGGCAATGACCTTCGCGCACAAATGAATCGAAATATATTGATGCATAAAATTGGCCGCGGCTCCAAGCACAGTCAGCAGGGCCAAACCTCCAAGGATCAACATAACGCCTTCGAATCTTCCTTGAGGCAACCATTCAATCAGAAACTCAGGGATCGAAAAAGCAGGATTCCCTGCGTTGAACTGCTTTGCAAGTTCGGGAAGCGCAGTCCCCTTTTCGCCAAGAATCAGCCGAAGAATTGGCGCTAATCCCAATAATCCCGCCCCCAGTCCTGCCGCTGAAATCGCCGCGAAAAACAGCGCCAAGGCAAGTTGACCAGGGTACTGAAGAAGGCGGCGGGCGAATGAGAGAAATGGACCCATGTCGAAGAGACCGAGTGTATCAGCGAGGCGATTCGGTCAAGAGTGAGAAGTCTCGCCAAAAGTTTGGATAACTTTTTGATACGCACCGCGGATCGCCAATTGAAATGCCAGGTCGCGATAATCCAAGCACAGCGAATGTCATCGCAATTCGATGATCGCCTCGTGGGTCAATCAAGATCGGACGCGCCGATGTGAAATCAGGATCGATCGTGATGCTGCTTGGCGTGGTCTCGACACGGCAGCCCATTTTTGTAAGTTCCTCCGCAAGAACTTGCACGCGATTGGATTCTTTCACCTTGAGGGTCTCTAGTCCGCGAATGCGCGTACGCCCCTTTGCAAGAGCACCGACTGCTGCGACACAAAGAGCGCCATCAGGCCATCGCGATGCATCCACATCAATTCCATTGAGAGTTGCAGTCCCCTCGATTCCCATTCCACTTGTTCCGGACCATTCATTCGCGCCCATAGAAACAAATGCAGGCAAACATGCAGCGTCTGGTTGACGAGAAAGACGCGGCAGACCGAAAATTGAAACTCTCGCATCGCGCACGATTGTTGCCGCGCCAAGAAAATAGACAGCGCTGCTGGCATCGGGTTCGATTGCAACAGAGGATGCAGTGATTTCAAAGTGCGGGACTGTCACACGCGTGATCTGCCCACTCTCACTGCGAAATACATCGAACGGAATTCCCCATTTTTTCAAGGCGTGGAGCGTCAATTCGACATATGAGGGACTCGTCAGCGACTCTGCATTGACAAATAGATCAACGCCTCTTTCCAATCTTGGAGCAAGCATCAGAATGGCTGAGATGAATTGGCTCGACGCTGTCCGTCCAACTTCGATTTTTCCACCGCGCGGCATTCGGCCACCTCCGACTCGAACCGGAAGTCTTCCTTCTTCTTCGGCATATTCAATCTTGCAACCAAGCGCGCGCAGAAGGTCGACGCCCTCTGCGATCGGTCGCTCACGCATTCTTGCGCTGCCATCTATCACGACAGGCTTGCGAGCAAGTGCGGCGATCGCCATCATGAATCGAGTCGGCGTCCCGCCATCTCCAAGATGGACTGTTGCGCCACCAGAGGATCGTCCTTCGCAACCGATGATTTTCGCCGACAATTCACCACTTTCAATCGGGATGCCGATCGCTCGAAGCGCTTGCATAAAAAGATCCGTGTCTACTGCGTGCAGCGGAGAATCAAGTTTAGAAACTCCCTTCGAAAGAGCCCCCAACATCAAGAAACGATTTGTCTCGCTCTTCGAACCAGGTGGTTCGATCGTCACATTGAACGGTCGACTTGCTTGTGAAATGGCAATGACTTCGGGGGGAGCGCTTGAACTGAAAGCGTTCACGAATCGCCAACGCCTGCGGTGCGAAAAATCGCAACGACATCTTCGATTGGCACAACAAAGAGACGATTATCTCCCTCGAAATCCACGGGAATCAGATTCTTGGGATGAAAGAGTACGCGGTCATATTGCGCGACAGAATAATCTGCGTCGCGCGCAACTTGCGCACTGACTGCAACCACACGACCAGTCAGCGTTGGAATTTCCATTTTGTCCGGCAGATGGATTCCTACTTTTGTGATTTTCTTGTCTTCGTCCTTACGAATCAGCACTCGTTTGCCGACCGGTTCGACTGTCTCAAGTCTTTTCGTTGGAGGATTCGTTCGATTGCTCATTGTGGGTTGAATAGTAGACGTTGCTCGCTTGCGAAATCAATTATTTGGCGCGGGGAAATCCGCGGGAGACTCAAGAAATTTTGCTTGGCCCGCGGTGCACATCACCACAACAAAGACAACAACAATTGCCAAGAGAATCGCCACAATAAGTCCAAGTTTTTTTCCAAGACTGGATGATTGTTTGTTCTCACTCATAAGGGGCAATACGATACCATCATTTTATGGCAACATTGAGTACAAGCAATCAGGCAACCGCAAATCCAACGACCGATCCTCTGACCTTGATCGACGTCGATCACGTTCGTTTTTATGTGGGGAATGCGAAACAGTCGGCGTTCTTTTATGCGTCTGCCTTCGGCTTTCAAGTGGAACAGATTTCGGATCTCACCACGGGAAATCGAGACTCGGCACAGTATCTCCTGACCCAAGGAAATATCCGCCTCATCTTGGAGACTCCACTGCACGACAAGCACCCTGCTGCTGACGAGGTCAAATTGCACGGTGATGGCATAAAGGATGTCGCCTTCACGGTTTTCGATGCGGAGCGCGCTTGGGAATGCGCCACAAAAAATGGCGGCAAGCCTGCTTACGAACCTCGCACATTCAAAGATGCGAATGGAACCGTCACGATGGCTGGCATTCATACATACGGCAGAGTGATTCATTCGTTTGTCAGTCGAACGGGGAAATTCGAACTTCCGAATATGAAACAAGGCGGTTTGTTTTCTCCTGGATTTCGCAAGGTCGAAAACTATGCGCTCAACGCCTTCAACCTTCAACATCCTTGCGGCTTGAAATTTGTCGATCACTGTGTCGGAAATGTCGAGATGGGCAAGATGAATCACTGGGTGAAGTGGTACGAAGATGTCATGGGCTTTAAGATGTTCAAGCACTTTGACGAAAAAGACATTGCGACTGATTTTTCCGCGCTGATGAGCAAAGTTATGGCGTCCGGAAATCACTTGATCAAGATGCCGATCAATGAGCCAGCGGACGGCAAACGCAAGAGCCAAGTGCAGGAGTATCTTGAATGGCACAATATGACTCCAGGCATCCAGCACCTTGCGCTGCGCACCGACGACGAATTGACAAGCGTCGCAGAACTTCGCAAGCGCGGAGTTGATTTCCTTGCGATTCCTGAGACGTATTACGAAACAGTGTGGAAGCGCGTTGATGCAATGTTGACCAGCCACGGACATCATGCCGTGAAAGAAGATCACCAACGCGTGCGAGATTTAGGCATTCTTGTCGACTCTGACGATGAGGGATATCTCTTGCAACTTTTTACAAAGCCTCTGCAAGATCGCCCGACCCTTTTCTTCGAGGTCATATGCCGTCGTGGAAGTCAGTCCTTTGGCAAAGGAAATTTCAAGGCGCTCTTTGAAGCGCTTGAAACAGAGCAAGAACGGCGTGGCAATCTTTGACTTATTGAATTCTTAATTAGGAAAAAAATGAGCGACCCCAAAAAACCGGAAGAAAATGAAGTAGACCCCTTCGATGGATTGCCAGAGGAGGAGATGCCAATCCTTGATGACATGGATGGCGCGGATGGCATTCCAGAAGGAAAAGAAGTTGTTGCCTCTCGCGAATACGAAGATGCAGTTGCCGATGCCAAAAAAATAATCTCGTCGAACACGAAATCACCCCGTAAAAAAATGACCCTCATCTTGGCTTGTGTTGGGGCCTTTCTTGTTGGAATCATTGGGTGGCTCGGTTGGTCGTATTGGGTCGATCGAGATGCTTTGGCAACTCTCACTTCCGACCTCATGGCCGCACGCGAACGGGCTGAAAGATCCAAAGGAAACCCTGATGAATCGGGTGAAACTGCAACAGCAAGCCAACTCGCTTCGCGTGTCCGCCTAATTGTCAATGCTCCTTGGTGGGATCAAGTGGTGGTTCGCATTGTGGATGACAATCAAGTGGTACTAGCCCAAGAAGAAACAAGTGACTTGATGGAATCGGCGAAGCGACGAACCGAAAACCGCGCATGGTGGTCGGAACAAGTGAGCGGTGTTGAAAAGGTTCTCGCCGTCGAGGATCGAACGATCCCAACGAGCCAAGGTTCGCTTGACGATCTGCAGAACGCTCAGGCTCCTCATCCCAATGATGGTGGGTTCACAGAAGATATGGTGAAGAATCTTGGTGCAAGTTTGCAAGCAGACATCGTCAAATTGACTGAAATGCAAGACAAGACTCTTGCGCAAATTCAGATGCATCAATCAACCCTCGAATCCTCTGCGACGCTGCAGGATCTTGCTGCAGCCTCCGAGATTCTTGCAAAGCCGCTCCCAATGGATAGAAATCCGCCGGAACTTTCTGAAGCACTTGCCAAATGTGGACAAATTGCAATCGAAGTGGCAGAACTCCTGACTGCACGAGAAGCAATTCATACAGAGTTGACCTCCGTTTTGGAGGAAATTCAGAACGCAAACACAGAGACAACTCTTGCAGATTCAATGAAAAAGACATTGTTGACTTTAGAAACGATGACAATTCCTTTGGATCCTCGCTTTGATGCGGCTCGAGAACTTGCAGCACAATGCAAAAAGTCGGCATTTGAAATGGAAATTTTGCTTGCGACTCGTGACGAATCACTCGCTTGGGCTGCCAATAGATCTCGCGAACTGAGCGAAATTGAGACCTTGGATGAGATGCTTGCTTTTACGGAAAATATTTCGCAAGGCGATGGTCCCAAGAGTGATCTCCCTATTGTGATCGCTGCCGTTCAAGACCTTGCAGCCCGAATCAAAGCGCGTGCGGAAGTGCTTGCAGAGGATCAACGCCTTTTGGAAGCCTCAATTGAACGTGCTGCACTTTGCGAGCGAGAGTTACTGTCAATCTTAGGCGGAATTAAAAGTGGAACCCTCGCACTTGCAGCTTATGAACTGAACAAGATTCAACCAGAAACGGATGATCAGATCGTTGAAGTGCAGAGTCTCAAAGCTGATTTTCCAAGTCTGTTGCTTGGACGATTGGCAATGATGGTCGAAACAGTTTCGAAAGATGGTGACTGGCAGCCAGTCGCTCGCGAATTCCGCGAGTGTTTTTCAAGCCCCGGCATTGCGAAACTTGCACCACGCTTCCAGATCGATGCTGCGGCTCTGATGGAAACAGCGATACTCGCAGAAGACCGAAAGCTCTATGACGACATTGGAAGGCTCTCACACTCTTCGTATCAAGAACTCGAGCCCGCAGCACGCTGGTATCTCAACCCAGATCGAACCATAGGTGTGAAAGCTCCGATGCAATCGCAAGTCGCCGCGCTTTTGGATTCTCTCGCCGAGCCTGGCGCGACGGTACAAATCGAAGGGATCGAGTGGAGCGATACTCAATGTCAATGGAGTGAACCGATGACAACTATCGCCATCGTAATCGGTAGAACCTTTCATCAATTCGAAACCACTGCAGTAAGTGAAAATGAAACATCGCTTCTGAGCGATGAGCAATCGATCCAAGGTCCCCACGAAAATCAAATCGACATTCAAATCAACGGACAATTTTCATGTAGTAATTCTGACGGAATTTTTTCTGGGGCCGGTAAATTGACGATGGACGACTTGCGTACTGGCGGCCGCTTTTCGCTGCCGTTTTGGAATCAAGGTAACCAATCACTCCCACCGCATAAATTGCTTTTGATATCTATCCCCGATGACAAAGTGCGAATTGCGGCAGACCTTCCACCGTGGAAACAAACACTATAAAGCGCTAACGAGTCTGCTGCGCCCAACTCGGCCTTGGACTTTCGACCTGAATCCCAGTGATTGTCAACTTCCACGAGTGGAGCGCCGCGAAATTTTCATTCCACTCAGTTGCCAGTTCGGTGCCGCGATAAAGTGAATCTCCCGCCAGCGGATGCCCAAGCGATCCGAATCCAGCACGAATTTGATGACGCCTGCCGGGACCAACAACTTCGACTTCAACTAGATCGAATGAGCGCGGATCGGTCGAGTCGATATTCCCGGCGCCTGCTCGAAGCACGCACCAGCGACAAGTCCCCCGCTCATTTCGATGGCCGACTTCGCTGACAGTGACCTTTGCGGAACCTTTGTGACGACCGGCGAAACAGAGCGAGAACTCTCCGCGAGATTGCAAACCACGCGTCGCAAGCGCGAGATATTTTTTCTCAATTGACCAACCGCCGAATCCCGCAGAAAAATTGTCGCGCAGTGTTTGGTGCATCTGCGCAGTGCGAGCGACCAAGAGACATCCGCTGGTTGAAAGATCGAGCCGATGCACAAGACCACATTCGGTCAGCGCGCCCTGCGCTGGAAAAGATTCTCCCAGCCACTGTTCGACCGTGGGGGCGCCATCGGTGACCCGAGCGGCAACGGAATGCCATCCAACAGGCTTGTTCAGCACAAACCATTCTGATTCCTCATGGACAATGGCAGGAAGCGGCTGTCGATCTTTGTCAGGTTGGAGCGTTGGTTCTTTCACGGAAATGCTTGGGGTCGACTCAGCGAACTTCGCTGAGCCGTACAATAGGGCAGCATGGCTTTTTACACGAAACTGGGACAACTACCCCCGAAGCGCCACATTCAGTTTCGCCGTCCTGACGGCGCGCTGTACAGCGAAGAAGTTTTCGGAACCGAAGGGTTCGTCGGACCAACTTCAACTCTCTATCACATTCATCCACCAACACAGGTGACTGGCTGGAAACCGATCTATTCCACAAAGACCGAATATGTCGAACGCGAAGTGATGCGTATGCGACATATTCGAAGTTCTCCGATGCCACCCAAAGGTGATCCGATCACCGGCCGTGTTGTTCTCTTTGGAAATGAAGATGTTGAAATGTCGGTGTGTGTTCCATCCGAACCGATGAACTATTGGTTCAAAAGCGGCACTGGCGACGAGTGCATTTTCATGCATTATGGATCTGGAACGATTCACACGACATTTGGAACGCTCAAGTTTCGGGCGAAGGATTACATCATTATTCCCAAGGGAATTATCTATCAGATGATTTTCGATCCGACAGCGGATGGCCAACCTAATCCGCGTTTCTTGCTCATCGAATCTGTCAATGGTTCTCACATCCTGCCACCGCCGAGATATCTCTCCAAGCAAACAGCGCAGTTTCTCGAACACGCTCCATATTGCGAACGCGATTTACGCATTCCGCAATTACCAATGACATTCGACAAACAAGGAAACTTTGAAGTTCGAATTAAGACGCGAGGAATGGTGCATTCGTACATGTACACATATCACCCTCTTGATGTTGTTGGTTGGGACGGATGCTATTACCCATACATCTTCAATATCGATGACTTCAGCCCAATCGTCGGCAAACATCACATGCCCCCGCCAACGCATCAAACTTTCGAAGCACGGAACTTTGTGATTTGTTCATTTTGCCCGCGTTTGTTGGACTTCCATCCGCTGGCGATTGTTCTGCCATACAACCACTCGAATTTGGATTCCGACGAAGTGCTTTATTACGTCGAAGGGAATTACAAAGCGCGTCGCGGTATCGAGAGCGCTTCACTCACTCTGCATCCGCAAGGAATTCCACACGGGCCGCATCCTGGAACGATCGAAGCTTCCATCGGCGCGACGAAGTCTGACGAACTTGCGGTGATGTGCGACACATTCCGTCCGCTCTTTCCCACGAAGGCCGCTCTAGAACTTGACGATATGAACTATCCCCTCAGTTGGGAGAACCCACAAGATCCCAAGTTGGACGGCAAAGGTTCGACTGGCGGAAAATCTGGTGGGTCGAATGTCAACACTTGGTCATAGCGCAATTCAATTTTCACAAACGCAACAATTATGAAAAGAACAACCGCAATCAGAATCGGACTTCTTACACTTGTTGTGATTGCTATGGGAGGTCTTGCATATGCCGCCAATCGGTCGGATGGGAAGGACGACAAATCTGCTTCAGGAAAGACCCCACCCGTGAAAGCAAAGAGCGGATTGCCCATTGAGCGGGTTGTAATTCAAGGCGAGAACTTTGACTTGGAAGTTGCCGCGAACGACGCAAACATTCGGCTGGGACTTTCCAATCGTCCAGAGATTGCACCAAAGACTGGAATGATTTTCGTTTTCCCATCTGGAAATGACCGCAGTTTTTGGATGATCAACTGCCTCATCGATATGGACATCGCCTATCTCGCACCAGATGGAACAGTGATTTCCGTATACACGATGAAAAAAGAAACGCCAAAGAGCGAGAGCGAATCTGACTTAGAATATGAAGCCCGCCTCAAACGGTATCCCAGTGGACCTGGCATTCAGTTTGTGATTGAGACTCCAGCTGGGACGAATGACGCGTTGAAGATCAAGCCAGGAGTGAAGATTGCCATCGACCGCGGCAAGATGGCTGGGCATCTCAAGAGCCAAAGTCAACCAAAAAACTAAAACGGAAAAACTGGATCAGGTCGCCTTCGCTGGCATAACAACGCCACGGCACTCACCGAATCCGATTCGCGGCAATCCTTTTCGTTCGCACCATGCTCGCATAATCACTTCGTCGCCATCTTGAAGAAACTTGCGTTCAGTTCCATCTCCAAGCTGAATAGGTTTTGTTCCGCGCCAAGTTCGTTCCAACAAGCAACCGCGAGAGTCTTCTGTCGGACCAGAGACCGTACCGCTTGCCAACAAATCACCAGTACGAAGATTGCATCCACTGCTCGTGTGATGCGCGACCATCTGCGCAATCGACCAGTACATGTCGCGATAATTTCCCAGACTGATGCGAGTTGGCGCCATTGCGGAAGTACGCATTCCCGCGCTGGAAATCAGCACTTCCAGATTGATATCAATGACAAAATCATCCGACCAGCGCAGATATGCGAGCGGCTGGGGATCGCTGGATGGACGGGCAGGCATCGGGATTCGATATGGTTCGAGGGCGTCGAGAGAAACGACCCAACCCGATAGCGTTGACGCGAAATTTTTAGCGGCGAATGGTCCAAGAGGTTGATACTCCCACTTCTGAATATCGCGCGCGCTCCAATCGTTCAAGAGAAGCAGACCAAAGACACGGTCCATCGCATGCTCGATGCGAATCGGTTCGCCGATTGAGTTGCCTGTGCCAATGAGTGCGCCAACTTCCATTTCATAATCCATCAACCGAGTTGGACCAAATGTTGGTGGACCTTCATCCTGTGTCACAGTTTGACCATTTGGACGAATAATTTGGGTGCCGCTTGGAACCATCGAACTCGAACGACCGTGATATCCAATCGGCAAGTTTTTCCAGTTTGGAAGCAGAGGATTGTCTGGGCGAAACATACTTCCAACATTTGTTGCGTGATGAACAGAGGCATAAAAATCTGTGTAATCACCAATCTCACAAGGAACTTTCGCCGTCATTCCCCACTCTGGAAGCATAATTGACTTACGCAATGGGTGATCTCTCAAGTCCGCTGTTTCTTCCGCAAGAAGACGCGTGAACTCTGCGCGTGCGGATCGCCATGCACTTTGCCCCAAAGCCATATAAGCATTCAGCGATTGACCGCCAAGCGCATCGATGATCGTTTGATCAAGCCGATTGAGAAGTCCGCTTGCTGCGAGCGCACGACAATCAACAATGAAAGCGCCGATGCGAATGCCAATTCGAAGTCCACGACCTTCGCCCGCAACAACACCCATCGGAAGATTCGCCAGCGGAAAATCGCCTGCAGGATCATTTGCTCCTTCAACCCATGAATTGCCAGGATTCGAAGCCATCGCACTCATGCTGCACCGCCACTTGGAATGGCGCGAATCAATTCCATCGCAACAAGATCATCCCATGGTTCTTCGAAAGAACACGAACCGTATGAATGGCAGAATCTTGCGCGAGATTCGATTATTTCTTCAGTCGAAACTCGGACGCCATTCCAACTCAATGCTTTTTCGCTGAAGTCGATGTCCTCGACGGATTCGACAGTCAGAAACTGTGTCAAACCCTCGACATCAAGCTTGCGACCATAGATCATTGCCGCGCCGATGAAAAGATTTAGGAATCCAAATTGCTTCGCACCGGCAGCTTGATTGAAATGACAAAGTGCGCGGTGCATTCCAGCAGTTGCCTTGAATGGAACTCCCGCCGCCGCACATGCATGGATTGCACGCGCCAAGTTTTCTGCCGCAGGATGCGCTTGCGGAGTCGTGCCGCCGGTGCGAAACTTTGCACCCGCCTCTTCTCCGACAAGCGCGGCGATCAACCCGCGCGGATCTGTATCAAGCGAGAGTTCAAAGTATGGAAACAAATCGTCGGGCAATTGACTGAGTCCAAGTTCGATCGATGGCGCATCATTTCCGCGCATTTCAATCGAATCGATTCGCATGGCGGCTTGGCCTTCTTGTTCGTGGAGTTCGTTGAAATCTTGCACGCGCTCGAGATCCTGTTCGAATTCTGGAGTGCCAACAGGAGCAAGAACGCAACTGATCGCCCACGCACCTTCGGTCGTTGGTGCAACGGCTTCGGGCGCGAGACCTTCGGCAAGCGTGGACAGTTCTTCCAATTTCGCCGCTGGCCATACGAGACGACCAAGCATCCAATCGCGTGGGGAATTATTCAAGTGCGCGTATCTCTCGATTGTTGCTTTGGGCTCCAACAGTGCTGGTGGATAAAGCCCGGCGAAATCGAGGACTGAAGACATGATGGCGTGGATGCTGTGCATTTGTTCAAAGATACGGCAGATTCAAAGTGAACATAATGGGAGACCGCGCCATAACTCATTCTTCGGTAAAATTCAGATCTCGACCGTACGTCTCTGGCAAATAGAAGACCGCAATAATTGCGATCGGCACAATGATCGCTGCGACAATAACCGCGGCTTGCCACGGAACACTTGGGCCACTTCCAAGCAATCCCTCGCACTGTGTCCACATAAATGCGCTTACCGCTGCCGACCAACGCACCATATTTGGAGCGGTCGTTGCCGCAGTCGCTCGCAAGTTTGTGCCAAACTGTTCGGCAGACATTGTGACGAAGACAGCCCAATATCCACAAGCAAATCCGATGAATGTCGCGCATACATAGAAGACCGTCAATGATGAAGAGCCGACGGTAAAATAGAGCGCCATCGAGGCAATTGTCAGCAGATGAAAAATCCACAGCGCATTTCGCCGCGAGCAAATCAACTGGCTCAAAAGTCCGCTGCACAGATCGCCGACGGCAAGACCAACATAGCACCACATAATTGCCAGTCCAGGCGAAGGACGCGCACCTTCGGGCATTCCCATACTTGCGCCAATTGAATCGCAATACTTGATGAGAATTCCAACGCAAAACCAAATGGGAATAGCGCACAAGATGATGCACAGATATCGACGAGCGCGGGTCCAAGGATAAAACAGCAACCAAATCGCACCACGAGATGGCGCATGTTGTGTTTGCACTTTCAAGAACATTCCACTCTCGACCACGCCAACTCGCAGAACAAGAAGTGCAAGCCCCATAATGCCACCGATCAGAAATGCCGTGCGCCATTCGACGACTCGTGTGATCAAATATGCAGCGACAGCACCGAGAATGCCAACGGTTGCGATGAAAGTTGTTGCAAGTCCACGGCGTTCCTTGCTGACAAGTTCGCTGACGAGAGTGATGCCTGCGCCGAGTTCGCCAGCAAGACCAAAGCCGGCGATAAATCTTAACACTCCGTATTGGTTGATCGCACTTCCAATTCCAAGTGCATGCAACATCGCCCCAGCACCAGTTGTTGGTACGTCTGCGATAAAGGCATTGAGAATGTTTGCCACTGAATAGACCAAGATCGAGCCAAAGAGCACCGATATTCTGCCGCGGCGATCCCCGAGAATTCCCCAGACGATTCCACCCACCACAAGACCCGTGACTTGCAGGTAATTGTCCAGCCATAAGCCAGTCGGTTTCAGTTGGTCCGCAGCGATTCCAATTGATTTGAGGCTGTCGACCCGAACGATTGCAAAGAGAAGAAGGTCGAAGATGTCCACGAAATAACCTAGTGCCGCAACCAAGATGACGACGATTTTTGCGCGCCTATTCAACGACGACGAATCAAGAACTTGCTTGGAGGATGCTTGCATTGCGGAGCAGAAGGTACCTTCCTGCGATGAAGACACAACAATCACCTTGGATCGTTTCACTGAGCATTCTGTCCCTGTGTATCGCAGGAGCCGCACTGTTGCGATCTGCGGATCTTTCCGTCACTCGCGAAGCCTCCGCCGCGTCACGCGATGCCGCCGCGGCAACACTGCAAAGTACGAATCCAACCTATGCATATTCGCGCCTCGTCTTCACAGTCGCAGGCAATGGCAGAACGGTCTGGCTGAATACTCCAACCAATGCATTGAGCGCATCTTTCGGCAAAGATTCTTCAGGAAGCCTCGACTCAATTTCAAGCGCTATCCAAGCGACTGCGAAGGATGTTCAATTTCCAAGCGGCGTGCCGGTCGATGAAATGTTGCTCGTTCAATGGATGGGACTTGCACAGTGGGAATTAGTCGCAGTCACCCAGAACCAAGTCGATGCAGGTGTGACAACCTCGTATTACTTCCGCCGAAAAATCTGAAAGTCACACGCCTTTAACAGAAGGAACAGTTGTCTTCAATTTCTCGGCCAGCTTGGCGGCCGCAGTTGGATTCGTCTTTGCAAGTTGAGCGACAGTTTCTGCCGCACCCTTTGCATCGCCACTCCAAGATTGAACTCGTGCGAGCGTTCCAAGCGCCTGCGGAGAATCTGGTGCGAGTTGCACTGCGCGCTTCGCCGCTTCAAGCGCCCCGCTTTTATCATCAGCACGAAACAGAAATCCAGCCTTCCAAATGAACGGCTCTGGGTCTTTCGGTGCGACGATTTCAGCAGTTTCCCAAGTTTTCAGAGCCCCCGCTTGATCGCCACCAGTCCACTGGGCGGATCCCATCCAACAGCGAGCTTCGATCGACTTGTCAAGATTTGCCCAAACTCGAAAGTCTTCGGTTGCTCCAGCAGAGTCGCCTAGATGCAATCGGCACTTGCCCATAATTTCGTATGCCTCGCCTGAAGTCTCAAACTTGAGCGACGCGCTCGCATCGTCAATCGCCATTTGATAGACACCAAGTCGATAGCGCGCGAATGCACGCATACGAAGGGCGAGCGGATTGACCTTATCGACTGCAAGAACTCTTGATGTGGCTTCGATTGCGGCGGGAAATTTCTTTTGTGCAATGAATGCATATGCGAGACATAACTGCGTGTCATTATTCGATGGATCCGCAGTCGCCTGCGCGGTCAACTTCGTTACAGCCGCGGTGACATTCGAATGAATCTCATCAGCACATGGCAGACTTGACATTGTTCGGGCCTGCGTCACACATCCTGTCAATAGGGCGCAAAGGACGCAAAGCAGACTGAAAGCAATCAACTGCTCATTCGCAAACTGGAGGAGTCGTCCATTCTGTTTGTTCATGGTGATGGTGTACCCGAAGCGAGTCGCTTGCGCTGACCCGACAACTTTGCTCGCAAGCGAAGCGTGTTTGCAACGACTGAAATGTCGGAAAGCCCCATTGCGATCGCCGCGATAATCGGCCCATTCGCCCCAAGAAAACCAAGCGCCGCCAAAGGAATCGCAGCGGCGTTATAGATGAACGCGAGCAAAAGATTCTGGCGGACAACTCCGATTGTCTCTCGCGCGACACCGATCAACTCTACGACTCCACGCGGATCATCGCGAAGAAGAATGGCATCCGCGCTTGCTGCTGCGAGCGCAGTACCACTGCCCATTGCGACTCCGATTCCCGCAGAGGAAAGAGCGCCTGCATCGTTGATTCCATCGCCAATCATCATGACCGTCGACGCGCCACGCAGTGTGATCGCCGCGGACTTCGACTGTGGCGTTTGATCGGCCATCACTTCATCACT